>Ga0255754_10000202_pt1 | contig 46532 bp, 60 predicted proteins | sample 101ome_22_FD_179954 | JGI IMG/M metagenome (GOLD analysis project Ga0255754, IMG submission 179954) | Coastal salt marsh microbial communities from the Groves Creek Marsh, Skidaway Island, Georgia - 101412BT metaG (version 2) | ecosystem: Environmental > Aquatic > Marine > Intertidal zone >... | reverse complement strand
ATGGTACTCGTAGTTGAGATCGGGAATCATTTCCGTTGGCGACGTGATTAAGGCCATTTTTATAATTAGCTTAGATTAAAGATCCGCCAATTCCGTCCGCGATCTCGTACCCAGCGTGCTCACCGACAAGCTTTTGGGCGTCACAGAGACCACCTGGAGTAAGACCAACGGTGTAAGGGCTGTCCTTCTTACCGGAGCCAGGGGTGCACTCAAGATCGGACTTGAGGTCGAAGAGAGACTTCTCACTGACCGTCTTGATGGTAATCGGCCTGGGTTGGTAGTTGGAGCTTCGAGCATTCATGACACCGAGGATGACAATGGCAATCATCAACACGAGCATGTATAACAGGGCATTGCGATCGGCCCGGTTGAAATTGAGTTTGAACATTTATAATAGACATACATTTTTTTAAAGTGCGTTAAAGACATTTTCTTAGTTTCTAGATAGAGAGTAGATGGACGAAGAAATCGTACTCGACAGGGGTCATACCAATGTTATGAAATTAGACGCTGATGAACAGGCGCTCATGGATGAGATTGAGATTTCTGTTCCTCGGCCAAATCCAGTGCCCAGACCCACGACGAGGCCTATGCAAAGGCCTGGTGCTTCTCACCATCAAGAAGCTATGGACGCCTTTGTGAACCCCAACAAACAGAGCGCTCCTGCGCAACCCCGTGAAGAGGAGGAGATTGATTACGGTGAGGACCTTTACGACGATGAACCCATGGATCAAGGTCCTGGTCCAGGTGAACAGGCCGAGCAACCCTCCAAGGGATACACATCCATCGACGAAGAAAAGTCGGACCTGATCAATAAACTCACACGTCTCGAGAAGAAAGGGTTTGCCGTGAATAAGCGCCTGAACGCATACTCTAGTATCGATGAACTTAGGTCAGAGGTGAAGCGAATCACCTATAGCATAGACGTTGAGCAGTCCATTCGATTTTCGAGGCGTATGCTTATCGCCTGTGTAACTGGTCTCGAGTTTTTGAACAAGCGGTACAACCCCTTTGAGATTCAACTTGAGGGTTGGTCGGAATCCGTCATGGAAAATGTGGATGACTATGATGGGGTCTTTGAAGAGCTATATGTTAAGTATCGCTCGAAGGTCAGCGTCGCACCGGAGGTCAAGCTTATCATGATGCTCGGTGGTTCCGCGATGATGTTCCATCTTACTAATTCCATGTTCAAGTCGGTCATGCCCAACATGAACGATGTCATCAAGCAGAACCCCGACCTGGTGAAGAACATGATGGCGGCGGTCCAGAATACCACACGCTCCCCTGAAGGTCCCGCCGTGGATGCTCCAGTTGGAGGCACGGGTCAGTATGAGATGCAGGGGCCCGGTGTAGATATTTCGAACCTCATGGGTAATATCATGATGCCTCCCCCTCCACCAATGAACACGTCTATGGGTCAGTCTACCCCCGCTGCTCCCCCAGTAGAGGAAGACGATGACCTTTCGGATATCGTCTCCATCTCCGGGGATTCCACTGGTGGTGAGGTGAAGGAAGTTAATGTCGGTGCCGCCAAACCCAAGCGAACCCGTCGAAAGAAGAAGACAGAAATTAATCTCTAAATATATATAAATGATAGCGTATTGTCCGCTGGAGGAGATCGAGCCTCCCGTTCGGCAGCAGGTAGCTGTCGCGGAACCTGTAAAGCCTCAGGTCGGGCGTGAAGAAACTGAATTAAATTACGTCATCATGGCTTTCATTGTTGGCGTCATAGCACTCGCCGTCTCTGATTCCATCAGGGCGTAAATGTTGAATCTACCGCGAGGTACTCCCTCGTAGTAAATTTAATACCCAAAGTTCTTACCCGTCGCGTTCGTTGAAGTATTTGGACCGACTAATTCCGTACCAGAAAAGTTATCAGCCGCATTCGCGCCACCTGGGTTATTTGAAAACGCTGATAGTAATTTACCACCTCGGGAAGTTATCAATTCTATGTACAAGTCATAATAATAGGTGCGCCCAGATGTCACTTCTGGGGCGAAAAGTAAACCAAATTTACCTGTAGTTACCGTGGGGTTCCAGGGATGAAGATTACCACCACCGAATAAGTTCTTAGTGCCTATGGTGATGTTCTCGGAGGGGTTTGTGGTACCGTCATGTGTACCACCCTGTACCTCGAGTACAAGAGTACTCATATCATGGACACTGTAATCAGACCTTAATATAGCCACTATTTTGGCGTAATACGAACCCTTATCGAATCGTAATTGTATATCCTGACTTTGTTGGTTCGTACGCGTAAAGTTTATGGCGTATCGTTTACAGGCAACTTCATTCGAGTTGGAAATAAATCCACCACCGACCTCAAGAGCAGCCGTAGCATCCTGGCCACCGAGGTCCACGGCGACCTGGTTACCCAAATCAATCTTACCATCGATTTGGAGGTCACCGACAATTTCAGTGTCACTATTCACGACGAAACTTCTCACTGGGTCTACAAACACATTACCAGTGTGGTCACCGTAGATGTTGGACACTCCACCGGTCGTCTTGAATTCGAGAATGGCATTACTCGTCGCGTGTTCTAAACGAGCCGTACCGTTATACACGGTGAAATGCTCACTGGGGTTTACAGTACCCACACCTACATTTGACGTGTGTATGATGTGAATGCCATCTCCTTCGGTACCATTGTTCACAGCACCTATCACCGTACCATGTACGGAATGGGTGGAATCACTGAAACCTCTCACGTATCCACCGTAATTATCATTTGTGTGAAGAATGAGACCAACCTTAGAATTTGTACCGGGATTTTGGAGTTTGAGGACATCTGTGTCGCCCGTCGCATCCGAGTAAATGTGGACGTTCGCTTCAGGTGAATCTGTGCCGAAACCGATGAGACCTTCATGGGTAAATCGAGCGTACTCCGTGCTGGTACCTTGTACCTTTTGTCTGAATAATAAGGGAGCATCTCCTAGAGATTCTACGATGTTTTGGGTAACGACACCAGTCGCCGTAAAAATATCTAAAGCACCGAACTTAATCGCCTGGTTATCGGCGAACTCAAGACCACCGCCGACGTAGAATCGAGTTCCACTACTTACGTCTAATTCACCTTGGTTATCGAGAGGTAAAGCTCCTATGACGACTACACCCGAAGGAGTTATAGTCATCGCACGCGACACCACCGCGGCATCCCCATCTAAAGCGGACTGGATCTGGTTCGTAGTCAGGGATGGTAAGTTCGTGTTATACGTTTGGAAAAGGTGTTCGGCGGCGATAGAACGAATCCTATCGGGGGCGGCGGTACCAGTTCGATCATTACCCTTGAATATGACGAGTTCTGTTTTACCACCTACGGCATCATAATACTGTTCTTGGATAAAGGTGTTACCAAACTCATCGGAAGTTAAACCACCAAACGAAAGTTTGTTACCGATGATAACATTACCACTGACTTCCAGTTTAGCACGGGGAGCGTCTGTACTTATACCCATATTACGTGTACTCCCATCTATGTACATTCCAACATTTGTCGAATCAGATACTTCATTAATGTTACGAGTAATTCTAAAATCTCTCGTTCCGGTGATACCAACAGACCATCCACGAGGGTTTGAATCATTCGTCGTTTGAATGTACGATGTGAACGCGTTTCCTTGTGTCGCGTCCGTTTGGGCGGCCATGATCGCGTCACCTGCACCACCCGCACCGTGGTGGTTGTGAATCATGAGACTATTTTCACGCGCGTTTCCTATCCCACTGCTCACAACTTCTAAAAATGCTTCCGGAACGGTCGAGCCTATACCGACACGTCCATCACTTCGAAGTGTGAGAATATCTGTCTCATCACTGTAATCTTCATCCGCGAGGTAAATATCCAGTTGTGTTTTGGATTTGTTGTTCGTGAGGTCGTGTTTACCCAACTTGAATGTCGCTCGAACGGCTTCATAGTTGTTTAAGACACCTTCACGTGTTAATTCAAGGATTGGTTCTTGGGATACAGTATCCTCGGTCTCGACTGTGTTGCTTATGACCATCGGTGTATTCAAGTGATTATATGCGACACGGTTTGCGGGTTCATTGTTTATGAATACCGTACCACCTGACGTATGTAAGAGACCCTTAGGTGTAATAGTGCCTATACCCACATTGCTTGTTTCGAGAATGGTCATCTTCGGGGTTCCCATCGTATCGGTGGTACTCGCGTAAAAGTTGAGACCCTTACCGGTTCCTACACGGTTTTCGATTCTCGTTTGATTACCATTGACATCTGTGAAAGCTTTCAGGTAGGTTGTATCGCTTCCTAGTATAGCCGCATTACTATCATTTAACTTGAGGTTACCACCAAGAGTTAAAAGTTCACTCGGATTAGTGTTGGATAAACCAACATTACCACCAGATACGACTCGTAAACGTTCGGTATTCTTTGTCTTTATGATTACGGACTGATGACTGGGTGATGTTTTAGCACCATTAATTTCGAGAGCACTAATATTCGAGGTCAATGGACCCGCGCGGATACTCACTGTGTTCGAAGTAGAATCTTCACCAGTAATATCACCGTGAATGATAACATTCGCGGCTGAAGAAATACCGGATTCACCCTCTACTTCGATGAAATCTTGTACACGAATAGACTCCGTGATGAGACGACCCGTTGCCGTGTTACCGATCACGGTAACGGCATTCGCGTCTGTGGTACTGAAGAATATCTTGTCACCGATAGATAACGTATGTGCCGGATTCGTATTCGCGATACCTGATGAATTGACACCCGTCGTTTGAATACCATCGGCCTCGATCTTTGACGAAACAACCATAGGTATAGCCGCATCCGCGTCGAGTGTGATGAGGCTACCGACTGTGAGACCGTCGTCACCGATTCGTAAACCTTCGAAGAAGCCGTATCCGTTTGCATGAAGAACATTGGCCGAAGATGATGCCACATCATTTATGTACACGTTAGATCCCACAGAAAGGGAAAACGCCGGTGAGGTATTTGCGATACCCACGTTGTTTTGTGTGTAAATGTCACCGAACACGTGAAGGTTCACTGTGTTTGCACTGTCCATAGTGAAAGTGGCATCTTCGGGAGTACCGTAGGTTCTTGATAATTTAAAGGTATCATCGACGTGTGTATAGCCCAAGAATACATTGGAGGTATCCGGGGCACCATCCCTCATGAGCACGGCCATGTCGTAGGTCCCGTTGTTACCGTCACCCATCAAGATGACGGCATTAGACACGACAAGATTGTTTACACTCGTATACGACGGAATTTCTGTTATCGACAAGTTACCACTCACATCGATATTACCAAACACTTGTAAGAAACCATCTCGAATGACGACGTTACCGTTTTCAAAAACGGCTACGTTAGCTCCCGTGTCTTGAACAATATCCGTTCCGACGTGAAGATGTTTATTCACCGTGACATTCGTAGATACAGTATTCCCAGTGACCGTGATCACGTTAGAGTTGTCGGCATCAACGACGAACGAATCGTTGGTCGTTTTGAATGTATCTGTCGCTAACACATTCGTACTGACAACATTACCACGTACAGTCACAAGATTTTGAACAGTTCTGTTTACGATTAAATCATTCGTACCAATTTGAAGATCGTTGATGGGGTTATCCGTGCCTATACCGACCTGTGTGGCCGTGAGACGATTTACATTTGTAGTACCCGCAAACTGAGTTGTATCTGAAATAGATGTCAGTTCACCCGTAATCTTCAAATTCGCCACAACAATTTCGTCCGCTGTAATTTCACCAGCGTCGATACTCGCAAGACCCGTCAAGACATCGGTCTCTCTGGGTGTTGCATCTAGACTGGTTACAAAAATTTGACCAGCTCTCACAAGCTTACCCATTTATACTTTAGTTGCCGAATAAAATTCCGGCTAATCCGTCCTTCAGTCGTAGCACATTGTAATTAACGGCGTATACGAAAATACTCTGATTCGACGGTCGTAGCTCCCCCTTTTCCACACCCCTGAGGATGAGTTTCGCATCATCTAGACGGCTAAAGTTACAAGAACCGGAGGGGTTGTAATCGGAAGCGTTTAAGCAGAAATGATACACGAAGTAGCGAGTGTACACACCCGTGTGACTATCAACATCAAATTCCGTTTGTCCAAAGTTCGACTTGTAATAATTTTGTACTGTGTGAAAATACGTCGGGGTCATATTTTCGAGGAAAGAAACACCGTTAATCATGATGTCAGCATTCTTAAAAGAGAAACGGTCACCGGCGAAATTAGAATTCGACGTTCCGTATCCAAAAAAGAGAGACTTGACGGGATGGTTGAACGCCGAAATATCGAGTTTGTTGTATCCACCAGACTCAGTAGTGTTATCCGCGACGCTCTCGAGAGGAAACTCTATGCGTTGTGTCTGTGTGACGACAAAATCGAGTGTGCGGTTCAACAATGATTCTCGTTCTTCTTTATCCAGGTACACGTAGTTGCCATAAAAATCGGCGGTTCTTTCAATTTCCGACGAATTCGCTATGGCTGTTTGGTCGAATGTGATTTTAATCTCGACTTGATGGTGTTGCATGGCGATGAGAGGTAGGAACGCTTTATGGTCACAAAAGAAAAAGTGAAGAGGCATGAATGTCTGGTTAGATGTAGACGCTTTGTTATTGAGTTCCTGAGACTTGTTGTACGTATCGGCGAGATAGTTGGGCCATATCTCTGCGTAATAATCGTAATGCTGAGAATCAACTTTCTGTCCACCGATGTACAAATCTAAGGTTGAATTATGGAACAAATTAGAGGCTATGTTCGCGTTACTCGTGTTCGTAGATTCGAACCACAAACCGTTGATGACATCACCCAAAACCGGAATGGTAATAGACGTATCGTTCGTGTCGATAGTCTTGATGAACTTCGGGGCTTGGGAAAAGTTTGTGTGCCTCGTGAATTTCATGCGAAAGAAAGAATGTCCCTCGTCACTCGTGAGGTACACATCTTGTATCCCCTTTGATACCAACTGTATTAATGCACCAGACATTTAATAGTTGTTTAGATTATAAAAACAGACACTTTCCCTGAGGGAAGTCACTCTTCTGTTCCTCCACCACCTTACCATGAATCTTGAATCCACCGTTTCTGTAGACTTTCATACGCTTGTAAAACATGGCTGTGAAAATAGACCACGGGTCGTGTACATCATAGATGTGTGGATTATTCTGTTTCCCTTTTGTTTCTCGCATGATACGACCGATACTCTGGGTGATGTCCGACTTTGGCGACGCCAAGATGACTGTGTCGAGTGTGGGTATGTCGAGACCTTCATGCGCTTGTGAGAACGTCGCAAAGATGATTTTCTTTTTAGACGACGCTTGAAGTTCAGCCTCTTTCATGCCACCCATGTACAGTCCCGAGGTTTTGGGAAAACACTGGTGAAGGAATTCACAATGTTGTCTGCGATCACTCAACACGAGTAACTGCCTGGTACCACTCGACGCCTTCTTCACGAGTTCCACGAGCATCTTATTACGTTGCCGATCTTCGACAACATCTGTGATCATGTTTGGCATCGAAATCTTTCCGTTTCGCATGGACGGTGGAGGATTTCTATAGTTTGCAGAATCAAACGTGACTGGAAACACTTCCACCTGTTCCTGATTTTTCCGCTCGACAGCAAAAAAGGTGGGGCCCATGAACCAGTGAAGCACCTTTGTGAGTCCATCTTTTCTCTCTGGTGTCGCTGAAAGCCCGAAAATGTGCCGGGGACAAAGTTTAAATAGAGATTGACTGAAAACCTTGGCACAGATGTGGTGTGCTTCATCGACGATGACTGTTCCAATACTTTCAAAATCCGAGAAGGAATACTCTTTCAGTGAGAGAGACTGAAGCATGGCGATGACAAAATCACACTCCACCTCTTTTTTGTTCTGCTGAACCATACCGATCGTGGCACCCGGACAAAATTGTTGAATACGTTCTTTCCATTGGTCGGCTAAGAACTGTTTATGTACGATGATCATGGTCCTATACCCCAATTTTGAAGCTATCGCCAGGGATACGGTGGTCTTGCCATACCCGCATGGCAACGAAAGAACTCCATGACCCGCCTTGATAGCAGCATCAAAGGCTTCGTTTTGGTGGGTGGCATCTCGGAGCTTTCCGGTGAATGCACTTCTGGTCTTAACAGGTTCGGGACGTCGGTCCTGGGAGGGTTCTCCAAGTTTAGAAGTTCCGTAGAATCTTGGAACGCAGATTCCATTCTTAGTTGGTTTATAAACTTTAAAAGGTGGTGGAGGAAATCCGAAATCGCCATTGACTATGGGTCTTACGGTAAGTTCTTTTTTAATTTCTTGTATCGGTCCCGCATCCACGAGGTATCCGGTCCGTGTAAGCATACTCATTTAAAGAGTGTAAACTTTAAATGAGTAGAAGATGCCTACTCTCGACGTCGATGAAAACATTAAGCAAGTTCGCGCGAACATTGAAAATCTGACTCAGGAAATCTACCGTCTGCAAGGTGTTTTGCAGACGTTCGTCAATCTTAAAAAGGGTGGTGTAAACACCATCGAACTTCCCAACGATCCCACTCAAGAGGTTGAAGAGCTCGAGAGTATCCAAGAAAAGCCCGAGTGATTTCCCACATTCCAAACACCCTTGAAGTTCATTTCGACTTCCACTTCGTCATCCCGTATAAGAGACTGTACAGGTTTTCCTTTGACCTCACACATCACTCTCCTATATCGGAACGGAACTTTGACTGTGAGTACACGACCATCCAAAGGATCATCCACGTTTTGGTTCACGAGAAGGTGCATTCTCGAGGCGTGTATGTCAGAGATGATCGTCGCGAGTTTCGAAGGAACCACCAAACGGATATACTTTTTATCATTAAATTCGTACATCGGTGTGTGCACTTTAACCACACACTTCATTGTTTTCTGTTACGGTACAAAAGAACTAAAACTATAAGTAACACTACGATGAATACGAGAACCTGAGAGAGGAGGAGAGGCTTGAGAGGCTGACGCGTACCGAAACATTCGTGACTCACACGCCTGGATACCTCGATAGCCGCCTCTATGCTAGAGTATGGAGTGTACCTCGGAGACATCATACCACACATGGCAACCTTCGAGCATCTACCGAAGAAAGGAAGTTGACCGTGAAGGCTGAGCACACCCGAAGATTGAGAAAAGGTCCACTTTCCATCCTCCCAATCCGCACCCCACGCGATACGCGCACTCACGGGATCGTGTAAACCCAACTGTTCGATGACTTCACGTTTTATCGTGTCTGGATCGGAATTGGTGATTTCTTCGGTGAGATGACAAATGACACACGAAATTGTTTTTCCGTCCGAAAGAACTTTAGGTTGTATTTTCCATCTCGTGTTGGCCGCTATCTCGAGATCCGTCTTGATCTGTACAGGTTCATCGTAATCGAGGAGAACGTTGATCGCACCGTACGTACTTTCTCGAACCTTTTTCTCAGCGTCGGGACCCCAATTGTTTCCTAAAAATTTGATGGCGGGGCTGTTATCCAAACACAGGAACAACATTCCGTCGTCTATGATTTTCTCATCCATGAAGGTCGCGACGTACGCATCCTCACTGTATTGTACATCCTTCAGTTCCACACCGAACACAAAGTTGGCACCGGCGTCGAGGAGGGCTTGCTCCATAGCATCACACATGAACTTACCGGATGCGAGTTGTGTGTGAGGTGTGGATAAACCCACGTGATCCAGATTTTTTACAAATTCATAGGCGGACATCACTTCCCACGTAACACCATCCATGATGAGAGGAAGGTGTTCGATACACTTTTGACCTTCTTCGGTGAGAGTACCGAGAGCGTCTTTGACCGAGATGCTCTTGTACTTTTCGGGTTGAGCGAGAACCCGAACGAAAAAGGAAATGAGTGTTCCATAGTCTCTGAGTCGTAAAGAACGAAGAACGTAATTGACATGCTGACCATTGTCTTTGGGTTTAAAGAAATCGTTCCAATCGATTCCCATCTCCTCGAACAGAGACATGGTATTTATGAACGCCTTGTCAAAGACAATCCTGTGGGCGTGAAGGTCTCTGTACTCGGTGCTCGGTTCCCACCATGAGCCTCCCGCTGATACTTTTTTATCGTAGATGGTAATTTCGTGTTCACCCGACCTAAGTAATTCCCATGCGAGTGACATACCAGTTGGTCCCGCTCCGACAATATGAATCTTCATTCTATTGTTAACTAACAAAATATCTAAGGGCTTATAGAAAAAAGTATACTGCTATTGTAAGATATGTTGTCTGTACTCAGCCAACATTCAGTGGGTGTGCCACCTGTCAAGTTGGCGGGAAATCAAAGAGTAAAAACATGGAAATTTGCAGCCAAATTTTTATGGAAGGAACGATTTGTGGAAGACAAGGCCGAACTTGGAAAGTGGACGAAGGGTGAGCTGTTGGAGCTCGGACCCACTTTTGTAAAATTAGGACAAATAGCATCGACACGAGGAGACCTGTACCCTCCCGAGTTTACACGAGAACTCGAATCTCTTCAAGACAATGTTCCAGCCTTCGATTACAATCTCGTGAAGGACAAACTGGACATGGACATCTTTAAAAGTTTTGAAGAGACTCCTTTCAAGTCGGCGAGTATAGGTCAGGTTCACAGGGCTGTACTAAAAAATGGGAAGCATGTTGTTGTAAAATTAAAGCGACCGGGGATCTATGCCACCATGAAATCGGATACCAACACGGTTCGAAAAATCTTAAAGTTTTTTCAGAGTATAGGTATCGATACTGGAAACAGTTCGGATTTTGTACTCAACGATTCCATCGAGTATCTTTTGGGCGAGGCTGATTATAAACAAGAGGTTGAAAATGCCATCATGTTTCGAAAGGCTCTCAAGGATGTCGACTGGATTAAGATCCCCCGTGTGTATAAGAAATACTGTACCGATGAAATGATCGTCATGGAATATGTACCAACAGAAAAGATCACCGAAATACAAAACAAGAAGGTGAATAAGAAAAAGGTGTGCGAGGCTCTCGTTAATTCGTACGTGATTCAGACTATGGATGTAGGCCTGTTCCACGCGGATCCTCATCCAGGTAACTTGGGTGTTTCCAAAAATGGAAAACTTGTATTTTATGATTTCGGTCTACTCATCAAACTCAGTGAAGAACTTCAAAAAGGTTTCAAGGACCTTTTTACCTGTATCATCAATCGAGACACAAAAGGTATAGTCAACATCCTGATAGGACTAGGTGTTATCGTACCAACTTCATCAGACGTTGCGGATATCGAATTGTTCTTCGAAAACATCTTGGGATACCTGGAGACCCTCGACGGTGGTGCCATCCTGAATGACGACTTGGCGACGGAACTCGCGATGGAGAAACCATTCGTAGTTCCCACCAGTTTCGTGTACTTGGCAAAGTCCTTTTCTCTCATCGAAGGAATATGTCTTCAGTTGGATCCTGATTTTGATTACTTCACGTATTTGGAACCCATGCTTCAACAGCAATTTCTCGAATCAATTGACATCGGTGAGATACTGATGACGACAACCACCATACCCTCCACGATCGGTAAAATAAATGCGTCTGTTGTGGGCTTGGAAAAGTCCAGAGCAGCGATGAAACGATCGATAAGTAAGACAAGACAGGATATACAGGTTGTACAATACAGCGTGGTATGCGCTCTATTGGCTCAACAATTGGGTGATACCCCGTTGGCTATGATTTTTGTTTTGTGTACGTTATGGTTTACTTTTCGAAAAGGTCGATAGAGGTAGACTTGGCGGACTTGGTAGGCTTCTTCTTCTTGAATATATCTTGATGCTGCCTGAAAATATCCTTAGCACGCTTTTCCTCGTCACGGGCAATGTCTTTAAGACGATCCTTGATTTTCTCGACTTCACCCTTCCTTTGCTTTTGTACCTTCTTGCCCACCTTCTTGAACTTGTCTGTAATAGCGTATGTCGTATTAGCCGTAATAGCGAACATGTTTGTTGTAATCTAAGGACATTTAATTTTTAACCTTTTTACTTTCTCCTCGAACTCCCTCCGTTCCCCTGGTGAATCGATCGGCGTCCCATTCGCGATCGCTTCAATTTCAGGTCCGGTGAGTTGCATGGCGTTTACCCTAAAGTCCATGAATGCTTCCATGGTCATGGGTACGAGAGGTTGTACCAACTTGAAGATGGCGTTCGCGTAGTCTCGAATCTCCTTTTGGGCGTGGTGATCCATTCTCAATCGCAAAAAGTGCATGAGGTTATGGAGATCCATCTTCCACACGAAGGAAGTATAGGTCGATTGGGGAAGAACGCCTCGCGCCTGTTCCCTGCACACACCCTTCTCGAGTAAGTTCTGGTACACCTTGAATGCATTCTGTTGTTGAGTAGAGATGACATCGAGCATCTCGTCACCGAGTTCGATGACACCCTCCGACCCCTGATGATTCACTTCAGATTGACCCCTGTAAAACTCCGGAGTGTAATACTCTTCATCGACGATGGAGTATCGAGCGGACATTTCATTCACGGATGCAGTCCTGTGTCGAAGCCACTGACGCGCGATATAAATAGGCGCCTTGATACGAAACTTGAACGTCACCAACTCGAAAGGGCTGGTGTGTGCGTGGCGAAGAAGGTACCGGATAAGACCACGGTCGCCACGTGTCGTCTTTGTACCCGTTTGATAACTGACACGTGCACCATCTACGATAGCCTTATCTAGATTTTCCTGGGGCATGTGTTCTACGAGTTCAACGAACCCATGATCCAAAACTTTTTCCATTATACACAACTATCCGTTTATTTCTTTAATCAACTCGTTGAGATCCCGATAGTATCTTTTGAGATCTTTCATGAATCTTTTATTATTTTCCAAAACTTCACATTCTGGTTTGTTCAGATAAATCCATACCAAATTTGATTTTGAATATTTTGTCGCTTTTTGATTTTCATTGGGTCGTCGAGCGACCAACTTTGTCGTCTTTTTCTTCTTGGATGCGGGTACCACCTCGACCCTGTTGACGAACGAGAGAGCTTGCATCACCGTGTCGGCGAGGTCATCCTTCTTTTTGGATTTTTCGAAAACAGGTAACCAGTGTGCATTTGTGGGTCCATTCCTGATAAAGGCTTCACACCTCTCGATGGAGACCTTCTTCCTCTTGTTGTACTGTGCTTTACCAGGACCAGCGACATCTGGAATTTTGTGACGTGCATCGTAGAGGATGGTTTCAGATTTGGGTGACTTTATGATAAAGTACGCATGAAGAAAGTGCATGACGCTCACCATCTTCTTGTTACGTTCGGGTTGCTTCTCGATGAGAATCGTATCTGCCTTGAGTACCCATGGTCGCGCGTCGAGGTGGTCACGCATGGCGACGTACACACCGTCCTTGTGTTGCGGTGGAATTCCATCGACATCCCACTCTCGCACGAGGTTTCCACTTTTATCGTCCAAAAGACACATCGCCAAATTCCTTATACCCACATCGATACTGAGAATCATTAACTTAAAGGACTGGTATCTCTTTAACTTAATGAAGTGTATCGCACACAGAGGTTACTCCCTCACGCACATAGATAACAGTATAGATGCTATACGAGAAGCTGTGCACAAGGAGTACGATGGGGTGGAGGTAGACGTACAACTCTGCGGTTCGGGTGAGATTGTACTGTTTCACGATGTATACGTCGGAAACCATTTCATCCGTGATTTGAACATAGACGAACTGAGACAGTTGGGTGTGTGTTCACTCGAGGACGTCTACGATCAAATTCCAGAAATAAAAGATACGCTTCTTCTTCTCGACATAAAAGGTAATAACTTTCAAATCACACAGGCACTCGAAAAGTTTTATGAAAAACGTTCGACACGTAATGTTATATTTTGTAGTTTCAATCGAAAACTGATTTATAGTCTTCCGGAAATGTTTCAAAAAGGTTCGACATTCGAGACGACATTTAATCAGGATGAATACGATTCGATAACTCGAGGTCTAAAAGCAGTTGTTCTTCACTGGACATGTTTAGACCATGATTTCATCTCGTACTGTAAAATGAAAGACATACAGGTTTATACGTATACACATAAAGAGGACAAAGAGTTGGAATATATGTATAAGTATGGTGTTGATGGGATTATAACAAATGGATTCTAAAACTTAGCCATGGCACCCCTACCCATGTTCTGTCCAGCAGGGGACATGAACATCGCGACTACACCGATCACGAGAACACAGAGGCACACGACCGAGGCTATGATAGCGTACTTCATAGGACCGGCGATAGCATCACCAAGGGCACCAACAATATCCGCAATACCCTTGTTCTCAGTTTTTTGCTCACCGGAAACGGCGGCGTGAAGTTTATTGAGAGTTTCGTTATTAGAAATGTTCGTCGTGAGAGATGTCGTAATAGCTTCAGCCATCAACGTGGCCACAATATCTTGTGAAAAATCTAATTTACCGTTACAATTCTTCACTTCCAAGTCACCTTCTTGTAAATTGATCATTTCGGAAATAACTTCGTTCAAGTTATTCGTTTCGAATGTGTTTTCGACAACGTTTTCGATCGCCATATTAACTTCTTGATTCATGTTTTGTTCGTCACCGAACTGCATATTACCCGCCTCTGTAACCTTTTCCATCGCGGCGGCGGCGGATGCAGCCAACTCATTTGCTACTACAGTTTTAGCTTCATTTACTGTTTGTGGTGACATTTCCGCACTGGATTGGGATGACGCATCAATTTTTTGACCTATTTTAGCCTCACAATCTGGCCCCATATTGCCAATTCGAACAGTCACTTTCTGAATATTATTCATTGCGGCGGATAGAGATTGCTGGTTATTGGTGATTGTAGTCATGATACTTTTGTTCACGACGTCCATGTTGAATGTTTGGTTGATGGTCTGACTACCACCTCCTCCCATGGTTTTATAATGACCTGAGAAAAAAAAATATCTTTATATTTCAAATGAAGCTGAATCTTAAAAAGATGGAACTCAACCAGGCTATACTTATCATCGCCATCACAGCGGTGGTTATCTGGATGATCATGCGGTACAAAGGGCGTATCGAATACAATGAGGGTGTAAGAGTCGAATCCGAAAAGAAATTAACCCAGGCAGAAGTGGATGCTGTGATGAAGTTTATTAAACCTTAATTGAAGAAATATGTTAACACGTATCTCTTACCGGACGTAACAGGCAACGTTCCATGCATCCGTGTACCGCCGGGGTATTTTACCATATCACCTTGTTCGTAATCAAGTATCGGTAAATTTGTGTAGTTGTCGATGAGAATGTTTCGTTTCTCAATTGTCATCGGCATCCTTTTATCAAGGGCGTCCAATTTTTTGGTTTCTTCCAACGGAAATACATAAAGTTGCCCACCTGTAAATTCTTTTGTATCAGATAACATGAAACTCATCGTCGTGTGATTATCATCGTAGTGGAGTGGAATATGTGTACGTTCGTTGGGTGTATATCTCTTTAGGAATACATAATTTAACTTCTTATTGATTTGAGGCATTTTAGTATCGTAAATTTTCTTACATATGTCCCAAAGTTGTTTGTGTTTTACAGTGTCATCCAGAATATCAATTTGATATTCTGGATGGTCATCAACGCCGTCTGCTTTTATTTCAAATTCACACGTCTCTGCGATGTCTATGAGATTACGACATTCTTTCCATGACAGGACTTTCTTTTGAACATACCCTTCTTTATCGATATACTTTCTACCAGGACGTGTGAAGATATATAACAATACACACACTATCAATAAAAGTAAGACGTACATACCTTATGATGTTTCAGGAAAAAAATATTTCATACTTTTAAGATGCCCACCACATTTAATCAGGTCTGGTGGGACGATACTGAAAATAGAACTTCAGACCATGGTCACTGTAGTCACTTAGCAGGTTCAATATCTAGACACAGAAAAGGGCGTCGTGGTAGGCGTCGTCATTGGTGTCTACTTCCTGATACGGAATGGGTGAGTCACAAACCTGACGGGACGGGATCTAATCCATGTCGTTTAGCTGGCTCTTCGGACGAATCTTGGATAGGTGGAGGGAAGGATGGTAACGGAAATCAAACAGATTTTACCGGTAGAAGTACAAATTTTAATAACGCGAACATGGCTATAAAATGTACCTTTAATTCTGTGAATTCATCTAAGCTTAAAGAGATGTCTAGGACACCCAGTGTTTACGACAGTAGCGGTTCGGGTGCTGTTGAAACAAATGATGGATTTAAAAGTCAATGGGAACAACTCGTGTTCGGTATTACGACAGAAGCGGGGAACAACACTGGGTTTTGTGAACATGTAAATAACATCAATAAGCAAGTCCATAATGATGGTAGAACTTGTTATGACGTACTAACTGATGCCGTAACAAAAAAGGCGAGGGGAATTCAGTGGTGTGACAGTAATCCCACTGATTCTGTATGTGCGTGTATAAATATATCGAAGGGAGTGAGACACTGTTTAAACAACCCCACTCACCCGGGATGTGATACACTTGTCGCAGAATATAACAAGTTCCCCGGTAACGCACAAACGGAATTTGACACGAGGAATTTCTCCCCGAAATGCTTTGCGCCGGATGTATGCGCCCAATCTGGACAGTATCAACCCATGCAAGGAGCTGATGTTTGTAGTCAAACAATTGCCGTGTGCCAACAGGACCTGAACATGTATGGTGACGTTGCGAGTGGTGCTTTAGTTGAAATTGACCAGAGTATGAGATGCGAAGCTAAGACAGAAAAGGCACCGTCGGCGGGATCTGGGGACACAGGTGGAGGTGGAGGTGGAGGTGGAGGTGGAGGTGGAGGTGGAGGTGGAGGTGGAGGTGGAGGTGGAGGTGGAGGTGGAGGTGGAGACGAGGAAGAAGAAGGGGTTGATGCATACATTCCAAAAAGTCTTGAAGATTTAAAAACAAATCGAAAAAAGCAGCTCACAGCTTTCGGTGGTGTGGGTAGTTTCATGATGATGTGTCTTTGTTTATTGTTGATAATCGTGTTAGCTAGTACGGGTGGTGGACGAAGATCCGTACGAAGATAAATTTTTATTCTTGTGTTAATTCAATGGGTACGTGCGAGGCTATAGAGCAACAGGCCAAAGAGGATTACGGTGATGACTATTTGCAGCAATTGAAGTCAAATCCGGAATATATGTCGGCAGCCCTAGGTCAAATAGTTTCGAATAATTGTAAGAACCATTTTAATTACGATAAGATTGTTAGAGATTTTTGTAGTGACGTAGATAACTTATTGGTGGGTATTGGTGAGGGTACAAACACTTGTCAGTCTTTAGATACTAGTGGCGTTAAAACGGCGGAGTGGTGTATGTTAAAAGAAGATAGTTCGGACCCAACTGTCCGGATGGGTACACAAAAAGGTATTTGTAATAAAGCTGGTTTAAAAGATAAGTACGACGACACCGCCACCGAATATTGTAAAGCGTACCCACAAGATAGTTGGTGTTCGTGTTATAACGTACTCAATAACGCACAGGTTTGTCCGTCCGATTCGAAAGCAGCTGGTTGTAACGTCGTAAAAAATATCGAGGACAACAAAGAATTCTTTAAAGATGGGTACGAAATTTTGAAAAATAATCTTCATTGTAGACCTCGAGTATGTAATAGACCAAATTTAGCTTACGTTCCAGAAGGTACGATGAACAACTGTCAACCATCTTATAATTTTTGTGGTAAAGATATTGACATAAAAACCCAATCGAATAGTCAAATCGTTTTAGAATGTAATGCGGGTATGACCGAACGTGAATTACCGGATTGGTGGGATGAGGTTGATGACGATGACTGGTGGTTAGATGATGGAAGGGAACCACCTTTCGATACATATCCTTTAAATAAATTACCCATTAAAAGATTTCCAAAAGAATTTGACTGGGAAGATGATGATGTCAAATATCTCACGTATGGTGGTGTAGGTTCAATTGTATTGTGTTGTTGCTGTCTCATCATGATGCTCGCGATGTCACGTATGCGTAGAAGATAGGTAGTTAAAGAGAAAATAATTCTTTAACGTATGTGGTGTTGGTGGTGTTGTCACGAATTTAACACCGAACCCCTACAGATGCCTTATAAGTATGATGATAGACGAAAGCGTTTCGAGGTAGCAGGTAACTTTTGTTCGTGGAGTTGCATGAAAACATATGCCCTCGATAGACATGGGATGACAAAAGGTAGCATGATATCTTCGTATATGATCATGATGCGTAGACGAATGTACGGAGAAAGTGGAAGTGTGACCCCGGCGCCAAATAGATATAAACTCAAAGTGTTCGGGGGCGACTTGACGATAGACGAATTTAGAAATAACCAAACGGTCGATAAAAAAGAACCTAAACCTATAGACGCTACACCAGTCGTCGAAAACATGATACCCATTATTTCAAACACAAAACGTATGGATGAAATAAAGAATGCTTCATCTAACAACAACGCACTAAAACTAAAACGAAACAAACCACTAAAACGAAGCCATAACAATCTAGAGTCAGCTTTGGGTCTTATCATAACACCCAAAACCTAAGACTCTTTTTTGTTTAGCTGTTGGTATTGACGGTGGTAAGTTTTCGGTTTTCTTACTGTGCACCCACCGTTCTCCGTCGTGTGCGACCCAACATATATCGTATCTCTCTATCGTCTTTCTACACAAGACACAAGGTAACGATATACCGTCCCCGTACACTGTTTTCCTATACACTATCAAGTGTCCATATTTTCTGTGCATCCACTCTGAAAACTGGTGCGCCTTGTATCCTTTTCGTAAACATTCTCTGTATAATCGTCGTATCAATTGTCTTTCGGAGCACATGTGATTATTACTCTCTATCGTAGGTCCTTTGGACATACAACTTATGACGGTACAGTATTTCATACTTGGCAATTCAAACAAGTAGCACCGTCGTATACAAAACTACACGTTTCGCACTCACTTAGGACGTTAATCTTCTTTTTCGGGACGAGACCGTTTGCAAACTTTTCCAACTCTTTTACTGTATAGATTCCGTATTGTATCATAACCTCGAGAGAGGGGAATCTCATACTAAAATGTATACGTGTCAATTTTTTAAGCGAGGCAAGAAAAGCACTTGGCGAGTTGCTTTTTCGCTTTAATCATCGCAGCAAACGAGTCAACCATGGGTGGAACCATAGCCTTGAGAACAATCTCAAACTCACTGTCCTTCTCACCTTCATCGATTTGCTCGATGAGGTGGTTGAGTACACCGATGACGAGCTTCTTCTTCTGGGGACCGGGAAGCTTCTTGAACTTGGCAGTCTCGAGCATGAGACGACCGAGGATGGGAGGGATATCCTCCTTGGTGAAACCATCGTCGAGATACTCGATCTTAATGTCCTCGACAGTCTGCACGAGACTCTGGGTATCAATCTTTCCAGAAAACTTTTGTAAAATAATATCCATATACTATAACTGAGAATGAAATTTGATGACATCATCGCGAGTATCGCTCTGGGTCTAGGTTTTGTTCAGATTTATGACAACTTCAACAGGTCGGATGAAGTGGGTGAAGAGTCGAAACACATGTTATTCATCGGTATCGTGACCACCGCACTGTGGCTCATGTATCAAACCAGGAGGTACGGGTTCAACTTACTGACGGTAAACACATCTGTCGCTTTAGCCGTACAATTGTACGTGATGAGCCGCGTGTACAAAAATAAGCTGATCTGGTTTAAAGGATAAGATCGTATCTTATCCAGAAATGAGCCTTCTCATTCGTGCATCTGTCAAGCCAACACCCACTCCTAAGAAGATCTTTACCAAAAAGAGCGTATCTTCTGTAAAAGCGCCACCCCTCAAGCCGGTCGAGCGCCCCAACGATTACCTTTCCGTCGCCGAACGCGTAAATGGACGCGCTGCCATGGTCGGGTTTACCTCCGCTGTGATTGACGAGATCATGACCGGTAACTCTATCAGTACCCAGTTTCACGATAACGTCGGTCTTTCTGTCGCTGTTGCCAGTTTGGCGTTCCTCGGAACAGCGGTGAATCCTAAAGACGAAGGCTACATTCAGGGGTTTTGGCAACCCGAGACGGAGCTGATAAACGGTCGACTCGCGATGGTAGGGATCGCGTCACTTCTCCTAACAGAGTCTCTGCACCCTCATGTCCCACTATTCTAGTGTCGGGATGTGTAGCCATATAACTCAAAAATTCAATCATCTTTACTTTTTCGTCCATTGAAAATGTTCCTGCCCTACGTAACAGGTAGGCCAAGAACATCATGAGAATGTATGTATTTTCAGCTATCGCTCTCATTTAGGCCTTATTAGGCCGTAACATAAATAATCCAACCAAAAAGGCGAGGAGGAAGATGACGAGGCTTACGGCACTGTACGCCTTCTTAGAGTCGTCCTTCTTCGCAGTCTCACAGGTCCTCGACCAGTTGAGCGCGGCGGAACTACCGACGACACCCATGATACCGAAGAGAAGGACCATGATACCACTGAGCTTATCACCAGCAACCTTGAGAAGTAAAAGGGTGCATGGAACGGTGAGCGCCATGGTGAGTGTGTACGATAAGAAATTCTTGAGATTCTCTTGCGTCTTGTTACCGTGTTGCTCGGTGCACTTGTTGAACATGTCAATACCGAGGGCGGCGATGACGAGGTAAAAGAAACCAAAGAACATGATTATACCAATCTGACCGTAGTTGATCTCGAGACCGACCGACTTGGCGGCGTTTGCGGCGGCACCCTGATAGGCCCCGGTCTGTGTAACAGCCGTACCGGCGCTACCAAGTGCACCAGATACAGCCCCACCTGCGGCTCCCATAGCTCCTTGGGCCCTACCAGCCATAGCACTTAAAGCTGCCATCTTAGACATTTATTATACATGAAGAAAATTTATGAGGTCTTTCCTGGTCTTTTTTTGAGACCACCCTAACTCTTTTAATTTTTTAGCACAGATGAAATATCTCTGGTCGTTAAATGGACGATCTTCGACGTAGGTTATCCATTCATCATACTTTTTCGTATTCTTCAGTGTCTCTATGATGAGCTGGGTCACTTCCATGACGGTGAGTTCGTCGTCAGACGCGATGTTGTAGACTTCACCTGGAGTACCCCTTTTCCATACGATTTCGACCGCATCCACGACATCTTCGACGTGCATGAAAGCCCTCTTCACCGTGGCGGATTTCGAACCGTGTATCGTACACTTTTTACCTTCACGTAAAAGGCGTTTGAATTTTGGTATGAGTTTTTCGGGGTATTGGTTTGGACCGTACACGTTATTACACCGTATCACCTTGATATTCATACCAAACGATTCTATGTACGATCGAACGATCATTTCCGCGGCCGCTTTGGAAGCCGAGTAGGGATTCGTTGGTCGAAGCACACCTTCCTCTTCTGTGAATGGTACGTCCGTCTTGGATTCACCGTAGACTTCATCCGTACTGAAATGTATGAATTCTACGTCTGGTATATGTTTGCGACACGCCTCTACGAGAACGTGGGTAGCGTGTGTGTTGTCCATGGTGAACGAGAGAGCGTCACCGAACGAGTTATCCACATGACTCTGGGCCGCGAAATGAAAAATGGCGTCGAAACGATACAATTTAATCAGATGTTCCATGAGTTGCTGGTTTCCAACGTTTCCCTTGACGAATGTGGCGACACCACTCTTTACATTTTCTATGTTCGAACAGTAATCGAGTTTATCAACATTTACAAAATTCAAATTGGGATACCGTTCTTTCATATGGTTGAGGAAATTGGATGCGATGAAGCCGCATCCACCGGTGACCATTACATTACTGTACATCCTCCGTTTAATTTACGTTCCGCAAATGTTTTAAGTAAATTACACACACGGTCCACATCGTCGATAGTCATGCCGTGGTGTGCACCCAAAAGAAACCCATCCTTCATGATGGCGTCTGCATTTTTGAAATCTTGAAGATATTCCCTGAAGGCTGGATGCCTCGTGATGTTTCCAGCGAAAGTGACACGAGTCTGTACGTTGTTACGCTCCATAAACTTCACGAGTTCGAGTCTGTGTGGGCACTGGAAAGGAATCGCGAGCCAGTTGGGCGTCTTGGAGTCATCGGGCATGGTGTAATACGGACACTCCCTAAGATTGTCGAGGTACCGTTCAACATTTTGACGGCGCTTCTTTAGGAAACCCTCGAGTTTATCGAGCTGGACGAGACCGAATGCCGCGTTCATTTCACACGCCTTAAGGTGGTACCCCGCCACACCGTAAAGAAACTTCCAATCGTAGGGAATACCATCGACCGAGTGGTTAAATCGTTCGCTCGGCTCTTCGATGTTGTCTCCTATGCGACCCCAGTCTCGGTACATGAGAGCTCTCTTGAGATGCTCTTCATCGTTGAACATGACCATACCACCGATACCACCTGCGGTGATGACGTGGCTCGCGTAAAAACTCGTGGTGCTAATGTCCGTACAGTCTGTACGAGTGATCGTATCAGCCGAATCCTCGAAGAGTGTGACGTCTGGAAAGGCTTCACGAATCGCCTCCCAATCTGGGACGTTTCCTATGAGGTTGGGGAGAAGGAGACACTTCGTCTCTGGGGTGACAACCTCCTTGAGTTGGTCTACACTGGGTACGTACGTATCGAGTTCAACATCACAAAATACGGGTTTCATACCCAACTGAATAATAGGAGCAACGGTCGTCGCAAATCCACACGCAGGTGTCACAATCTCAGAACCCTTGGGTAAATCAAGAGCGAGTAGTCCGAGAAGAATGGCACTACTCCCCGAGTTTACGAAAAGTCCGTGCTCCTTACCAAATAGCTCGGACACTCGTTCTTCAAACTCTACGGTACGTTTCCCGAAACCGGCGAGCCAACCGTCTCGAAGACAGTCTTCGACGGCCCTGATCTCCTCTTCATCGTACGACTCGAATTTGTTCGGTGCATACCAAATCTTCTTCGTCATATAGGTTAAAGATATTTCTTTTCTTTAAACTAAATGAAAGTGTGCGTACTAGGAGCTGGTGGATTTATTGGAAAAAATTTGGTACGTGATATGAGTTGGGTGGGTGTCATTCGCAATGATTTGGATTTGGAGAATCAAGATGCGGTAGAACGATACTTCACTCAAAATACATTTGATGTCGTGATACACTGTGGAGTCGTGGGTGGAAGTCGATTGAAGAAGGACGGGGGAGATGTTCTATGGAAAAATATTCTCATGTTTGAAAATGTCGTTCGAGTCTTCAAAGGTAAACTCATTTATTTTTCGAGTGGTGCAGCTCTTCGGGGTGATCCTCCCACCGATCCGTATGGACTTTCTAAATGGCTGATAGACAAGCGCATAGAGACGATACCAAACGCGTACTCGTTGCGTATATGGGGGTGTTACGGTCCCGGTGAATTACCGACCAGGTTCAGTGCAGTGTGTAAAAGAGAGGGACACGTCATCATAGAAAAGGATCGGTATTTTGATTTTGTGAGCATTTCGAAAGTTCGAGAAGTTGTTCAAGAATATGTAACGAGCAAAAAGAAACTCGTTAAATATTGTGATTTGGTGACGAACGAAAAACCGATGCTCTTGTCCGAGTGGGCCGATTTTTTTGGTGCGACGTGGGAAGTACTCGACACTTCATCTCTGGGTGAACCGTATACTAGTTCCACCCAAGTTTTTTCTTAGGTGGTACCGATACGATCATATCTTTTTCGAAATCTATGTAAGGAGTCATATTCTCCAATGAATTTCCAAACTCTAGCTTTGGATAAATTTTTTGCGTCTCTGGTATGGGAATATCTTGTAGAGTTTTCACACCATAGGCTTCCGCGATTTTTACAAAATCAACCGCATCTCCAAATACATCATCCTTAGATGTAGCGACATATTTAGAATCAAAGTAGCTGTCTTGGAACTGTTTTATGATCCCATAACCACTATTGTTTAGAATAATAATTTCAATGGGAAGATCATACTTCTTGACAGTTAGAAGTTCTTGAATGTTCATCTGGAAACCACCATCTCCATCTATACAGTAGACCTTTTTACCAGACCCAATTGCAGCACCTATAGCGCACGGGAGGGCAAAGCCCATAGAAGAGTTTCCAAAATTTGTGAAAAGTTTTTGTCCCTCCTTGAGTTTGGCAGATTGCATCGTCCATACCAAGTTCCCACCTTGATCGGGAATGACGATACAGTCATCGGGGAGATCATTGAAAAAACCATCTAGATAATCATAAACAGCCGAATCACCTTCACGCGTTTTTTCTTCACCGTATTTCTGTTTCCACTGGTTAATCTTACCTTTCCATAACGTGATACGAACTTCGTCGGTAATATCATCACGATAACCACCAACAATGACATTATTAAAAAAATTCTTAGCATCGCTCACTATACCGATGTCAATTTTAACCCCTTTTTCTGGCATTTTATTAATTTCTTCCGGGTCGATGTCTACCATAATCTTCTTTGAGTATCGAGAAAACATGGGTCCACTTCCACCAATTTGGCGACTATCTAGACGACTTCCCACTGATATAATCAGATCCGCATTTTGGATGGTATAATTTGAGACTCGATCACCATAAACACCTGGAGATCCTACACGGAGTGGGTGGTCAGTTGCACAAATATCAAATGCACCCCACGAAACGAGAAAGGGTATCCCAGTCTTTTCGATAAACTCCATAGCTTCCCTTTCTGCACCTGCGAGCTTTACACCGTGACCAAAGATAATCACCGGTCGTTTACTCTTGTAAATATGTTCCGATAGGTCGTATTTCGGAGTGACTCTGCGACTGTGTGTCACGAGGTTAATATCTACATCTTGAATCGTAGTCATTTGAAGATTTACGGGTAGATCCATGAGCACGGGTCCATACCGCGGTGTCTTCAGTTCAGTTAACAACTCCTTGAGAACACCCTCGAGTTGTTCAAGGTCCGGGACATGCAGAGACTTCTTCGTAACCCCTTCAAAAAGTTTAGCGACAGGCATTTCCTGGAATCCAGTCTGTCTAGGTTTAGATTTGAAGTTTGACAGGTCTTCCTTTGTATTTACTTGTCCACTGATGAAGAAGGCTGGAACGGAATCATACCAGCATCCACATACACCATTGAGGATATTCTGAACACCTGGACCACTTGTTACAACTACTCCAGCCGTTTTACCCGAAGATCGGTAGTATCCTTCGGCAGCCATAGCGGCCGACTGTTCATGTTGGAAACAATAATAGTTAACCTTGGGATTCTTGGAAATCGCATTAATGAACGGGACAATGGCTCCACCAGTTATTACAAAGTACGTGTCTATACCATTCAAATAGAGTGTTTCAATGATGTAGTCACAGGTATTCATTTATACTACGTACGAGCAAATCTTTAATCATATTTCCATGAACTACCCGACATACCCAACAATTTTTCAAGTTCATCCTTTTTCATCTCGTAGCTATGTTTATCATCCGGGAAAGTTCCGTCTTGTACATCACGAGAATATTCGTTTATCGCGTTATGAAAAATTTGTTCACCGTTAATGTATTGTTTTATAAACTTGGGTTTAAAGTCCCAAAATAAACCTAGAATATCATGTGCAATAACGAGTTGACCATCTAGGTGTGGACCACCACCAATCCCGTATACGGGTATCTTGAGTTCGTCTCTAACAACTTTCGATACTTCCTTAGGTACAGCTTCGAGTAATAATAGGGAGGCGCCATTTTCTTCAACATTCTTAGCTTGAGTTACGAGTTTATCTACCTCGTCCTTGGTTTTCGCTTGAATCCTGTATCCACCTAATCTTGCTTGAGTTTGTGGTGTGAGACCTAAATGAGACATAACCATCGTACCGGAGTCTACAATTGATTTGATTCTGTTTGGGAAGTAACCTTCAACCTTTACAGCATCCATACCAACCTTAATAAATTCACCGGCGTTTTCCACTGCAACCTTGTCGGATGATTGATAAGACATATAGGGCATGTCACCGATTAAAAATTGATTTTGAGATCCTCTCTTTACCGAACGACAGTGTGTCAGCATCATATCCATAGAAACTTCATTCAAATTTTTGATACCATGAACAGTGGACCCAGCCGTGTCTCCTACGATTATAAAGTCTACGTTACAGTTATTTATAATTCTGGACGTCGGATAATCATATGAAGTTATTCCCACACTTCGTACGTTATTCAGTTTGTTTCTGAAGAGATTGAGTATGGTCCTTTTCATCCTGTCACTATATTCAGTTTAATCTTTAACTTAAAGAAACGTACACCTTATTAAGAATATGGTGCACCTGACATACTCGATACAGGTTTGCAACGAGTCGAGAGAATTGTTTTCGTTACTGAGTTTTATATTAAAAGTCAAGGATGAGGAGGATAACATTCACGTTGTAGTTGACACAAATAATATAACCGAAAAGGTGGAGAAGGTTTTAGAATATTTTGGAGAAAACATCACACTATTTAGAAGACCATTCGACGACTTTTGTAAAAATTCGCAGTTTCATGCCGATAACGCGACGGGTGATTACATTTTTCATATAGATGCAGACGAGATGCCACAGGAGTTTCTCATTAAACGTATAAAAGACATCATACGAGAAACTGGTGCTGAAATTGTTGCCATTCCTAGGATAAACATACACCCAGGTATTACACAAGATTTTATCGAACGCTACAAAATTAACATAAACGAAATGGGATTTATTAATTGGCCGGATTATCAACTACGCATATATAAAAAGTGTGACCATATCACATGGAGTGATACGTTACATACAAAACTACAAGGTTCTGATAAAGTTGTAGGTTTAAAACCCGACCCTCAAGTGGCCTTGTGGCACGTTAAATCGATGGAAAAACAGCTTAGTAGATGGAAACCGAATGGTGACGAAGGAGATGATACCACGTTTTCACCACCTTCGGATAATTTATACGATATTCTCATGTGAAAATCCCCACGTTTCATCGTTGTGTGTATTTTTGGTCATATCTATTGAATTAAGTATACTCGGATTATTATCCCTTTCGTGCTCTAAGTGATAAATAGGAGGAAAATTTGAAGCTCGGACTATACCGTCTTGCATCAGTACCTTGTATTGTACAGTTGTATCAGCGTATTGTCGTTTTTTCATAGATTCTTCAAACCCTTTTATCTTGTACCACGTTTCTTTATGTGCAATTTGAAAATCTCCACAACCACAAATTATACTCGCTAATGTGTGATGATTCTTTTCGGGAAATTGTTCTAAAACACTTTTAGTGACTTCTACAAAAGGGCTCATTAATTTAGCTCGTATAGAATCAACACCAAAAATAGTGGTTACCTTTTCACTGTCGAAAGACATTTTACTAAAAGCTTTATCAACATCACTCAGTTCCAAATCTTTTCTGATGACGGTTATCATTTCCATTTCTCGTAATTTGGATGTAACAATATCCAACTGTTCACGTGGAGGTGCGATTATATCAATATTGGTGCTTACTATTATATCACCTGTGGAGCGTCTAATTCCAATGTTTCTAGACAACACTTCGCACATGGGTTGTGTTTTTTCTCCTTGTGTAAACTCTCGCACTTGTTCGGGTGTAATGGTGAAAACTTTTAGTTTTGTTCTGTCTTTTATATCCAGTTCGTCAGTTAATATTTTTTTACCGGGTTCGGTGTTCCAGTCTACGTACACAACTTCATCAAAAGTATCCAACATAGAATTTATGGAATACGTGGCACGTTCAATGAGATGTCCACCGTAGTTATCATTTCTACCGCATATTACAGCTGAAACAGTCATTTAAAGAGTTTGGAACTTAATTCTTTAAATGCCGGAGAACATCATCATCACAACTACAATTAATAAACCCACGTTAGCTACACAAAAATTTGCCAAAATAAACGGTTGGGATTTTTTAGTTGTGGGTGATACGAAGACTCCACACCACGAGTACAAAGACTACATGTATTTACATCCAGAAGATCAAGAAAAACTGGATAAAACTCTATCTGATATGATTGGGTGGGGATGTATTCAACGAAGGAATATGGGGTTTGTTTATGCGTTAGAAAATGGTTACAAACGAATCGCGACGGTTGATGATGATAACATACCATTAGAAAATTGGGGTGGAATTTTCGAACCTCAAGAGGTTGACGTATATTCGACAAATTTCGGATTTTTTGACCCACTTAGTGTTACGAATAATAATCATTTATGGCACAGGGGATTTCCAATTCAACATGTACACAAAAAGAACAATGTCACTAAAACAAAAAAATATTTTGAAAAGTTTGACGTTCAAGCGAATTTGTGGAACGGTGATCCCGATGTAGACGCTTTGTGTCGTATGATTTACTCACCCATGTGTACATTTGATAATTCGTGGTACACGACAGATTGCGCCACACCGTTTAACAGTCAAAATACAATCTTATCCCGTGACGCACTAAAACATTATTTTATGTTTGATAAAGTTGGTCGTATGGACGACATCTTCGGTTCATACGTTTTACAGAAGAAAGGATTTAACGTTGTTTTCGGACCACCCACCGTTTATCAAGATAGAAATGAACACGATTTAACCGTCGATATGAAAAAGGAGTACATTGGCTACGAAAATGTGAAAGATATTTTGATTAATGATTCGTTCATACCTTTCGCTTCTTATGATAGGTACAGAGAGGTTGTGGAAAGAGTACCTAAGTTAAAAGAAAATATCCAAGAAAAGTAAGCTAAACATGATCGATGCACACGCAGAGTTCAAAGATACGTGTCAGGAATTAGAGACACGTATCGATGAAATAGCTGTTGATTTACGAGATTTACCCACAGATTATAAACTCGCGGAAAAGTACGCCGATATTGATCGAGAAATTTGTGAGGTATCCGAGTGGTACGAAGCGAAAAAACAAGAGTTAATTAACTTCCATAAAAGATATTGGAAAGAACGAAACGCAATGGAGGCACGAGTTTTAAAAATTAACGATGACCTAAAGAAATTCAACAATGTAGTCCAGACTCTTAAATTACGAGAGTTTTCTCATGCCCAACACGGAGGGTCGTATTCACAATTATCTCCATTCCTGCATCAGTGAGATTCTTACAAAACGCGACATCTTCCGAACAGGTATCTCTTAGCAGGGTCCCATCTTTACCTTCAATCTCTATGAGAGGGTAGCTAAAGTATGGATACTTCAACTTTTCGATGACACCTTTACGACACGCGAAAAAGCCGAGACCGTTATACGCGACGGACATATATTTGGGCTCATTCGCTATACTGTCGACGGTTGCAAATTCAAAAGTACCGCGTTCTTTGAATGTTTCCACGTCCCAGTTTTTCACCATGGCGAAATGCTTCAAATCTTCCATTCGATACAGACCCGATACGACCGGGTACGTATTCGTATCTTCTATGAGCTCAATGACTTGCTCGGGTGTGAAGATGATGTCAGAATCTATCGTGAGCCACACGTCGTATTCGAGCTTTCCATCGAAAGGGAGTTGATTGACACCCTTCAAAACATCGAGACCGAGTGTTTTCATTCTCGAAAATGTCACGAAACTGGAGTATTCATTGGCGACGACGACACTGTATCCCCGTTCTTTCAGGGTCACCACCGTGTTGAGTAAACTGACGACGAACTTTCCCGAAAAGGTGCGACCGGGTAGAGCTAGAACAACCCTAGTCATTTAATACACTAAGCGTTTAAGACTTTAAGTACCTCATTTACCGCCGGGTGACGAACGATATCTTCATCACCCATCTTTACGTGCTCAATATATTCCAAATCATTACACTGCAATTTATAGACCAAATTTTCCAAACCGTTATCCGGACCTAAATCAGACTGTTCGAGATCTCCCGTCACGACCAACTTGGTACCTTCACCGATACGCGTGAGAAGCATTTTCATTTGATTCGGTGTCGCATTTTGCATTTCATCTGCGATAATGAGGGTGTGCGTAAACGTGCGACCTCTCATGTACCCGAGTGGTTCAATGCGAATACAGCGATCCATTTGACTATGTGTCATGGTCTGTTCGAAAATATCAAACATGGGTCTCGTCCAAGGTTCCATTTTTTGGTCCATATCCCCGGGGAGGTAGCCCATATCTTCGTCCGCGGCAACGATGGGACGGGTGAGCACAACTCTAGCCCTAGGGTGTTTTGAAATGTGTTCCGTGGCAATCTGACACGCGAGCATAGTCTTACCTGAACCAGCTGGCCCAGTCCCTATCACGATAGGTTTAGTAGACCTTAAGGCGAGCATATATTTACATTGACCAGCTGTCTTAGGGAAGTTCATATATCTTATTTAAAGTTTTTTTCCTTATATATTTTAATGGAGTTCCACTTTGTAAAATTATTGCATACGGGTACATATTTGAATATGGTGGACCCTAAACAGAAACCCCGGTTTGTATGTTTCGCTGAAAAAGGTACGGCAAAAAGTTACATCAACTACGCGGCTGATTTTAGAGCGAGAACGCGTGTATGGCCATGTCTCGATATGTCTTCCGAAACGAGAAAACTTGAAGTCGGTACACAAATTACTGTCCCATACGGTCGCCCCGAGCAGATTAAGCGGTACCTTGATATAGAAACTTTTGATTTTGGTTCGCTCGACAAGATTGCGAACATGACGAATATTTCGTTTTACTGTATTTTAAATTTTGATGTACAATATAACAATGGAGACAGCGAAACCGTCACTTTCTCCGGACAGGAAATGGACGGAATAGGTGACCCAAAGGACTTTGGTGATTGGATGGACTATAGCTTAAAAACAAAGTAACTTGTGTACAATAGGAATGTGTGGTATCTTAGCGCTCTTCGGTGAGGAAGTAGAATTTTCATACAAGCATCTACTTACTCACAGAGGTCCCGATGATTACAGAACACGTACGATGGGTAAATGCCGTATGGACTTTTACCGACTCGCGATTAATGATCTCACCGACGCTGGTATGCAACCATTCGTCGGTGAAAAGTCTATGTTGATGTGTAACGGGGAGATTTACAATCATAAAATTTTTAGGTACGGTTTCGAAAAGAGTTCGAGTGACTGTGAAATCTTGTTACCCATGGTGAATGATCTTGGTATGTTGAAGACGATGGATTTGATAAACGGAGATTTCGCTATTGTGTGGTCGAACGGAAAGCGTATCATGGCAGCACGGGATCCCGTGGGTGTACGCCCCCTCTTTTACACGAGGTACGACAAGGATTCCATCGCGTTCGCGAGTGAAGCGAAGGCGCTTCGATTTCTACAATCGAAGGTTCACATCTTCCCACCCGGTCACATCTATGATTCGTACCTGAATGACTTTGTGTGTTATCACACCGGTTACTGGCACGTAAACAAGTACACGGATACCTACGACGGTGACTTGAAGGAGACGTTTATTCAGTGTGTACATGAGCGTCTCGCCACGACGGAGCGAGACATAGGCTTTCTTCTCTCGGGTGGTCTCGACAGTAGTCTCATAGCTTCTATCGCGGCTAAGAAGTTGGGCAAGATCAACACCTTTTCGATCGGTCTCAAAGGAAGTCCAGATCTCGAGGCTGCGAAAAAGGTGGCCAAGTACCTGAATTCGAATCACACGGAGGTCACGTTTACGACCGAGGAAGGTATTTCACATGTGAACGATGTGATTTACTCTTTGGAGTCATATGATACGACCACAGTGAGAGCGAGCACACCGATGTGGCTCTTGTGTAAATACATCAAAGAACATACGAACTGTAGATACATTTTCTCGGGTGAAGGAAGTGACGAAATATTGGGTGGATATCTCTATTTTCATAACGCACCGAGTACGGACGAATTTGCGTTAGAAAACATGAGACGTTTGCGTCTCATACATCAATTCGATGGTTTACGGGCCGACAGGTGTGCGGGTGCCCACGGATTAGACCTCATTGTTCCATTTTTGGACAAGAAGTTTATAGACGTGTGTATGAAAATGAACCAACGAAAGAAGAGAGGTGGTACGGAAAAGCATGTGCTTCGAAAGGCGTTTGAAGGATACCTACCAGACGAGATTTTGTGGAGGCAAAAGGATGGCATGAGTGATGCCGTGGGTACGAACTGGGTCGATGGGATAAAAATGTACGCAGAAACGACCGTTTCCGATTCCGAGTTTATGGAAATACGCAATAAGAGTATGTATCATAACACACCATTGACGAAGGAAGAGGCGTTATATCGAAAGATATTTTGGAATTATTACGGGACCGATCATGACCATCTCATCTCCGAGATATGGAGACCCAAATGGACCAGTATCACCGATCCAAGTGCGCGTCTACTTATAGAAAAGAATCCCAAGTAATATAAATGGCTCACTTTGTGAGAAGTTTTGACTGCAAGAATGAGGAGCACGTTATGTGGCTAAAGAAGCTCGGGGAAGACACCGCCAAATCGATGAGCGGTGACAAGGTAAATCTTACAGACACCATCAATGGTAACCCTTTACCAGGTAAACCGTCTATGGACAATGTGATGGATTTCGCGTATGTACATTTTCAGCTTTGTATGAAGTACACGAATGCGGTACTAAGCGGTTCCGCGTTCATCCCCAAGTCTAAATGATTCGTACTCCTTTAATGTAAAATCTTGGGGTTCGGAGTCGGCGTCCATCCGTACGAGAAGAACTTTACCACGGACATCCTCGGTGTCGAAAGGTTTGGGTAAGACGTTCTCATTTTTTACGGTCGCGTTTTCGGCTTTCATGATGACCACATCAATTTCAGGCCACTGCCCGATGAATGTTTGACGGCCGCCTAATAATTTAAAAATTTCGTTTTTCACCGGACTTATGTCCAGGTCTATTTCTTCGATAGCATTCACTTTTTCGTGAATGAGAATCGCCTTGTTCATCCTTGATTGAACATCATAAAAAAATCTCGGTTATCAGTATAATGTTAAACGCGACGAACCGCGCCGCTTTAAAGTACATCATCGTCTTGTATGTGATTATCACCCTTCTCATGTTCTTTAACAAGGAGAAGTACCGTCCCGACTACCGCTACGGGTTTATTGACACTAACCCCGCGCGTCGCGTCTCCGGGCCTTTCGATGCTTGTTCGCCTGAGAATATGGAGGACTGTAAGCTCGGAAATCCTTACGAAGGTTTACCTCTGCCCTAAGTGGGTTAAAAATAAGACAAAAATATAAGATAAGAACGATGAACCCCACGCGAGAGTTTGTCGTGAAAAAATTTTCTACCCTTCTCGACATTTCGCCAGATGATAAGATTTGCACAGATCTCGAGAAGTGTATTTTGAACCACTCGTATGATGTATCGACGAGTCAACCCGCGTGGGACAACCCCGACTTTACGAACATATACAAGCATAAGTTCTTGGCTATCCAGAGTTCTATCCGGAAAAACCCTGCGTTGAAAGAGAAGATAGTCAGCAAAAAAGTAAAACCATTGGACGTCGTAACCATGCGCCCCGAACAGTTGTGGCCCGATGGTCCACAAGCCGATGCGATCGAGAAGAAAATTCATAAGGAGTTGAGAAAGCAAGCACTTACCGAAGAAGCGAAAAATCAAGAAGGTCTATTCAAGTGTGGTCGATGCAAATCCATGAAGACATCATACTACGAGATGCAGACTCGTTCTGCGGATGAGCCCATGACCGTCTTCGTGAGTTGCCTTAATTGTGGTAAAAACTGGAAATGTTGAGTGCGTGTTCCGAGTTTGTGAGGTCCGTAGGTAAATCTCCGACTGATAGTACAAAATTGTAAGGTAGATGATTTTTCATGAGACCCTTTGTATCCGCACTCGTAAATCCTAAATAATCGTATGGTATTCTGTAGTCTCTTAGCTGTTCAGTGGTCCAACGAATAACATGCCCGATTCCGGGACGAGCTGTGATGATGACGATTTTGTATCCCATTTTACGCGCCTGGTACAGAAGTTCTATCATCGGGGTGTTCGGGTTTCCGTTCGTAAATATGAGTGTGTCGTCTATATCAAACATCACCGCATCTAACGGGTGTATCACCCTGTTTGATATATAATGTACACCCCAGCTCTTCAAGTTATCCATTAATGTTATTAAAGATTTAAAAAGCGAAAAGTGTAATATGCTCGTCGACGTCAATTGTGACGATGGTACGGTTCAGATCGCACGAATAGTAAAGGATGGCGACGACACGTGTACCGTTCGTTTTCTAGAGCGTGTTAAGAGTAATCTGTACGAATTTACGAAAACGGATGATGTCGTGGAAAAGAGTTCCATTTCCGGGTTTTACGACACGGATGATTTGGAAAAGACGCTACTCTATGTGAAAGTCAGTAACGGCTACGAACTCATTGATGATAGTGAAGACGAAGATTTCACATGTTCCGAATCTGAAGACGAAGACGAGACGGAAGACGACGTTTCGCTCGTAGACGAAGATGAAACCTAAGTCGGTTAAAAACATGTCGCGCTCATATCACAATGGACTATAAAGAACCCAAGAAGCGCGTGACTAAAAACGATAAGAAAAATAAAAAGCAAGTGTATTCACAAAAACATGTGCGAAACATGCTTAAACAGAAGGAGGCAACATTAGCAAAGAAGAACCATGGCGCCGTACCAGCCCCCGAATGCACACTATTCTCAAATGGACGTGTCCAAGTACACCGAGGATGAGATTTTCTCCTTCATCGGTAAGACTGGGAAGAAGTTTTACTGGCTGACACAAAAGCTTGGTCTTGATTATTTGTGGTACGATAAGGATCGTCAAGTCATCGAAATCTGGGGTCCATTCTACACGCACATGAATCAGCAATCTGCACATGTTATCGGATGTGAACTCGACTTTTTTCTGAGACCTAAGTTAGAGGAGAAAATCTCGGAAAATCAAGATGATGTACAAACGCCCGTCGAAGCGTGTTAAGGTCCACCCGGCACCAGCTCCGGTGCGCGGTACCCTACCACCCGGGTCTTTCCTCGGTTCAATCATCCACGGTGAACCCACGAAATTTTACGAGCGAGTAAAACAACCGGTCTACCAACAGGAGTCTTACCTTCGAGCTCTCAAGAAGAATTGCGAAGACAATGGTCTCCCGTTCAAAGACCCCGAATTACCTGAATATATCCAACCGGAGAGACCTCAACCGACCAAAGAACCGGAACTCACTTATGGTGACCGAGTCCAGGTTACGTTTCGTATTCTCAAGAGTGGAATCGTTCGGGTAAAAGTGAATGCCGCCATCGCGGATGTCTACAACAACTACTACCGCCGTGGTAAAAAACCACCCTTCAAGACAATCTTACAGGCGTACAAATCTCATGGGTTCAGTAAAGAGTTTTTGGAAAAAATCAAAATGAAAAATGAAAAACAAAAACTCTTTGCAACCAAAGTTGAAAAAATTCTCGAAAAAATATTCGACAAAGAACCTGTCAAAAAACCCAAAAAGGAAAAGAAAAAACCTATCGAAGAAGAGGAGGAGCAACTTCCGGAGGTTGAAGAAGAGGATGACGATGATGTACCCGACGAAGAGGGAGAGTTGGACATGGAACCGGAAGTTGATGAAGAAGTTGTGGAGGAAGAAGAGTATTTTTCGGAACCCGAAACCTAAGTAAAGTAGTATTTTGATAAAAAACATCTCATTATGTTTATCACCAACGCCGTTCTCGGTAACCAAATTCTCGACCGCGCCGTCTTCTGGTCTCTACCGGAAGCAACCTACTACGCAAAACAAAAATCGAAAGAAAAAATCTGGAAACTCACTGATAACACCGTTTTCTTTGGTGACGTCGAAGTCAAAGTCTACCACCCCAAACTGAACGTCACCAGTGACCACGAGGATGAACATATTCTTTCTTTCGCTGATACCTGCTGAAATTGCTCATATGTCGTGTGACCAACACGTTGTCAAAATCCAATTGGAAATATGCCAGATGCTTTATACGGCGTGGTATTTTTCCAATCAGGAACAGTTTGTTCACGAAAATGCACCAAAGACGAAGGATGGTACATCTCGAGGGTATCGCCCCGCGCACAAGAAGCATCCCATGACCATGTGGATCGGTTCAAGCTTGAAGAATTATCTCTACGCGTGTAAAATTGGTATCGCACTCACACTCGAATATACCCACAGGTACGGTAAGATTCATACGTGCGCGCAACACCTTATTTGGTTGTACGAAAACAGACCCTCCCATTTCGAAGAGCGAAGAAGTGAGACCGCCTATTACTCCAAGGAAGGTATCCCCGAGTGTATGCCGGATGCGTACAAACGAGAAAGTGTTGTCGACGCCTATCAACTGTATTATATGATGGACAAGATGTCTTTCGCACGATACAAGAACATAGCCTCTGGTCTTGTTTCCGGTGTGTCGTACCCCAAAGATTCCAAAAATTTAGCCACGGGACTTGTTTCAAAGTCGTGAATTTCGACGAGTATGGTCGGCATGTGTTTTTTAATAGTCTCCTTAGCACCTTCTAATACTTGTAATTCATGCTCTTCGACGTCAATTTTTATGATTGAAGGTTTACCGTCGTAAATATCATCGAGTCTTTCACACTTTACCTTTACAGATTCACCTTTCATATCCTCCTTGAGATGAAAACTCGTACCTCCGTAGTTGATGTGTGTATTGGATTGACATCCCTTACCGGGTATGAAAATTTCAGTCAACTTCGTTTCATTCGAAAGTGCACATGGGTAAATGTTGATACGGTTACGTATCGCATTTAGTTTTGCGTTGCGGATTACAATCTCGTGATATACGGGCTCGAATGACACGACCGGACCATAATCGGAAAACATGAGACTGTTGTAGCCTATGTTTGCACCTATGTCCAATATTTCAGTACCTTTGACGTAATACTTTTCTAGGTCCCGCCGCATCCAAGCGTCCCATTCGTGTCCTTTGGATATGGCGTTCCCTATGTATTCATCGTCTTCTATCACGAAGACGTTATATTTTCCATTGTTTACTAACTTAAGACGTAAACTCATGATACTAAGAGATAACAAAATATCTTTAACCAGTATGACCCGATGCCCTCACGGCTACTATCTTATTCAGTGTCACGAATGTAACGGTGGCGCCATATGCATGCACGGAAACTTTCGCGAAATGTGTACACCGTGTACATATTCCGAACTTTGCGAACATAATAAACGAAAGATGAGGTGCCACGTGTGCATAAAAAATGATTTAAAACAAAGAAGGTCTAATAATAAAAGATGTTCAGTCTTGGAAAGGTTTTTTCCGCTCCGACTGTCAAAGTTGATCAAAAAGAACGAAAAGTAGAATATCATCCCAGAACGTACAGTCAATTTATCAAGGGACTTCAGAACAAAGAGCTTCCAGCGGTAATTGTGAATCCAGCTAAGAATGTCGCACAGTTTCAAGAGGAGAATGGGGACTATGGTGATGTTCGTATCGTCCAAACCGAACAACTGTGGCAGACTCTTATGGAGAGTGATGCCGAAGTGCTTGTCGACGCTTCGGGACCACCCATGTCTCTCGCCGAGATGGGTATTCTAGCATTCATGGGTATCTATCTCTTTTCCGTGTTCCGAGCGTTCTTCGGATCCCGTGGTGGAGGAGGTGGAATGCCCAACCCTTTCATCAAGTCCACAGAATTCAACATGGAGCAGGAAGTCACGACTCGTTTCAAAGATGTCGAAGGTATCGACACGGCAAAGGATGAGCTCGAGGAGATTGTGGATTTTTTGAAGACTCCTGAGCGATACTTTGGTTCTGGTGCTAAGATTCCTCGTGGTGCTCTTCTCGCCGGTGAGCCTGGTACGGGTAAGACCTTATTGGCCCGAGCTATTGCGGGCGAGTCCAATGTTCCTTTCATCCAGTGTTCTGCCGCAAACTTCGTTGAGATGTTCGTGGGTGTTGGCGCCAAGCGCGTCCGTGAGCTTTTCGAACAGGCGCGCGCTAATCAACCGTGCATCGTCTTCATCGATGAGATTGATGCCGTGGGTAAGAAGCGTTCCGCGGGTGGTATGCCTTCCAACGATGAACGTGAACAAACGATTAACCAGCTTCTCACGGAGATGGATGGTTTCGATAACGAGACTGGTATCGTGGTCATCGCCGCCACGAACCGCATCGACATTCTCGATGATGCCCTTCTGAGACCCGGTCGCTTCGACCGTAAGATCCAAGTGTCTCTTCCGAGTGTCAAGGGTCGCCTCAAGATTTTGGGTGTTCACGCGAGGGACAAGAAGCTGGCTCCAGACGTGCGTCTCAAGAACATCGCGAAACAGACAACTGGTTTCTCTGGTGCCGATCTCGCCAACCTTCTTAATGAGTGTGCCATCAGGGCTGTAAAGGATGGTGACGGAACTATCACAAAGGAGATTGTGGAAAATGTTTACCAGCGCGTCGTCGTAGGCGCGAAGGGTGACGTGAAGTACTCGATGCGCAAGAAGGAACTCGTGGCGTACCATGAGGCTGGACACGCTATTATCGGCGTACTCGTACCCGATTACGACACGGTCCGTAAGGTTTCTATCATGCCACGCGGCGCCGCGGGTGGTGTGACGTTTTTCCAACCTTCGGAGGATAACGCTGATAGTCCTTTCTACACCAAGGAATATCTCCTTTCTCAAATCATGGTAGCCCTCGGTGGACGTGCGGCGGAGGAGATCATCTATACGTCTAACCGCGTGACGACTGGGGCGAGTTCTGATTACGCCAAGGTGTATCAGATTGCCCGTGAGATGGTCACGACCTATGGTTTTGGTAAGAACAAGTTTGATTATCGTAACCTCTCTCCCGCCGCGGCGATCAAGGTGGACCAGGAGATTGAAGCTATCGTATCTGAGTGTTACAAGTACACTCTAAAGATGCTACACAACAACCGAGACAAACTCGAGGAGCTCAAGGATCTACTCATCGAGGAGGAGATCGTCGATGGGGAGAAGGTGTATGAGTTGCTTGGTAAGGACAAGTGCTACGCCTATGATTGTTCAGTTAGTTTTGATTGATATATTTTTGAAATTCATTGTGTAGGCTACCCAAATGTTTAAAACTCTCTGTGGCGATATCCTTTTCACTGAGGTGTTTATTTGGGTGAAGTTTAACGGAAGCCTTTCTATAAATTTTATTACCTTGCTTTTTCTTGGCATTTTTATTCATGGTACTGGATGCGACGTTTTCCCATTGTCTCTTTACATTCTCAATCAAAGCATTTAGTTGAGCCTTCTTGGCATTCGCTGCAGCTTTTTTGGCATTTGCTTGGGCCTTTATGGCATTCTCGGCAGCCTTCTTAGCAGCTCTGTTAGCGGCGTTCGTCTTATTACGACGATTTGAAGTTTCTCCCCTCGCCGCAGCTCGTGCCGCTCTCTCCGCAGCAGCTGCAGCCTTCGACCTCTCAACAGCCGCCTGCCTCGCCTGATTGTTCGCCTTGTTAGCAGCTTCTCGCGCCTTCTTCGCCTTGGCTTCGGCTGCTTCTTTCGCCTTCTTCGCCCTGGCTTCGGCTGCTTGAGCTGCTGATAGTCGCACGGTTTCAGCCCGTGCATTATTTTCAGCCTTCTTGGCGGCAGTTTTCTGTGCATTTTTGGCAGCATTGGTGAAATTCCAATTCATCTCATTATTCACCATTTACTATGACCTGACAAAAAATTCTCAGGTCATAGTAGATATGAGTACACCAAATCGACCATGTACCGTCGATGGTAGTAAAATGTACTACGATATAGAAGATATCACAGAAGGTAAAACGGTGAAAGGTGCATTTGAAGCAAAATTTTTAATCGATACCGTTGAAGCTATTAAAGGACAATGTTTTGCTGTTCATCAGCACTGCAAAGGTCTTTATCCAGAAGTTAAAGGTCCAGAAGCTGGTAGAAAATGGCTCACGTCTGTTGATCAAGATAATGATATTTCTCTTCAACAAACTTTAGATAAATCTGATATTCCCATATTATACAACACTCCGCGTTTTTGTGACCCAGGTATAACTAAATCTAGAAATTGGAGTCTAAAAAATTACATACAAACAAGATTGTATTTATATAAACGGTATCTTGAAAATAAAAGTAATAGCACAATAATTAGAAACTCTTCTAAGTGTTACAGCTCCGTTGTCTTTGATTTCAGACCTTTTGTATTTTCAATGAAATTACCCGTCATACAAAATGCTACGTCCGGTAGGCAAACTGAGGGCAAAAAGTTATACTTTTTACAGTGGATGGAAATAGAAAGTGGTAGTGAATATGGTTACAAGGCTAATACCGCAATTTACGATGATGTGGAACAGATGAACGCTCAAATTAAAAACCAATCTTCTAGTGTAGATTTTTTTAAAAAATTAGTTATGAATTACTCTAAAAAGGGTATGGCTAAAAAAGGTGCAACTAATATTCAAAAAAATGATATAACAATTACAAATAATCAGTTAAATGGTTTTATGCAATTTTTAGTGGCTTATGACGGTATCAAATTTGGTGGAAATGGAAATTTAAACGTAAAGCAACAACTAAAGTCTATTACGTTAACTGACGATGTACTTCGTATGTTTTACTTTGATTTGATGCACGATTTAGCAAAAAGTTCTCAAAAGTTTAAGAAGCTTACGTTTATCGAATTTAAAGAAAATTTTATGTACGAATTTAGAAGGTTAAAAGGAGTGCATAGAGTGCGCGGTCTCGCGGGTGCTGGAACTACCGCTACGTCTTATCAAACATACGAGACCCTGATACAAAAGAGAAATATTGGTAATATGCAAGAAATCCCAGCGATATTTAAAACTATCGGCGATCTTTCTCAATACCTATATGCAGCTAAATATGGTACAACTGTAGGGAGTGGGGATAGAATGGGTATAGCTGTTGGGCTATACATATGTGCTAAAATAGGTATTCCAGTCAAGACCATGATAGAAGATGGTATTACTGGTTTCATTTTGTATACAGGTAGAAAAGACGTGAAACTTTCGGGTGGTTCTTCATGTGCAAAGAATAATAACGCGGTTAATGCGTGTAGTAGAAATGCGAAAATCGCTAAATCAGGAAACATAATAACTAACACATTAAATTCAACTCCTAGAATTGCTGCCGATATAGCTGACATAGAAAAGCGAAAACCTTCTACCAGATTACCTTCGGGTATGAAAGGTCTCATGGCATTATGGCGCAACAGTGCTTCTACTATGAATGCGGCAGGTGTCGCCAAAGTCATCCAAACCTACTACGTGTTTGATGGTTATTGGAGTAAAAATGATTTGAAGAAACTTCTCAACATCGTACAAAATATTCGAGCAAGAAATAACATAAAATCAAATGGCGAAATAGGTCGTAAATTAAACGTGTTGAATGGAAGAATCCGAGGATTTTTACCAAATAACGGTAGCCCTAGTCGCTCGGGTCTTAAAAGAACTCGGTCAAACGTTAATAATGGTGGTAACGCTGGAACAACTCCTAATCGCCGCATCGTAAAGGCTCGTCGACCCACACCCACTCCCACACCTACACCTCCAACGAACAATTCAGCTAGAAGAAAAACTAATCTTAACGCTTACATCAATGCGTTACAGCGTAATCTCAAAAATAAGGGTGTGAGTCACAATTTCAACAAGCAGTTTTGGCTGAACCAATTATCTGGGAATAACACAAACAATAGGTTAGCAACCATAAAAAATCAGGTGAAGGGAATATACAATAGACAGACACCAAAAGTGCAAAGAAATAACAACCTTAGTGGGTCGTTATCTGGTTGATCCAGACCTAAGTGAACCCAAAATCTTGTAAAAATCAAAACAAATGAACTCCCCTAAGGAGACTTTCAAAAACGCCACGGCCATCTTGAGTCTCGTTTGGAGCGTAGGAAAAATCCACGAACATGTCTGTCGCTAGAGCTACACAACGTTTAGGGCTGATGAGGCGCCATCTTAACGCCCTCGCTCTCGATGAGAAGATACTCTTCCCCAAACCTGAAGTATACGTGGAAGAGCTTCCCACGGTGTTTTGGGGGTACACCATCCAAATGAATGTGCGACATGATGAAAAGATTATCGATTTTGTCACGGAGTCTCTATCACCGAATGACAAAATGGAAGTATATCTTCGTCAAAAGAAGATGATGCGTGACATGTATCCACACTATATCATCACCGAGCGACATGGATAAAAAATCTGCGTTAATATCAGTACAGTATGGTGCGTATGACATCCAGTAGAATTCGTCGAGGGCGCGCGACCGGGCAAGTATCACCACCGGTGCCGTCAGAAAATATCAACAAGGAGAAGAAGGAAAGATTGAAAAAAGTAAAAAACTTGATGGCAAATCACATTAGAATTAGAAGAAACAGTCCCAACCTGTTACCTAACAATAACAAGAGTAACGTAGCTACATTTTATAATAACAGTTTCACAAATACCGAATCTAAGAATATACCTACAAACAAGCGTGTGTACATTTCTAAAGACCTCGTTAACGGTAAGATTAAGCACGTCTATAACCAAGATGGTATTATTAAACTGCTTTTGAGGTCTAGCAATTTTACGGGCAAGAGTCCCATAAGTCGCAAAAACTTCAATATCAAGCACGTGATTCCTTACACCTAAGTGGATCGCGCTATCCTAAAAATCATCTAAAAATGTTCGCAGTCAGGTGCCCCCTCCCCGTTCCCACTCCTCGTACATACAAGAGACGTAAGGTTTCTCGTGTATGTAAGAGTTATTTCACGATTGATGAAAATAATACGAGACCATTAGGTCTGGAAGATTCCAATCATTTACTTCACGTGATAACATTTCATCAACCCAATGATGATGAGGGTATTTACAGCGTCCGTAAACTGAACAAGGAGGGTCTACCCGAAAATTTTATCATAGCGTGGAGGAACTTTGATGATGCTTATCGCTACAAGACTCTTCTCGATGCCGAGATGAAACGTTATTCGTATATTCAATTTGCAACACATTTTGAACTTAATTTTATGTGTGAATTGGGTAACTACAAATGTCGTGTCGTAAATGATGGTGTCCTAGTAACACCACCTACCGAAACTATGCAAACCACAGACTGGGAGCGCCGAAGTGCTCTACTCAACGGTAGATGGACGGTGCGAGAGAAGGATGATAGCCCGCCAGAATGGCCTTAGATTTAATATTTAATATGTTATATGAGCATCTACAAAAACCGATTGGTCCGTCATATGTACAAAGATGTGTATCTACCTATAATTTGTAATGCAACCAAAACCCAATTTTATTCGTTGCTTGGTGAATGTGTATGTATGACGACGTGTAGATTTACTCGTGAATTAGGACCGTCTCGAGACTTTCGGAACTCGCGATCGGAGAAAGACCTCGAATCACGGAAGAACAATGGTGATCCTCCATCGCCGATACAGAAGGAAAAGTCCTAAAACATGTATTACACCTGACCGTTCCATATCCATGGCGAAGATTCCTGTTTAGATCCCTCGTTTCGTGATATCCCATATGTACGATGAGTTGATCCATCGTTTCGAAATTGTTTCCACATATTTCGCAAGAACATTCGAAAGGTTTAGAAAAATCACGGAGTCTTTTATATTCTCGTTTGATCCACTTGAATGGAAAACACATATGTTTTAATACTTCTTACATTTTAAGTTTGTTTTGAAGACCTAAGTGACATAAAGTTTTAAGTGCATCTTAGTTTATGGCCTGTATGCAATACATTGCGTTTGATTTTGAGACCTCGGGTCTTCCCGAGGGTCGTCGCAACGTCACCATCACGCCAGAGACCCTGAAGAATTTTGATTCGTGTCGCGCCGTTTCACTTTCTGCCGCACGATTCTCCAATCACGGACGTCTCGTGGACACCTTTGACGCGATCGTCTACCCGGACAATTTCGTCATCAGTCAAGGTTCTATTGACATCCATGGTATCACGAATGAACAGGCTCGTAAGGAGGGTCGACCCTTCCCCGAGGTGTTCGTTGATTTTCTAAAGTTTATCGGCCCTCGCAGTAAGAATTTCATCGCACACAACGCCCAGTTCGACACGAGTGTCCTCCGCTCTGAGATGATTCGTCACAACATCGACATGAGTCTCATCGAGGATTTTAACTTTCAGTGTACACTGAAGATGTACAAGGAACGGTTCATGAAACCAATCAAGCTTGGTGTATTGTACAAGGAGATTTTTGGTGAGGAGTTTGAGAATGCCCACAATTCCTTAGCGGATTGTATCGCGTGTGGAAGGGTCTACCCGTACCTTCTCGGACACGAGCGTAAGCTCAGACCTATCGGTGTTCCTAAGGTGATTCTCAAGGCTTCATCCGTCTCATCCGCGATTGGAGTTGGTTTCAAGAAGCAACCCGAATTGATCGAGGAGTTGTGGAAAAAGTACAGTCCACAGACTTTCGAGGGAACCACGAAGGATGACGCGGCCCTCGCGGTCATCAACTCGATGGAATCTACGGTTAAGATTCTCAAGGATGCGGAGGCGTTCGAGTCGGAGAGTAGTACGGATGTTAACCAAAAGGTTCGATCCCTCTACCACCAAATCGAACATTCCGGTCTCGAACCCAAGGATATGGTCGTGGCGAAGGATTACATTCGAAAGACTCTGTTTACGAACCACGGGACGCGGAATGAGGACAAGACAGCCGACTTGGATCATGCGAACCTCGTGAAGGATGATACGTTCTACACGTACGATATCTGTGAGATCGAAGGTACTCTGTACCAGGTTGTGGGTCGTATTGACCGTATACAGATGAACGAGGACGGTTCGAGGACACTTGTCGAAATTAAGAATAGGGCGAACGGTCTATTCAACAAGGTGAGAGACTATGAGAATATCCAGTGCCAGACGTATCTCCAGATGCTAAAGGATGTGAAGTTTTGTCGTCTCGTGGAACAGTTTGACGAGGTTAGGAAGGGGTATCTCATTGAGAAGAACGATGAGTTTTGGGCCAGGCAGGTTGTACCCAAACTCCAGAATTTCTGTGAACATTTCCATAGTATGTTGAGCGAACAAGTTTAGAGTTTTGTCGTGTAATTCGAGTAATGTGGAAAGATATCGCCCTGTACGGAGCTTCGTCCGTTTTTAGTTATTTCTATACCCAACGGATGTGTGACACACACGAACTTATGGTAATGACCTGTCTTAATTTCATGATTAGTATAACGACACTTTGTGTCGTACTCTTGAAAAGTCCTATTAGGGTCATCGATAACAGAGTTGATTTGAAGTGAACCTAAGTACATATAAAAAATCTAAAAAATAAGTAACATAAGATGGAGAAGCTCACGCACCTTATGCAACTTATAGATGCCCACTCGGATACTTTACCCGAGGGGGTCTATCTTGACATGTGTAACAGTATCAAATCCGTACACGAAGAGCTTAATTTTACACCCGAGTTGCTCGAATTAGAGATGGATGTTTCTGAGACCGACACGAATAATTACAGAGATCTCGAGAAAAGTTTACACACCCACGTCATAGCCATGGAAACCGTGATGAAGGACATGGAAAAATTGAAACCTCGTAAGAGATTATCAAACAAACTGAAAACGGAAGCGATTAAAAAGTTTGCGACGGAAACAGGATTGCATTCACTTCGAGAATATACTGAAGAAGCCATCAGGGAAAATACGAATGTAGATGTTAAGACGATCTACAAATGGTACCTGGATGAATACAATCGAAATATCAGCTACAGACAGATGGCATGTCAAAATGCGTTACATGACTTAAGAGATGAGAGGGACTATGTGATGTGTGAAATGGTCAACAACACTTTAATGTCATAGTTTTTTTGTTTGTAATAGTATATGGAGAAGATTAACCTTAATCCTACTTCTAACAATGTCGCGGTAGCGGCAAAACCTGTTAAGGTTGGTCGTTTTAAAATACGGTTCGTTCCAATATTGATCACGTTTCTACTCGCCATATCTCTGTTTTATGGTATGAGGTGGTTTATCAGGACCGAAATTACACCGGTACCACCCAAGGTTGGTCCTAGTCCAGATGATACCGAAGATGACGAGGAGGAAACGGACAATGTGAACGTGACCCCCATCGATACCCCCACCCCAGAGCCACCCAAAGAACGGGAATTTGTCTATGATTTCATAGTTAATCACGAACACGCGTCTTTTATGGGTATTCAGATCGGTGATGTACTTGTCGACGATGAACGGGTACCTGATTCTGTTGTTGTTCATCAAGAGGCTGATAGAGGGGGTACCAAGAAAGAGTTTGTGTATGATGAAGAGGGAGACAAGACCATGGCCATGTACACCCAACTTCAACCGAAGGGTCTCAAATTCATGACCGTGACACTTAAAAGGTTCAACAGACCAAGTAAGTTTACACTCACCTTTGCTAGACCTATGTTCGCACCCGGTTGGATAATTAAAGAAAATGGTGTGGTCATCTATGAGGAAACGAGCAACCGTGGTAGAAACGCCGGACCCGCACCAGTTATGTATGATTATATGCTTCCATTTGAAGGTGAACCCAAAAAAGTGGTATCCGCCACCTAAGTAGTAGTCCCCCCCCACCCCCGAAAACCAAGAAAACATGCAGGACTACACCGAGATTCTCGCCGTTCTTCAGGAGCTCCGCAAGGAGGTCGAGCAACTGAAGAGTGTCCACCGCCCCC
>Ga0255754_10000190_pt1 | contig 47225 bp, 47 predicted proteins | sample 101ome_22_FD_179954 | JGI IMG/M metagenome (GOLD analysis project Ga0255754, IMG submission 179954) | Coastal salt marsh microbial communities from the Groves Creek Marsh, Skidaway Island, Georgia - 101412BT metaG (version 2) | ecosystem: Environmental > Aquatic > Marine > Intertidal zone >... | reverse complement strand
TAGGATTCTCCAATGAGGTATTTAGGAGAAGCCCATCGGTTATTTCTGCTCACAAAGGTGTTAATCCATTCTGCTAAGTATTTAATATCTGCATTGACTCCAAAGAAACGCGAGCGATCGATTTCTTTTCCAGAAGCTGGAATAGTTCTTGAATAGCCTGTATTTACTGGATTGATATATACGATATCGGCAACTTCTAAAACAGAATAAGGATTTTCTTTAAATCCATAAGGTTGAACTGGATACCCTTCATCGTCAATATTGAGCACTCTTGGTCCTGTATAGGCAAGATGCATCCATACGGATCCTGATCCTGGTCCTCCGTTAAATGAAATAAGTAGAGGACGGTTATCCCTATTTCGAATATCGTCTCGGGTGTAATAGGTGTAATGTAAGCTTGCAACAGGATTAGCGTTTTCATCCCAAACAGGTTGTGTTCCAGTTTGAGCAGTGTACATAAAGGAACCGTTTACAGCATTGAGCTTGTGATGGGTGGTTACAATGGTATCGACTGCAAGAGTTCTGCTTTGAGCAAATAGACCTATACTCACAAAGAGAGCGGCTATGAGACTTAGAATACTACTTTTTTTCATTATTGAGGATTTTTTGTTTTCCTAAATGTAGAAAAAAATAGACAATTTTGAATGCTGAAATTAAAACTTCTCAAAGACTCCCAAGCCAAATAAGGCATAGTCGTATTTGACAGGATCATTGGCATCCATCATTCGAAGCGAATGATCTAATTCTAAAAGTGTCTTGTGATCGTTTTGGTTTCTTTTAACAAGTCCAAGTTTTCTTGAAACATTTGCTGTGTGAACATCCAAAGGACAGGAGAGTTTAGAAGTGGGAATAGCCTTCCATATTCCTAAATCAACTCCTTTGGTGTTGGGTCGTACCATCCAACGCAAAAACATATTAATGCGTTTGGCAGCCGATCCTTTTTTGGGATCTGCTAAATGTTTTGTTGATCGCTTTAGAAAATGTTCAGAAAAGAACAGTGCTTTAAAATCAGATATTTGTTCTTGAATACTTGAAGTTCCACTAAACTGATATTCCAAACCACCGTGATTGGAGTAGATTTCTCTTAGATTGAGCACAAAACACTTAAAGTCTTCAGCATTAAAGGTTCTATGAACAAAACCGTCAAGGGCATCTAGATGATGTTCTTTAGCATTAATGATAAAGTCATAAGGACTATTGCCCATTCGATCCATCATTGATTTGGCATTCTTAATGATGCTCTTTCGATTGCCCCAAGCGATAGTTGCTGCTAAAAAGCCCGCAATTTCAATATCTTCTTTTAGCTGATAGGAGCGTGGTATTTGAATGGGATCTGATTCGATGAAATCTGGATGTTCGTATTGATAGGCCTTTTCATCCATAAAGGCTTTGAGCTCACTGAATTCCATTAGTTGATCAATTTACCGTCTTTCATATAGAGGGTTCGATCAGCCATGGCTGCTAATTCTTTGTTGTGAGTAACAATGATAAAGGTCTGTTTGAATTCATCTCTTAACTTAAAAAAGAGGTCGTGTAAGTTTTTAGCAGATTCTGAATCTAAGTTTCCACTAGGCTCATCAGCTAAAATGACATCAGGTTGATTCATCAGTGCCCTAGCGACTGCAACACGCTGTTGTTCTCCACCAGAGAGCTGATTTGGTTTGTGGTCTTCTCGGCCTTTAAGTCCTAAATAAGAAAGTAATTCTTTTGCTCTAGCGATCGCATCTTGTTTTGAAGTTCCTGCGATAAAAGCAGGAATACAGATATTTTCAAGAGCAGTAAACTCTGGGAGTAATTGATGAAACTGAAAGATAAAGCCGATGTGCTTATTTCTAAATTGCGCTAGCTCCTTTGAAGTGAGTTTGGTGATATCAATCGCTCCAATTTGGATACTGCATTCACTGGTGTTGGAAGCCTGATCTAAACTTCCTAAGACTTGTAATAAGGTTGTTTTACCTGCACCAGAAGCACCAACTATAGCAATGATTTCACCCTTATTAACTTCTAAATCAATAGATTTTAAAATAGAGAGATCGCCGTAGTTTTTGCTTATGTTTTGTGCTTTAATCATTAAAAAATCGTTTAAAACCAATTCGCTTCAACATTTTCTTTTCAAAATTCCAAAAGAAACGATATTGACCAAATAGCGTTCCAAATATAATAAGTAATACCTGATAGGTTGGGAAAATTAGTAAAATACGAACTATCCAATAGAGGACATACCAATACCAAACATCTGGTAAACTGTCATAATTCATTCCTACTGCCTCCAAAATAGGACGTGCGAGTTTTACAGCGGCACTTCCTGTGATGGAAAAGACAATAAAAATAATGATCAGTGAAAAGTTAGATTCAATACCCCAGCGTTTTTTTAATTTTTCAAATGCCATAATGAATTCAGTGCTGTGATTTAAAAGTTTTGATTAATTGTTCTGCCAAGTCCATACCAATTCTCGTTTGAGCCTCTTTAGTGCTTCCACCAATATGAGGACTTAGCGATATTTGTGGATGCATCAACAATGCTACTTCTGGATTGGGTTCTGATTCAAATACATCAAGACCAGCAAAGGCTAATTGATCGGTGTTCAAAGCATTGATGAGCGCAATTTCATCTACCGCATTTCCTCTTGCGGTGTTGATTAGTCCAGCTCCTTTTTTCATCATATTAAATTCCTTCTCACCTAAAAGATATTCTTCTTGAGAAGGGATGTGTAATGATATATAATCCGACTGCTCTAAAAGGTGTTTTTTAGAGACGTTTATCAGGTTAAATTCAATTTCTTGACCGTCGTAAAATTCTAATTTAAGAGTCACTTTCGTTTGAGCAATATCGTGATACAAGACACGCATACCCAGTCCGATAGCTTTTTTAGCAGTCTCTTGTCCTATGACACCAAATCCAATAATACCCAGTGTTTTTCCTTCTAATTCTTTAGCAGAGGAATAGCTCTTTTTTAACTCTTTAAAACGAGATTCACCTTCTAAAGGCATGGAGCGATTCGAATCTTGTAAGTGTCTCACTCCTGTGAGTAAATGTGCTATAGTCAATTCGGCTACTGCCTTTGCAGAGGCAGTAGGTGTATTGATTACTTTTATTTGATGCGTTTGAGCAGCGTCTAAATCAATATTGTCTAATCCAACTCCAGCACGAGCTACTGCCTTGAGGTATTTTGCTTCTTTAATGATGGTAGAATCAACTTTGGTAGCTGAGCGTACCACTAAAATATGAATCTCTTGCTCGTTGAGATATTTGAGTAATTGACTTTGAGCTACAGAGGTTTGAAATACTTTAAAGTGATTGTTTTCAAGATGCGCTATCGCATCTTGTGACAATCCATCATTGATTAAAATATTCATTTTATGCTTGTTTTTCCAATTCGCACATGACATCGACTAGTACTTGAACACTTTCAAGACTTAGGGCGTTGTAAATAGAAGCTCTATAGCCTCCTACAGAGCGGTGTCCATTTAATCCATTGATTCCAGCTTCTTTCCACATGGCGTTAAATCGATCGCCTAATTGCTCATCTGCCAAGGTAAAGGTAACGTTCATTTTCGATCTAAAGTCTTTGTCCGCATAGGGAACAAAAAGTGGATTCTTATCTAATTCACCATAGAGAAGGGCTGCTTTTTGATCGTTAATTTTTTCAATCGCAGCAATTCCTCCAAGATCTTTAAGCCAGTCCAAAGTCAACATAGAAGTGTAAACGGCAAAAACAGAAGGGGTATTAAACATACTTTCTTTATCGATATGTACACGGTAATCCAACATAGCTGGTATCGCTCTTGAAACCTTACCTAAAAGATCTTCTTTTACAATAACCAAAGTCGTACCCGCAGGTCCCATATTCTTTTGTGCTCCAGCATAGATGAGATCAAATTTCTCAAAGTCCAAGACTCTTGAAAAAATGTCAGAACTCATATCACATACTAGAGGAACTGAAGTTTCTGGGAAACTTTGATATTGTGTTCCGTAAATGGTATTGTTCGAAGTTAAATGTAAATAATCTAAATCCGTTGGAATTTCATAAGAGGTTGGAATGTTTTTGTATCCATTGTCTTTTGAACTAGCAAGTACTTGAACCGCTCCAAAGTTTTTAGCTTCTTTAATGGCTTTAGAACTCCATGTTCCTGTATCAACGTATCCAGCTTTTCGCTCGAGTAGGTTATAAGCTACCATTAAAAATTCAAGGCTAGCTCCTCCTTGTAAGAACAGTGCTTTATAGCCTTTGTTTTCTAATCCTAAAAGAGATAAGGCTAAGTGATGCGCCTTATCCATAACCTCTACGAAATCTTTTGAACGGTGAGAGATTTCAATTAAAGAGAGGTTTAAGTTGTTAAAGTTTAGTACAGCGTCAGAAGCTTTTTTGATAACCTCTTGAGGTAATATACAGGGTCCTGCACTAAAGTTGTGTTTTTTCATAAGTTGTTATTATAACGATAAAACAAATTTTAAAGTATCTATATCATCAGCGTAATCGCTAAGACCAGGCTTTTGAGTTTGACCAAAATCGATCTCTGAGGCAAGAAAGTCTTTTGCTACAACGCATTGAATTTCTTCTTTTCGTGAATTTAATTCCTGAAGGAGTTGTTCTTTTGAGTCGTAAAACTCGTAAAAAAGACTCCCAATTGGTGAACTCATTGAGCTGTCCTCTTTGAGAATCAAAAATCCATTATCTAGAATCTTAAATTCACTCATCAAATATACGGCTTTATTGTAGTCGTAATTATTGGAGTATTTTTCAAAGTTAATCAAATCACTGTAGGGGAAAACCGCTTTAAACAACAGGTCAAAATCGTATCCTTTTGGAACGTATACCTTAGATACAGAGCGACATCCAAGACCGAAATAGCGAAAGACGTCTTCTCCTAGAGCGTGCAATTCTTCAGCTGTTTCATCACCGCTTATCACTGCGACTGAATTTCTGTTCTTTCGAATGATATTTGGTTTTTTGGAAAAATAATGCTCAAAATAACGAGCAGAATTATCACTTCCTGTTGCGATCACTGCGTCGTATTCTTTTACAAGTTCATCGGTAAATTCTACAGCATTTTGATCTTCTGGATTAAACTCATTGAGCTTATTGACCATAAAGGGTAAAAGATGAGCATCTGAAGAAGATAATTTCACCAAGGTGTTGTGACCAGAAAGGTAACAGACCAACAGATCGTGAAATCCTACAAGAGGAATATTTCCAGCGAGTATGAGTAAAATTTTCTTAGAATCTGCAATAGAGAGATCATAGGCAGCTAGCCATTCAAAAAGCTTCTTTTCTGTCAGTAATTCACCCCATGATTCAAGGCTGTGAGTCAGTTCTTTAGCGGTAAACCAACTGTTAGAACCTTCGGATTTTCTCATGACATGAGCCAGGTCTGCATCCACTGTTTCTGCATCATTTGAACAAAAATTAGTTCTCAAATAACTTCCCAGTTTTAACACCGCTTGAATTCTTTTATTTTCCTTCATTATATTACTTGTGAAAGCGCAGTTTTGGTTTAACTTTGTCGCACAAAAGTAAGGAATAGAATTAGATTATGGCTATAATTATTACAGATGAATGCATTAACTGTGGAGCTTGTGAACCTGAGTGTCCAAATAATGCAATTTACGAGGCATCAGAAGAATGGTCCTACAGCGATGGAACAAGCTTAAAAGGGTCGGTAGTTTTACCAAATGGAACAGCTGTAAATGCGGATCAGCAGCAAGAACCACTTAGCGATGAGTATTATTTTATCGTTTCGGATAAATGTACGGAGTGTATCGGCTTTCACGATGAGCCACAATGTGCTGCGGTTTGCCCTGTAGACTGCTGTGTTCCGGATGATGATCGACAAGAATCTAATGAAGAGTTAACTGAAAAACAACAATTTATGCACAGAGATGCATAAGTAGCTATATATTATATGAAAGCAGGTATTGTAGGATTACCAAACGTAGGAAAATCGACATTGTTCAATTGTTTGTCCAATGCAAAGGCTCAGAGTGCTAACTTCCCATTTTGTACCATTGAACCCAATTTAGGAGTCGTTAATGTGCCGGATCCTCGATTGAGTAAATTAGAAGAATTAGTGAATCCGGAGCGCGTATTACCTGCTACTGTAGAAATAGTAGATATTGCTGGTCTTGTTAAGGGTGCTAGTAAAGGTGAAGGTCTTGGAAATCAGTTCCTCGGTAATATCAGAGAAACTGATGCTATTTTACATGTATTGCGTTGTTTTGAAGATGACAATATTGTTCATGTTGATGGAAGTGTCAATCCTATTCGCGATAAAGAAACCATCGACATCGAATTACAGCTCAAAGACTTAGAAACTTTAGACAAGAAGTTGGACAAGGTTAAAAGAGCTGCAAAAACAGGAAATAAAGAGGCTCAGAAAGAAGAAGCGGTTCTCTTAAAGATCAAAGCTGGTTTAGAGCAGGGAAAATCAGTTAGAGCTGTAGAGCTTACTGATGATGAACGCAGTGAATTTGTAAAACCATTACAATTCATCACTGATAAGCCAGTGATGTATGTTTGTAATGTCGATGAGGCATCAGCGGTCAATGGAAATGATTACGTAGAGAAGGTAAGGGCTGCTGTGGCTGATGAAGCTGCAGAGGTGATTTTTTTAGCTGTTGGTACAGAGGCTGATATCAACGAGTTGGATTCCTTTGAAGAGCGTCAAATGTTCTTAGAAGACTTAGGGCTTTCGGAGCCAGGTTCTGCAAAATTGATACGAGGAGCTTATAAATTACTCAACTTAGAAACCTATTTTACCGCTGGTGTTAAGGAAGTTCGAGCTTGGACTATTCCGGTAGGAGCAACTGCTCCACAAGCAGCTGGGGTTATTCATACCGATTTTGAAAAAGGATTTATTAGAGCTGAGGTCATCGCCTACGACGATTTCGTCAATTTTGGTTCAGAGGCGAAGGTAAAAGAAGCTGGAAAAATGAGAGTAGAAGGAAAAGAGTACATCGTAAAAGATGGAGATGTGATGCATTTTAGATTTAATGTTTAAGCTATAGTGCTCACCCACAGAATATAAGCCAGTTTTTTAGCTGGCTTTTTGTTTTTTAGGGACTTTTCAACTATTGGATAACTTGTTAATTACTTTAATAGACAGCTGTTTTTTCTTATAAGTAGACTTGTTATATTAGTGCCTCTTAGGATTTTTTATTATGTCTACAAACACTAGCTATACTGAAGATAATATTCGATCACTGGATTGGAAAGAACACATCCGTATGCGTCCCGGTATGTATATCGGAAAACTAGGTGATGGAACTTCTGCAGATGATGGAATCTACATTCTTTTAAAAGAGGTGATCGACAACTGTATCGATGAATTTGTAATGGGTGCTGGAAAGACGATTGAAATCGGAGTCAAAGACACTCAGGTCACTGTAAGAGACTACGGTAGAGGAATTCCTCTAGGTAAAGTAGTCGATGTAGTATCAAAGATGAATACAGGTGGTAAGTACGACTCTAGAGCTTTTAAAAAGTCCGTAGGTTTAAACGGTGTTGGTACCAAGGCAGTAAACGCCTTATCGGAATATTTTCTTGTGGAATCTTCTCGCGACAATCTTTTAAAGTCCGCAACCTTTGAAAAGGGGAATTTAATTTCAGAAGAAGGGCCTGAAGAGAGTTCGAGAAGAAAGGGGACTAAAGTGACCTTTGTTCCTGATCCAACCATATTTAAAAATTACAAATTCCGTTCTGAGTACATCGTAAAGATGATTAAGAACTATGTGTATCTCAATCCTGGGTTGACTATCGTTTTTAACGGTGAAAAATACATATCAGAAAACGGACTCAAGGATTTAATAGAGGACAACAACCAGATTGAGGATATGCTCTATCCTATAATCCACTTAAAAGGTGAGGATATAGAGATTGCCATTACGCACTCCAAGACACAGTACAGCGAGGAATATCATTCTTTTGTCAACGGACAGCACACCACTCAGGGAGGAACGCATCAAGCAGCTTTTAGAGAGGCGATTGCTAAAACTGTGAAAGAGTACTACGGTAAGAATTACGATTCAGCAGATATTCGTAAATCAATTATTTCGGCTATTTCGATCAAGGTTATGGAGCCTGTTTTTGAATCTCAAACCAAAACCAAGCTCGGTTCTACCGATATGGGAGGAGGAATGCCAACTGTTCGTTCGTATATCAATGACTTCCTCAAAACCGAACTCGATAATTATTTACACAAGAATCCAGAAACCGCTGAACTCTTACAGCGTAAGATACTTCAGGCAGAACGCGAGCGCAAAGAATTATCTGGTATTCGAAAACTCGCTAGAGATCGTGCTAAAAAAGCGAGTCTACACAACAAAAAACTCAGAGATTGTAGAGTACATCTTACCGATATAAAAAATGACAATTCCATCAAGAGCACGCTATTTATCACAGAGGGAGATTCGGCTTCTGGTTCGATTACCAAATCGAGAAATGTGAATACACAGGCAGTTTTTAGTCTTAGAGGTAAGCCGCTCAACTCTTATGGAATGTCTAAGAAAATAGTCTATGAAAACGAAGAGTTTAACCTACTTCAAGCGGCCTTAGATATTGAAGATTCGATGGAAAATCTTCGTTACAACAAGATTGTGATAGCGACCGATGCCGATGTCGATGGGATGCATATTCGATTGCTATTAATAACCTTCTTTTTGCAATTCTTCCCAGAACTAATCAAAGAGAATCACCTCTATATTTTACAAACACCACTCTTTAGAGTTCGAAATAAAAAAGAAACCATCTACTGTTACTCAGATGAAGAGCGCCGCAATGCGATTTCTAAATTGGGTAATAAACCTGAAATCACTCGATTTAAAGGATTGGGTGAAATTTCACCAGATGAATTCAAGCATTTTATAGGTGAAGAAATCAGGCTCGAACCAGTGATGTTAGATAAATCGATGACAATTGAACAACTCTTAGAGTTTTATATGGGTAAAAACACTCCTGATCGTCAAAAGTTCATCATTGAAAATCTCAAAGTTGAACTCGATATTGAAGAGGAGATTGTTTCAAAAACAGCATAATCACTTATGGATAACGAAAATCAAATAGATCAACAGCTTCCAGAAGATCATTCCAATGAGACTGATAGCCTGGTAAAGGTTACCGGCATGTATAAGGAGTGGTTTTTAGATTACGCTTCTTATGTAATTTTAGAAAGAGCTGTTCCTGCTATTGAAGACGGATTAAAACCAGTTCAGCGTCGTATAATGCACTCCTTGAAGGAGTTGGATGACGGTCGCTACAACAAGGTTGCTAATGTGGTGGGACATACGATGCAATACCATCCACATGGAGATGCCTCCATTGCCGATGCTATGGTGCAGATAGGACAAAAAGATTTATTGATCGATACTCAGGGAAACTGGGGGAATATACTAACAGGAGATGGTGCAGCAGCCTCTCGTTATATAGAGGCTAGGCTTTCTAAATTTGCTCTAGAAGTCGTTTATAGTCCCAAGATTACGAATTGGCAACTCTCATATGACGGTAGAAAGAAAGAACCGATCAATCTTCCAATTAAATTTCCATTACTACTCGCTCAAGGAGCAGAGGGGATTGCTGTGGGATTGTCTACTAAAATTTTACCTCACAACTTTATAGAACTCATCGATGCTTCTATCAAACACTTACAGGGAAAGCGATTTAATTTAGTTCCTGATTTCCCTACTGCTGGAATCATTGACATCAGTCAATACAACGACGGTCTTAGAGGTGGAAAGATTCGAGTGAGAGCGCGAATTGGGCAGTTAGATAAGAAAACACTGGTCATCACTGAGATTCCATATGGAACCAATACTTCGACGCTTATCGATTCGATCCTCAAGGCCAATGAAAAAGGAAAGATCAAGATTAAGAAAATAGAGGATAATACTGCTGAGAATGTGGAAATATTAATTCATCTTCCACCTGGAATTTCACCAGATAAAACCATTGATGCACTCTATGCGTTTACAAGCTGTGAAAATTCAATATCTCCTCTGTCTTGTATTATTGAAGATAACAAGCCTATTTTCATAGGAGTATCCGATATATTAAAGCGATCTACAGAGCTAACAGTCAGTTTGCTGCGTTCTGAATTAGAGATTAAACTCTCGGAACTAGAAGAGCAATGGCATTTCTCATCTTTGGAACGCATCTTTATCGAAAAGAGAATCTATCGCGATATTGAAGAAGAAGAAACTTGGGAGGGAGTGATTGCTGCAATTGACAAAGGTTTAGCTCCTCATATCACTCATTTAAAAAGAGCGGTAACCGAAGAAGATATAACTAGATTAACCGAAATCCGAATTAAGAGAATTTCAAAATTTGATTTGGACAAGGCTCAACAGTTTATCGAAAGTATCGAAGAGAAAATAGTTGAAGTAAAACATCATTTAGATCACATCATCGATTTTAGTATTGATTATTTCAAACACCTCAAAGAAACTTACGGTAAGGGAAAAGAACGCAAATCTGAAATACGCGTATTTGACGATATCGAGGCGACTAAGGTGGTTATTAGAAATACCAAACTCTACGTAAATAGGGAAGAAGGTTTTGTAGGAACCTCACTTCGCAAAGACGAATACGTTACTGATTGTAGTGATATTGATGATATCATTGTCTTTACTCAGGACGGTAAGATGATGGTGACCAAGGTTGATTCTAAAACCTTTATCGGCAAAGGAATCATTCATGTAGCGGTCTTTAAGAAAAAAGACAAGCGCACTACTTATAATTTGATTTACAGGGATGGAAAAAATGGTCCTAGTTATGTAAAGCGATTTAACGTTACCTCAGTGACTAGAGATCGCGAATACGATTTGACTAACGGGTCTAGTAATTCAGATGTGTACTACTTTAGTGCGAATCCCAATGGTGAAGCTGAGGTGGTGACTATTTTGTTGAGACAAGTTGGTAGTATTAAAAAACTCAAATGGGATTTAGACTTTTCTGATGTACTGATTAAAGGGAGGGCTTCTAAAGGGAATATTGTCACCAAGTATTCCATCAAGAGAATTGAACTCAAGGAAAAAGGAGTATCCACTCTTAAGCCACGAAAAATATGGTTTGACGATGTGGTTCAGCGCTTAAACGTCGATGGTAGAGGTAGTCTGCTTGGGGCTTTTAAGGGGGATGATTTACTTCTGGTGATTACTTCCAAAGGTATTGTAAAAACTGTGACTCCTGATATGAATCTTCACTTTGATGAAGATATGATTGTGTTGGAAAAATGGAATCCACACAAGCCGATTTCAGCAGTTTATTACGACGGTGAAAAAGAGGTGTATTTCATGAAACGATTCCTTGTGGAACAAGCTAATAAAGAAGATTTGTTCATCAGTGAACATCCAGAATCCTTTTTAGAACTCGTGACGACCGATTGGAGACCACAGATGGAAATCGAGTACAGAAAACCCAAAGGAAAAGATGCTAAACCAAACGAAACAATCAATATTGAAGAGTTTATATCTGTAAAGGGTCTTAAAGCTCAAGGAAATATTCTCACTAAAGAAAATATCAAAGGAACCAATTTGTTAGAATCACTTCCTCATGAGGAAGAAGAGGAAAAAGTTCCCGAAGAAATCGAAGTGGTATCCGAGGAAGAGGTTCACAATACAGATTTCAATGATGATGAGGATTTACCGAGTACTTCTAGTAATAACACTGATCAACCAACCTTGTTTTAGATGAAAAAACTGTTTTACGTAGTCACATTTGCAATTGTGTTTTTCTGGGGATGTAATCCACCAGAGCGTAACTGTGTTGAATTTCACGATGGTTCCTTTACTTTCACTGAGATGATTGATGGTGAAATACACACCACAACCTTTACCAGAAAGGGAGACTTGGAAATTTCTGAGTATAGAGGGCATATCGACTCTGCATCTGTACGCTGGGTCAATGACTGTGAATACGTTCTCAAGAATTTAAATCCTAAGAACAAACAAGAAGAGAAACCCCTTCATATGAAGATTTTAAAAACAGAAGGAGACACCTATACCTTTGAATATTCGGTTATGGGGTCTTCTGATAAGAGAAGAGGTAAAGTTGTAAAAAACTAAAAACTAGAGATTGTGTTTGAAATATTTGCTTCAGCAGATGCTTGGATCGCTTTGTTAACACTGACATTCCTTGAAATTGTACTTGGAATTGACAATATTGTGTTTATCTCTATTGCTGCTCAAAAATTAGAAGAGAAAGACAAGAAAAGAGCTACCAATCTCGGATTGTTGTTAGCAATGCTACTTCGAATTGTATTGCTTTTTGGAATTAACCTACTCACTTCTTTAAACGAATCTTTTTTCAAATTTGACACCGCTTGGATCAAAGGGGGTGTTTCTGGTCAGGCGGTTATTCTATTTCTGGGAGGATTGTTTTTGCTTTATAAGAGTACCAAGGAAATTCACGAAAAGATAGAAGATAAAGAACACGATATCACACAAGTAAAGAAAAACCAATCTAAAACCTTGTGGTCTGCTATTATGGAGATTACAGTTATCAATATTGTCTTTTCTTTTGATTCCATTTTAACGGCAATAGGAATGACTAATGGAATCTCACCCAATCCCAATGACGCACTAATACTGATGATTGTTGCTGTGGTAATCTCAGTATTGATTATGATGCTCTTTACCTACAAAGTCAGTGAGTTTGTCAATAAACACCCTTCTATTCAAGTCCTTGGTCTTTCATTTTTGATTCTTATTGGATTTATGTTGATTGTAGAATCTGCTCATCTTTCACACTTAGTAGTGTTCAATAATCCGATAGGATCGATACCTAAGGGCTATTTGTACTTCGCTATAGCCTTTTCGTTGATGGTAGAGTTCATCAATATGAATGTGAGAAAGAAAAGCGCTTAGGAGGGCTTATATTCTTTAAATACTCCATTTTTATAGAATACGACAATCTTTTCGACATCGGAAGCTTGCTTTTGATGAGTCGAATGTCGCTCTGTAGAGAAGTTTTCTTCTAAAAGAGTATTAGAATCGCTATTTAAGCTAGAATGCTTTGATATGGACTCCTTTCCAAAAAGCAACCAATTGATATCGACATCAGGGTAGGAGTGAACAATCTTCATTACAAATTCCAAACTGGGTTTGTTTCTTCCAGAGAGTAAATGTGAAATACTCGAGCGAGGAACCGAAATCGTATCAGCAAATGAAGAGGAGCTCAGCTGCTTTTGTTCGAGTAAAATTTTGAGTCGATTTATGAATTCTTCTTGCTGTAACATTGTTAAACAAATATAGCTATTTAATATTAATAGACAAGAGTTATTTTTGCTGTAATTTACAATTTTTACAATTACTAACACTTTAAATAAAATAGTTTAACTATCTGAAATATAATATAATATGTGTATTTGTATTTTTATAGTTTAATATTGTAAAATATATGTTTACAATTGTAACAAAGATGTGAACATGAAGTGTAAACTTGTAAATAATCACAGGTTTTATCAGTGGTTTAAAAGCCGTACATTTGTCAAAAATTTATGAGTGATATGAGGATTAAAGAATTTGATTATTCTAATTTTAAAGTAGCTAGTATTAAGGGACGATACCTTAATTATCAGACCACAATAGATACAGTTTCAACTTTAGTCGATAATTCTTCAATACGTGTGATCGGACAATCGGTTCGCTCTTTAGATATACCTCTTATTACCTTAGGAAGTGGCTCTAAACGAATTTTAATGTGGTCTCAGATGCATGGGAACGAGTCTACAACGACTAAGGCGGTATTGGATCTGCTTTCCTTCTTTAAGACTAATTCTCCCGCAGCTACAGCTATATTAGAGGCAGCAACACTCTATATAATCCCAGTCTTAAATCCAGATGGAGCTAATGATTATACGCGTTTTAACGCCAATGAGGTGGATTTAAACAGAGATGCTCAAGATCGCACACAACCGGAGTCTAAAGCGCTGAGAGCAGTATTTGAAGAGGTGAAACCTCATTATTGCTTTAATCTTCACGATCAACGAACACTCTTTAATGTAGGAGAGACTGACAAGGTGGCTACTGTATCCTTTTTGTCACCTGCAGCGGATCAGGATCGTTCTATTACCGATTCTAGAGTGCGCAGTATGAAGCTTATAGCAGATATGAACGATGTGCTTCAGCAGTACATTCCTGGTGGCGTAGGGCGTTATGACGACGGATTTAATATCAATTGTGTGGGGGATACCTTTCAATTTGAAGCAGTTCCAACGATTCTCTTTGAATCTGGTCATTATCCCAAAGATTACGATCGCGATCAGACAAGAGCGCTGATTGCAGTCTCAATCTATACTGCTATTAACAGTATTGTATACCAGCTCTATGACTTTAATGAAGTAGAGGCCTATCACAAGATCCCTGAAAACAATCAATTGTTTTACGATATAATCGTTGAAAACCCACAGATTCTGGATTCTAAATACAAAGAAGAGCAGGTACTGGCAATCAACTATCAAGAAGTATTAGTCGATCAAAAGATTGAGTTTGTACCTAAAGCATTTGAAATCAAGCCAAAAGGTGCATTTTACGGGCATAAAACACTCGATATGCGTTTGGATGAAGATCGAGAAGAACTAATCAAAAGCCAGTATTTGACAGAACAGGATTGATTTGTTGCATTATCTTCAAAAAAATGCACAATTTATTGAAGTATATTAAATTATTGATTATTTTTGCATTATCAAAATTCAATTTATGACTACAGTAAAATTAGATGAAATAGATCACCAGATCTTAGATATGTTGATCGACAATACCAGAACTCCTTTTACAGATATTGCTAAGAAATTATTGATTTCAGCAGGAACAGTTCACGTTCGTGTTAAAAAAATGGAAGAGGCTGGAATTATCAAAGGTTCTTCTTTAACCCTTGATTATATTAAATTGGGTTATTCTTTTATCGCTTATGTTGGAGTCTTTTTAGAGAAAACACATCAGACAAAGTTTGTTATTGAGCGTTTAAATCAAATTCCAAATGTTACAGTAGCTCACATTACGACAGGTAAGTTCAATATTTTCTGTAAGATTAGAGCAAAGGACACCACTCATGCGAAGAACATCATTTTTAAAATAGATGACATCGATGGAATCAGCAGAACAGAAACGATGATTTCATTAGAAGAGAGCATTAATGATAAAAAGCGTTTAATGCATACGATCTTTTCTGAACTAGATTAAGAAACATCTTCTTATAAAAACAAAAGCACCTCAATGAGGTGCTTTTTTTATGTCTGAGTTTTTAGTTTTTAAAGTGAATTGTAGTATTCAAATGCGTCGTTGAGGTCGTTGTCTTTGATCTGTATATCGAATACAGCCTTTCCAATGCGTTCTAAGAGTACATATTTGATTTGACCATGGGAATTCTTCTTGTCAAATTTTAAAAGCGCTATAGCCTCTTTTTTGTCTTGATTTGAAATGTTTACTTTGCCGTAGTGGTTGAGTAGTGTGCTGCTGATTTCATCGAGTTCATCACTACTTAGACCAGTGTAAATTGTCGATAAATAGGCTTCCATAATCATACCGATGGCGATCGCTTCTCCGTGGAGTAACATTTTATCTTCCCCAAGCGATAAGAAATAAGATTCAATCGCATGACCTAGGGTGTGACCAAAATTTAAAATTTTGCGAAGTGAGTTTTCTCTAGGGTCTTTTTGTACTACATCTGCTTTGATCTGAACAGAGGTTGAAATAGCCTCATCAATACTAGTTGAATTAAAACTGTCTTTTAACTGTTTCCAGTAGTCTTTATCGGAGATCAGACCGTGTTTGAGCATTTCTGCAAATCCGCTTTTGAGTTGTCTTTTGTCAAGCGTCGCTAAATACGCTTGATCTACAATCACAAATTCTGGTTCTACAATGACTCCTATTTGATTTTTAAGCATCCCTAAATCGACTCCCGTTTTACCACCGACAGAGGCGTCGACCATTGAAAGAAGGGTAGTGGGTATATTGTAGAAATCAATACCTCTTTTAAAACAGGAGGCTATAAATCCTCCCATATCAGTGATCACACCACCACCGAGGTTGATCATCGCACTTTTTCGATCGGCTCCTAATTCTGAAAGCGCTTCCCAAACACCACTACAAGTCTCAAGTGTTTTATTGATTTCACCTGATTCTATTTCAACGATTTCAATTGGAAATTCACCTTCTAGATTTCCCATAAAATAGGGAAGGCAATTTTCATGTGTATTCTCATCGACAAAAACAATGATTAAGGAGTAGTTTTTATCTGTAAGTGTTTCAGCTAATTTACGATACGATTCTGCACCAAAAAGTACGGAAGAGCTTGCTGTTTTGATCGATTTCATAAGTACTTAAATTCAACGCAAAATAAAGACTATTTTTGCATTAATAATAAAATTCCCTTAGCTATATTTGTGTAATTATTAATTTGACAATAATGAGGCGAATTTTTGAGGATACTGCAACGGCATTTGCTTTAAAATCAGACACTGAATTAGAGCGTGCGTATTTTCTTTTTAAACTTATAGCAAATGAACCACTTGTCAAAGTAGGGACCGCTGTAACAAATTTTGCAATCAAGGCACATTTACCTGTTGAAGGCTTGATTAGAGCAACCGTTTTTGATCATTTTTGTGCGGGTGTTTCAGAGGATGATTCTATTGAAACGGTCGATAAACTTTTTTCAAAAAATGTACACTCTATTTTTGACTATTCAGTGGAAGGAAAAGTAGAAGAGTATTCCTTTGACCAGATCAGGGATCGCATCCTCAATATATTCACTTATTTAACTCAGAGAGAGTCACTTCCTTTTGCAGTGTTTAAACCAACTGCTATGGGCTCTATTGAGATCTATCAAAAGAAATCTGAAGGAAAATTATCGACAGACAAAGACTTGGAATCTTGGAACCGCATTGGAAATCGCATTGAAGCGATTTGTCAAAAGGCATCTCAAAACGCCATTCCTGTACTAGTTGATGCTGAAGAGAGTTGGATGCAAGATGCTGCAGATGATCTTCTCGAAGAATTGATGGAAAAATACAACAAAGAAGAAGTGATTGTCATTAATACCATTCAAGCTTATCGATGGGATCGATTGGAATATCTCAAAGGATTGGTAGAAAGAGCCAAGGCTAAAGGATTTAAAATAGGTATTAAATTGGTTCGTGGAGCCTATATGGAAAAGGAAAACGAACGCGCTCAAAAATTGGGTTATAAGAGTCCTATTTGTGAATCTAAGGCAGCTACTGATGAAAATTACAATACGATTCTGCGTTTTATGATGGATCATATCGATTCGTTTTTAATCTTTGCAGGGACGCATAATGAGGATTCGAATTATCTGTTGATGGATCTGATCGATCAGAACGCTTTAGCAAAGAATGATCCCAGAATTTGGTTTGGTCAACTCTATGGAATGAGTGATCACATCAGTTTTAATCTTTCAAAAGAAGGGTATAATGTTTCCAAATACCTGCCATTTGGACCTGTAAAGGATGTGATGCCATATCTGATGAGAAGAGCAGAGGAAAATACTTCTGTAGCTGGTCAGACATCCAGAGAACTTAGCTTGCTTAAAAAGGAACGCGATCGCAGAAAATTATTGTAAAATAATTTCTTCTACAGTAATCTGATCTTCACAAGAGCTGAGGCTAATTTCAACTTCTCGTTCATTTAAGATTCCTTCGAGTATATAGTACCCACAAGGTTCTCTTCTAGATTCACTTTTCTTGAAGTTAATTTCACCATCGAGAAATACCTGCGAGATACCTGTAGTATCTAATTCTGTGTTTTGAATACGCTCTGAGAGATTTGAAGCGTAATGATGTGGTTTTGATCGAAGGTCTTTTAAAACCCTACAATTGGGTAAATAACAAAAGCTGACACCGGTTTCATCAGATTTCTTTTTTAGAAAAAAAGCTAAAAAGATCAATCCTATTGATAAACCTGCTAAATAAAAGCCCAATCGCTTGAGAAATGGCATATTAAAAAATTAAAAAGTTAATATTGGTATGTGTTAATCCCAGTTGATCTGCAATGGAACTGTTGGTAAGTACTCCCTGATAAAGGTAGACTCCGTTTTGAAGGCCTTGATCCAATCGCAATGCATTGTCAATACCACCCTTTTCAGCAAGGTCTAATAGGATGGGAGTACAGATATTACTCATCGATACCGATGCTGTTTTTGGATATCTAGAGGGAATATTGGGAACACAGTAATGGATGACATCAAATTTCTTAAAGGTAGGTTTTTGATGTGATGTGAGTTGAGAGGTTTCAAAACAACCACCTCTATCGATACTGATATCGATGATCACAGACCCTCTTTTCATATAGGAGACCATATCTTCGGAAACCACCACGGGAGTTCTGTGATGACATTCAATAGCTCCAACAGCCACATCACAACGCCTTAGAGCTTTGAGCATATTCTTTGGTTGTAGGGTAGAAGTGTATATGGGGTGTTTTAATTCCGATTGTATCTTTCTTAGATTTGAAGTAGAATTATCAAATATTTTAACTGAAGCTCCCAGGTTTAGAGCTGTTTTTGCGGCCCATATTGCTGCTGTTCCAGATCCAAATATTACAATTTCTGTAGGAGGCACCCCTGAAATATTTCCAAAGAGTTGTCCTTTTCCTTCATTCGATTTACTCATCAATTCTGCCGCTATATAAATAGCAGACAAGCCTGAAATTTCACTTAAAGAACTAACAAAAGGAAAGCTTCCATCGTGTTCTGTGAGTTCTTCTAAAGCGATAGCAGTAATCTTTTTTTCTTGGAGTTTGTTGATATAATAGAGATCCTTTGATTTTAAATTCAAGGTAGAGATCACTGTGCTATGAGGTTTTAAGAGCTCTATTTCTTGATCGTTGACAGGAGCTACTTTGAGAATTAAAGGGCATTCCAAAACCTTTTTTGGATCACTTTCGATGGAGGCACCAGCCTTTTGATATTCACTGTCTGAAAAATGCGCGTGTTCACCTGCACCTTGTTCTACAATGACTTTGTGATCATTAGCAACTAGAGCTGCCACTGCATCAGGGGTGAGGCACACCCTTTTTTCTTCCATTTCACGTTCCTTAGGAAGGCCAATAATTAAGCTGCCTTTTTTGATTGCGACCGCTAATCGCTCTTCCTTTGGCATTAGTTCTGTTGGATTGAAGGGTGATTCCATCATTAGTGTTCAATTAGGGTTAAGGTTCTACTCTCAGGACTGTCGATGGTCAACTGTACTTCTGTATAACGTTCAGGTAATAGGTTGACAATACGTTCAGACCATTCGATAAAGATCCAACCTTCAAAGTTAAAATAATCTTCAATACCTATATCATAAGCCTCTTCTTCATCTTCAATTCGATAAAAATCAAAGTGATAAGCTAGGGTATGTCCTTTGGAATCTTCATAAGTATTGACAATTCCAAAACTAGGACTCTGACCAGAGTCTTCACATCCTAATTCTGCGATAAGGGCCTTGATCAAGGTTGTTTTTCCAACTCCCATTTCACCGTTTAGGCAAAGGAGTTTTGAAGAGGCCTTATCAATAATGTGTTTTGCTGTTTTAGAAAGTTCTGAAACACTGTAGGTCATCATTAGAATTCTTTTTAAGTGTCACAAAGATACAGAAGTGCTCGAGATTATTTAGGGTATAAAACCACAAAGGGCAAAATCATTTCTTCTAGTGAAATTCCACCGTGTTGGTAGGAATCTTTGTAGTGATTGATGAATTGATTGTAATTGTTGGGGTAGGCAAAAAAGGAATCAGCAATCGCAAAGACGTAGTTTGAGCTAAGACTTACAGAACTCAAACCAAAACTCTTCGGATCATCGATACGTATGGAATCTTTTGAGGAAGCCTTGAGGTTCGATCCTAATTTGTATCTAAAATTGCTATTGATTTCTCTTGAAGCTTTGATCATCGTTGGAGTCTTTACTCTGATCGTACCGTGATCGGTAGTAAGTATGAGTTGTAAATCCATATCTGCAGCTCTTTTGATGATTTCTAAAAGAGGTGAATTTTCAAACCAGGACTTAGTCAAGGAGCGATAGGCCTTATCATCAGCTGCTAATTCTTTGATGACATTCATCTCAGTTTTTGCATGTGATAAGATGTCGATGGTATTGTAGACTAAAATATTGAGGTCGTTGTCTTTGAGTTGATGAATTTTTGACAAATAGCGCTGTCCTTGTCGTTGATTGCTGATCTTGTCATAAGTCCAAATGATCGAATCGTCCAATCGCTGTAATTGAGCTTTAAAGAAAGCATCTTCTTCAAGGTTCTTTCCTCCCTCATCCAGTTCTTCTTTCCACAAATTCGGATGCTGTTTTTCCATTTCAAGAGGTGTTAATCCTGAGAATATGGCATTTCTAGCGTAATGAGTAGCGGTGGGAAGGATTGAGTAAAAAGCTTCCTCTTGATCTATTTGATAATACTGATCTACAATGGGTGCTATTTTTCTCCACTGATCAAATCGAAGATTGTCAATGATGATTAATAAGGTCTTTTTGTTCAGTTGTGGACGTATTTTCTCCTTGTAGAGTCGATGAGATAAAACAGGGGCATCTTGAGCTTTCATCCACAATGGATAGCTCTTCTCAACGTATTTGGCAAAGTATTTATTTGCTGTCAGTTTCTGAGATTCGAGAATATCAGAGAGGCTTCCGGACTTTTCATCTTCGAGAGTTTGTTCCCAAAACATCAATTTTTTATAGATGTTCACCCAATCTTTGTGATTTTGGGCAGCTTCGATCTCACTGCTGAGTACTCCAAATTCTTTTTGGTAGTCCATAGTAGCCTTTTCACTGATGATTTTGGGTAATTCCAAATTCTTTTTAAGGCTTAGTAGTATTTGATTCGGATGCACCGGTTTTAAAAGGTAATCATCAATTTTAGATCCCAACGCGTCGTTCATGATGCGTTCTTCTTGATTGTTGGTAATCATGATGACTTTAAGAGTAGGTTGCAGTTCTTTGATTTGGCTAAGGGTTTGGAGACCATCCATTCCAGGCATATTTTCATCTAAAAGTACCATATTGAAATGCTCATTTTCAATACGTTTTATAGCTTCATAACCACTGTTACACTGACTCACTAAATATCCCTTTTCTTCTAAAAAAAGTATATGAGGTTTTAATAAATGTATCTCATCATCGACCCATAAGATATTTAGCTGATTCATTTACTTATATTTGTATTAAAATTTAGATGTTTTGAGCAAAAACCAAAAGCTTTTTACCTTCAATGATCCAATTTACGGATTTATTCGAATTCGCCATCCTTTTTTATTGGAACTCATCGATGACCCTGTATTTCAACGATTGAGAAGAATTACTCAAATGGGTTTGTCATCCTATGTGTTCCCAGGAGCTCAGCACACGCGCTTTGAACACGCCATTGGAGCCATGTATTTAATGAGTAAGGCTATTCGCGTTTTGCGCTTAAAAGAGGTGGAAATAAGCTTGGAAGAGGAGCAGGGCTTATTGGGGGCAATTCTTTTGCACGATTTAGGTCATGGACCTTATTCACATGCGATGGAGCATTTATTGCTCAAAGGAGTTTCTCATGAGGATATTACACTAGCTCTCATGAAAAAACTCAATGAGAAACACAATGGAGTACTCGATATCGCAATTGAAATCTTTCAAGGGACGTATCCAAAGACATTTATGAATGAATTGGTGGCAAGTCAATTGGATATCGATCGATTGGATTATTTAAAAAGAGATAGTTTTTATACTGGTGTTGCAGAGGGAAATATCAATTCTGAACGATTGATCTCGATGTTCGAAGTCATAGATGGATCTTTGGCAATCGAAGAAAAAGGCGTGTTTTCAGTTGAAAAATTCCTCATGGCGAGAAGATTTATGTATTGGCAGGTCTACCTTCACAAAACCTCTTTTGTCGCTGAGGAACTGCTTTTAAAAATCTTTAAAAGAGTCAAAGAGTTACTAAATAACAACAGTTATATTTTTATGTCTACTTCACTGCATTACTTTTTAAATGAAGATCGTATTTTAGATGATGTAGCAGTAAATCACTTTGTTCAACTTGACGATGTGGATGTCATGTACGCCATTAAAAAATGGTGTGAAAGTGAAGATAAGGTATTGTCGACTCTATGTAAGATGCTTATTGAACGCAACTTACTTGCAATTGATATACAGACAAAAAAAATATCGGATTCTAAACTCAATAAGATTAAGAAAAGCTGCATGGATCATTTAAATCTAAGCAAAGAAGAAGTTGATTATTTTGTGTTTAGCGGTTCCATTAAAAACTCAGCTTATAACAAGAAAATCAATCCAATAGCACTGGCTAATGAGGATAATGAGCTCGTTAATTTCGATGCAGCTAAGGATCAAAGTTTTTCAAAATCGCTCTCAAAATCTGTGGAGAAGTATTATATATGCTTTCCTAAAGAACTCAAATAGGGATTAATCTCCTAGAATTTCTTAATTTTGTAACCATGAAATTTACAGCTAGTCAGATAGCCGCCATACTCGATGGCGAAATAGATGGAAATCCAGAAGTATGGGTTGATAAGCTATCTAAGATAGAAGAGGGCGAAGAAGGTTCATTGACTTTCTTGTCAAACCCTAAATACACTTCCTATATTTATTCTACTTCTTCCTCTATTGCTATTGTTGATAAAGACTTTATAGCTGAGAAAGATATTGTACCGACTTTAATCAGGGTTAGTGACGCTTACGGAGCTTTTTCTAAGCTCTTGTCCTATTACGATTCCATTAAAACAGAAAAAAATGGTATAGAATCTCCTTCTTATGTTGCTGATGATCTAAAACAAGGTAAAGGTCTCTATATAGGAGCTTTTTCATACATTGATAAAGGAGTGGTATTAGGAGATGATGTAAAAATTTACCCTAATGTCTACATAGGAGAAAATGTTCAAATTGGGGACCGTGTGACCTTGTTTTCTGGAGTAAAAATATACTCTGATACTAAAATAGGTAACGATTGCGTGATTCATTCCAATGCGGTGATCGGTGCTGATGGATTTGGGTTTGCTCCAAATTCTGATGGGGTTTACAACAAAGTTCCTCAAACAGGAAATGTGATTATTGAAGATCATGTAGATATTGGAGCTTCTACAACTATAGACAAAGCGACTTTAGGGTCGACCATTATTCGAAAAGGAGTAAAGCTTGACAACCAGATCCAAATTGCTCACAACGTTGAAATAGGAGAAAACACAGTCATTGCCGCTCAAACTGGTGTAGCAGGTTCTACCAAAGTTGGAAAAAATTGCATCATTGGAGGTCAGGTTGGAATTGCAGGTCATTTGACTATTGGAGATAATGTGCGTATGCAAGGACAGTCTGGTGTCATCAAGAGTTTAAAAGACGATGCCGTCGTTCAAGGAACTCCAGCATTTAACTATAATGATTACAATAAGTCTTACGTATACTTTAAAAATTTACCAAAACATCTAAATCAGAAAAAAAACAACTAAGATGACAACCACATCGAAAAAACAAACAACTATTGCAAAAGAAGTTAGTCTTACAGGTGTAGGACTACATACCGGTAATGAAGTAACACTTAAATTTTGTCCAGCTGAGGCAAATTCCGGATATGTTTTCAAAAGAGTTGATTTAGAAGGACAACCCACTATTAAAGCTGATGCTTCTTATGTGGTTAGTACCCAAAGAGGTACGAATCTTGAAAACGGTAATGTAGTCATCAATACCAGCGAGCACGTTCTAGCAGCATTAGTAGGCTTGGAGATTGACAATGTATTGATTGAAATTGATGCGGCTGAACCACCAATAATGGATGGTTCCTCTAAACATTTCATAGAGGCTATCGAAAAAGCAGGTGTTCAAGAATTAGAAGAAGAACGCGAAGAATATATCGTTAAAGAGATCATCAATTTAAAAGATGAGGAATCTGGATCTGAAATCACCTTAATTCCTGCAGATAGCTATCAAGTTACTACAATGGTTGATTTTGGAACTAAAATATTGGGTACTCAAAATGCTTCCTTGGATTCGATTTCAGAATTTAAGTCTGAAATTGCAGATTCTAGAACCTTTAGTTTTCTTCACGAACTCGAAATGCTCTTAGACAATGGCCTTATAAAAGGAGGGGATCTCAATAATGCAATTGTCTACGTAGATAAAGAAATTTCAGATGTGACTTTAAAAAAGCTTCAAAAGGCTTTTAACAAAACGGATATCTCTGTTACACCTAATGGAATCCTCAACAATTTAACCCTTCATTACAGTAATGAGGCGGCTCGTCACAAGCTTTTGGACGTGATTGGAGACTTAGCATTAGTTGGATGTAGAATTAGAGGAAAGGTTATCGCAAGTAAACCTGGACATAAGATCAATACAGATTTTGCTAAGAAGTTGGCAAAAATCATCAAGGAAGAAAAACGCAAAAACGTTCCTACCTACGATTTAAATCAGCCACCACTGATGGACATCCATCAAATTATGGATATGTTGCCACACAGGCCTCCATTTTTGTTTATCGATCGTATTATCGAACTTTCAGACTCTCATGTAGTAGGGATGAAGAATGTTACTATGAATGAAGATTTCTTTGTAGGGCATTTCCCTGGAGCTCCTGTAATGCCAGGAGTTATACAGATAGAAGCAATGGCGCAAACTGGTGGTATTTTAGTCTTGTCTACAGTTCCTGACCCAGAAAATTACTTGACTTATTTTATGAAAATTGACAATGTCAAGTTCAAACAAAAAGTACTCCCTGGAGATACTTTAATATTTAAATGTGATTTAATAACGCCAATACGAAGAGGAATTTGTCATATGAGCGCTCAAGCTTTTGCAAATGGAAAACTCGTATGTGAAGCTGAAATGATGGCTCAAATCTCAAAAAAACAATAATATGAATCAACCTTTAGCCTATGTGCACCCCGGTGCAAAAATTGCTAAGAACGTAGTAATTGAACCTTTTACAACTATTAGTAATAATGTAGTAATTGGTGAAGGGACTTGGATCGGATCCAATGTTACGATCATGGAAGGGGCACGTATTGGTAAAAATTGCAATATTTTTCCGGGGGCTGTTATTTCAGCACCTCCACAGGACTTAAAATACAATGGAGAAGATACTACTGTTGAAATTGGAGACAATGTGACCATTAGAGAATGTGTGACTATTAATAAAGGTACTACTGACCGTATGAAGACCGTTATTGGTAAAAATTGCCTCATCATGGCTTATTGTCACGTTGCTCACGATTGTTCTATAGGAGACAATTGTATTTTTTCTAATAACTCAACACTTGCAGGACATGTATCTGTTGGGAACAATGTTGTGATGGCAGGCCTTGTAGCAGTACATCAGTTTGTGACCATAGGAAGTTTTTCTTTTGTCACAGGAGGATCTCTTGTTAGAAAAGATGTTCCACCATATGTGAAAGCAGCTAGAGAGCCTTTGTCTTTTGCGGGAATCAACTCAGTTGGACTAAGAAGAAATGGATATAGTCCAGAAAAAATTAGAGAAATTCAAAACATTTACAGAATTTTATACCAGAAAAATTATAACAATACCCAAGCTATTCAAATCATTGAGGCTGAAATGGAAGCGACACCAGAAAGAGATGAGATTATTCTCTTTGTAAAAGATTCCAAACGAGGTATTATGAAAGGATATATAAGTAATTCATAATTATGGCAAGTACATCAGATATCAGAAAAGGATTGTGCATTCGTTACAATAACGACATCTACAAAATCATTGAATTCTTACACGTAAAACCAGGAAAGGGTCCTGCTTTTGTAAGAACAAAACTAAGAAGTATTTCAAATGGAAAAGTATTAGACAATACCTTTTCAGCTGGACATAAAATTGAGGACGTACGTGTGGAGACTCGTTCGTATCAATTTTTATACCCAGAGGGAAATACCTATCACTTTATGAATGTGGATGATTACAATCAAATCGAGCTTCCAGAAACAGCATTAGATCGTCCAGATTTAATCAAAGAAGGGGATGTGGTAAAAATCATGTTTAACGCAGAGGATCAAGCTCCTCTTTCAGTTGAAATGCCTGCTTCAGTAATTTTAGAAGTAACCTATACAGAACCTGGAGTAAAAGGAAATACCGCTACAAATGCCACTAAACCTGCTACAGTTGAAACAGGAGCGACCATCAATGTCCCTCTATTTATCAACGAAGGAGATAAGATTAAAGTGGATACTGAAAAGGGTGCGTATATGGAACGCATCAAGGAGTAAGGATCAAAAAAAAATATTCTTTATTAAGGCTTTGGTTTTGCAAACAAAGCCTTACTTTTGACTCAAATTAAATCAAGTATAAATGAGCGTTTTAGTAAACAAAGATTCAAAAATCATTGTTCAAGGATTTACTGGTAGTGAAGGAACTTTTCACGCTGGTCAAATGATTGAATACGGAACTCAATTGGTCGGTGGTGTTACTCCTGGAAAAGGTGGACAAACGCACTTAGGGAAACCAGTATTTAACACGGTAAAAGAAACTGTTGATCAATTAGGAGCAGATACTTCTATTATTTTTGTTCCACCTGCATTTGCAGCTGATGCCATTATGGAAGCTGCTGAAGCTGGGATTAAAGTAATTGTTTGTATTACTGAAGGTATTCCAGTTGCTGATATGGTTAAGGTCAATCAATATATCGCTAATAGAGACTGTAGATTAATCGGACCTAACTGCCCAGGAGTGATTACTCCAGAAGAAGCTAAGGTTGGTATTATGCCAGGATTTGTATTTAAATCTGGAACGGTAGGGATTGTTTCTAAATCGGGAACATTGACTTACGAAGCTGCTGATCAAGTGGTTAGAGAAGGATTGGGAATTACAACTGCTATCGGAATTGGTGGAGATCCAATCATTGGAACAACTACTAAACAAGCGGTTCAGATGTTGATCGAAGATCCAGCTACAGAATGTGTAGTAATGATTGGAGAAATCGGAGGTCAATTAGAAGCTGATGCAGCAAATTGGTACAAAGAGAGTGGTTCTAAAAAACCAATTATTGGATTTATTGCAGGTGAAACTGCTCCTGCTGGTAGAACCATGGGACATGCTGGTGCTATTGTTGGAGGTTCTGACGATACGGCTCAAGCTAAGAAAGCCATCATGAGATCTTGTGGAATTCACGTGGTTGATTCTCCTGCTCAAATCGGTAAGAAAGTAAAAGAAGTACTGGGTTAATCCAATCTTTAAAACAAATACAAATCCCGCTATTTGCGGGATTTTTTATTACAAATACATAACGTATCTTTACTAAAACTATTTAAAGATGAAATTATTAGAAAATAAAACAGCAATCATCACAGGTGCAAGCCGTGGGATTGGATCTGGAATAGCAAAAGTATTTGCACAGCACGGAGCTAATGTAGCATTCACTTATAGTTCAAGTGAAGCACCTGCTCTAGCTTTAGCGGAAGAATTAACAGCTTTAGGAGTAAAAGCAAAGGCTTATAAGAGTGATGCTTCTGACTTTGATGCTGCACAGCAGTTAGTCGATGCTGTATTGGAAGATTTTGATACAATCGATATCTTGATCAACAATGCAGGAATTACCAAGGACAATTTACTCATGCGTATGAGCGAAGAGGATTTTGATTCAGTGATTAAAATCAACCTCAAGTCTGTGTTTAATATGACGAAGGCAGTACAGCGTACCTTTTTAAAACAGCGTTCTGGTTCGATTGTCAATATGACATCAGTCGTTGGTGTTAAAGGAAATGCTGGTCAAGCCAACTACGCAGCTTCTAAGGCGGGAATGATTGGATTTACCAAATCAGTAGCTTTAGAACTAGGATCTAGAAATATCCGTTGTAATGCGATTGCACCAGGATTTATAGAGACTGAAATGACTGCTAAACTCGATGAGAAAGTAGTTCAAGGATGGAGAGACGGTATTCCTTTAAAAAGAGGAGGAACTCCAGAAGATGTGGCCAATGCCTGTGTGTATTTAGCATCTGATCTTTCTGCTTACGTTACAGGACAAGTCCTCAACGTAGATGGAGGAATGTTAACCTAATAGAATTAAAAATTAAAACCTAATAAAATGGAAAAATTACCAAAAATTGCAATGCCCGTAGTGATACTAATTATCATTGCTGTAATTGTGTTGTCAAAATCAACACTAACAATAGGTTCTGGTCAAGCTGGAGTTTTATACAAAACCTTTGGGGGCGGTGTAGTTACAGATCAAGCTCCCTTGGGTGAAGGATTTCACGTGATTGCTCCTTGGAATAAAGTCTTTATTTACGAAGTGAGACAACAAGAGATCTTTGAAAAAATGCAAGTTTTATCTTCCAATGGATTGGAGATTAAATTAGATGCTTCTGCTTGGTTTCAGCCAAAATACGAGAGTCTTGGAAAATTGCACCAATCAAAAGGAGAGAAATACGTTCAACGTGTACTTATGCCAGCCATTCGTTCTGCAGCGCGTTCTGTTGTAGGTCGTTACACTCCTGAACAATTGTACTCTTCTAAGAGAGATGTCATTCAATCGGAGATCTTTGAAGAAACTAAGAAAATTGTGGATGATCAATACATTCAGCTCAACGAAATACTAGTTAGAGATGTAACGCTTCCTCCGACTATCAAAGAAGCAATCGAGCGTAAATTAAAGCAAGAACAAGAGTCTTTAGAATACGAATTTAGATTGGTTACTGCTTCTAAAGAAGCTGAAAAACAAATTATTGAAGCACAAGGTAAGGCTGATGCCAACAGAATTCTATCAGCTTCTCTAACGGATAAAATTCTTCAAGACAAAGGAATTGAAGCGACTATTAAATTAGCTGAATCACCAAATGCTAAGGTTATTGTAGTAGGTTCTGGAGAATCAGGTCTTCCTTTAATTTTGGGAAATAACTAATTGTAACGCTCGTTTAACAAATTGTTATTTATAGTTAAAAACTAATTTATTGTTTTAGGATTCTAAATAATATTGTTAATTTTACGTCCACAATGAAAAAGACACATTCACATCACCATATTGTTAACTACTTTCAAACGAGGTAGCATATGGCTATGTATAATCATATTATGACCCGTTTGAGTAATCAAGCGGGTTTTTTAATTTAAATCGTATGAATACAAAAATTAAAATTGCAGTTCAAAAAAGCGGTCGTCTAAACGAAGATTCTTTAGCATTATTAAAGGATGCTGGTATTTCAATTGACAATGGAAAAGATCAACTCAAGGCGAGTGCTCGTAACTTTGACCTAGAGGTTTTTTATCTCAGAAATGGAGATATACCACAATACCTCAGAGATGGGGTAGTAGATTGTGCTATTATTGGGGACAACCTCTTATTTGAAAAGGGAGATGATATTGAAGTAGTGGAACGTTTAGGTTTTTCAAAATGTAGAGTGTCATTAGCACTTCCAAAAGATGTAGCCTACAACGGAATTGAAGATTTTAAAGGAAAGACCATTGCCACTTCCTATCCAAATACTGTAAAGAAGTTTTTGGAAGCAAAGGGAATCACTCCTGAGTTACACATCATCAATGGATCTGTTGAAATTGCCCCAAATATTGGACTAGCGGATGCTATTTGCGATATTGTTTCTTCGGGAAGTACGCTCTTTAAGAACAATCTGGTAGAAGTAGAACACCTTATGGATTCTGAAGCTGTATTGGCTGTTTCTCCAAAAATAAGTGCTGAAGCACAAACTTTATTGGACAATCTTCAATTTAGAATACAATCGGTTCTAAGAGGAAGAAAGGCTAAATACGTACTTTTAAATGCTCCTAATGACCAATTGGATGCGATCCTTGAAATCTTACCAGGAATGAAGAGTCCAACGGTATTGCCTTTAGCACAAGAGGGATGGAGTTCAGTTCACTCGGTAGTTGATAAATACGCATTCTGGGACGTGATTGATCAATTAAAAGCTCAGGGTGCTGAAGGAATTTTAGTTTGTTCAATTGAAAAGATGGTACTCTAAGAATGCAGAACTATAACAATCCATCAAGATCTCAGTGGGAGTCGATTTTAAAGCGACCTACTGCTACATTTGACGATGTTGAGTCGGTAGTTGTGGAAGTTTTTAATGCGGTTAAAGCAAGTGGAGACCAGGCTTTAAAAGAGTATACAAAGAAATTTGACAGAACTGAAATCGACGATTTAGAGGTTCGTTCACAGGAGCTCACAACTGCAGAGAATACACTTTCAAAGGATTTAAAACAGGCTATTGATTTAGCCTATGACAATATTTATAAATTTCACAAGGCACAACAAACTTCAAGAGTTGAAGTAGAAACTACCTTTGGTGTGGACTGCTGGCAAGAAAAAAGACCAATTCAAAAGGTTGGTTTTTATATTCCAGGAGGTTCTGCTCCACTCTTTTCAACTGTTTTGATGCTTGCCATTCCTGCTCAAATCGCTGGATGTAGCCAGGTTGTACTCTGTACTCCTCCGACTAAAGAAGGAACGGTACACCCCGCAGTACTATATGCAGCTAAGCGTTGTGGAATTCAAAATATTTACAAAGTAGGTGGAATTCAGGCAATTGCAGCGATGACTTATGGTACTGAGAGTATTACTAAGGTTTATAAAATATTTGGTCCCGGAAATCAATTCGTGACTTTGGCCAAACAATATGCGACCACATTAGGGGTTGCTATTGATATGCCAGCAGGACCTAGTGAACTCTTAGTAGTAGGAGACAGCTCTGCGAATCCTGCCTTTGTAGCTTCTGATTTATTATCTCAGGCTGAACACGGTCCAGATAGTCAAGTGATCTTAGTGAGTACCGATAAAAAACTTATCGATGAGGTCTCTGTTGAACTTGAAAAGCAACTAGAGGAACTTCCAAGAAAAGAGATTGCCAAAAAGGCGATCGCCAATTCTAAGATGATCTATTTTGATTCCAAACAGGATGCTGCTGATTGTATCGATGCGTACGGTCCTGAGCACTATATCATTTGTTGTGAAGATGAACAATTCTATATCGATGCCATTCACAATGCTGGATCGGTATTTATTGGTAATTACACTCCTGAGAGCGCTGGAGATTACGCCTCAGGAACCAATCACACCTTACCGACCAATGGATACACCAAGCAGTACAGTGGGGTGAATTTGGACAGTTTCTTAAAACAAATGACCTTTCAGAAAATCTCTGAAAAAGGAATTCAAGCCATAGGACCAGCTATTGAACTCATGGCAGAGGAAGAAGGACTGCAAGCACATAAAAATGCAGTGACACTTCGTTTAAACGAATTAAAAGCGAATAAAGAATAAGAATGATGAGTGGATTTGAACTCAATAAACTGTTAAGAGAGAACATCAAGTCGATTAAGGCTTACTCCTCTGCTAGAGATGAATACGTCTCTAATGGAAGTGAGATGATCTTTTTGGATGCTAATGAAAACCCCTATGAAAATGGGGTGAATCGCTATCCAGATCCGCTTCAGCGCTCTTTAAAGGAGGAACTCTCAAAGATCAAGGGAATCCCATCGGATCAAATTCTCTTGGGAAATGGTTCCGATGAAGTATTGGATTTAATCTACAGAGCTTTTTGTGAGCCTCATAAAGATAAGGTCATCACACTGCCACCTACCTATGGAATGTATCAGGTATTGGCGGATCTCAACGCTATTGAGGTTCAGCAGATTCCACTGACAGATGATTTTTTAATCGATACTAAAACAGTACTCAACAATCTCAAGGATCAAAAACTGCTCTTTGTTTGTTCACCTAACAATCCCTCTGGAAATCTATTACAAGAGGAAGGAATTGAGGCTATCCTAAATAGTTTTAAGGGTATTGTAGTAGTTGATGAGGCTTATATCGATTTTACAGATGCTAATTCTTGGATTCAAAGACTCGATGAGTATCCCAACTTAATTGTTACTCAAACCCTGTCTAAGGCTTATGGTATGGCTGGAATTCGATTGGGAATGCTCTTTGCAAGCAAGGAAATTGTCAGTGTTTTAAACAAAATCAAGCCTCCTTATAATGTCAATGAGCTCACCCAAGAGCGTGCCTTAGAGCGTGTTCAAGCCAATGATCAGGTACTTGTAGAAGTACAATCGATCATTGAGAGTAGAACAGCCCTTATCGAAGCTTTAAAAGAGGTGGCTTTTGTAGAGCACATCTTTCCATCAGATGCCAATTTTGTATTAGCACGTGTGGATGATGCCACCAAACGTTACAATCAATTATTAGAAAAAGGAATAGTCGTTAGAAATCGATCGACTCAATTACACTGTGAGAATTCACTTCGTTTTACCGTTGGTACTTCCGAGGAAAACAAAGAGCTTATCCGTGTATTAAAAACGATAGAATCATGAAAAAAGTACTCTTTATCGATAGAGATGGAACACTTATTATTGAACCAAAGGACGATCCACAAATCGATGCTTTTGAAAAAGTAAGTTTTTATCCAAAGGCTATTGCCACCATGGCTCAAATAGCAAAACTCAATGCTTTTGAACTAGTGATGGTATCCAATCAAGATGGATTGGGAACCGATTCTTTTCCAGAAGAGACCTTTTGGCCTGTTCAAAACTTTATCGTAGATACCTTTAAAAGTGAAGGGGTTGAGTTTAGTGAAATCGTACTCGATAGAACCTTTGCATCGGATAATGCACCTACTCGAAAGCCTGGTACAGCATTACTTACTAAGTATATGGACACAACTGTATACGACTTAGAAAATTCCTATGTAATTGGAGATCGTATTACTGATGTGGCACTTGCAAAGAATTTAGGTTGTAAGGCGATCTATATTAATTCAGGGAATCAATTGGGAATTGAAGAAGTTACTACCTATGGTGATTTAAATCCTACCATTGCTCTTGAGAGCACTGATTGGTCAACGATTTATGCCTTTTTAACCACAGGAGCACGAACTGCTCAAGTTGTTCGTACGACCAAAGAGACGGATATCAAGATTGATTTGGATCTCAATGGAGTAGGAAAGGGAACAATCAATACTGGAATTTCCTTTTTTGATCATATGTTGGATCAACTCTCCAAACACGGACAAGTAGATCTCAGTATTGAAGTTAAAGGCGATTTAGAAGTCGATGAGCACCATACGATTGAGGATACAGCTATTGCACTTGGAGAAGCATTTGCAAAGGCTCTTGGTTCCAAACTCGGAATTGAACGCTATGGATTTTGTTTGCCTATGGATGACTGCTTAGCTCAAGTAGCCATTGATTTTGGTGGTAGAAACTGGTTGGAATGGGATGCGGAATTTAAACGTGAAATGGTAGGAAAAATGCCGACTGAAATGTTCTTCCACTTTTTTAAATCCTTTAGCGATGGAGCAAAAGCCAATTTAAATATTAAAGCGGAAGGGGTGAATGAACACCACAAGATAGAAGCGATCTTTAAGGCCTTTGCCAAGGCGATTAAAATGGCAATCAAGCAAGATCCAGATAAAATGGTACTGCCTTCAACTAAAGGAATGTTATAATGAAATTAGTCATCATCGATTACGGAGCTGGGAACATCAAGAGCATCCAATTTGCCTTTGAGCGATTGGGAGTACACGCTGTGCTCAGCAGTGATGCCAAAGAAATACAAGCAGCTGATAAGGTGATTTTTCCAGGAGTAGGAGCAGCAGGTGCTGCTATGAAAATGCTCAAGGATAAAAATTTAGACACGTTGATTCCAAAACTTACCCAACCTGTTTTGGGGATTTGTTTGGGATTACAACTCATGTGTCGCTATAGTGAAGAAGATCACACCCCTGGATTGGGTATTTTTGATGTAGAAGTCAAGCGTTTTGATGCTTCCAAGGTCAAGGTGCCACAAATTGGTTGGAATTCCATCAATAGTTTGAAAACGGAATTGTTTGATGGAGTTGATGAAGATTCCTATATCTATATGGTACACTCGTATTTTGTTCCAAAGTGCGATCAAACCATTGCTGAGGCAACCTATGATGGAGCTTATAGTGCAGCGCTTAGACGTGACAATTTTTATGCGACTCAATTTCACCCAGAAAAGAGCAGCAGTGTAGGAGAACAAATATTAAAGAACTTTCTAGCGATCTAATGAGAATTATACCAGCAATTGATATTATCGATGGAAAATGTGTTCGTCTCTCAAAAGGAGATTACGACACCAAAAAAATCTATAATGAAAACCCCTTAGAGGTGGCCAAAGAGTTTGAGACTCATGGTATTGAATCACTACATTTAGTGGACTTAGACGGTGCTAAATCACAACATATCGTCAATTATAAGGTCTTGGAGCAAATCGCTTCTCAAACATCCTTAAAAATTGATTTTGGAGGAGGAATAAAGTCTGATGAAGATATTCGTGTCGCTTTTGACTCAGGAGCTAATCAAATCACTGGAGGCAGTATTGCAGTTAAGAATCCAATGATTTTTGAATCTTGGTTATCACAATACGGATCCGATAAAATCATTCTAGGAGCCGATGCTCAAAATGAAAAGGTAGCAGTTTCTGGTTGGTTAGAAGAATCAAAAGAAGATTTATTGCCCTTTATTAAGACTTATGTTGCCAAGGGAGTGCGATATATCATCTGTACGGATATTTCAAAAGACGGAATGTTAGAAGGTCCTTCTTTTGATTTGTATCAAAAAATATTGGCTGATAATTCAAAAGATATTAAACTCATTGCCAGTGGTGGTATTTCTACCTTTGAGGAGTTACCAAGGCTTCAGGAATTGGGCTGTGAAGGAACCATTATCGGTAAAGCCATCTATGAAAACAGGATTAGCTTAAAGCAATTAGAACAATTTATAATTAGTTAAGATGCTCAGTAAGAGAATTATACCCTGTCTAGATATCAAAAACGGAAGAACCGTAAAGGGAGTTAATTTTGTGTCCCTAAGAGATGCAGGGGATCCTGTTGAGCTCGCAGCTCAGTATGCTCAAACAGGAGCTGATGAACTGGTGTTTTTAGATATTACAGCTACTGAAGAAGCAAGAGCAACCCTAGCTAATTTAGTACACGATGTGGCAGAGGCTATCAATATTCCTTTTACCGTAGGTGGTGGGATTCGATCGGTTGAAGACGTCGATATCTTACTAAAAAACGGTGCAGATAAAATATCCATCAATTCTTCAGCGGTAAGAAATCCACAACTCATTAATGATTTATCGAGTAAATTTGGATCTCAATGTGTGGTAGTTGCTATCGATGCTAAAGAAATAGATGGACAGTGGAAGGTGCACTTAGTAGGAGGAAAGGTGCCTACAGAGCTCGATTTATTTGAGTGGGCACAGGAAGTGGAACAAAGAGGTGCAGGAGAAATTCTCTTTACCTCAATGGATCACGATGGAACCAAAGACGGTTTTGCAAACAAGGCATTAGCAAAGATGTGTGAACTGGTCAACATTCCAGTGATCGCCTCTGGAGGAGCTGGAAAAAAAGAACATTTTATAGATGTTTTTAAAGACGGAAAAGCAGATGCAGCATTAGCTGCCAGTGTATTTCACTTTGGAGAAATTCCAATTTCAGAATTAAAAAACGATTTAAAACAAGCGGGTATTCAAGTTCGCATATAAGTATAGCCATGAATATAGATTTTTCAAAAACAGAAGGAGGATTAGTTCCAGCAATAGTTCAAGACGCCATCACCAAAAACGTTTTGATGTTGGGATATATGAATCAGGAAGCAGTGGATAAAACCTTAGAATCAAAAAAGGTTACTTTTTATTCGCGTTCTAAAAACCGCTTGTGGACCAAAGGAGAAGAGAGTGGAAATTTCTTAAACTTAGTTTCGATGTCTGTTGATTGTGATCAGGATACCTTACTCATTAAAGCGAATCCTGTTGGTCCTACTTGTCACAAGGGAACCGATACTTGCTGGGGAGAAGACAACAATGAATCCTATGGTTTTATCTCTGAATTAGAAGCGATTATCACTGAGCGTGTAGCAAATAAAGACACCGCCAATAGTTATGTAGCATCTTTATTTTCTAAAGGAATCAATAAAGTAGCACAAAAAGTTGGTGAAGAGGCCGTTGAAGTAGTCATCGAAGCCATGGACAACAATGATCAGCTCTTTAAAGAAGAGTCAGCAGATCTCTTGTTTCACTATCTGATGTTACTTCAAGCGAAAGGATATAGTCTTAAGGATATCGTTACTGTTCTTAAAAACAGACACTAAGAAATCCAATTCTTAGAGACAGCCTTCTTACTCAAATACACAAGGATTACTGCCACGATAACAATAGTTGATTGAAGCCCGTAATAAGCGACTTCACCTACAACTTCAGGACCGTTAGTAAAGAAGATATAATAGGCTGTATTGAGTATCACTGCTATCAAAGAAATTTGAAAGAGCACTAATGATTTTGCTTTTTTAAGTAGTAATAAAACACTTGCTACAAATCCACCCCATACTGCTAAAGCATACAAGGCAGTGATCAATTTAGGAGTTGAATCCATAAGAGTTACAAGATTGGGATCAAGAAGTGATTTAGCTTCATCACTCATGGTGACATCACTTAAATACTGAATAACTCCGAAAAGATTCCAAAGGGTAGCAATTATAGCTACAATACTGAACCACAAAGGGTTTTTTTGAGCTTGAGTAGTCATCGTTTAATTGTTTGGTTTCTTAAATTTAAGAAAATTAATTAAACGCAAACCAAAAATAATATCTAGAGAATGGATTCTCCATTGAGATCAGTGGTGAGAATTTCACTCATGACATCCATAAAAGGACGAGCTGCTTTAAAAGCACTATTGACATCGTTAACAAAACTCTTAGAACTTACTTCTGCATCTGACATATCTTTCATAAAGACGTAATTCTTGAGCCTAAGTAGTTCAATTTCTGGGTGTTCTTTATCAAATCCTCTAGGTGCTGACTTTAGAGATTCCCCTTTAAATTCTCCCCAAACAGACTTAAAACTTTTAGAGTTAATTGCTTTTTTCAAATGTTCAGCATCGATGTCAATTTCTTGTCTGACACGGTTTAAGTCCTCTTTGTTTGGCATCCAAAAACCAATTGCAAGAAATGATGCATTAGGTTCAATATGAACATAATAACCACCTCTTAGAGCAGCAGTTGCTCTTTGAAAGGAACATCCAAAATTGGTCTTATAAGGTCTTTTGTCTTTTGAAAAGCGAACGTCCTTATAGATTCTAAAGAACTTCATGGATTCAATGGTGTCATGAGTATTCATCTCTTGTTGAAGTTCTTCAAACAAGGCTTTTGAATCTTTTCTGAGTTCATCAAAGAGCTTTTTATTGGTTTGAAACCACTCTCTGTTGTTGTTTTTTTGGAGCTCTGATAAAAAGCTTATTAATTGGGGATGTATTGTTTTCATGTTATTAAAGTTATGGATAACTATTCAATATCAAAGTTCAGTTCTTTTAAAAACAATCCAGAACCTGGTGCGACGTATTTAATGCTGAATTCTTTATTAAATTCAATAATGTCGATCAGTTCTTCTCTAGACAGCGCAGCTGTTCCAAGTAAATACAAGGCTCCCATGATCAATCTGATTTGATATCTCAAAAAGCCTTTGCCTCTAACTTCAAGTAGATAGGAGGTTTTAGGATAAAAGGAAGCGGTGTAGTCTATATTGACTTTGATGCTACAACTATCGATAGTTCTTATACAGTTTTTGGTTTCCTGTCCCTTTCTAACGGTGAAGTTGCTAAAATCATGTGTGCCCTCAAATAATTGGCATGCATCGATCATCGCCTCAATATCCATTTCGGTTATAAAATTAGTCATCGTAGAAGCTGCAAAGGGGTGATTCTTTTCACCAAATGAAAAGAGATAGCAATAGGTTTTACTTTTGGCGTCTTTGATGATATTAAACGCATTGGATACTGATTTGATCTCAGTGATACGAATATCAGGAGGGAGGTTTTTGTTGAATAAATCGACAAACTGAGGGTTGGATTCAATACGATCATCTACAATAAATAGTTCAAAAGCTCCAGCAAGAGCAGATACTTTGGCATCAGTTCGGCCAGCACCAACGATTTTAAACTTGCTTCCTTCAAGGATGAACTTTAGTGTTTTTTCGAGCATTCCTTCTACGGTTTTATGGTTGGGCTGTTTTTGCCATCCACTGTATCTAAAACCTAAATACTGTACTCGAACTAAATACTGATATGCGTATTTCATAATTGGGTAACTTGTGAACTAAGATAAAAAATGTAAATTGGATAAAATTTTAATCAAATGAAAAAATTAACATCCCTCTTAATGATCAGTTCAGTTCTTCTTTCTTGTTCTTCAAAAAAAGAAGAAAGTATGCAAGAACGCTCTGTTAGAATTCACAAAGAAGCTATTACAATTGATACACACAATGATATTAATGTGGCTAATTTTACGGACTCCATTAATTATACGCAACGATTAGATACTCAGGTCAATATTCCTAAAATGAAGGAGGGAGGTCTTGATGTTACTTGGCTTATTGTCTATACAGGACAAGGAGATTTAACAGATGAAGGCTATCAGAAAGCTTCTGAAAACGCAATTGCAAAATTTGAAGCGATACACAAACTCTGTGAAGAAATCGCACCAGATCAAATAGGATTAGCACTTAGCAGTGCTGACGTAAGAAGACTCAATGCCGAAGGAAAAAAGATTGCGATGATCGGTGTTGAAAATGCCTATCCCATGGGAATGGATATTTCTAATGTTGAAAAATACTACGACTTAGGGGCTCGTTATGTCTCTTTAGCTCATAATGGACATTCGCAGTTTTCGGATTCTAATACAGGTGAAGCTGATGATCAGTGGTTACACAACGGTTTAAGTGAATTGGGAAAACAAGCGATTGCTGAAATGAATAGAGTAGGGATTATGATTGACATTTCACACCCCTCTAAAGAAGCGATGAAGCAAATGGTAGCCCTTTCAAAAGCGCCTATTATTGCCTCACATTCTTCAGCAAGAGCGCTTTGTGATCATTCGAGAAACTTAGATGACGAACAATTATTGTTGCTCAAAGAAAACGGAGGAGTTGTGCAAACAGTTGCTTTTAAATCCTATCTCAATACCGAGAAAAACAAAGCGCACCAAGAATACCTAAACGCAATTATAGATACGCTCTTAAAGGAACAAGATTTCGAACGCCTTTCAAGAGAACAGGCCATGAGTTTAGAGGCAGACCAACGAGAGGCCTACTACAATGCATTTATGGAAGCGCGTTCAGCTGCTCAGGAAAAGGCTGATCAAGATCCCAATGCTCCTAAGGGAGTTTCGGTCATTGATTTTGTAGACCATATCGATTATATGGTGGATCTAATTGGAATTGATCACGTAGGAATTAGCTCTGATTTTGACGGAGGAGGAGGAATTGTCGATTGGAACGATGCCTCTGAAACCTTTAATGTTACCTTAGAACTCGTTAGAAGAGGCTATAGTGATCAGGACATCAAAAAACTATGGGGAGAGAACCTTCTTAGAGTTTTAGATGAAGTTCAAGCAGTCGCTGCTTCGATGAACTAATTTTTCTAAGATATTTTTGACGTTTCCCATTGAATAAGTAGAAAATTGGTCTATTTTTGTAAAATTGAGATTTTATAAAAAAACCAACCCAAAATAAAGCTTATTAATCTTTGGAATTACTAGAAGATATCAGTGTTGAGAAGAGTCTATACGACTATCAAGAAGAGGATTTAGATCGTATATTTTCATACCTAGAAACAGCACCATCCGACACCAATTTACTATATCAGCTTCCAACTGGAGGAGGGAAGACAGTAGTTTTCTCTGAAATTGCACGTCGTTATATTAAAAAGACTGGAAAAAAGGTCATTGTTTTAACCCATAGAATTGAATTGAGTGCTCAAACTTCGAGAATGCTCAGTGAATTTGGAGTAAGTAATAAAGTCATCAATTCAGAGGTGAAGACCTTGGAAGATGAGGATCAGTATGCCTGCTTTGTTGCGATGGTGGAAACACTCAACAATCGTTTACAAGAAGAGCAAATTCAGTTTTCAAATATTGGAATGGTCATCATCGATGAGGCGCATTACAACTCTTTTAGAAAACTATTCAAGTTTTTTGAAAGTTCGATAGTCCTTGGGGTTACAGCAACTCCACTGAGTTCGAATATCAAATTGCCGATGAAGGACAATTATAAAAAATTGATCATCGGTGCTTCGATTCAATCGCTTATTGAAAAGGAGTATTTAGCAAAAGCCAACCTCTTTTCTAAAAACGTAAGCCTTCAATCGCTTAAATTGGGGATGAACGGTGATTATACCGTTAAATCTTCGGATGCCTTATACGGAAACTTAAGTATGTTGTCTTCTTTGGTTCAGACCTATGAAGATTTGGCTAAAGGGACAAAGACACTGATCTTTAACAACGGGATCAGTACTTCTAAATACGTTTATGATACCTTTAAGAGAGCTGGTTATAATATCAGACATCTAGACAATAAAAACTCTTCTACAGAACGCGCTGAAATCCTTGAGTGGTTTTCCAATACTCCTGATGCGATCTTGACTTCGGTGAGTATCTTAACTACTGGTTTTGATGAACCTTCAGTAGAAACAGTGATTCTCAACAGAGCGACACGTTCACTTACCTTATACTTTCAGATGATTGGTAGAGGATCGAGAATTTACAAAGACAAAAAGGAGTTCAACGTTATTGATATGGGTAATAATATTGCTCGTTTTGGTGCATGGGATGCACCTCTCAACTGGCAAGAAATCTTCCATTTCCCTGATTATTACTTAGAGAACATCCGAAATGATGAGGATATTGAACGTGATTTCAAATACGAAATGCCTCCTGAATTAAGAGCTGAGTTTAGTAAATCTACCGCAGCTGATCTCGATTTTGATGTTAAGGCTACCTATAAAGAAATCTTTGCTCAGGGATTAAAATCTAAAGAAGTATTGGAACGTTCGATTGATCAACACGCTAAGATTTGTTGTGAGAATTCTGAAGATGTATTTGATGCGAGAATTCTCGCTAAAAGACTTAAAGATGAAATTGCTTACAGAGTGAAGATGTATTCGTATTGTATTATGAACAATACTAAGAACTACAGAGAGTGGTTAGAGGAGGATTACGAACGTAAACTGCGTTTAAAAATTTCACAGAAGTTTGCTCAAAAACAATAAGATGAGTCAACTCGTAATTATCAGTGCTAATTGGCCCGAATTTGATGCTACTGCCGCTGGATTACGAATGTATGAACTCATCGATCTGTTTTTAGATCAAGGCTATCAGATTCATTATGCGACTACTGCTGCATTGAATGAATTTCATAGGGATGCTTTAAATAACAAGGGAATAGAAACACACTCTATTGAACTCAACTCTGATACATTTGATGATTTTTTAAAGGAATTTAGTCCAGAAGTGGTCTTATTTGATCGTTATGTAGTCGAAGAGCAGTTTGGTTGGAGAGTAAGTGAAACGCTCCCCAATACTGTTAAAATACTAGATACAGAAGATCTACATTCTCTTAGAGTATCCAGGCAGTTAGCGCATAGAGAAAACACTCCTTGGAATGTCGACTATTGGAAAGCTCAGGATATAACAAAAAGAGAGCTCTCTAGTATGTATAGATCTGATTTAAATATTATTATCTCCTCTGATGAAATGAATTACTTGAAGGAGGTATTTGAGTTTCCAGAGCAATTATTGAGCTATTTGCCATTTACTCCAACATTAAAAGAAAGTCAAAATCTATCCTACACAGAGCGAAAGGATCTCGTCTTTATCGGTAATGGAATGCATGCTCCAAATCGTGATGCGGTGGACTTTTTAAAAAAGGAAATTTGGCCAATCGTCAGAAAAGAGCTCAAAGAGGTGAAACTACATATCTATGGAGCCTATTTACCACAATCTGTACTCAATTATCATCAACCCAAAGAGGGGTTTTTAGTTCACGGAAAGGCAAAAAATGCCTCTGAGGTGATTTCAAAGGCTAGAATAAATTTAGCGCCACTTCGTTATGGAGCAGGAGTAAAGGGAAAGGTCATCGAAGGAATTCTATGTAAAACTCCCACAGTTTGTACATCCATCGCTACTGAAGGCATTGACGGCTTGAGTCCCATAGCTACTGATGCAGGGTCTATTGCTCAAAGAATCGTTGAGCTTTACAAGGATGAAAATCAGTGGATGCAAGAGGTAAATTTATATACATCAATTGCAAGTCAACTTGTGGACACCAAAGAATATATTTGTACTTTTAAGACGCAGTTGAATGAGATTAGAACTAATTTGAGACAACATCGTTCAACCAATTATATAGGACAATTATTCAATTACGAAGCCAATAAGAGTACCAAGTACTTTTCGAAGTGGATTGAAGAAAAAAATAAAAGATCATAATATGGAACAACCTCAGTGGAAAACCGTTAGAGAATTTGATGATATCACTTATAAGAAATGTGATGGAATTGCTAGAATAGCCTTTAATAGACCAGAGATTAGAAACGCCTTTAGACCAAAGACGACTTCTGAGCTTTACGAGGCTTTTTACGATGCTAGTGAGGATCCAACCATAGGGGTGATTCTCTTATCAGCAGAGGGACCTTCACCAAAAGATGGTGTATATTCTTTTTGTAGTGGTGGAGATCAAAAAGCTAGAGGCCATAAGGGATATGTTGGTGAAGATGGCAACCATCGTTTAAATATTTTAGAAGTTCAAAGACTCATTCGCTTTATGCCTAAGGTAGTTATTGCAGTTGTTCCAGGGTGGGCAGTAGGAGGTGGACACTCACTTCACGTAGTATGTGATTTAACTCTTGCCAGTAAAGAACACGCCATCTTTAAACAAACCGATGCTGATGTGACGAGTTTTGACGGAGGTTATGGTTCTGCATACCTAGCCAAATTAGTAGGTCAAAAGAAAGCGAGAGAAATCTTTTTCTTAGGTAGAAATTACTCTGCACAAGAGGCTTTTGAAATGGGAATGGTCAATGCAGTTATACCTCATGATGATTTAGAAGCAACTGCTTATGAGTGGGCCTGTGAAATTCTCGAAAAGTCACCTACCAGTATTAAGATGCTCAAGTTTGCGATGAACCTTACCGATGACGGTATGGTGGGACAACAAGTATTTGCGGGTGAAGCCACAAGACTCGCTTATATGACTGATGAGGCCAAAGAAGGTAGAAACGCTTTCTTAGAAAAGCGCAAGCCTAACTTTAATAAGGATTCCTGGATTTCTTAATATTCAATTGATTTAATGATCTCTGATAAGAGAAGATCAGCATTGTACACTGATCCTTCTGATAATCCTGTACGCACCACTACGAGCTCTTTAGAAGGAATCACGTACACAAACTGACCATCGTGTCCATTGGCTGAATATAAGTCTTTAGGAACATTGGGATAAACACCACCGGCATTGAGCCAAAAATGTGCTCCATAGCCTCCTTCAGAATGTTCAGTTGGTGTAGAGATATAATCAACCCAAGAGGAATCAAATAAGGCTTTACCATTCCACATACCCTTTTGTAAGTAGAGTTGTCCAAAGCGACCCCAGTCTCTTGTAGAGGCCCAACCATAGGAAGAACCAACATAAGAACCACTTCCGTCCTGTTCTACAAGTAACGAATTCATGCCGATTTGATCTGCAAAATCTGTATACATAAAATCAATATAGGCTTGTTGTGAATCAAAATATGACTTTAGGTTTTTAGAGAGTAGGTTAGAGGTTCCTGAAGAGTAGTTCCAAATCTCAGTGGGCTGAGCAATTAACTTTTTTTCGGCTTGCACAGCTCCCATATCTGAAGACAAAAACAACATTTTGGTCACATCGGAGATGCCACCGTAGTCCTCACTCCATTCCAATCCTGACTGCATACGCAGCAGGTGATTAATGGTTAGCTTAGAGCGCTCATCAGATTTCCAAGAATCAATTGACAGGGGATCCGATACGGATAACAACCCTCGGTGCTCAAGAATACCGTATAAAGTAGCAACAATACTCTTGGTCATCGACCATCCTAAGATGGGAGTGTCTTTGGTATAAGGATCACTGTAGCGTTCTCCCAAAAGATATCCCTTATACAATACCAAAACAGATCGTGTTTTTTGAATGTCATTATTCTCAAATGCTGTTGCAATAGCCTTTTCGAGTGCATCGTAATCGACATTTGAAAGCAAAGTATCTAAAGCTGCTCCCTGTCCATGTGGATAGGGTAGCGGGGAGCTATCAAAAGTTCTATCGGGGGCTACTAATGAATTGATTTCAGATATTTGATCCTGAACGAGTAAGGAGCCAATACCCTCTTTATAAACGGCAGTTCGATTCATTAAACCAAACACATCAGCAGATGAAGAATGTGTTTTTTCATCGATGACCGTTGAAGCTAATTTAATCAGTGGAACATTGTTATCGTGAGAATTGATATGATCTAAACTGTGACCTGAATAATAGACCGAAGTGGCCATATACTTAGAGGCATAGCCTGAGATGATATTGAGTTTAGGAATTTGTGTATAGTAAATATAGCCAACTACTAGAAGTAATAAAACGAGGACTCTTTTTAACCATTTCATAGTTCAAATTTTATTAAATATAATTCATTAAATTGTAAATTCGTAATAGTAACAGAACTATGAATAGAACATACACCCTTCTTATTCTTTTTGCATTGTTTTTTAGTGGATGCAAATCACAAATCGATATTGAACTTGTCGATAAACCCATCATCTTTGATCAGCAGCGCAAAGAACTCACTCTTGAATACAAGAAAAACCGTTATGAATTAGACGATCAAACTGTTGATATCATTCCACAAATGATCGTTTTACACTGGACGGTAATTCCAACCTTTGAAAAGACCTTTGAAGCTTTTAATCCAGCTCAATTACCCAATTGGAGACCTGAATTAGAAAACGTCAGTGGACTCAATGTTTCTTCTCAGTTTGTGGTAGATCGAGATGGAACCATCTACAGATTGATGCCTGAAACCACTATGGCCAGACACACCATAGGATTAAACCACTGTGCCATTGGAATTGAAAATGTAGGAGGAACCGAGGAGTTACCCCTTACAGAGGCTCAAAAGCAGTCCAATATTAAACTGGTTTCCTATCTCAAGGAAAAGTATTCAACCATTGATTATCTCATCGGTCACTATCAGTATACAAATTTTGAAGAGCATCCGCTTTGGTTAGAAGTCAATGATGGCTATCGTACCAAGAAGAACGATCCAGATGAAGCTTTTTTAAATGCTGTAAAAGAGGCTACAAAACACTATAATTTTAAACCAACCCCTCCTGCTAAAAATGAAGATTAAATTATTGATCAGTTCACTGTTAATGATAGGTTTTACTGTACTAACCTATGGTCAAACAGATAAATTCTACCCTAAACTCTACAAGAATTACGATTCCTATAAAGAAACAAGTCTCAAGCAAAGAAGGATTAAACACGCCGATATACAGCCACTGATCAATCCCTTAAAGAGTAATCCAAATTATACAGTTCAAAAAGTAGGGGAGTCAGTGGAAGGTAGAAGCATCTCTATGATTAGTGTTGGTACTGGTAAGAGAAATATCCTCCTCTGGTCTCAAATGCACGGAGATGAACCTACAGCAACTCAGGCGATTTTTGATTTAATCAACTTTTTAAACTCTGATGATTTTCCAGATGAAAAGAAATTGATCTTAAAGAAATTAAAGCTTCACTTTATTCCAATGCTCAATCCAGATGGAGCTCAGCAATATAAAAGAAGAAACGCCTTGGGAATCGATCTTAACAGAGATGCACTAAGATTACAGACACCAGAAGGAAGAACATTAAAACGCATGAGAGATTCACTCGATGCAGAAGTAGGTTTTAACCTACACGATCAAAGCAGGTATTACAATGCAGAGCGCACCGATAAACCAGCTACCATCTCTTATTTGGCAACGGCATATAATTATGAAAAGGATGTCAATAAAACTAGAGCCACTTCGATGAAGGTGATTTCTTTTATGAATGATATTATTCAGAATTACGCTCCTGGTCAAGTAGGAAGATACAATGATGATTTTGAACCCAGAGCCTTTGGGGATAATATTCAAAAGTGGGGGACTAGCCTTATTTTAATTGAGTCTGGTGGATATCAGAATGATCTAGAGAAACAAGAGATCAGAAAATTAAACTTTGTTTCCATTCTTGCAGCCTTGGAAACACTTGCTGATAAATCTTATAAAAAGATCAAGACCAAAGAATACGAGAAGATTCCCATGAACGATCGTAAGATGTTTGATCTAAAGCTAGAGAAACTAACATTTAAAAAGGCTGATAAATCTTTTACAATTGATTTAGGAGTCTATCGCTATGAGGTGGATAACACAGATCACTCAAACTTTTTTAACAGAAGCCAGATCGTTGATATAGGAGATTTATCGACCTATTACGGATATGAAACCTTTAATGGTAGTGGTTATACCATCACCCCAGGAAAGGTCTACACTAAAGGCAGTTCAACACCTACAAAGGAAGAAGCTATCCAATTACTCAAACAAGGCTATCTCTATTATCAAACTGATAAGTTAATCGATCATCAGGATATTACTTTTCCAATGATGCTGGTTTCTAAAGAGTTTATGCCTCAGAGATTAGATCTTTATATAGGTCTAAATCCAAGCTTTTTATTGGAGAAATCAGGTGTCATTACCCATGCAGTAGTCAATGGATTTTTAATCGACCTTGAAAAAGGAGTCGATTCATCCTTTAGAAATGCCCTCTATTTAAAATAGAGATAGACACTAAATTAAAAGCTACTTATTTATTCTTTTTAGATTGAGAAAAGAGTAGAGCCCAGATTCCAAAAAGTGAGAAGCTCAGTACAATTAAGCCCATAAAGGTGGTATAAATAGTACTGAATACGCCTCTTGTTCCAAGGAGTTTATCAAACCATTTCGCAGAGTGAATAGCGTGGGGCAGTGCCATTTTTTGTTTAGAAATATCTAAGACACGTCCTGTTGCACCTTCTAATTGTACCACCCAAGGATTGTTCTTAAATAACAGCATTACGACACCATTCTTTTGATAGATTTCAATGTGATCAACACTGAGGTCGACCTCCTTGTCTACATTGGAACTCAATACGGTGATTCCTACTGAAATCAAGGTGTCAATTGGTAAATAATTCTCTGGATTAACGACTCTTTTTGACATTACAACCTCTGGTTTTTCATATCGCGGTTCTGCAGAAAATCCAGCAATAATACCAGATACAGATAGTTCTACAAATAAGAGTAGAAGGATAGCTAATAGATATTTTGTAAGGCCTTTGTTGTTAAAAAATGTTATTCCCATGGATTGACTCATTGATTTTGTTTTATTTGAATTATAAAAGTAGTTAATATTTAATTGTTCAAACAATTGAAAAGTA
>Ga0255754_10000188_pt1 | contig 47244 bp, 76 predicted proteins | sample 101ome_22_FD_179954 | JGI IMG/M metagenome (GOLD analysis project Ga0255754, IMG submission 179954) | Coastal salt marsh microbial communities from the Groves Creek Marsh, Skidaway Island, Georgia - 101412BT metaG (version 2) | ecosystem: Environmental > Aquatic > Marine > Intertidal zone >... | reverse complement strand
ATATTATGAGGGTTATACCTAAATCAGAATACGATGGAACAACCACTTCTAATTGGAAAACACAACCAAATAAAGGCCGTAAAAGTGGTGCTGATTTCGAGTTGATTTATGATTCAATACAAACACCACAATATAAAGTTACATTTTTAGGTGATATAAATCTTTCACATTCTCCAGCACAAACAGGTGCTTCACCTGCTACCCAATCTACTATATCTTCAAGAATGATGAGTGTAAGAAATTCATCTACTCAAAACAATACTTTATTGGAAGTTGATTTAGATATTGAAAAAACAAATGAGAATATAATTGTAACTTTAACATTACCAGAAAATCAACAGAACATAATCGGTTCAGAATTCAGAGTTGGGTTTGATGATACACGAGTTACTTATGATAGATTAGAAACAAACTCTAATTTACAAAACTTTGATGCTAAAAGAACAAACTATATAAAGTTAGGTTCTATATCTACCGATGGTTCGTTGAATTTAAATGGTGGTGTAGAGTATAAGCTTTACTTTTCACCACAACAAAATTTTGATTCTATTTTAGGATTAGTTTCTGTTATTAAATCAGAATTGGTTACTAAAGAAGGAATAATAATAGAAAGTAGAATAAAATGAAAAAACTTTGGGTATTCTTATTATTAATCTTGTTCTCTTGTCAACCAGATGAGTTGCTGGTTGTTGAACCATATCCACAATACCAAATGATATTTGAAGAATCTATATCTAAAGTTGTTGATGGGCAAGAGTTCTCATTTGAAGTTTTAACAGAAGGTAAACATGAATTAATAATTGCAGATAAAAATGGTTCTGTTATTACTAAAGAATCATTTATTCCCATAGCTGGATTGAATACAAGATACCTTTATATAAAAACTTTACCAAAAGGAGAACTACAATTATCACTTTCTGATTCAAGTAATGTGGTAAAATCAACTTCTATAATTGTAGATTAATATTTATTCGTATGGAGAGCCTAATACTTCTATTCAAGTTGGTAGGTATCATGGTGATATTTTACCTTGTAATGAATAGATTTTTTAAGTGGTTAGATAAATAAAATGCCAGTAAAATTAAAAAAAAGTACGAAAGAGTATAAAAGAGATGCCAGAGGTAAGATGACAAACCAATGGACATGGAAACATTACACACCTTCTAATACTTCTACTGAAGAGTTACTTAAAATGTTATCTTCACCAAGTGAAAGAAAAAACAAAAATAAGATACAAAAAGAACTTACAAAGAGAGGGATAGAATGGGAAAACTTAAAGAAAAAGTAATTGAAAAAGGAAGTGGTTTGGTTGCTAAATCACAATCAAAAAAACAACTACAAAAAGTGTTACCAAAACCAATTGCAAAACAAGTTGGTAAAAAAATTGGTAAGGGTGTAGAATCACTTACATCAATGGCCTTGGATATCTATAATAAATTTAAGAAGTAATTTTCTATATATTTATAGTAGTATGTTTATATTCACAGAAGAAAATATCGGTAATATAAAGAATGCTGTTTATTCCACAGATGGTATGAAGGATAAACATGCCAAAAAAATTGAGTATGCCAAATCAAAAGGATTATTCAAAGATTTTAATATGAGTAAATACTTTGATAGAAAACCTCCTAAAAATACATCACTAAGAACATATCAAGAATTGATGTACCTCAAAGATTTACCAGAAGATTTAGAATATGTTAAACAACACGATGCTATTGAAGAGGTATTTCAAGAAATATGTAGAGATAATAATGTTGAATATCCAAAGGATTTGGTAGAAGAATTAATTAATTCATCTGCTGGTTTGATTATGGAATTAAAATGGAACTACAACAGACCAAGACCATTTCAATTATCAGAACATTATAATATAAAATTAGGTGGTACAGCATTAGAATCAATGAAAACACCATCATATCCATCAGGTCATTCTACTCAAGGTATCTTAATAGGTAAAGTTCTTCAAACCAAATTACCTATTACAACTGATGGATTTTTAGAAGCTGGTAAACGAATTTCTTATTCTCGTAACATTGGTAGGGCACACTACCCTTCAGATTCAGAACTTGGTGAAATTATTGGTAATTCTCTTTATCAACATATAAAATACAAAATATAGGAGAATAAAATGGCAGTAAAAATAGGAAACGCATTTATTACTAAACTTCAAATGACTAATAATGGAAATGGATTTGAAGATTTCCAAGGTACAAACTTGGCAGCAAGAGCAACTGATTTAACCCCAATCGTAGATACATTCACCGCAGTAGAATCAACTTCTTGGACTGCACCAACTGCAGTAACACGAGTAGAATACTTAGTAGTTGCTGGTGGAGGTGGAGGTGGTAATGGATATGATAATGGTGGTGGTGCAGGAGGTGGAGCTGGTATGGTTTTAACTGGCGAACTCGATGTAACCCCTGGTCAATCTTATACTGTAACCGTAGGTGCTGGTGGAAATGGTGGAGCAGATACTCGAAGTAATAACAATGGTTCTGCAGGAAGTAATTCAGTATTTGGTTCGGTAACCGCTTTAGGTGGCGGTGGAGGAGGAGGTTCAAGAACAGGTGCACCTGGTGGAGCTTCTAATTCTGGTGGTACTGCTCAAGTAGGTTCAACTACCGCACCTGGTGGTGGTTATGGAACTGGTGGTGGAAATGATGGTGGAGGTGGTGGTGGAGCCACATCTGCTGGTGATGTTGGTGGTTTAAACACTTTCCCAAATGCTGGTGGTGCAGGTTTATCATCTGATATTAGTGGAACATCAGTAACTTATGGAGTTGGTGGTGGCGGTGCATATAATGGTGGACCGTATGATGGTGCTAACGGAACTGCTAATAGAGGTAATGGTGGAGGTGGTGGTTCATCTCCTTCTTTTAATTCTGCTGGTGGTGGTAATGGTGGTAGTGGTATCGTAATAATAAAATATTATTAACCTATACTTATACACAAATACTTTTATATTTATATAGTATATGGGATGGAGTCAGAAGTATAAAAAATCAATAGATTGCAACAACCCGAAAGGATTTTCACAAAAAGCACATTGCCAAGGTAAGAAAAAAAGAAACGAGAATACAATGAAATTATCTGAGTTAAAAGAAGTAATTAAACAAGTGATTGAAGCAAGAGGACCTTCTCGTGGTTTCAATAAACTTGCAACTGCTTACCAAAAAGAAGCTTTGAAACATCAAGATATGGTTAAAAACCAAAAAAGATTAGCCGCAGCATTCGTAGCAGAGAAAGACCCAAAGAAAAAAGAAAGAGCAAAATCAGCAATCTTAGACCATCACAAAAAACTTAAAGACCAAGAAAAGAAAATGAAACAGGCCGAAAACGATATGTTAAACGGTCTTGAAAACGAAAAGATAGATTACTCAGATGATTAAATTAAAAGACATATTATCAGAAAAATTTAATGTTCAACCAGGACAGGTTGTAACATTTAAAGATATGCCTCCATTTAAAACTCCTTCTCAAATAAAAGAAGAAGAAAACTCTGTAAATGAAGCAGATGACCACGAGGTGGGTATGGGATTATCTGCATTGAAAGAATCAGTCCGTTCTGCTAAAATAATTTATGATGAAATCAAGAAAAGAAATATCCAAGAACTTGAAGGTTGGGTACAGCACAAATTAACATTAGCATCAGATTATCTTAACACCGTGGCTCAGTATATGGAAGATTTAGATGAGTACGATGAAAAAGATGATAAATAAAAGTGGAACACACAATGGAATTATTAGGAGCATTTTTAACAGGGGTAGTAGGACCAATTCTCTATTTACTTATCAGTAAACACTTACAGAAACAAAAAGATAAAAATAAAGATGTTGTAAAGGATACAATCAAAAACACAATGATTGTAGAAGATGAACTTGAAGATATAAGAGAAGAATTCAATTCAGATAGAGCATGGATTTCTCAGTTTCACAATGGTGGTAATTTCTATCCCACAGGTAAATCAATCCAAAAATTCTCAATCTTTTACGAAGTTGCAAAAAAAGGAGTTTCATCAATATCTCACACTTTTAATAATATCCCATGTTCTCTTTACCCAAAAGCATTTGACCATATGTTGAACGATGAACAAAAAGGAATCTTCATACCAGATTATAATGACCCAAAAGTTGCTACTTATGGATTAAAAGGAGCAGCAGAATCGGTAGGAACTAAATCAGCATATGTTATCCCACTTTTTACTTTAGATGAAAAATTCGTTGGTGCACTTGGTATCGATTATGTAGGTAGAAAGAAAAAACTAACGAAGGCTGATTGGGAACATCTTCAGATACGAGCAGGTAGAATAGCAGGATATCTCTCATCACATTTAGAATTATAAAAATGTTAGATAATAAAGGTTATTTTGAAAAAAACAACATACTGATTATGGATAATGGATTTTCAATACAAGAAAATTCAGAGTTTTTTTATAATCAAGTAAATACTTCAAAATGTGTTGTTTTTAATTATCAAGAACATATACCGAAAGATGAATTAGTACATTTAGAATATCTGGCAGAAAATGGTATTATAACTTATTTTACAACATTTCTTATTACATTAAAAAATTACTTTGATAAAAAGTATCCTAATAATAAATTTATTTTTCCTGATATAATGACGGTAAATAACTTTCATTTAACAATGATACATTCAGAGTTATATTGGGCACCTCCATATGAAAGAAAATATTTACTCAAATTCTTTTCATCGTGTAGAAAACCACATAGAGATGAGGCATTGAGATTTGTATTAGATAATAATTTGGATAAGATTGAATCAAACATCATAAGTTACAGAGAAAATAAATTTAGTGGTTTTAATGAAGGAATTTATATTGATGCAGAACAAGAAGATTCTCACTTTGGTATGAATGAACAATCTTATAAAGGATTTGAATTAATACACCCAACACAAAAAGATATTATTCCATACGGAGACCAGAGAATTCAAGATGCAGAATTATATAAAATACATTCAGAATCAATGTTTAATTTATTATGTGAGGCAGTAGTACCATTACATAATAGTAAAAGAGAACTATTTAGAAATGTATCATCTGTATCAAAAAGAACAATACTTCCTATTATATTTAAAAATGTATTTCACATTTATCCAAAAAATAAACCATTAGAAGAATGGTTAGTACAACATGGGTTTGAATTATTTTTTAATTCTGATGAAGAATTTTTACAAAATTTAAATAAACAGTTTTATTATTCAGAAAGTGTTCAACAAAAGTTAGAAAATAATGCAATGATAATGAGAGAACTTTGTTCAAACAATACTTTACTTATGTTAAAAGGATTGAATGAAAATATTCACTAAAATGCTTGGATATCTCATTTATTTTTCGTATATTTATATGTTAGGATGATTAGATTAAAAGATATGATAGCAAGAAGTTTATTTACAGAATCAAAGAAACTCCGAGTGTTTGACTTTGATGATACCTTGGTAAAAACCACTTCGTTTATTTATGTTACCAACAATGGTAAAAAGAAAAAATTAACACCTGGTGAATACGCAGTATATAATGAAAAACCAGGTGATGAATTTGATTTTTCTGATTTCTCAAAAGTTCAGAATCCAGATGAAATCAAAAAGATAACTAAAGTACTTCGTAGAATTGTAAGAAGTAGTGGAGGTGATGGAGTTCACATTCTCACCGCAAGAGCTGCACATAAACCAATTAGACAATACCTCAAAGATATCGGTATCAATATGAGTAATATTTATGTAACCGCATTAGCATCTAACAATCCAAAAGATAAAGCAGATTGGATTGAAGATAAGATTGATAATGAAGGTTACGATGATATCTACTTCGCAGATGATTCTAAAAAGAATGTAGATGCCACTAAGAAAATGTTAAGAGGTAAAAATGTTCGTTGGAGAGTTCAACATATAAAACACTAAAATGATTATATTTTTAGGAGATTCCTTTACTTGGGGACAAGGTTTACAAATTCCATATTGGATTGAGCAGGGTAAAAGTATTGATGAAATAAATGATTTAATGCCACCAAAAGTTGCTCTTGAATCTGTTATGGATTATGAGGCAGATGAATATAGAAAAACTTATCACTTTCCACGATTAGTTGCAAAACACTTTAATAGACCTTATGGCGTAAAATGGGGTAATGGTGGAAATAATAGTGATTCTATTCATACTATACAACACATACATACGCAAATAGTAGACCCAATAAATGGTATAGATTATATTGTAATTCAATTTACAGATTCTCAACGAGATATTGATTTAATAAATTATATAAAAGAAGGTAAAAATCCAGATATTATATTACAAGAACATTGTAGAAATACAATTAATAAATTAAATAATGTATGTAAAGACAAAAATATTAAATGGTTTGGGTTTTCATGGCGGTCTGATATTGGTAATGTTTTAGAACAAGATTTTCAAGATAACTATATACCTATATTATATAATGGTAATGAGTACAATAACTTCAATATTTTAAGAGACCAATGTGAATTTATGTTTGATTGTACCATAGATGAAAGAATTAGAGATTCTCACATAAATGCATTAGGACATGAGGTAATTGCAAAATCAATTATAGAAAAAATTAATTCTGATAAAAGAATTATGTAATTCTATATTTATTAGTATGAGATACTACATACTTATATTACTTACATTTTTATTAACATCATGTGGTGGTACTTATTACCTTTCTACAATAAACCACACACCAGAATATATTGGAGATGTTAGAGTTGATAAGATTGAAAATCGTGTAGATTTAAATTGGAAACTCAGAACCGATTCTCAATTCAGATGGAACTTTGCTCAATATGCACAAAACCAACCACTTAGTTGGTATTATGATAATTCTTGGGAGTTAGGATTATATAGAAGTAATTTCACAGCATTTGATTTATATTGGAATAGAACAACTTATTGGTGGAACTGGTCTTTCAACTATCCATACAATTGGGGATGGAATAGTTGGTATCCATTTAGATATAATAGATTTGGTTGGAATAGTTGGGGATGGAATCATTGGAACTATAACCCTTATAGATGGAATTATAGACCTAATTATATTATAACACCAAGAGTGGAAAGACCAAGAGTAATTGTAAATGGTAGAAGAGGTTCTAACAACACAAACATTACAATAAACAGAGGCAGGTCGAATAATTCGACCACAAATAATTCTAATGTTAGAGTTAGAAGGTATGATAATAAAGATAGAATCGTTCCTCGTAGAAATTATAATGATGTTAAAATAGAAAATAGAACACCTATACGAAGTAGCGATAGAATTAGAACAACCCCATCTAATAGAAACAGTAATCCTATTAGAGTAAATCCACCAGCAAGAACACCTAACAATGTTAGGAGTACTCCAACACGAGTCATAAGACCTAATATCAGTAGAGGAAGTTCTTCTTCAAGTAAAAGTAGTGCTGGTAGAAGAGGTAATAACTAAAAACATTATATTTATATACAATAAAGATTACATTTTAATTAATTTAAAAAGGAAAAAATATTATGGGATTTATTATTACATTAGCAGGTTCATCAGATGCAGTAGCAGGAACAGAAGGTTTAACTGATGAAACTTTACAAGCATGGTTAGATGAAAATCAAGTATATTACACTACTGAATCAGCTGATAAACCTGAATCAGGAGATTTGACAAAATACATCGTATTAAGAAACGATTAAAAAAACAAATAGGCATGCCTTCAGCATCTAAAGCACAACAAAAATTCATGGGAATGGTTCATGCTCTTCAAAAAGGAGATATTGAACCATCTTCTGTGTCTAAAAGTGTAAAAGATGTAGCAAAGAATATCAAGAAATCTGATGCTAAAGATTTTGCATCTACAAAACACAAAGGTTTACCAAAAAAGGTAAAAGAACAAATCCTCAACGCACTTAAAGAATACGCAAATAAAATGAGTGGTAATAAACTTGGTGGTGGTGGTTCACATGATTACGCACCACAAAAAGGTTTAAGAGATGATGATGGGTATGAAGATGAAGGACCAAAAGATGAATCAGTAAACGAAGGAATGTTTTCTACAATAGACCAAATCAGACAAGATTCAAAGGATGTTAGAGATTTTATAAAGAAAGTATTTGCTGATAGAGATTTCAAAGATATGAAAAATGATAAAGAGTTTTTAAAGTATCTTAAATCTATTTACGAAGGAGTTGATGAATCAAAAGGTGTTCCTCAAAATTATATGCAAGGTAGAACTTCAGATTACCACACAGCATTAAGAGGAAAGAATAGAGATTATAGTGGTGGAACTAACTTCAAGAAAACAAATCATGGTCAACCAGATTTAGAAAACGATGATGAGGACCAAGAAACAAATCAGTTAAGTGTACAACAAACTAAGTTAAAAGAAGAAATGGGTAAACTTTCTTCATCAGAGAGAATTGAGTTGTATAAACTTTACTCAAAGGCAATGAAAGCAATGCCAGGTTCACCAAATCAAAAGAAAATCAAAATTCTTATAAACAAACTTAGAAAGAAAGCAGATTTAAAACCCTTACCAATAAATGAAGCAAAATTAGACCACCATAGAATTAGTGGTAATAGTATTGAACTTCTTGTAAGACACAATAGACAAAAATATGCTATAAAATTCAAGGATAAAAGAATTTTAGATAAAATGGGATTTGATTGGTCAAAACCAAAAAACATAGAAAAATTATTATCATTGAAAAAGTTTCCAAAAGGAATGTCAGTCAGTAGAAGCTTCCACGAATATGGACAAAGATTAGATTTATCTTTTATAGAAGATGAAGAATCAAGATTAGATGGAACTCCAAAACCAAAAGATGCAATCGATAGAGATATAGATGAGAATGTAAAACAAATGACAGCTCAAATTCTTAGAATGAAAAAAGGTGAAATGAAACCATATGAGCTTCCATCTAAAACACAAAAATTTTATTACAAGAATAAAAAAAAATTTGATTCACTAAAAGAATACTCAGGTGGTTCTTATGAATACACAAAAGGAGACCAATATGGCCAAAATTCAGTAGATGAAGGTACTATGATTAGATTAGCTGGTCAAATAGCTCAAGAGTTATTACCAAAGGATACTTGGTCAAGATTCGCAAACGATGGTAAGAAAAACAAAGAGTTTGTAAAATCAGTAGTGAAAGATTTAGCACAAACATTAAATAGATTTTATAAATCACATAACATTAGTGTTAGAATCAAAGAAAATAAAATTGAACTTGATGAGATTGGTGTATTTCCAATACAAAATTATATAAAAGGAATTATACCCTCTGATTTTATTGATTCCACTACGAGAGATAAAAAAGAAAAATTACAATCAACATTAAGAGATTTAAAAAGTACTTTAAATCGATTCTGGAAACAACACAATATACCATATAGAATAAAATAAAAGGAGAAACACATGAAATTAGAAGTTTTAAGATTTAGTTCACAAGAGGATTCAACATTAGGAATGTTATTTGATGTAACAGAAGGAAGAAAATTTCTTTGTTTTACAATAGAAGATGAAGCAAGAGATACAAAAGTAATGGGAGAAACAAGAATACCCGCTGGAACTTATAAACTAAAATTAAGAAAAGAAGGTGGTTATCATGAAAGATATGTTAAAAAGTATGGTTCAATGCACAAAGGAATGATTCATGTACAAGATGTACCAAATTTTACTTATATTCTATGGCACACAGGTAATACAGATGAACATACAAATGGATGTTTATTATTCGGAGATACTTCTCAACAAAATATAACCAAAGAAGGTTTTATTGGAGCTTCAAACGATGCTTACAAAAGAGTTTATCCACCAATTGCTGATGCTATTGAAAAAGATGGTGAAGCAGAAGTTACTTACAAAGATTACGATTCAGCATTTATTTGGGCATAATGAGTAGAGGAAACGAAATATCAGAAAATCGATATAAGATTCTTAACATAAGAGAAGAAAGAGTAAAAAAATCTCGTAAGAAAAAAGAAAAGAAAAATATGTTACAAACTTATTTAGAGAACAAATGGAATTGGGTAGATAGAAATCCAAGAACTGCAGCTTGGTTAGGTTGGTTCAAAGGATTACTAACAGGTTTCATTTTGTGGTATATATTTTTCTAATGAAAAAGATAGTATTTTATATAAAATGGTTCATTGATGGGATGGTTCGTTCATTCTTTCAATTCATTTCATATTTGTAAAAATATTATATATATTATTAATAAAGGTTACACCTAACTTAATAGGAGTAATTAAAATGGCATTTAAAGATTTGTTTAAAGACGAAAATGATATTAACGAAAAATCAGTAGTAGGATTCGCATCATTTGCGATTATGACTCTATTTGCAATTGCAGACCTTGTAACAGGATATGTAGGTAAGGATTTAGTAATCAATGAATTTATTTATAATTCATTCGTAATCATTACTTTAGGTTCTTTTGGTATTGCTGAAGCAGGTAAGATTTTTGGTGGTAAAAAAGAGTAAAAGAAAAAATAAATAAAAGTTATGATATATTGGTTTACAGGCCAACCTGCACATGGTAAGACCATTTTGGGTAAAAAATTACATAAATTCCTTAAAACAGAAAAAAGGAATTGGAGAAAAGACGTATTTCACTTAGATGGAGATGATTTACGAGAACTCACCATTAACAAAGATTATTCAGAACAGGGTAGAATCAACAACATCCGAAATGCACAGATGATAGCTGAGTATTTACATACAAAAGGATGTGATGTTGTTGTTTCACTCGTTGCTCCATATCGTTGGTTAAGAGAAGAATTTAAAGAAAGAATTGGTTACGGAGATTTCCAAGAATTTTATGTACATTGTTCAGAACCTCGTGAGAGAGACCACTTTCATGTCAAAGATTATGAGACACCTGAAGTTGAATTCATCGATATAGATACTACAAAGGATTCACCTGAAGTTTCATTTTCTAAAATTATAAATCACCTTACAAAATTAAATAAGTTATAATTATGGCACAATATAAAGCACAAGCCGCTTTTAAATCGTCATCAACTGAAAAGAAATACTCTATGTTTGTTGGAAGATGGCAACCACTACACAAAGGTCATCTTTGGCTTATCAACGAAAGATTAAAAGAAGGATATAATGTTTGGTTGGCAATACGAGATGTAGAACCAGATGAAAAGAATCCTTGGACTGCCGAAGAAATTTTGGAGATGGTAAAAGAAGGTGAGTTAAAAGAACTCATCTTAGATGGTAGAGTAATCGCAACAATCATACCTGATATCGAATCAATCAATTATGGTAGAGGAGTGGGGTACGATGTAATAGAACATATACCACCAAAGGAAATAGGTGAAATCTCTGCAACCTCCATCAGAGAAAAAATGAGAAAAGATGGTAAGTTATAAGAGGCACTTGTTAAAAACTATATCATGGAGAATCATAGGTACATTAGATACTATGATTCTTTCTTGGATAATTACAGGTTCTTGGAAACTTGGATTGACTATTGGTGGAGTTGAAGTTGTAACAAAAATGGTTCTTTATTATTTTCACGAAAGAGCTTGGTATAAATTTTCTAATTTTGGTTTAAATGAAAGAGATAAAAACAATTAGTTGCCATGGTACTTCTTATACCGAAGGTGGTGGTTTTGAGTGGAATTTAAAAGATAAGACCAAACATTTAGATGAAATTTATTCTGAATTACCAAAAACTCAATTTAATTATTCTTGGCCAGGTCAATTACAAAAATTAGTAAAATCTAAAGTTACTAATTATGGTAAAAGTGGATATGGTAATAAAAAAGTTTACAGAGATGTACACAATATTTTTAAAAATGAAGATACTTCTAAACATTTATTTTTAATTGAAATATCTCAACTTGGTAGAGATGAACTTTTCATAAGTAAATTTAATGATTATTGTGTAATCAATTATGATATTAGAAATGAAGTAATGGAATTAGATGGATATGCTTTTAATTATTTTGACCAGAAAAATCATATTACTAAATATTTAGATTCACATAACGAATTTTTTAAAAAGTATATAGAGATAACAAAAAATCTTAGAAATGTATTTGATGAAATTGAAAAAAACTTAGATTTTTTAGTTTCTTTTTTAGAATATAATAATTTAAATTATTGTTTTGTTAATACTCCCTTGGCTTTACTCAATATAAAACCCAAAAATTCAAAAATAATAAAGTATCCAAGTGGTAATAAAAAAAGAATCCTAACAGATTTTGTAGATTACATTAGAGAAAACCAATTAACAATCAGAGATGTTACCAATGGAGTTGTTGATGACCCCCATTTTTCATTAGAAGGAAATGTAAGTATTGCAAAAGAAATATATGAACAATTAAAAGAAAATTACAAGTTATGATTATACCAAATGTACAAAGTGAGTATGGGAAACTTAAGGAAATTATAGTAGGTTCGGCTAAATATGCTAGAGTTCCTTCGGTTGGTGATAAGTGTTTACATGATATTGATTATGCACATTTATCAGATGAAGAATTTAAAAACAGACCAAGTGGATATTATCCTCAAAAATTGATTGAAGAAACTGAAGAAGATTTAGATAATATTTCTAAAACTTTAGAAGATATGGGTATCAAAGTTCATAGACCTGTTGAATATGATTTTGGACAAAAGAGAAGTAATGGTCATTGGGAAGTTGATGGTTATTATAACTATTGTCCTCGTGATTCCATGTTGGTAGTAGAAGATAAAGTTCTGGCTACACCAATGACACTTAGACATAGACAATTTGAATCTGAAACTTGTAAACCTTTGATTCATCCTGACCATTGGATTGATTTACCAAAACCAAAACTTCTTGATAATATGTTTGATAGAAGTGATTTGAGTAGACCTACTTTAATGGATGGACCAGAACCAGTATTTGATGCTGCAAATATTATTAAGAGTGGATATGATTATCTTTACTTAGTATCAAATACGGGTAATAGAGCTGGTGCAGATTTTCTACAAGATTATCTTAGAAATAACTTTGACCCAAAATATACAGTACACAAAGCTGAAGATGTTTACGCTTATATTCATATTGATACTACTTTTGTATTTTTAAGAGAAGGATTAGTATTATGTAATCCATCAAGAGTTACAGAACAAAATCTACCTGATTTTCTTAGAGATTGGGATATTGTATGGGCACCCGAACCTTATCCAACACAAGTTCTTGATGATTGGTGTCCTGCTTCACCATGGTTGGGTATGAATATATTATCAATTGATAGTAAAACTGTAATGGTAGAAGAACACCAAACACTTCTAATGAGAGTTCTCAAAAAACATGGAGTAGATTCTATTCCTGTAAAGATGAGACATTGTAGAACGTTTAGTGGAGGCCCTCATTGTGTAACATTAGATGTAGTTAGGGAATAATGATTCTTGCAAAAAATAGAACATCTTCGAGATTATTTTCTTTTTTTACTGATAATATTCAGTATGTTGATGAGCTTATATCGAATAAAAAATTTAATAAAGTTATAGTTCCATCAAATGATTGGAATATCAAATCTTTTATTAATAATATCGATAATGATTCTATTATATTTATAGATTTTGTAACTGAATCTGGTAACTTCTATTCTTCTTCGATACAAATAAGGGATGAAATCAAAAAAGAACTACCGAATTCAGAAGTAATTTGTATATCTGATGTGATTGGTGGTGATTTAAGAACATTTGCAGAAAAGAACAACTTAAAAATATTAAATTCGCCCTTTTTATCATTCTATGGATTCTTGGGATTTACTGAAGATTCATTTTCATTGTTCGTCAATAATCAATTTTCTTTACTTAAAGATTTTAGTTTTACTTCAAAACGAAATTATTTATTTACTTCAAGAAACGGTAGATTTAACTCACATAGAGCCTATACTATTTACAAATTATTTAAAGAAGAATTGACTGATAATTTAGTAACGGCGTTATTTTATCATGATAGTTCTTTTAATAACTCACTTGATTACATCGATACCGAGTATCTTGAAAAAATAGATAAAGATTTTTATGAAACCGAAATATCACCACGAATACCAATATCAATAGATAATTTAGTATCATGGGAAGATGGTGGTTATGATTTAAAAGGAGATATGCATCATAATTTTGATTTCTTTGATTCTTATGTTGATTTAGTTACTGAAAATGTTTGTAGTACACCAAATAACCAATATGAGTTAGTAACTATGACAGAAAAAAGTATTAAACCTTTATTATATTATCAGATTCCATTATATATAACACAACAGAATCATGCCAAGTATTTAAAAGAACTTGGATTTGATTTATTTGAGGATGTTTTTTCACTTGATTATGATTCAAAATCTGATGTTGATAGGATAGATTCCGTTATAAATCTTATTAAACAAAAACAAAACTTTGATTTTCAAACCTTCTTTAAAGAAAATAAAGATAGATTTTTGAACAATAGAAATCTTTGTATTAAGTATGCATTTTCAAATGGAGTTGATTCGATTCTTAATTTGATAAAAAAATACGAAATTATATAAGAAACCCTATCAAAAAGTTTTAATATACTATACTTATATAAAAGAACATTAGTATGGAAAATAAAGACGAAAAAATATTCCCAAACTTTGACCCAACCCAAGACCTTTCCCTTGCTGGTAAAAACAGAAGAATGAAAAGAGGATTGGGTTCTAAACCACTTTTAGAATCAGAAATCAAAGAAGTTCAAAAGAAGGCTCGTTCTGCTATGGAGGCTGCTCGTTTATTGGGAGTATCTTACAACACTTACAAAAAATACGCAAAAAAATATGGTGTATTTGAAGATTTAAAAAATCCTGATGGTACAGGCATCAGAAAAGGATATAATTTAAAAAGAGGAAAATACTCATTGGATGATATTCTAAAAGGAAAATATCCTGAATATCCAATTTGGAAACTTAAACAAAGATTACTCAACAATGGGTATATGTTAGAAAAGTGTAATGAGTGTGGTTTTGAAGAAAAAAGAATTACAGATGGTAAAGTTCCATTAGTTTTAGATTTTGAAGATGGTGATAGAAAAAATCATAAATACGAAAATCTAAGAATGTTGTGTTTTAACTGCTCATTCTTAATTAACGGAAATCTTACAGGCCCACGAAAAGAATATGAATATTAATGAAGATACTTGTAAATGGATGTTCTCATAGCAAATGTGGATATTCGACTTTTGTAGATGAATCGAAAAAAATTATACATACACCTCTAAAAACAAATGTAAATTCGTGGCAATGGTTTTTAGCTGAAAAACTTAATATTAATAAAATTTTAAGTATTAACACAAATTTTCTTGTACTACCACATAAAGAATCTGATTTTAGACCAGCGGTTCCAGTAGATTATATCTTTGAATATAATGAAAATGATTGTATAATATCTTTAGCTACCGATGGTAAAGGAAACGATTCTATATTAATGGATACTCTTTCCAGTCTTAGAGGATTTGAAAATAAAGGTGAAAAAATAGATTTAGTTTTAATACAATTTAGTGGTCCAACTCGAAGATTAGTATCACCTGATAACATGAGATATGCTTATTCAAACCCACATGATAATTTTGAGTATGGTTTAAACTTTGAACCAAGTGCTTCACTTATTACCTTACATAATATGGTAATATTACAAGATTATTTAAAAAAAGGTGGTTATGATTATTATTTCCTTAATTATTTTCCACTAAATGGCTTAATAAAAGAAGAAACAATCTACAATGAATTAGATTTAAGTAAATTTATCAGTTATAAAGATACTCATCCAATTTTTGATGGTTGGATAGATAATATTAAAAAAGATGGATTAGCAGTAGATGAGGACGGGCATCCAAATGTAGATTTGATGAAAATAATATCAGATGAATTTTTTTTAAAAATTAAAAATACTCGTGATTTATTATGAAAAAAGTTGCATTTTTATTTGATGGCAATGATTTAAAATTTATTGTAAACTATTTTGAAAAATATCATATTGATACTAAAAAAGTAGATATGATTAATAATCCAAGTTTAATAGCTGGTGCTAAAGATGATATTGATTCTGATATTTTAAATAACGAAACAAAATACCAATATAAAAATACAATAATTCAATTATTTAATAATAAATCTGATATAGATTTAGATACTTTTGATAAAATATACAAATTTGAAACATACCACAGAGGAACTAAATATACTAATAGTAATAATGATTCGTTTGAAAGAATATTGCTAAATTTAGGAGAGCGTACAAGTGAATCATATGAGTTAAAAAATGAAATTAACGGTCATAAATTAATAAGTGGTTCACGGATTAAAGGTAATAATATTTTTTATGATTTTAAGTTAAATTTAATCTATTTTTATTATTACTATGGATTCAACTATCTAAGATACAAGTATAGAAGAGTTAACAAAGATAATATGTTAGGAATGTATTGGTTTCCAAAGTATAAAGTAGAAAGAGATAACCAAGTTAAATCTATTCAACGCTTGAGTACTTTTGATATTGATTTTTATTCAAAAGCAGATACAATGAATGTTTATGAAAAAATAAGAACAATTGATAGAGATAATTGGGATAAAAATCACATTTCATCATGGACGGATTATGAAACATCGGTTGTTGGGTATGTGTTTGAAACTTTACATCATACAATTGAATTTGAATCTAAAAATAGATTAGAATATATTAGTGAAAAATCACTAAAACCACTACTATTTTCATTCTTAAAAATGCCATTTATTTTAGATTGTAATCCATATTCATTTATTGATTTAACAAAAGATGGATATTGGTTTTTAAATTCTGAATTTTTTACTTATGAAGAATCTGATAGCTATGAAATTATCATAGAAAAATTTTCAAGTTCATTAACCAATACAATTTTATACTTAGAAGATTTATATAAATCGAATTCTTTAGATGAGGTATCAGATATTATTTATCAGAAATATAAAAGTAAAATAGATACAAATTTTAAAAAAATAATTGAAGATGTAAAAAATCCTAAAAATGGTGATTTGTTTATTAATTTTATTCTTAATTAAAATATGAGTTATATAATAGGAAAAGCTTGTGATGGGGTATGTGATACTGGATGTGTAAATGTATGTCCTGTTGATTGTATTCATGGTCCAATAGACCCAACTGGTAGAGGAATGGAAGTTGATGGAATGAGTAAGGAAGAGCTCAAAGGAAAACAACTTTACATTGACCCATCTATTTGTATTGATTGTGGTGCATGTATACCCGAATGTCCTGTTAGTGCAATTTACCGTTCAGAAGAGGAAACCATTGAAAAAGAAGGTACTGATGAGTCAGTTAAAAAGAATTATGAATTTTTTGGAAAAATATTTGGAAATTAAATAATTTTTTTGTATCTTTGTGTAACAAATAAATATATATAAATATAAAACTAAAATTATGAAGTATTTCGAAGTAACAGTAGAAGTGGAAGTTGCTACACTTAAAAATGGTAACCCAAAATTAAAAAAAGAAATCTACTTAGTAGATGCACAATCAGTAACAGAAGCTGAATCAAGAGTTGTTTCTGATTTTGAACAAAGTGGAATTCAAATTTCTTACAAAGTAAGTGGTGCAAAAGAAAGTAGAGTAATAAGAGTGATTGAGTAATGAGTAAAGAACCTCAAATACAAGAAAACGAAGTAAAAACCAAAGTTGCAAAGAGAGTACCACCTGGAGATAGGTGGGCTCCTCTTTCCAATACTACGGTTATATTAGATTCTTTAACTGATGTTCTTGAGTTCGTTTATCAAGATACAGGTACAACACAATTTTATATGGATGCTCGTGAGGGGTATGTATATGTTGTTGATAAAGAAGAAATAGTAATAGAACCAGAACCAGAAAAAAGATGGAGTTTATACGGTGAAGAGTAAACTAAGAAAAATAGTATTAAAAGGATTACTGCTATATGCAATAATGTTTCCATCATCAGGTCTAATTCAAGAGTTAGATGATTATAATTCTAAAGCACCTGAAGATATGGATGAACATATGTTTATATGAAAATTTGTAGTGTAAGTGTTGGTAAAGATTTCTGTGAAAAATATTCTCAGAAAATAAAAAAGTATGCTCCTAAAAATATTGAACTAATAGTTTTAACAGATAGACCTGAGTATTTTAATTTTTGCAAAACTGAGTTGTATAAAGATAAAATATTTAGTTACTTTTCAAAAAATACATTCACTTCTAAAATATCAAAAAAATATAAAACAGATGTTTTATATATTGATGCTGATTCTTTTCATATTGTAGATGAATCTATTTATAGAAATCAATTTCAAACAACCTATTTTTTGTACGATAAATTGTGGCCTAACTTTACTCACTCTGAAGTAAATTCTTTACCTAAAGATTTATTAGATTATTATGGAATTAGTGGTAATTTAAAGATTGAAAATATTCACGAAAAAATATTTTACTTACCATACTCTCAAAAAATTAATAATTTGTACAAAGATTTACTTGTTATAAAAGAAATATGGGATAAAGAAACACAAACATCAGAACCAAAAGGAAATGCAAAAAAATATTCTAAGTATGGAATTGGTTATGGTGAAGGAATTCCATTTTCATTATCACTTATGATGAATGGTATTATTACAAAAAAATATCAGTTTACAAAATCAACAATAATATAATGGATTTTATTTTTACATTTGGTAATGATTCTGAAAAAAGATTACAAAATCTAAAATCAGTAATATCTTACTATAAAAAAAGATTTCCTAATACAAATATAATTGTATCTGAAACAGGTGATTCAAAAACTCATTTGGGTATATCAGATATAACTCATATATTTGAAAAAACTACACCACCTCATTCACAATCAAGGACAATAAATAATGGAGTAAATCACTCTACTGCTAAATCAGTATGTATTTGTGATTCTGATTCACTTACATTGGAGTATGAAAACATTTCAACACTTGCAGAATTAATTGATAGTGATGAAATTGATTATGGCATTCCTTATACGGAATATTTAGATTTCCCAAACTTTACAGATAGAGGATGTACAGAACCAGAATGTATCTGTGGGTTATTTTTGGTAAACAGAGAAAAGTTTATTGAGGCAGGTGGACAAGATGAAAGTTATGAAGGTTGGGGTGGTGAAGATGATGAAAGACATTATAGATTAATAAGAAATGGTTTGAGGTTTTTTAGAATCGATGGAACTGTGTTTCATTTAGAACACCCACCTCAAGAAAATAAATCATATTACGCAAAACGAAACAATCAAAAAATGAAGCATGATATCAGTAATCCTGACAAAACACAAAAGAACTCACTTATTTGAGAAACAATTACAAAGAGTCAAATCTCAATCTGTGAAACCAACTGAGATTATTGTTGTGGATAACACTCAACAAAATCTTGGAGTGTGGTCAAGATTTAGTACAGCCATTCATGCTAAAAATGAATTTGTTTGTGTAATAGATGATGATACCATACCTGGTACTCTTTGGTTAGAACATTGTTTTAATCAATTTAATAGAAGAGAAGGATTGTATGGTACTCATGGTTGGATTTTTAATTCCAACAAACAATGGAAGGGTAACTATAAAAGAATTGGTTGGCCTTCTAAAAACGAAGAAACAATTGAAGTAGATTATGTATCCCATAATTGGTTCTTCAAAAAAGATTGGTTAAAGTGGTATTGGAATTATATACCAGAACCAAGATTTTTTAATTGTGGAGAGGATATGAATTTTTCATTTCAACTTCAAAAACAAGGGATACAAACTTTTGTTCCACCACACCCTAAAAATAATAAATCATTGTGGGGTAGTGTGGAAGAAAAACATGGCCTCGATGAAAATTCATTATGGGAATCTAATAGAGATGGTTTTAGACAATCAATGTTTGATTTTTTTGATGACCAAGTTCAAAGAGGATGGAAACTGATTAATGAACCCACTTTAATGTAGGTTTTTGTAATCAGTATATATTTATAAACAGTACCAATTAAGGTACACAAAAACAAAAATTAAATTATGAAAACTATTTTAGTTATTTTAGGAATTGGAGTTATCGCCGCTGGTGTAATCTATTTTCTAATCAAAAAGGGAAAAATCAAAGATTCTGATGGTGATTTTATTCCAGACGTAGTCGAAGATAAAGTAGACGAAGTTAAAGGAAAAGTTCAGAAAAAAGTAAAAGCAGTTAAAACAAGAGTTAAAAATGTCAAAGATGAAATCGAAGATGTAGTTGATGAAATCGAAGATGTTTTTCAAGCAATCAAAGGGAAAGTTACTAAATCAAAACTTAACTCGATGACAAAAGACCAATTAGTAAATGCTGCTAAACAAGACCATGGTGTTGAATTAGATGGGTCTGTAAAAAAATCAACATTAGTAAATAAAGTTTACTCACTTTACAATAAAAAATAAGGAGTTAAATTGGATTTAAAATCTTTACTTACCGAAGCAATAGTTGTCGATTCAATGTATGATATCGAAGATGAACTATTGAACATAAAAGAAACTATTATCGAACAGATGATTATTGAGGGTGTTGATGACCCTGGTATACTCAAATGTGTTTTCATGGCAGGTGGACCTGGTTCAGGTAAATCATTCACCGCCATGGAAATCTTCGGTATTGATAAGAAACTTAAATCTTCTTTCTCTACGTTTGGTTTAAAATCAGTAAATTCAGATTCAGCATTTGAAGCAGGATTGAAAAAACATGGTATTAATCCAAAAGATTTGGCAAGAATCGAAAAAGAAGAACCAGAACTTTGGGATAAAATTACAAAAACTCCTGGTGGTATCAGAGATAAAGCAAAACAACTTACTAAGAAACAGAAATCATTTTATGAAGCAGGTAGGTTGGGTATGATTATCGATGGTACTGGTCATGAGTATGGTAAGATTGCGAAGAATAAGAAATACGCTGAATCATTGGGTTACGATACTTACATGGTATTCGTAAACACATCTTTAGAAGTTGCAAAGGAGAGAAACCAAGCAAGAGATAGAGTATTACCTGATGATTTATTAGAAAAATCATGGAGTGATGTTCAGAACAATTTAGGTAAATTCCAAAATCTATTTGGAGGTAACTTTAGAATTGTAGATAATACAGTTTATAGACCTATCTCAAAAGAAGTTCAAAAGGCGGTAAATACATTTGTTAGAAAACCTGTTTATAATAAGATAGGACAAAAATGGATTGAAACCGCAAGAGCTCTAAAGAAAAATAACCTCATTAAAAAATAAGGTAAATAAAAAATAAATAAAGTGGTTACACTCTTCGTAAAAGAAATAAGATTATTCTTATTTGTGTTTCGTTTAGCATACCCTTATATCAATTGGGTAAAATATGTTGATTTTAATCACATAATGCAACGAGCATCATTTAAATTTAAGTACAAATCTCAAGAATACAAAGTAGAATTCTTACAACCAACAGGTAATGAAATAGGACCTGATGATAAATTTGTTGTTTGTGATAATGATGCAATGTGTTTTCCAACTGAAAATTTCAATGATATTAAACGATTTAAAAAATCAAATGTATTTTCTTTGTATATTGAAGGTGAGGCGTATCATATAAATGAAAATATAGATGCTTATTTAAAGAATGGTTATCAAATGATAACATCATTTTTACCTTCTAAACTATTTCCAGATAAAAAAGATAAGAAAAGATTTAATGATAAAGAAAATGTTTTAAATTCTTATTTTTCAGGTATTGTAGGATTTACAAGTAGACAAGACTTTTTTCTAAATCAATACATAGGAGAACAACAAATTATACCTTTAGGAGAAACCTCTGATATTTGTTTCTATTCAAGATTGGGTTATAAGGAATGGCGAGATGTGTGCACTTTAGAATTTAGGGATATACTAAAAAATAGTGAACTTAGTATAAATGAAATAAATTCTTTTAGAGAATTAAATGATGATGAAGAAATTAACAATCCATCAAAAGATGAGTTAGATTCTTATTACATAAATCAGTTAATAGAAGCTAAATCTTTTTTACATTATTTGTATTTCTTTGATATGTTTGATTCTAAATTACATTTGGTATATGAAACATCACTCGAAGAACCTTTTATTTTTACAACTGAAAAAATATATAAAGAACTTGTATTTGGTTTTCCTTTTTATTGTGTTCAACCAACAACAACTCGTGATTATCTAAAAGAACTTGGATTTTATTCTTTTGACATGGATGACTGGGGCTCATTCTACAATCATTCACAAATTGATTTTCAAAAAAAATTAGATAAAGAATTTCATTTGAACATACCACATACAGAAGAAATCAATAGGTTTTTAAATTTTATAAATCATATTTCAAAAATGAATAAATCTGAATTCAAAGATTTCATATTAAAGTACAAACCTAAATTTGATAATAACAGAAAAATTTGGAATAGCTACATAACCGAAGAAAGTAAACCAAGAGAAGAAATTTTAGATTTTATATTAAAATGAAAGGTATAGTATTTGCAGGATGTTCGTTTACTTGGGGTGAGGGATTAGAACTCTATTCTAATTACTCAAGTATTAACATAAATTCAATTAAAAGATACTCATATAATTTTCCTGATTTGGGTTATTTTATGCCTAACTCACATTTAAAATTTATAGAATCAAATAGATTTAGTAGATTGGTATCGCATCATTTTGGTACTTTTGATTTGGTTACAGAAAAAAATGGTGGAAATCATTCTACGATGTTAACTCATATAAAAAAATCATTATTAGATTATGGTGATGATATTGGATTGATAGTTGTACAATTAACAGAATACCTTAGAGGATTAAAAGTGCATGATAATTGTAATGATGAATGTTGTTCAAAAGATTTGGTAAGAATGGTAGAAGATTATTATGCATTTAAAAGTGGAGATAAGGATGAAGATAAAAAATACTATCACGATATCATAGAAAAAAATATAGAAGAAGAGCCTGATTATTTTTTAAAATCACTTGGAAAATCAGAACTTAATAAATTCATAAAAAATTTAGAAGAAATTAACAATGAAACTAAAATTCCAATAAAATTTATAGGTTCATGGTTGGAATCTAACTTACCAATTGAGAATGATTTTTATGATAATAACTTAATAACAATAAACTATAAAGATAAAGAATATAAAACAATAGCAGATTTATTATCTGACCATAATAGCGAATTAATAATTGCAAATGAATTAGAATGGTCAAATAATTGGCACCCAAATTTAAAATTTCAAAAAGTAATAGCAAAAAATATTATAAATTATATAGAAAAAAATAACCTTTTGTAATTTTTATTATATTTAATCACATATAAAACAGAATAATATTCGTTTTTTATATTTAAAAACATATAGTAAAATAAATGGCAAACTTATCTGAAGAAATAGGAAGAATTTGTAATATTTTAGAAGATGCAATCGAAGAACAGGATTGGAATCTTGTAAAAAAAATGACAGAAGAACTCGATGGTATCTATGAAAGATTAGATAGACAAGAAAGTGGGTTCGGATATGATTACGAATAAAACAAAAAATATGATTATACCAATAGATGTAAAACCCCCAAAAAGAGTAGAAAAACTATGGGGCCATGAACTTTGGATTCATAATGATGAAGATTATTGTGGAAAGTTATTAGTGTTTCCAAAAGAAGGTTCACATTTTTCTATGCATTATCATCTTAAGAAAAAAGAAACTTGGTATGTACAATCGGGTTCATTTCAATTCAATTGGATTGATGTAGAAAATGGACAACACGATAGTAGAATCATTAAGGTAGGAGATTCAGTATTAATTAATAGAGGATTACCTCATCAACTTATAGCATTAGAAGATAACTCAACAATATTTGAGGTATCAACAGAACACTTTGATGAGGATTCATATAGAATATACAGAAACACACCCAATGATTTACTATGAATAAAAATTTACTAATTACATTTGGATGTTCAATGACTGAGGGATATGGTCTTTATTTAGATGATATGCCATTGGAAAAACCGTGGTTACATTTAGATAATTTTCATGAAAAAGGATGGCCTAACAAACTTGCAAAAAAATTAAAATTTGATAAATGTTTAAATTTTGGTGTAGCAGGTGCAGGAATCTCTCATCAATGTTCTTTATTTTTAGATTCAATTAGTATTTTAGAAAAACAATATAAAGGTTGGGATATACATATAATATTCCAAACTGCTGCATCTTGTAGAATATCTACATATAGAAATGGTGAACTTTGTCAAATAGGAAAGGGTTTTGGTGATAACGAATGGATGAATTTGTATTCAGAAATTCAATTAAGTTCAGATTTACCTATGACAGATGAACTTTTATATCATAGACCTTATATTGAATCATTTATATCAATATGTAAATTAAAAAACATTAAATATGCTTTATTTGCATTTGACGAGTTAGAATACGAATTATTAAAAAAAATAGTATCGGATAATTCTAATTTTTTAGAAGTTTATAATATAAAACAAGAAGAACAGTCAATAGATGGTGGTCATCCAAATGAGATTGGACACCAAAATATATCGAATCATATATTTGATAAACTTCCAAACTCATGGAAAAACGGAACATCCGAAACCTTTGAATGGAGTTATATTGGAGAGTCAATGAAATTAAAACATAATTATGACAAAATTCACTAAAACATTTCCAAAATCCTACAACAACAAGGTAATGATTCAATCAATGGAAGAGCAAGGATGGAAGCTCAAATCTGTTGAAAGAGGACAACCTATAATGGAAATGATTATCCCAAAAATTTCTTAAAAATAATTCACTTTTTGCTTGGATTTCTCGTTTATTTTTCGTATATTTACTATGTAAATGATTGATAAGTTATGATAGTAAAAAAACAAAAAACAAACGGAATTGAAATCGATTTGACTGGACCACAAGGTAATGCGTATTTCTTGTTAGGAACAGCTAAAAAACTTGCTAACCAACTTGGTTTGGATGGTAAACAAATTACCAAAGAAATGATGAATGGTGATTATGAAAACCTACTGCAAGTATTTGATAACAATTTCGGTTCAATAGTAACTTTATACAGATAATATGAGTAAATCAATATACCAAATAACGCACAAAGATACTTTAGTAAGATATTTAATGAGTAGAGATAGAGAAATCAAAAAACTCAAAAAAGAAATAGAAACCTTAAAAAATAATTGATAAAAAGCTTGTATATATGAAATATTTTTCGTATATTTACAATGTAAATGATTAAAACTTTAAAACATGAGTAAATACAATAATTCTTCTTACTGGCTTCAAGATTGGGATGATGATGATATCGTAATCGATACGATGACAGATGTAGAGAAAAAATCCCATGACCTCTACAAACTTGCTTCTTCTAAGAGAGCAATTTCTAACTTCGTAAACATTGTAACCAATGATTCTATCCCTGTGATATTCAATACGAGGGGTAATTCTTATACTGATGGTAAATCGGTAGTTATTGGAGCAAATATTGTTGAACCAAAAGATTTTGATATTTCAGTTGGACTGGCTCTTCACGAAGGTTCACATATCAAACTTTCCGATTTTAGATTACTTCAAGATATTTACAACTTGATTCCTACTCATATTACTGAGGGGGCTATCAAAAAAGGTATTAACAATCCAACATCGATTATTAAGGATATTTGGAATGTTGTTGAAGATAGGAGAATTGATAGATATGTATTTGATTCCGCTCCTGGTTATAGAGATTATTACAGAGCCATGTACGATAAGTACTTCAATGATAAGTTAATTGATAAGGCACTTCTTTCGGATGAATATACTGAAGAGACTGTTGATTCTTATATGTTCAGAATCGTCAACCTTCACAATAAAAATACTGACCTTTCTGTGTTGAAAGGATTGAGAGAAATTTACAAAGTAATTGGTTTGGGTACTATTTCAAGATTAAAAACAACTCAAGATACATTTGATGTTGCTTTGAAAGTTTTCCAAATCATTCTCCAATCACTACCTTCTTTATCAGATGGTGAGGGTGCTGGGTCTGGTAATGGTGACCAGAACGAAGATAACCAACCTCAGAATTCTGAAGGCAATGGTGGTGGTTCTGATAGTGGAACTATGAGTGATGAGGAATTTGAAGATTTCTCAAATAATATTCTTAACGGCCAATCACCAATGGGTGGTGGTGATGAGAATCCAACTGGTGGTAATGGAATGAATATTGAAAACCTACCAGATAATATGGATGGTGGTTCACCAAGTTCATCTGATTCAAAAGAAACTGATAAAGTTCAACTTACTGATAGACAAAAAGAACTTCTTTCAAAAAAGATTGAAAAACAAAAAAAGTTCATGGATGGTGATATCAGAAAGAAAACTGTTTCTAAGAAAGACCAACAAAATGTAGAAGCTCTTAATGAGAGTGGCTCTGAGATGAGAGCAGTTGGTCAAAATATTGATAATGGTTGGGGTAATGTTCAAAAAGGTATTGAATGTATTGTAGTTAAGAAACTTACTAAAAACCTTTTCGAATCAGAAATGTTCCCAATGACTCATAATAACTATTGGATGAGTAAAAGTGATTCAAGTCCTGTTAGAATGTACCACCAAGAATCTGTTGATAAAGGTATTAAACTTGGAACTATGTTAGGTAAAAAACTTCAAGTTAGAGGTGAAGATAGAAGTACTGTTTTCAACAGACAGAAGATTGGTAAAATCGATAAGAGAATGATTTCTTCTTTAGGATTTGGTAACGAAAATGTTTTCCAATTTACTGAGTTAGATTCTTACAAAAAAGCTAACCTACATATTTCAGTAGATGCTAGTGGTTCTATGAATGGTTCTAAGTGGGAACAAACAATGACTAATGTGGTTGCTCTTTGTAAGGCAGTTGATATGATTCAAAACCTTACAATCCAAGTTTCATTCAGAGGTTGTTCTCAAGGTAAACCTTATATTGTGATGGCTTATGATTCAAGAACCGAAAAGTTTTCTAAAGTAAAACAAATGTTTGGTGGATTGAATACTTTTGGTACAACACCTGAAGGATTATGTTTCGAGGCTATTATGAAAGAATTTTTACCTGTAAACAATGATATGGATTCTTACTTCTTAAATCTTTCAGATGGTGAACCTTACTTTAGTGGACATGGTTTCTACTACTCTGGTCAAACTGCTGTAAACCACACAAGAAAAATGGTTAAGATGATTGAAAGTATGGGAATCAAAACATTATCTTACTTTATCTCAGATAGTTACTATGGTGATACTACCATGAAACAATTTAAAGATATGTATGGTAAAGGTGCTTCGATGATTGATGTTACAAATGTTAATCAAATCACCAAAACAATGAACAAATTATTTTTACAAAAATAAATGAAAAAAGACTTGGATATATCAAAAATATTTTGTATATTTACATAGTAAATGAGAGATAATTAATAAACCTTAAAACACAAAATTATGACAGATTTTAAAACTGGTTACGTTCCGAATGAAGTTTACAAAGTAGAAACCTTTGGTAATACATTCAAATTAATCGATACTCAAGGTAACAAAGTTGGTACTTTGGGTGCAACCACTTCCACAAGGAAGGGTGCTTATAATGAGGGTAAAGCCCTCCAAGCCTATATCAATAAGAATGGTAAGAAAACATTCAGAAAAGTTGATATGGATGTTTACAATTCGTTGGTAATTCCAATGAATACTGATAATGGTGGTGTTCAGTTCGAAGATAATACTGACCACACTGCAATTAAAGATTTTATTCACAAAGGTTCTGTTAATCTAAAACCAACTGAATTGGTGATGACCGAATTGAAGTGGAAATATCTAATCAGGTCAGCTGTTAGAGCTAAGAATATCATGATGACCGGTCCGGCTGGTTGTGGTAAAACAATGGCCGCCAAAGCGTTGGTGAAGGCTCTTGATAGACCAGATTTCTACTTTAACTTGGGTGCTACTCAAGACCCAAGAGCTACTCTGATTGGTAATACTCACTTTGATAAAAACAAAGGCACGTTCTTCTCAGAATCTGCTTTTGTGAAGGCAATCAAAACTCCAAATGCTGTAATTCTAATGGATGAGTTATCAAGAGCTCACCCTGATGCGTGGAATATCTTAATGACTGTTCTCGATGGTGGACAAAGATACCTCAGATTAGATGAGGCTGAGGGTTCTCCAATTGTGAAAGTTGCTGATGGTGTAACATTCATCGCAACCGCTAACATTGGTAATGAATATACTTCAACAAGAGTAATGGATAGGGCAATCCTCGATAGATTCGTTACTATTGAAATGGATGTTCTAACCGATGACCAAGAATTTGGATTACTAAAATATATGTTTCCAGAAGTAAACGAAGATGACCTCAAGGCAGTTGCTGAGATTGCTCACCACACAAGAACTCAGGCTATGAGTGATAGTGGTAAGGTTACTTCAATGGTATCCACAAGAGCATCTGTTGAGATGGCTGGGTTACTTTACGATGGTTTCGATTTGTTCGAATCGGCTGAAATTTCAATCTTTCCATTCTTCTCACAAGATGGTGGTGTTGATTCCGAAAGAACTTATATTAAACAACTCGTTCAAAAGTATGTGAAGGACGAGAACGGTGAGGACCTCTTCAATGAGGTAGACCAAGAAAAAAATTCGGAAGATGATATTCCGATGTTTTAAGGTTAATCATTTACACTAAACGAAGGGGGCTACGGCCCCCTAAGTTTTAATTAGAAAATTAATGGATTTAGCTATATTAGTAGATATAATAAAAGAAACAAAATCAAATTGGAGATTTATATTTGAATCACCACTATATGATGAAATAAAATTCACACCAGGTCAATTGGTTCAATTGGTAGCAAAACCATATGGACCATCTGAAGGAGTAGATTCTATACAAAGAAATTACTCAGTTGCATCTTGGCCAAATGGAAGTAATAAATTTGAACTTATTATCACTTATCTAAAGGGTGGTAAAATGAGTGAGTATTTGTTTAACGAAGCAAAAATTGGTGATGAATTTGCATACAAAGGACCAATGGGAATATTCACATTACCAGAAAAACTAACAGATAGAGATATATTCTTTGTAGCAACTGGTTCTGGTGTATCTCCTTTTCGTTCTATGTTAGGATACATAGCAGAACATAATATTCCAACCAAAAATATAAAGTTATTTTTTGGAACTCGAACTAAAGAAGATATTCCTTACTTTGAGGAAATGAAAAAATACGAAGAGATTATTCCTAATTTTGAATTCGTACCTTGTTTATCTCGTGAAAAATGGGAAGGGTTTAATGGATATGTTCATGGAGCATACCTACCAGAACTTACAATCTTAGATGAGAAACCACTTGTATATTTTTGTGGTTGGGATAAGATGATTTCAGAAGGTAGAGATTATCTTAACGATTTAGGATTTGAAATGATGAAAGATATCAGAGTAGAAATATTTGGATAATTCAAAAAAATTTTGTATATTAGAAATATAAATTTTAAAATATGAGTGATAGAGAAATTATGAATGCAAAACAAGGTGTACCAATGTGGTGGAAACCAGGTATCGCCTTCTTAAGAGAAGATTGGATAAATCATAGAGATTTAAAACACTTCTCAAACAAAAAATGTACAGATAGAAAATGTACTTGTGATAACCCCAAGTTAGTTAATCTATGGGAACATGACTCTTGTGTAAGAGGCAGAATTGATACAGATATTTGTGTTAAATGTAATGAAGTAAATTCTTTTAGTATTATAAGATGAGTATAGTAGATTCGATTTGGAACTGTAATGTATGTGGTGCATCTAATGCAGGATATCGAAAAACTTGTGGTAGATGTGAAGAACTTGAGGAAAGAAAAAAGAATCATCCTAAAGTTCAACTTTTAAATATTTTAAAAGTATTAAAAGAAGATTTTGAGATGTTACAAGATGGTTCTTGGGATTTGAATTATTCAGATGGGTCAGAGATACAAGCATCTTTGGATAATATTAACAAAGCAATTGATATTGTAGATAATAATTTATATGAGTAAAAAAGAAGATTGGTTAGAAACTTTGGTAAAAAAATATTCCATACCAAAGGAAGATAAAACAGAAAAAAGAGGAATATTGACAGAAACACAATTAAAGAATTTAAAAAATGGGAAAAGTTAAAGAACAATTGATTAACGAAATGGAAATGGCTCATCTTACTAATCAAATGGCAGATTCTGATTATGGATACCAAGAATGGTTGGAATCGGATGAGTTTGTGGAATATGTAAATCGAGAACTCGATACAACTAAACCACAATATTCTGAATCTGATATCATGGGAGCAACTCGATATGCATCTAAATCTATTATTTTAGACCCAAGTGAAGTAGGTAAAGAAGTTTATGATATGTTGTTTTCAGAAAAGATAGAAGAATATTTAAGTTTGCATACACATAGATAATGAACTACAAAGATTACATTGAAAACATACCTAATTTTCCAATAGACGGTATTATTTACAGAGATATACAACCATTACTTGCAGATGGATTTGTTTTAGATTTAGCCATCAAAGAAATGGGAGAACTTATTGGTGAGGATAATTTACCACAATATTGGGTAGGAATTGAATCAAGAGGTTTCTTATTTGCTTCAGCACTCGCAGTTGAATTTGGTGGTGGAGTAAGAATGATTCGTAAAAAAGGAAAACTTCCAAACAACAGAAAGTTTTCGGTATCTTATGGATTAGAGTATGGTAAGGATGAATTAGAAATAGCATACATTCCTCAACATGATTTAGGAACTTGTGTTATTGTGGATGATGTATATGCAACAGGTGGTACAATGGAAGCTGGTGTGAACTTATCTCAGATGGTTGGTTTGAAAGTTGTAGATAAACTTGCTCTTGTTGATATTGGAATCAAAAAAGACCACGATGTAAAATGTTTAATAACGTATTAATGAGTAAGATAATATTAGTATCAGCCACACCTTTAGAACATGGTGGGTTGAAAGATATTAATGGTGTACCAATTTTCCAAGTGGGAATTGGTAAAACTAATGCTGCGATGAACATGACCGAAATCATTCTCAAAGAGAAACCTGATTTGGTTGTAAACTTTGGTTCTTGTGGTAATCTCCAAAATTACAAAGTTGGTGAAGTTATTGAAGTTGGTGAAACTTACAACAACATTGATGTAAGACCATTTGCAGAATATGGATGTACACCAGAAAATAATATATGTGAAATTAAACTTTCAGATAGTGGAATCAAATGTTTCTCAACAGACCAGATTTATGATAATACACGAACCGATTATGCTCACAAGTATTTACAGATGATTGCTAATTGTGATATCGTAGATATGGAATGCTATCCACTTGCATATGTTTGTAAAAAATATGGAGTAGAGTTTAAATCTTACAAATGGGTGAGTGATGATGGTGATATTGATAAGTGGGAAGAAAATGCATCAATTGGTTTCCAAAATTTTAGAGAACAATTTTTACAATTTCATTTTAGTGAATATTAGGATAATTCAAAATAATTTCGTATATTTGTAAATAATACTAAAATATAAAACTATGGGATATAATCCATTTCGATATTATACAGAAGGAAAGTATAGAAAAAAGCCTTTAAAATCTAAATCACCACTACTATTAAAAATAAGAAATGGTGATTTCGAATACTCACCTTATTTCTTAGAAGCAAAAGATAACGAAAAGTTATATGATAAGATGTATAATGAATACATTGATAATTCACACTCAAATGATATTAATTCTATAAAACATGAAGCTCACCAACATGCTAAGATGAAAAGAATCAAGGCACAAAAGTTGATGGAAGTTGGTATAGTTGAAGAACAAACAAGATTACATCAATTAAGAAAAGAATTAGAATTGGAATTTGGAAAAGATTTGTGGGAAAAGGCAAATGAAAGACAAAGAGGAAAGGGTACAACTGAAGATTTATATTGGTGGTATAAGAAACAAGTAGGTATGGGAACAACACCATCGGAGATGGCAATTCAGTTAGGTAGAAAAACAACAAATGGCTTAAGACCATGATTAAAAAGATTTATTGTTTCGGTACTTCTCATACTAAAGGGGCAGGATTTCATCTACCTCAGGCTAAATCTATATATAAAAATGTAGTAAAATATCCATCTATGGAAACTTGTTCATGGCCTGGTATACTAAAAACATATGTGGATGATATTGAAGTAATAAATTTATCAGAAGCTGGTGCTGGTAATGAGAGAATGTATCGATTGGTTTTTGATTTATTATCAGACCCAAACTTTAAAAAAGAAGAAACTTTACTTTTATTAGAGATGAGCTCTCTTGGTAGAAAAGAATATTATTCCAATACTATAAATGATTATGTAATTTGTAATTATGTTTCAACTCATCCACCAGGTAATAACTTTGATGTTGTGTGGAAATACTATGAAAATGAAAAGCTTTTACCAAAACATATAAAAAAAATATATGCAGATTTTTTGGTAGAAACTGTAAATTTTGATGATTTATTACAAAAATTACAAATGAATTTATTATTTTTCATAAATTTTTTAGATTCACACAATATAAAATATGAATTCATCAACTTTGATGATATATTTTCACCAAATCAAAGAAATTCTTTTGATATAAAACTAAAAACAGTAAAATATAACATAGAAGGAGAAGAAACTTTGTGTTTTTATAATAATAGTAAATTTTTATTTGAACATGAAACTAATGGGATGATTAATGACCTACATCAAGGATATTGGATAACAGAAATAACTGCAAAAACTATTTTTAACCATTTGGTAAGAAAAAAATATATTGAAAAAGATATAAAAGAAATAAAATCAACACATTCTGATTTTTTACAATTTAAGAAGAACTTAAATTTTGATAAAAATCTAATATAACTGATATATATATAATAGTATGGAAACATTTAGGTTTGACCTTACAGTCAACGATATAGAAACAAATAAACACTTCAGAGAAGAAATGAAAAAAGTTCTCCGAGTTATCAAATCAATGAGTAATCGAGAGCATATTCCTGCTACTCGAAAATATATTGATTTATGGTATAAATCTAAAGGAGAAAATCACAAAAATTTAATTGAAATATATTTTAAATCAAAGTCAAACGAGGTAAAATAATATGCGTATGGAAATCGTTCAAAATAGATATGGAAACGATAGGGTTATTGAAAAAATTTCACCAACAAAACTTAGAATAATGGGTGAATCTATAATTTCAAGAGGTTCACAAGATGAAAATGGAAACCAAACAATGTTTGATTTCGAAGGTGGCCCTTGTTTAAATTTGGGAGGTAAAATTCAATTTGGAAAGACAGATTGGATAATTACAAAAATTACACCAGAAGAATCTAAAATGGAAAATTTCGCTTCTGTAATAGTTGAAGTAAAACTATGACAGAAGAAAAAAGAATATTAACTATACACATCGGAGATACTGATATCTATGAGTGGACAATGGGTAAAGGTAAAAGAACTTTAATGCCTGAACTACTTGTTGGATGTGAAGAACTTTTGTACAATGATTTAGATGAGGTTAAATGTGTTAGAGTAGAAGCTCAAATCAGAAAACAGAAAAAGGCTTTTGATTTTAGTGTTCAAAGAAAAAGTGTAGAAGATACTTTAGATAAAATTCTTCAATGGGCTCTTTATGAAGAAGAATATGAAATTTGCGAAAGAGTAAAAAAATTAAATGAATATTTAGAAAATAATCAGTTTTGAGAATATTAGTTATAGGAGATAGTTGTACCGATGTATTCATATATGGGATGTGCTCGAGGTTAAGTCCTGAGGCACCTATCCCTGTTTTTGAACCCACAAAAACAATTACCAATCAAGGTATGGCTGGTAATGTTGTTGCTAATCTAAATAAACTTGGTGTTCAAAAAGTTGAACTTATAACTAATTACGAACAAATTACCAAAACTCGATATGTTGAGTACAAATCGAACCAGATGTTACTCAGAGTTGATTCTAATGATTCAGTCCAAAATTCATTTGATGTTAAAAAAGTAGATTTTGAATCATATGATGCCATTGTAGTTGCAGATTATGATAAAGGATTTCTTACAAATGAAGATATTAAGAAGATTGGTAAGAAAGCAAAATTATCTTTTATTGATACTAAGAAAACTATTGATTTAGAAAACTTCAAAGGATACACTTTCGTAAAGATGAACGAAGTTGAATGGGAAAGATGTGAAAGATACGGAGCAAAATACGAAGAGTGGAAAGATAATCTTATCGTTACTATGTCCGAAAGAGGATGTATGTATAAAGAAAAAAGATATTCAGTTGATACTTCTATTGAGGTTAGGGATTTGAGTGGTGCAGGTGATACTTGGATGGCATCATTTGCTTACAAATACACAGAAAATTCAGATGTAGATGAATCAATAAAATTTGCCAATGATAATGCAACCTTAGTTGTTCAAAAAAGAGGTGTATCAACAATATAGTAAAATGGGAACAAGGGTAAATTATAAAATAAATAAAATTCCTGAATTAAAGTTATATAAAAATAAAATTATAACAAATCCAACAGGTGAAAAAGAATCTGGTGTTCCTTATCAGTATAATGATTTTGGTTATCGTTCTACTAACAGCTATTCAGAATTACTCAATCGAGGATATAATATCGTTTGTATAGGTAGTTCCTTTACATTTGGATTGGGAGTAGAATATGAAGATATCTGGCCTAATAAATTATCAAATCTAATGAAAAAAGAAGTTATTAATTTAGGCTGGCCTGGTGGTTCACATAAATATATTATATGGCAACTACTAAATGTTTTAAACAATGTCCAAACAGAAAATATATTTGTTGAGATTCCACCAAAAGGTAGAACTTTAGACCTTACAGAAAAGTACTTTGAAAATGATAATAACTTAGAAGGATATAATCAAAATAGAACAGAGTTTATATTAAATGAGGCGGATAATGATGATTTATTGTTAAAAAGCCTATGTAAAGCAAATAATGTTAATTATATAGAATGTTATGAATTTGGAGAGCCATGGGAAACAAAGTGGTTACCTCTTGCAAAAGATGGTGGACATTTCGGACCAAAGTGGCATGAATTCATAGCAAATCACTTTTATAAAAAAATACAAAAATGAGAAAGTTTTTACCAACATTAGGAGAATTAATTGATAGGTTATCAATTGTTCAGTTGAAAGAAGTTAAGATTCCTCAACACAAAGAGGAGTATGCAAAAGAAATATCAGACATTGTACATGATATTAATGAAATTCTCAAAGAGAAAGATAGAGTTGATGGAGAATTTATTAGAGCGGTTGTAGTTGTATCACAAATGAATGCTCATATTTGGTACAATGAAGATAATGCAAGAAATGGTGTAGATGTTGGTAACAAGTTATTACTTACTCATGGATTAAATGGAATCAGAAACACTGCAAAAAATAAAATCCAAGAATTGGATGGTGGTAGGAAAGATTACAAAATCGATTGTATTGCAGCAGAATTTAAAGATTGGGAAGTATCGTGGGAGTAGTAGAAACTAAAAAAAGAACTTTGTTTAAAACCATAAGTTGGAGAGTAGTAGCAATACTAAACTCTTTTTTGGTTTTAACTGTAAATGTAACAGATTCTAATTTTTGGAATGCTATTTACATGAATATTACAGGATTCTTTATTTACTATATATTTGATAGAATATGGTCAAAAATTAATTATGGAAGATATACTGAAAAATAGTACTTTTTTAACAAGTGGTTGTAGTTTCTCGGCAGAACCATTTTCTTGGCCAAATCTAATTGGTGATAATGTTCGTAATTTAGCCGAACATGGTGCTGGAAATACCTATATTCGTAGACAAATCCAAAAAGAAGTTTTACAAAATCCTAACAAATACAATTTTGCAATAGTGCAATGGTCTACAATTGATAGATGGGATTATCCATTTCTAATTAAATCAAAAGATGATACAGATGTAATTAGAATGCAAGATGAAGATGTTGTTGGAAAAATTGGATATGTGAGAATGGGTACGAATTATAATGATAAATCTAAATATTTTTACGATAACTATTATTCAATTTATGGACAACTCTTAGAAACATTAGAAAATATTTACTTTACTCAGTTATTTTTTGAGAATAATAAAATTCCCTATTTAATGTTTACCATAGCAAATCTAATGACAACCGATGTATCATTTGATATGATACGAAACATAGATAAAATAAATGGTGATTTGATGAAACAACGAGTATCAACAATACAACCAGAAAATGTAATAGAAACATTCATATCAACAGATACATTGAATTTGTTAATTAAAAAAATAAATTGGAAGAGATTCATTTGGACAACTAATTATAAGGTAGATGGGATTGGTGACGGGTTTACTGAATATTTAATATCAAAAGGACAACAATTTGGATATGCAGAAAACACACATCCTGATGAAGAACAAAATAAAATGATTTTTGATGAATTAATAAAACCAAGAATTGTAAAGGAGTTATTGATATGATAGCAAAAAAACAAGAGTGGGAAAGTAATAAAAAAGAATGGGGTTTTGGTAGAATCAAAATCGATAATTTTTTAGATGAAAAAACAACACATGATTTGTATCATGAATGTATGAATGCACCCAAAGGTGGTTGGACTGTTTTTACTCGTGCTGGTTCAAGAATGGAAGAGTTTAATGATTTGATTTCACTACCAACTGCACATAGGGTAACTTATGATATTATGCATAGTGGTGAGTTTCTCTATGAGTTAGAACAAATGACTGGGATTGTTGGATTATTACCAGACCCACACTTGGTTGGTGCAGGATACTCAATCATTAGAAATGGTGAAACACTTGGTTGTCATTATGATTTCAATTGGAATGATAGAATAAGATTACACAGAAAACTAACTTCACTATTATATATTACACCAGATTGGAAAGATGAGTGGGGTGGCCATATTCAATACTACGATGATAATGTGGATATCAATCCAAAATCAAATCTTATAGAATCAATATCACCAAAATTTAATCGATTGGTTATCAATGAAAATATAAAAAATGGACCGTATCATAGAGTTAGTGGCGTAGATGCACCAGAAGATAACCCAAGATGTGCTATTAGATTCTTTTATTATATTTCTACATCAGAACCAATGAAAGATGACCCACCTCATAGAAGTACTTACAAAACAAACGAATATTCACACCATAAATTACACGAAGAGGAAAATTGGGATGGACATTTTGTAGGACAGGGTGGTGAAGATTATGGATACAAACCAAAATAGATGAAATACATATTAACATCAGGTTGTTCTTTTACAAAAAATGCAAGGTTTTCGGCCGGTTCTCTTGGTGATAATAAACCACCGAGATATAGTTGGCCCGAAGGCCTACAAAAAGAACTTGGTGATTCATATAAAGTTATGAATCTTGGTTCTGCAACCAATGATAATGTTAGTATCATCAGAATACTTTATTATTGGATAAACAAGTTAAATGATAAGGGGATAAAATATGAGGATATGACAATTGGAATACAATGGTCAGATTTACACAGAGAGGCCTTTTATTTTAAAAAAGATATTTCAAGTAAAAAATTATTCGAAACACAACACACCTTATCATATGTTACTGATAATGAGAGAGATGGGTTTTTCTTTTTAACAGGTGGGTTTGCACCACCAGAGGATGAAAATATTTGGGAGCACTTCGAAGGTACAAAATTCAGAGAATTAATTGGAATGTATTCCTTAGAAATAACTTCAAATAATTTTATAAATCAAACACTACATTGGTTAGAAGCTTGGTCTCATTTTGAAATGTTTTGTGAAAAGAATAAAATAAAAACATTTTATTTATCCATGAGAAATAACTATTCAAAAAATGTATATGAAAGAGGGTTTGAGGTACATGATGGTTCGATAGGTGGACCTGATGGTGCAGATGATATAAATTGGATGTTAGAAAATCCTATGTTATATCCATATGTAAAAAACTTACCAATTGAAACCAAATCATATTTTCATAAAAACTATTGTGGTTTATATGAATGGACATGGGATGCAATAAAAAGATATCCTGATATAAATCCATATCAGGAACTCGAAAATAGTGATAGTTTTAAAATGGAACTATTTCATAATAAAAATATGTATGGTCATCCTTCAGCTGAAATGATGGAGATATTTGCAAAAGAAGAATTAAAACCTTTTTTAGATGAAAGAATATTTGATTAACGATTCTTGGGATTGGGTAACTCATTTTGAGAAAGAAGTTTCAGATTATTGTGGTTATGAGTATGGAATCGCTTGTGATTCCAATTCCAATGCTATTAGATTGGTTCTCCACTATTTAGGCATAGTTAATACTGATATTACTATCCCTTCTAAAACTTATGTATCAGTTCCCAATCAAATTATCCTAAGCGGTAATACACCAAAGTTTGAGGATATTGAATGGGATGGATTGTATCCATTGGGTGATACTAAAATCATAGATGCCGCTACTGCACTATTCAAAGATATGAGTAGAGGATATGAAGATAAGTACATGATACTATCCTTCCACTTAAAGAAAATCTTAAACATTGGTCAAGGTGGGATGATACTTACCAACGATGAGAAATTTAATGAGTGGGCAAGACCAATGATTTACGATGGTAGACATAAAGATAGGATGTACGATGATGATGAATTCGAATGTGTAGGTTGGCATATGTACATGGCACCAGAAGAAGCAAAAAAAGGATTGGAAATTTTCAATTCGGATAGAATTCAAGATTACAACGAATCTGTTGGTGGCAGTTGGAAATATAATGATTTAAGAGGTCAGAAAATATATAGAGATTATGTATGATTTAATCACTTCAGGATGTTCATTCACTAAACAAAGTTTTTTAAATAAAACTATATCTAAGTACGATTTTAATTCGTACTCATGGCCAGAGTGGATTGAGCATGATAAAGGATTAACGGTATTGAATTTAGGAAATCAAACAAACGATAACATTTCAATATGTAGAACTATATTACATTATTTAGATGAAATAAATCCAAAAATGGTTTTCATACAATGGAGTGCTGAAAGTAGATATCCTTTTTTTATTGGTGATTTTGAAGAAAATGAAATGCATACATTAAACTATGTTAAAAAAGATGGATATTCATTTGGTTTGACGGGTAGTGGTGTTGGTGATAATTTAAAAGTTGGAAACCACAACAATTTTAGTAGATTAAGTACTGATTTTCTCACACTAAATGATAGACCAATAAATCAAGTTTTACATTGGTTTGAAATCTGGTCATTTTTAATTAGTGAATTTCACAAGAGAGGAATCAATAGAAAATATTTTTCAATGGAAAGAATAGATTATGATTTTTATTTAAGCAATCCTCTATTCAAATCATATAAAAATCAAATACAAAACGAGTTAGAGATATATAATTCAGATATTTTATCAGCAATTGATTATTGTAATGAGTTATATAAAAACGAAAATAAATTAAAAGATTATTTATTAGAGGGAATGGAATGTGTAATTTTTACAGAGTTATACAAAGAAAATCCATCCAAAGATTTTTTTGAATTAGAATTAAAAAAAGGAAACAGGGTTGGTGGTCATCCATCTTCGGTAATTTATAGAAAGTTTATCAATGAAGAGTTATTTTTATAATCAACTTATACATTTTGATTTTATGCAACATCGATTCAAATCACCAATCAACGATGGTTCGGATGTTCTCGCATCGGCTATAAATCAATGTATATTATCCTCTGAAGATTTAAAAAAATCTATAACGATTCAAAATACCATAAAGAGTATTTACGAAGAATTTGAAAAAATAAAAAAAGAACACAAAGATAAAATTTGGGTTTGGGATGAAAATTACGAACACTATGAAATGGATGAAATATTTAAATTTCTTAATCAACTTTGGAAAGATTTAGATATTAAAAAAGAATTGTTGGTAATTACTTCAGATATTCATGGAGATTATTCAGATATATTTCCCTATGGTGATTATTATTTCACACTTCATAATATGTTACTTCATTATAGGAGAACTGATTTTGTAAATTACTATCCACCTATATCTAAAAATAAAATATTCATACAAGGTGGTTCTGCAAGAGAAGATAGAACTTATATTGCAGAACAATTAAAAGAATTTATACCAGAAGAATTTTACATTTCAACCATTTCAGAAAATCCTTACAATCAAGGAGCAGATAAAAGTGGGAAAATGAGATATACATACGAAGAAATGTTTAAACTAATTCATGATTCAAATATTATGTTTGTAAATGAAACTATAAGACCACCTGGTTCATACTTCTTAGAAACTTTTGAAGGAAAATCAACAGGATACACAGAAAAAACAGGAAATGCAATACTTTTTAAAAAACCCTTTTTATCTAACTCAAATCCATATTCATTACACAATCTAAGAGAAATGGGATTTAAAACTTTTGGTGATTTTTGGAATGAGAGTTATGATTATGAATTAAATCAAAAAAATAGAATTCATTTAATAATGGAAAATGTAAAGTGGTTATCCCAAATAGGAGATGGTGGTTTTTTTAAATTACATAGAAAATTAAGAGATATTACTGAACATAATTACAAACATTTAATTAATACAATGAATCAGTATGATGGTTATAAACTATTCAAGCCAGATGAATTTAACTTTAAAATCCCCAAAAAAAGCTTAATATGAAACCAATCTTATACACAAATGGAGATTCAGTAGTTTGGGGAGCTGAATTAGAAAATAAACAAAGAGAAAGATTTTCTAATTTAATTTCTGGTAAACTTGGTATGATTGACTGTAATAACGCATCCTCTGGAGTATCAAACGATTATATATACAGACAAACTATGAGAGATGTTTGTTATTGGTTAGAAACACAAAAATGTTGGAGTGAAGAATCGGGTTGGGTAAAATCAGATGAGCTCGTTGTTATTATTGGTTGGACTTCACCAACAAGATTTGAATGGTGGAATGGAAAAGAATATCAACAAGAGAGATTGTGGGTAGGATATGATAAGTGGGGTGATAAAGATAAAGATAGAACAACCGAAGATGTATTTGTCTTAAATCAAACGGAAGATATACCATCTTATATCAGAACTTTTAATCATATTATAGGATTGGGAGCGTTTTTAGATTTTCATGAAATACCATACATTTTTTCAAATGTTTTTTATGAATACAATCTTAACTTAGATGTTCAGACTAAAATAGATGAGTTTGGTAGAGAAGAAAATCAAATAGTTTTAAATTCTTTATGGGAACAACTTCCACACGATTTCAAAGAATTTACTTTATATAATTATATTAAAGAGAATGGTGGTGAGTTTTTACCAAGAAAGCATCCAAATAAAAACTCACACAAAATTATATCAGAATTGTTATTGAAAAAAATATATGGATTTATCTAAATTTAAACATATTGTTACGAGTGGTTGTAGTTATGGAATGATGGCGGGTTCTATATCAAATCCTGTTTGTTCTAATGCATCAGTAAAATCTGTTTTGGAAGGAATGGATACAAAACGAACTTCTAATTTAAAACAACTATTCGGACAAGATTTATCAAAAACTTACTTTGTAACAAAGGGAGATGTAATCGTTTGGGATTTTGCTGTTAGAAGTCAATCTTCAGAGTGGATTGCAGACTCACTTGAACGAGCCCTTGATTTTCTACTTGATAAAGGAGTACCTTCTGAAAATATCTATTGTTTTGCAGAGTGGACGCAATGGGATAGAATATCAATAGATAAATTTGATTGGTTAGATATGAAAGATGAGGATTTTAATATTCAATCAGAAAGAGAAAACTTTGGGTTATCTTTTCCAATGCATTTACGAGAAGGAGAACTATTTGAGGTACGAGAATATTCAAAAGAATTGCACCAATATCTTTTTGAAATGGGAATGGGTACTTCAAATGGAAATATAGGAAAAATATTAGATAGGTTTTATTTAACACCAACACATACTCATCCAGATGATATGTTATCAGAAAAGGCCAAAAAGTGGCATGAACTGGCAATGGAACATGAGTTATCAGTACCAATAGAAACTAAAATTATTAATTATTTAAACAATATAATTAGAACTCAAAATTTTTGTAAATTAAATAATATAAAATATAATTTTGTTTTCATGCAAGAATCATTAAGTGTTTGGTATAGAGATATCGAAACCACTACACTTAAACATTTGTATGATGATTATTCTCATAAATTTATGTTCGCTAGAGATAATAAGTTAGTAAAAAATTTACAATACAATCCTATTGCAGATAAGAAAACAAATATTGAAGAAGTTTATTTACCTGCAAAAAGTAAAATTAAACAAATTGATTTTGATAATATTTGGTTTTATAAAAATGAAAAGTTTGAAAGAGGTGGTATTGATGAGTGGGCGATAGATACATTTGGACATGGATGTATGATTAGTGATTATCATGTTGATTTAATATTAAATAATAAACTTAATGAGATTGGTATTACCGAAGTAATAACAGCTCATGGATATCATCCAGCAACTGAACTTTATAAGTTAATTTGGAATGAATCTGCATTCAATTGTAACTTCTTCAAAATGGATGAGGAATATATTAACAAACTTACAGATATGATTTGGCAAGATTTGAATTATGAGAGAGTTAGTAAGAATTGTTTACTAATATCTAAAAAAGAATTAGAAAGGTTATTTAAATTACAAAATTCAAATCTTGTACCAGATAATTTAATATAATGGGACCAGAAGAATTTTTTCATAGAAATAGGTTAATAAACGAAAACGAACTTTTCGAGATGCGAGTTAAATCTCTTGATTGGATGTTGGGTTGTTATAAAAATGGTACTATTAGAAGAAGAACAATAATGAATCTAATACCACTTGAAAATTTATATTCTTTACTTAAACATATGGAAGAAATCGAGAGGTACGAAGATTGTGTAATAATAAAAGATGTAATTGATATAATATACGAACAAACTAAACAAGTAAAAATGAGTACAAAAAGACAAAGAGAGATAATTGGATTATTAGAATCCACTATAAAATCAGAGCAAGATAAAGTAGGTGGTGGTAATTCAGAAATTATTGAAAAGTTAGAAAAAAAGTTAAATCAAGTTAAAGATTGGAGACCAAAAGATGAGTAGTAAATTTTTCGGAAATAAACACGATAATCAAAATGGTTCGAGAGGAAAACAAAAGAGTAATATGCAAGGAAATCGAACCAACAGCAAAAGGAATCAGGGTGTAAAGAAATCAGGTCGTGGTAGATAAATCAAATTTATGGATTTTTGGAGACTCTTTCTCTGCACCTTTCTATCATAAGAAAAACAAATCATGGTCGGAAGCGTATAGTAAATACTTGGGTTATTATCCGTCTTGTTTTGGTGAATTACTTGCCAAAGAATTGAACATGAATTTAAAGAACGAGGCAGAACCTGGTATTGGAAATGAATCTATTATTGATAGGATTATCTTAAATTTAGGTAATATTAAAGAAGATGATATTGTAATAATAGGATGGTCATCACCAACAAGATGGCGGTATGTTGAAAATAATGAATGGCGTGATGTAGTTTCACCAGAGGATGAATCTAATGCATTAAAAGAATCTACAATAAAAGAAATCAGTATAAATAGAATGGACCTATTATATGAATCAGAGCTATGTAATAGAGCGGAACTTGTAGATAAAGTTTTGGGTTCTCCTAATAAAAGATTTGTATATCATTGGATATGGTATGCAATCAAACAATATAACTTAATACATAGAATTAGAGGTGAGAGAATCAAAGATGAAACCAAAGGAGAACTCGATGATAATCACTTCAGTGCAAAATCACATAAAATAATGGTGAAGAAAATTATTAACGAATTTGAAATATGGAAAGCAATTAACGATTCGAACCCCCTTTAGAACATTATGGAAAAGACCCAATACATTTATTATAACGAAGCATGGAATGATGACCCAAGAGATGAGGACCATGAAGATTTTGTAGATACTTATATAGAACCAAAAGAAGATACTACCTATTACGATGATTATGAGGATTATGGGAACTAATTCCTTTCGTTCTTTTGTCGTGGGGGGTTCGATGAGTCGCCAAAGAAAATTTTTCACCCTATTTTTTATTGATAGTAGTATTTATAGACATAACAAATAACATAAGAATTAAACAAATGAAATATCACTTAAACATACGAGAACAAAGAAAAAACAAAGATAATTGTTGTGGTGGTAATGGACCGAATTGTAAATGTTCATCGAATACGAACCAAAAAAACTCAATGGTAGAATTTTTCAAAACAATGAAATCAAATTTTGTAGAAAAATGAAATCACTCTCTAATTTTTTGATAGTACTTACCATATGGATTGGTATGTTAGTTATAATAGGATTAAGCATCCACAAACATTGGGGTTCTCCTTATGGTGTTTGGATTCCTCTTGCATTCTTAGCACTTTCGTTTAGAGAAATAACCAAGCTTGGTACAAGTAATAATTCCAATAAAGATTCAGCACCTCGTACTCCTTATGATATAACACAAGAAGATATAGATAAGGATATACATGAGGGAAGGGAATGAGTAGCTCACTATCACCCTATATCTAATACTCCCTTAGTACTCCCACAATCCCCAAGTTCCCAAAGTACCCCTACTCCCCTACTCAATAGTACGAGGTTGAAAACTTCGATTTAAGAGGTCTGAGAATGAATCCGTACCCCAATATGACACCATAGGAGATATAACCTTAGAAATCACCCCATGAAGTGTAGAAAGGTTCTACGCACCCCATTACTCCTTACTGGTGTATATTTTCACACCCTATATCATAATGTGATATATAATACTTTCCACTTTTTACCACTTAATACCACTCTATCACTATACTGGAGAGGCTCATGTTCGTGTGTGGACAGGCCTTTTTTTCTCCCACGCGTAATATGACACTCTGTCATGTCCACCCCAAATCCCCAATTTTCGAGCATGAGATTCCGCTCATCGGTATGTAAGACAAAATGTCATGTTAATAACTTTTTTGGGGTGTTGATAACTTTTCGAGCTCGTTTGACAAATTGTCATGTCATTTATTTGGAAATGTGAAAAAAATTTCGTATATTGTAAGGGTGCGGAGGGTGGGTGAGTATCTGCTCATTAAAAAAAAGATGCAAAAAAGTGAAGAAAATGCTTGGATATATGGAAATTTTTTCGTATATTTACTATGTAAATGAGATTAATTAAAACAAATAAAACTTTAAAATTATGTTAGTAGTATTAGAATCAGTAGGAAGTGTGTTTGACACTGAAAAAGGAATCATCTACCCTCAGTTAGAAGATGGTGGTTATGATAAAGAATTTGCTATCTCCATAGATGAGGAGGAAGTTGCTTCTGATTGGTGGGATGCTTTATCTGAAGAGGATTTCAAAGTAGTTAAGTATGGTGTATCATTAGGTAAACAGAATGAGTATGTTAAATAAGTTATATAAGAAGTACCAGCAATGGATTGATTTAGTAGGAGGTTTTGCATTTATTGTAGGACTTTTCTATATGTTCTATGTTAGTTTATGGATATTTTGTCCTTGTGGGTAAAAAAAGTTAATAAAAGACTTGGTCAATTCAAATATTTTTCGTATATTTGTATTGTAAGTTGAGGTTCTGATTGAGATATTACTCTAAGAACCGATTGAAATAACGAAGTAAGTCTTTATAGGTGATGAAAGATACTCGAGCATTCGTATTCTGTTGAGGTTAGGGGTTTCCTCAACATATAAAAAGAGAGACCCACACACTCTCTCCTATCCTAAGTGTTCATCCGAACCACCCACCGTGAAGAATTGGTCTCTCACTCGGTGGGTTTTTTTTGTCTTTATGACAAATTGTCATACAAATAATTTGGTCATGTCCCAAAAATTTCGTATCTTTAGGGTGGTTGTGGGTGGGAGTTATAGTTGAGGTTCGAAAAATAAATGCAAAATAATTAAGAAAATGCTTGGATATGTCAAATATTATTCGTATATTTACTATGTAAATGAGTGATAATATAAACCTTAAAAGAATGAAAAATAAAGTAAAAATCTCGATTCAAGGAAATCAGTTCCTAATCCCTTCAGACTCAGTAAGTTACGATAAGTACAACAACAACGAACCTTATATCTATATGAGGGCTAAGTTGTGTGCTTCGATAATCAAACAATTTGTAAAGAAAGAATTTCCTAACCTCGTGGTATCTGCTACCTCTGAGACATATAGTGGTGGTTCTTCGGTAAGAGTATCTGTTTGTAATAAAGATGGTTCTTCTATAAACGAATCAGATTTCAAAAGAATCTCTAATTGGAAATACATCTTACAAGGTGGTTCTTTCAATGGTATGTATGATATCTACGAATACAGAGAAGATTCTCCAACTACCGATAGTGGTACTGCTTTAAAGTACTTCCCTTCTTACATCTTTATAGATAACAAACCAGGTTGGGGTACTAAAGAATATTGGATAAACGAGTGGAACGAGTGGTGTAAGAAAACCGATATAGGTTATACTCCTACCGATGATGAGAAAGTATGGATTGATAACGTTGTGAATAAGTACGGTGGTTGGTTAGGATATAATAAGCAATTCATGAGTAAGACAGTACTTAAGAACATCGACTCTATAATGGGTTGTGTATAATAAAAAAACATTTGTGGTAAGTGAACTAATAATAAGACTAGCTCACCTACCCATATATAAGACTAAATAAATAATAATATGTACAAACACAGAAACTGTATCATAGAAGATACACCATCAGATAAGTACCCTACTATGGTTACTATAACTAAGACACCTAAGTTGAGGTCTTACTTTCAAGATAGAAGATACCTGACACTAAAACATGCACACACCGCGATAGAACTCTTCGAGAGTGAGAGGTTGATAAATTCTAAGGAGAAGTATGTGAAATCTCAACTCGAAGAAGTAGTTGTGCTTTCTGAAAACGAGACCGGTGGGGAGGGGTAGTACCCTTCAAAGGTTTCTTGTAACTGGGAGCGAATGACTTTGTGAGAGGAGGCTCGGAGTGGTTTTTCTATCGGCCTCCATTTTTTTCCCCATAGGAAAAAATAGGTTAGTACCTACATATAGGTAGCATGATATATGAAAAGGAAGTTGAAATAAAAAGTGAGCATCCTCGTGGGGAT
>Ga0255754_10000186_pt1 | contig 47696 bp, 34 predicted proteins | sample 101ome_22_FD_179954 | JGI IMG/M metagenome (GOLD analysis project Ga0255754, IMG submission 179954) | Coastal salt marsh microbial communities from the Groves Creek Marsh, Skidaway Island, Georgia - 101412BT metaG (version 2) | ecosystem: Environmental > Aquatic > Marine > Intertidal zone >... | reverse complement strand
TCGCCGCGCCAGCGCCCGCGCCTGCCCCCGAACCGAGACCTCCATGCCTTTCTCCACCGCAGACCTCCTCGGCGGCTTCAACTACGGCACCAAGGTCGTGGCCTCTTCCCGGCTGGAGCAGCTCGCGGCGAGTACGGCATGGGCGCGAGTGTCGCGTCGCTCGCAGTGCACGAGCCGAGGAGCGCCACAGTGGCGCCTCAGAGGACCGGTGGGCCCGTCGGGCGCCGGGAGAGCCCTGTTTCCTCGTCACGGCCTCCCGGCTTTCTTCCCCCGCGACTGTTGGCCGTCGCGCAAGGAGACTGGCGCGAAAGCGCGGTCGAGACGGCCGTGGGACGGCCCATCTGAGCCGCCGAACCTCGTCCCGACCTGTCGACACTGCCGAGGACGTCGAACGACGCCGCGTCGCGATCGCCGCGCCGCGAGCGGATGCAACGTCGTGGTGGGCGACGTCGTCGGCGGCGCAAGACGCCGGAGAGCCGGGCCAGTCGTCGCCCGCTGCGGCCGCATACCTTCGACCCCGTCGTCCCTCCCACCCCCACCCCCCCCCCCCCCGCCGCCCCCCCCCCCCCCCGCCCCCACCCCTCCCCCCCCCCCCCCCGGATGATTTCTTCACTCCAGGATGTTAAGATTACCTCGAAGGTCTCGGGCGACGCCGTCTCGCACGAGGTCAAGGCGACGCTAGCCCGCAACGTTCTGGGTAAGGTCGAGATCAGCGTGACTGACAGGGCGGCTGCCGCCCTCTCCGTGACCCGCGAGGGCGACTTTGCCGGCGGCAAGGTTGTGGTCGAGGGCAACCCGGCGCTGCTTGACTCCTTCAGCGGGACGGTCGAGTGGGCGCATGATGCCGTGCACGTCAAGGCCAAGTCGTCCCTGAGTGCCACCCCGAAGGTTGACCTTGCGGCGTGCGTGCCCCTCCCTGGGGGGCTTGCAGCGGGAGGGTCTGTGTCCTTTGACGCCAAGGCTGGCGCCTTCTCCAAGTACGCCCTCGGCGCGGGCTATAAGGGGGATGGTACCGTCCCGGCCGTCGCCGTCTTTGTTGAGGACCAGCTCTCCAAGCTCAGGCTTGCTGCCTCAACCGAGGTGCGCGGCATCGCCCTTGGCCTCTCGGCGTCCTACGGGATCCAAGGCGGTGCGGTGACGGCGGCGGCGGGGGCCCAGTGGAAGAGCGGCCAGGTGACGACCAAGGCCCGCGCCGACCAGACGGGCCTCGTCGAGCTCTCGACCGAGGTGCCCCTGGGCCGGCACCTCGAGTCGGCTGCGCACAAGCTCATCCTCTCCGGCTGCTTCAACGCCGTGACGGGCGGCGAGGCCAAGCTCGGTGTCGGACTGGAGCTTAAGCCTTAGAGGGGGGAACTGGGGAGGGGCGATCGCGAGCGGCGGGTCGGGTGGGTGTGAAACTGAGCGCGCATAGAACTGGAGCGCACACATGCTGTCCGAGGGCGAGGGGCGCGGTCAGGCGGGGAGATGGGAGTTCTTTGCCTTCGTTTTCCCGCTCCCTCTTCAAGCGGCCCGCCCCAACATCGATCGGCTCGATGTCGGCCATCCCCCTCGTCTCCGCCGTCACCAAGCCGCTCGCCCCCGGGGTTGCCGGGTGCCTTGCGGGTCGGCGTCGTCGAGCATCGCGCCCGACCTGCGATACTCGAGCCGTGCAAGACGGCTCGGCGGCCCCCGGTCCTGCCGGCGCCTTTGACGAGAACACCAAGGCGGCGACGCGTCGCGAGCTCTTCAACGGGATCTCGTCCCGCTACGACGTACTGAACGATGCCCTCAGCCTCGGCCAGCACAGGGTTTGGAAGCGGGCTGCCGTGCAGTGGGCACGCCCCCCCGCCGGGGGCGCCGCCCTAGACGTGTGCACGGGGTCCGGGGACATGGCGTTTGAGCTCGCCCGTGCTGTGGGTCCCGACGGCGACGTAACGGCTCTCGACTTCGCACCCGGTCTGCTTGCCCGAGCGCGAGGCCGTGACGAGGCCGCGAGCCCTGCGGCGGCTCGGAGACGGGCGCCGATCGCCTGGGTCGAGGGGGATGCGATGGCGCTCCCATTCCCCGCGGCGTCCTTCGACGCGGCCACCATGGGCTACGGCCTCCGCAACGTCGCATCGCCTGCGTGCGCCCTCGCCGAGCTGAGGCGCGTCCTGCGGCCGGGCGCCCGGGCCGCCGTCCTCGACTTCAACAACCCAAGGGAGGCCCCAGTCGTCGACGCGATCCAGTCGCTGGCTCTTGACCGCGTCGTCGTTCCAGTAGCGACTGCTTCCGGACTTCGGGACGAGTATGCCTACCTGCGTCCGTCGATAGAGGCCTTCGCCACGGCCCGGCGCGTCGCAAGGTTGGGGAGGGGTTAAGGGGGAGAAAGCCCCCGGACGACGTACAGATGCCCGCCCGCCGCGCTCGCTACTGCCGCTTCATCTCATCGTGGTCTCGCATCTCTCTCCCGATGACCTCCCTGCGATCCCTCCCTCGCCGCCGCATGTGCAGGGAGCAAGAAGTGCTCGCTCGTGAGGCGGGTTTCGCCGAGGCCAGACACTACGAGCTTGCGGGGGGGCTGATGGGCTGCTTGGTGCTTGAGGCGTGATCATGAAGAAAGAACGCCTGCTTCCCCCACTGCGTATCCCACCCCACCGTCGACTCGCTACCCGATGAACCTGACCAACGACGCATTGGCCTGGTTGATGTCCTTCTCGGCCTTGCGGCGCCTGTAAAAGATGGGGCAGTCGCGCGATGCGCACAGCACGTCCTGGTGAAGGGACCCCTGACAGCGCTGACACTGTGTCCAGAGGTCGGCGTAACACCGCTCGAGCACGGCAGCGCCCTCGACCAGTTCGCGGTAGATGCTGCCCTCGCGCGGCCGGCAGTGCTTGCACACAGCCCCCGAGCCGCCCGCGGCGCGGTTGCCTGCATCGAGCGTCGCCTTGCACCCGAGGCAAGTGAGCTTGCGCTGCGCGAACCGCATGATCCCCCCCGCGGCGGCCGATGGCGTGGCCACGACGACGTTTCGCGTGTGCTCGCCTGCAAGGAGTTCGCGCGGGTTGCGCAGGATGGGCTCAAATATGCGCATGAGGGGCTTTTCAAGGTGATGCTCGAGGTAGTGCACCGCGTCAATCGGGAGATTGTTCTCGAGGACGTGGACGGGGTCTTCTGCCTTCTCGAAGGCGCGAGCATTCTTGGGCCCCTTGATGATGACGTAGGCGATGCGGTCGCCAACCTGGGGACCCGTCGCGGGGTCCCGCTTGCGCATCTTTTTGGCCAGCTCCACGTGGGGTGCAGAGTTGTCGTAAGCCTCCGGCTCCTGGGTCAGGGCCTTGGTGACGACGAGCAGGCTAAGGTCGACCCGGTTCATGAGCAGGTCGGCGATGGTGCCCTTGGCATACCGCTCGGCCGCGGCGACGTCGCGCTTGACTAGGATCTCACGCAGTACGCGGTCGACCACCTGCCGGACAAGCGCGCAATTGTCGCGGCGCACTGTCTCGATACCCTTTGTGTCCATCTTGTCCGCCTTCTCGGGCCGCGTCCACAGAAGGCCGGCGTAGCGCTTCTTGGAGATGAGGAGATAAGGAAAGTAGACCTTCTCAAACTCGAGCTGGATGGGCCGCACGAAAGTGGCCGTTACAGTCCTCGCTGCAATTCGCCCGAGCCGCATGGCGCGCCCGACGTCATCAGCCACGCCGACGAAGCGAACCATGACCGAGTCCGTGTCGCCATACACGACTTCTGCACGGAAGGATCCTCCACCAGCAGCGACGAGGGCCTCGTCATCTGCAGTCAGCGCCGCTTCCTCGTCGCCATCTGGGCCAGGGTCGCGCCATGTCGTGGCCTCGACCAAGCTCTTGGTGTGCTCAATCATCTCGCGGCCAAAAGCCGTGACTGAGGCAGAGATCTCAAGGCAAGGCATCTTGCCCACAGTAGCGCCGGTGAAGCCGTAGACGCTATTGGCACTGACCTTAAGCGCCTGCTGACGTCCGTCGAGCACTGCACGCCGGAAAGCGTCCGTCTCCACAGCCATCTCTCGCTTGGCTTGCTTCCGGGCCGCGAGAAGCTCGCGTAGAATCTCTGGAAGGAGACCTTCGGTGACGGATCCCTTGACAAACGTGTCGCCCGAGGGCGTACGTGTGACGTCCTCAGGCCGATAGCGCGACACCCTCTCGCGGGGCACGAGCGTTGTGTAGCACAGGTTGTGCGCCATCATGATGGACGGATACAGGGACGCGAAATCGAGCGTGGCAATGGGGCGGTCGTGGAAACCTGCCTTGGCTTCGAGGACGGTGGCGCCCTCGTACGAGCCGCCGCCTTCGTCGCCGCCACCTGGCCCACCCCGCGCGACATGGGGCACAACGAGGCCCTTGGCCCGGCACTTGCGCAGGATCTGGGAGAAAACCTTGACCGCCTGGCCCCGACTGACGAGCCACCCAAGGGGAACCCCGGTAACGCGCGCCATCTCGGCGTAGTTGTAGAGGTAGGACAGCTTGTCAAAAAGCCGCTGGGGCAGGAGGGCATCCTTCAGGCAGTAAACGGCAAGCCGCCGCCGTGTCTCGGCGGTGCCGGCCTGGAGTGCAGCGATGTCCGAGTGATGTACGTCCTCTTTCTGCTCGCCAAGAAAGTGGGCGGACACGGCGTTGAGCGAGTAGCTCGAAAGCTTGTGGTCACGCTGGATGAGCGTGAGCATGTCCAGCTGGACGCGGCCCTCGATAGTAATCTCCTTGTATGAGCGTGTGCCATGGGCCTTACTTGAGAAGACGGTGTCACGCATGCGCACTCTTTGCGAGCGAATGCGACCCCAGTGCGGAAAATCCTGCACGTCGAGCGTCTCGGCGCGGTCAAGCAGATACGGGAGGTCGAAGTTGGTCGTGTTCCAGCCTGTGATGATGTCGGCATCACTGGCAACGAGAAGGTCGCGCCAGCGGCGCAAGAGCGCGCGCTCGTCGCCGTGGCTCTCCACCTGCGCCCCAACGATTGGGGCGCACGTGTCCAAGACCTGGATGTTGCGAAAGAGAGGGCCAGCGCGCTCGCCCTCCCGGGTTCCCCCCGCTGCCCCGCGGCCCAGGCCAGCGACAGCGTCAGCGTCGGCATCGCCGATCCCCCCCGCCGAGGGGCCACCGACCACCGAGACGTGCGATGCGATCTGGATGACCGGGTCGAACTTGGCGTCCGGAAAGAGACCCTTGCGACCCGCGCACTCGATATCGACCGAGAGCACCCGGAGCGGTGCGATCTCAGACCAGCGACCACCCTTGTCGGGCGCGTGCGCGACGAGGTCGGCGGCACTCACATCAGCCTCGATCTGGCACGTCGACGTCCGATTCGCGCGGCGACACCACTTGCCTGCCGGGATCTCGAGCCAGCTACAGCCCTGCACGCCGCGGTCGATCATGAAGCGCAGGGCGAACATGACATTTGACTCATAGGTCATCACCCCGCCAGAGCCATAGCCTCCGCCGCACCACGGGAGTGGGACCTGGCCGCGGTCGAGCGCGGTGCGCAGGGGCGTAATCAGCTCGGGAAGGGCCACCGTGACCTTAAGAAAGGGTCTGTGCCCACCCGGCTGGTGGTTCCACATGGAACACCGCCTCTCGGGCTCGACACGGAGGACATGGGCGTCGAGACCGCGGTTGCGAGACGCCGAAACCGCAGTGGCCTCGAGCACACGGCGAAGGGCCTCACACTTTTCGGGGCTCGTCGCCTCGGCCGCAGCGTCGGGGCAGCCGGGTACCTCGATGTAAAAATAAGGCTGGAAGCCATGGACGAAGAGGGCGACCGAGTTTCCCTCGCGGGTGACACCAAAGACGCGGACGACGGGGGCCTGCGAGCCCCCTTTGCTGGTCGCGAGCCGGGGGTGAGGTCTCGCCACGGTGTTGTCAAGCTCAACCTGCATAAAGACGGGAGCGCCCGGGGGGGGGGGGGGGGGGGGGGGGGGGGGGGGGGGGGGGGGGGGGGGGGGGGGCGCGCCCACCGGCGGCCAAGGTCGGCGGGGTCGGCGGTGGCGACGGCAGCGTAGTCCCCGTCGATGTCATCGGGGGGGGTCGGCTCGTGGCCGCCGAGGTCGTCGTCGTCCAGGGGGGGAGCAGCGTCCTCGTCCTCGAGGCCGTCCTGGTCGTCGGCGATTAGGGCGTCCTGCGTGGGCGATAGGCTTGGCCAGGGCGATGGACTCCGGAGTGGGCTGCTGGGGCCGCTGTAGCCACCGAGGCGAGAGAGGCGACCGGCGAACATTATCGAACCCGTCTTCCAACAAAACGAAATCTTCTTGCCTTATCGGCCAACCGAGCCCTCTTCGGGGGGGGTTCAAGGACCATCGTGACGGGAAACGGCCCGTTTTCGCCTGCAGCCAGGGCGTTCGGCCTTGCTGCAGTCGGGGTTGGCCTTGACGCGCCCAGGCGCGGCGCGAGAGGGTGGTGCGGCGACACAGAGTGTCGACGCGCCGGCCGTCGCGGCTACGATCCAGCCTCGCCCCCACCCCGCCCTCGACCTTGTCGAGGGACGTTCGTGGGACGAGTGAGATGCGCCGACGCGGCTTTTTGTTTGGCGCTCGCGGCTTATCCCGCGTCAAAAAATTGAGTGACGGATGCTGCGAGCAGCGCTCCGCGTGACCGCCTCCGCCAGTGGTCAGTGGCCAGCCGCAGGGCTGGGGTTCGGCGCCGTCGTCGATGGTCTTGCTCTCAGCCGTCAGCAATCCCGCGCCGCGGCCGGAGTGACCGTCGCCGCGAGCAAGAATGGAAAGACGGATGAGACCGTGCGGGTTTCCTCGGGCGATGGCGCAGCGGCCGGCTCTGGGACCGGGGGAGGGCGCGGAGGCGGTGGGGCCGGTGCCGGGGGTGGGGGCCGTGACTTTCGGTGGGAGGACGCGTTCAAGGGGATGATGGGTCTGTCGACCGCGTTCTTCGCCTACTCGGTCCTCAGAGATCTGCGCCCCGACGAAGACGAGGCGGCGAAGGATGACCGTACCACGGCGAGGCACCAGGGGGGGATGGGAAGAAGGCGGCGGGGCAGGGGTGGGGACGGACAATGCCGTTGCCAAAAGGACAACATCCCGCGCCCGGATCTCATCGATATTCTCTCCATCTCTGCCCCTCTATCTCCTGTGGCAGGCCGTGACGAACTGGTCGGGCACGCACTCGGTTGAGGTCGACCGGGTCGAGGAACCTGAGTCCCAGGCCGATGTCGAGGCAGCTGTACGGCGCGCCCATGCTGCGGGGACGTCGCTGCGTCCAGCAGGGTCATGCCTGTCGCCCAACGGGTTGTCCTTTCAGAGCAAGGGCATGATCACGATGGGGCTTATGGACAAGGTGATCAAGATTGACGCAGAGCGCCGACAGGTGACGGTGCAGGCAGGAGCCACAGTGCAAGCGGTGGCCGACGCGCTCAGGCCCCACGGGCTCACTTTGCAAAATTTCGCATCCATACGCGAGCAGCAGATCGGAGGCTTTATTCAGGTATCTGCGCATGGCACCGGGGCCGGCATTCCCCCCGTCGATGCGACGGTCGTTGCGCTCAAGCTCGTTACACCTGGTGAGGGCACTCTGACGCTCACGCCGCGCGACGGTGACCGCTTTGAGCTCGCGCGCGTTGGCCTCGGTGCCCTGGGCGTCGTCACCGAGGTCACCCTCCAGTGCGTGCCGGCTCACCGTCTTCTCGAGCGCACCTTTGTCGCGACCCGGTCCGAGGTGACCTCGCACCATGCGCGGTGGCTACGTGAGCACCGTCACCTGCGCTACATGTGGATTCCCTACACGGACGACGTCGTTGTCGTCACATGCGACCCCACTGACCTTCCCGTGGGCGACGGTGCCGAGGCGGCGCCGTCCTCGGGGTGGTGGGGTGGCGGTGGCACTGGTGGCTGGGGCGTTGTCGGTCGGGCTGGGCGCCGCAGGTGGACGAACGGGGAGCGCCTCGCTCCCCTCCGAGAGCTACTTGCCCGCACCGGTGGGGCCACTGATGTTGACATGGCGGGTCTCACGGCCACCCAGCTCCGCGACGCCCTCCTTGCCCTCTCGCCCCTGACGAAGTCGCACGTTGCCCGCGTCAACCAAGCCGAGGCCGAGTACTGGCGCCGATCCCAGGGACAGCGCGTCGGGTGGTCGGACGAGATCTTGGGTTTCGATTGTGGTGGGCAGCAGTGGGTGCTGGAGACGGCTTTCCCCGTGGGCACGCGCGCCCGGCCATCGGGCGCCGATCTCGCCTATATGGAGCAGCTTCTGACCCTGATCGAGCGTCACCAGTTGCCCGCCCCGGCGCCTATCGAACAGCGGTGGTCAGGGCCATCCTCGTCCCTCCTGTCGCCTGCCTACAGTGCCGACCCTGAGGCCGTCTTTTCGTGGGTCGGTGTCATCATGTACTTGCCGACAGACGACCCGCTCGAGCGCAGCCGCATCACGGCCAAGTTCCGCGAGTACGTGCACCTGTGCGAAGACGAGCTTCTTCCCAAGTTCGGCGCCCTCTGGCACTGGGCCAAGCTCGAGCCCCCGGCGGCCGACGACGCAGAGGGCCGTGGTCGCCTGCGCCGATACCTCCGGCAGCATTACCCGGTCGACCGGTTCAACTCGCTGCGGAGGCGGTGGGATCCCAAGGGCATTCTAGCGTCCGACTTTATCGAGGCCTGCTTCGGCAGCGCTTAGCAGTAGCCGATGTGGCGGATTCGCTGCGCGACCGGTGACGTCACGGCACAGCGCCGGGTAGGAGGCACACCATTTCACGAACGATTCAACCTCGCACCACCCGCATCCCCCAAACGCCGTGCCCAACACCCCACTTACCATCTCCCTCTCATCGCTGCGCCTTGCTGCTCCGAGACGCGAACCCCCGCACCTCCGCCGCCTCCGCCCGACTCCCGATGGCGTTAGCCTTGCCCAAGCCACGGGTTCGGCATCTACCAGTCGTGTGCATGCCGGCATTTGACCTACTTGCCGCCGAGGGCGGGGAAAGCCGAGGCGTCGAGCACCGGGGTCGCCGCCGGGCGGGAATTGCGGCCGCTGGGGCCGCCACGGCCGGAGCCGCCCGGGGCGCGACCGCCAGGGCCGCCGCGCCCGGCGGAGTCGCCGCCGCGGCCGCCGCGGCCGCCGCGGCCGCCTTCAGGCCGGGGCCCACGGGGGCCGTCGCCCTCGGGCCGGGGCCCCCGGGGCCCGTCACCCTCGGGCCGGGAGCCGCGGCCGCGGCCCTCGCCACGGCCGCCCTCGGGCCTGGGCCCGCGCCCACGGCCCTCACCACGCCCACGCCCGCCGCCTCCCCCCGTAGTGGCGCTGCCGTCAGCAATCTTGAAGCCCCCCTCAAGGACCGTGCGCTCCTTCAGGGCCTTGGCCTTGGCCTCCTTCTTCGCCTTCTGGCCGGCGTAGGCGATGGCCTCTGAGTGGTCGGCTTGGACCTCAGCGAGGCCCTTGAACGCCGACGTGTCGACCTTAGACGCGTTGGATCCGCTGTTGTTGAGGGCGGCCTTCGCAGCCACGCGCTCAGCCTCAAAGTCGGCCAGGGACTTGGTGGGGGGGCCGGCATCGGCGGGCTCGGCGGCCGTGGCACCGTCGTCGCCAGCAGGCTCGACGGCCGCAGCGGCGACCTCGGCCTCCGTGCCCTCGGTCTCGCGGCCCCAGTTTCCCTTGCCGCCACCACCACGCTTGTCGCCATCGTGGGCACGGCCAGTGCCGTCGCGGCGCTCGTACTCGCGGTGGCCGCGGGCGTCGCGGTCACCGCGGCCGCCGCCGCGGCCTCCGCGGCCGCCGCCGCGGCCGCCAGCTCCGGCGCCGCGCCCCTGGGGGCCGGCGAGGTCGCCGCGGGGAGCGCGGTCGTCAACACCACCCGAGCGTGTCGCGGGTGCACGGGGCTTGCCCGCTGCGGATGAGACGGGAAGAAGGGAATAAGGGTCGTTACGGGACGACGAGAAAAGAACGACGCATTCGCGAGAGGGCAGATGGTCAGCAGAGCAGCGCCAAGCACCATGGGGAGAAGTGGCCGCCGCTGTGGCCTGGGCCCCAGGACCCCGCGAGCCGACTTAGGGGCGCACTTTGACCTTCAGAGAAGGGAACAGCGAAATATATCGTCGTAGACAGCCAACAAAAGCGCAACACGTCGTAGCGAGCGGGAGGGGCGGTCGACATCAGGTGACATCTCGCGCGCCGGCGTCCGTCGGAAAACGGAGCTCGACCGGCACGAAGGCATGGAGAGGTGTAATCACGCGCTGGTAGAGCCGACTGGCGCCGTGCGGGTGGACAGATGCGGCGCCGAGGTCCGCCGCCTCGTCGACCGGTCTCCGTGCCCTCCCGCGAGGACTTTCGGACGCGCTAGGCAGCTAAGAGGAGAAGAAATACCGGTTTCTGCCTCAAACGGCGTTCGCATCGACGGAAACAAACGGGCTGAGCGGGAGGGGGGGTCCGTGGCGGCCGTCCCTGACGCCCACACCCCCTCCCTTCTCCCCGAGGGGCAGAAGAGGCGGTAGGACCGGCCAATCGCCCCTGTCATTTCACGCTCGCCTGCGGGAGCCGTCTTTGCGGCCGGAGCGGCGGCCTTGGCGGTCTTCGCGGCCTTGGCCTTGGCCGCCAGCAGAGCGAGGTCCGTGTCGTCACCGCCGTCGAGCAGGGCGAAGGCGTTAGCAGACATGGCTGGCTCCCCTTCCGAAGCCCTTCTGAGACCCTACAGGATCTGCCCTCGAAGCATCCAGGGCAAGGAGGAGCGGACCGAGAGCACCTCGATGGCCTTCCTCTCGTCCGCCGGATTTTCGACTCCGCAGACCCGAGACGACCAAGTCTCCAAACGAAGCTTATTGCACGCGCAGAGAGCAGTGAGACGTGAGCCGGGAGAGGCCGCCGAGAGCGCGGAAAGGCCCGCGCCGCCGGACAGGGCCGTATACAGATAGGTGCCCCTCGTCGATGGCGTCGCGCTTCGCGCCCGCAAGGTGCACCGGGCTCGTGTTTCGCTACTGCGACTGGGGGGGCAGCAGCCGTGGGATGAGGCGAGGATCGAGACTACGCATTCAGCGCCTGCGGTGACGGAGGCGGAGCAGCGCGGCTGCCGCGCTCCTGGTGCAGGGGCCAAGTCCCCCTTGCTGACGACGACGACGCCCGCCCGACGACGTGGAAACCTCCTCCCCACCGCCTTCCTCGACCGCCGACTGCCGTCCGCCGCAGGACGTTTCTCCGTGAGCGCGCTGGCGAATTCGCATCAGCTCACCCCAGGCTCCGGGTGCGGGTCGAGCTGGTGCGGGGCCGTCACCCCGCCGTTTTCGGGGAGTTTGGCGGGGGCGACACCTTAGCCTCGCCGTCGACGGCGATGGATGTCGACGGCGACGCTCGACCCGTTGCGACGACGCCCTCGCGGGTGCAGGTTGGGGTGCGGGGGCGGGATGCGGCCTTTGTCGCGCGGGTGGCGGCCGACCTCCGGGACCGGGCGGCTCTCCCCGTCGGCGCGGGCGGGGCGCTGTGGAGACCGCCCGACGGTTGCGGGGGACGTCCGCGCGAGCCGCGCTCGGTCCAGGGGCGGTGGACAGTCGACACGTTTCAACGGCCCTGGATGGGGAGCGCTGCCCAGCCCTTGGGGGGAGGTGGGGGATAATCGCCGAGTTTCCCCGTTTCAAGCCCCGCCGTCGCTCGCTCCCGCAGAGTATCTCCTCCCTCCCCTCTCTCTGCCGTCGTCACCCCTCTCTCTGCCGGGGGGGTTCGCAAGCGGTACGCGCTGCGAACGTGAGAGGTCAGCCCCACCATGGAAATGAACGCCAAGGTGCTAGCAAAGGCGAGTGGGGAAGGTGCACGAGTCTTTCGCGCCCCTTCGATGCGACGGACATGCCGTCGAGGCCAGGAGACGTCGGGCTCGGCAGACATGCCGCATATGATGCTCGGCCGCGTTTGGCGCGGCGCGGACGGCTGCCTCTGCGCCGCGCGTCGCGCTGCTGCCCGACTGTTCCCGTCCACCTCGTCGCAGGCATGCAAGGAGAACGGGGGCTACACGACGCCCCAGCTGAACGACAAGATCCTTCTAAACTTTCATGGCTTTGCCCGGCTCGCCGGCCTTGAGCCGTATGTCGCCCTGCGCGCCATCTTTCTCGAAGGTAACTGCCTCGTGACGCTCGAGGGCCTACCCCCCCTTGCCGAGCTACGCTGTCTCTTTGTCCAACAGAATGCTCTCCAGTCACTGGCCCACCTCGACGGCTGCCCCAACCTCGACACACTCAACGCATCGCACAACCGGCTCGACTGTGTTGATGGCCTCGAGGTGACGCCCATGCTCACGACGCTCAACCTCGCCCACAACTCGCTGAAGACGCCCGAATCGCTCGAGGGCCTCCGCGCAGTCGCCGGAACGCTCACCACGCTGGATCTGTCGGAGAATAAGCTCGAGGACCCGGCGTGTCTTGATGTCATCCGGTCCCTTGGCGAGCTGCGGTGCCTCTACCTGGGAGGCAACCCAGCGTTGTCTGCGACCCGCAACTACCGCAAGACAATGATCGCGGCACTGCCTCACCTCAGCTACCTCGACGACCGGCCCGTATTTCCCGTCGAGCGGGCCTGTGCTGTCGCCTTTGCTGCCGGCGGCCTCGAGGCCGAGCGCGAGGCCCGCCGTGTTTTCCGGGATGAGGAGGCTGCGCGTGACGCCCGCAACTTCGAGGCGATGCAAGAGATGCGTCGCGAAGGCTGGCGGATCAAGCGCGAACGCCGGGGACTCCCACCGGGAGACACGGATCCGTCGGACGAAGGGTCTGACGGCGAGGAGGGCGTGGGGGCTGGGGGGGGGGATGGCGATAATATGGACCCGCCCGAGCTTGTCGCTGCGCGCGAGCAGCTCGCAGTCTACTCCCAGCGTCCAGGCGAGGCCGAGCCGCCCGAGCTCACGCGTGCCCGGCTGGCTCGCATGGCCGCGGGCGGTGAGGTGCAGGAAGTTGACTGGCAGCCCCTTGCGGGGGGCGTAGGCGACGGCAGCGACGAGGAGGGTGCTGCTGCCGCTGCCACGTCTGCCTCCTCGACCGCCCTGCCAGTCGCCCAGGACGGCGAAGTCCAGCACGGCGACTCGGCCGCTGCGGCTCCGGCCCCGCTGACCCACCAGGCTGGCAGTGACGCCGTCGAGGCGGGGATCCGTTCCGCTCTCGAGCAGCTCAAGACAGCTTGCGGGCCGTCGCTGGCGGTGGCGGCTGGGGATGGGGGGAGGGAGGACTTGGACGCCCTCGATTAGGGTCCAGGAAAAACGGATTCGATCCCCCAACCCGCCGCCCTAACCCGCGCACCGCTCGCCGAGCTCCACCCATCCCGTCTCGTACCTGCGCACGAGGCGCGGCGCCACGGCCATGAGGGAAGCAGCCGCCGCGTCACCATCGGCGAACGGGCACATAACCCCCCCCGCAAGGCGCGCAGCGGCCCGGGCCGCCGCGCGGTTGGCTGTGTCATCACGCACTCCCGCCCTGATCTGTTGTCGCCCGAGTGCCCCCGCCTCGACCAGTTCATCCGCCGTCCCCCCGGCCCATCGGACCTCGCGGACGAGGGTGCCGCCGCTGCCGCCGACCCCGCCGCCCTCCCGACCCTGCACCCGGTCCCACCGCGCAAACCACCGGGTCTCGCGGAGGTCAGCGCGGACGCCGTCGACCCGCACAAACGTTCTCAGCAGGACGAGAAAGCATCGCGGCATCACGCGCACCTTGACTGACGTCTCGTGGACACCGGTGTCGTCTAGGTCGCTGCCCATCAGCGTGATGGATCGGGACCAGAGGATTGGGTCGCGCGCCGTGAGGAGGGCCCGGTCGATGAGGGGTGATTGCTGGGCCAGGGGCGCTACGCCGTCGGAAAAGGTGGAGCCGCGCGCTGCGACAGAGGGCGAGCGCACGCCCGTGGACGAGAGTGCAGCCCAAGTCGCGTCGCCGTCGGGGGCAGTGGCGTTGGAGGCAGTCTGGGCAGTAGCGACGTCACCCCCGTAGGGAGTGCAAAACGTCCAGTCGTATACGAGGCGCCTTACCTGTGCCAGCCCGACCTGCCAAATGTCCTCATTACCGTCTCCACAGACATTCCCATTCCCCGCCCCCGCTGCTGCCCGCGTTTCCACGTCTTTTCCCGCGGCGAGACGCTTAGCTCGGGTCGCCCGCCAGTCGTCCGCCACTGGGACCTCGACCGGGGCCCCGGCGCCGCCCGCCCCCCCTGCTGTCGCCACCGCGCAGTCCCAGTCGCCCCGCGCCCAGGCCGCGAGGGCTCCGGCGGCGGTGAACGAGAGCCTCAGTCCAGAGGGACGGTGGCGCAACACGAGGCAGTTCCGGGCGAAGAGCTGCTCGGGCAGGTGGACGGGGTCGCCGGTAGGGCCCGATGGGGACCGGCGCGGCGGGAGGGCTCCGGGCTCCGCTGGGGGGGGGCGACACGATCGGACCAAAGTCTCGACTGCTTCAGTCTCGGCAGCCGTCTGAGTACGAGTTCGGTAGACGGCGGCGATTTGGGGTTCGGAGGGCAGATCGGGGTTGGCGGTGGGACAGTGGCCGGTGCTGAGGAGGCTGGGCGTCGCCGTTGCCGAGGTCAGTGGCACAGTTCTCGCCGCGATCGGTCCCTGAGCACTGCGAATCTCCCAGCCCGCAATGTCGATTCCGTTGTCCAGAAGACGGTACGACGAGCCCTCCTGTGCCGAGGTGACGGCGCGGGAGGGCTCGTCGCCCGGGGCCGGCTCCAGCGTGGTGATGTGGACCAGTGCTGCGGTGGGGGCCGGGCTCGCGGACCCTGACCGACGATCGACCGTGGCACTCAGCCACGGCCGGTATTTTAGAGGAGAGGGCCAGGGCTGAGTCCCTCAAAAATGCGCCCCCTCGACCTGTCACCCCGCCCTTCTACAACCACACTCCTACCTCTTCGTCTCGCCCGACCATGAGAGCGAGTCCACCTCGACGGACGTCGAGTCGAAGAAGCCGCCACTGGACGACGCCGGGGCCGGGGTCGACGGCTCGGGCGCCGCCACGGGGGCAGGGGCAGCCACCGTCGTCTCGCCCGACCATGAGAGCGAGTCCACCTCGACGGACGTCGAGTCGAAGAAGCCGCCACTGGACAACGCTGGGGCCCCCTCGGAGGCAGCATCAGCGGGGAAGCTCCTGGCCTTGGTCGCCGAAACCATGCCATACTCGAGCAGCCCCCTGGCGAAGGCTCGGTGCATCCGCTCGAGCGTGACGATCTCTCGGACTACCATCCACCAGACCCAAGGCCCACGCCTCAGCCCCTTCCAGATGACGATCCAGGGGTCAAACACGCCCACCCAGATGCTGTGCCTCCAAGAATCGATCGTCTGCTCAGTCCAGTCGGCGACGTCAACACGGTCAAAGGACCCCCCCGAGCTGTTGGTGACCAGTCGGCCAAATTCCTCCTTGGAAATGAAGAAGGGATGCGCCCATTCGTCGTAGAGGAACTGGAGGCATGCCCGGTCATGGTCGTCGAAGGGCCGGTCGCCCTCCTCACGCTGACACCAGCAGGCGATGACGAGGTTGCCCCCCGGGGACAAGACGCGGTTCATCTCGTCGACGTATCGGCCCTTGTCAGGCATGTGCTCCCCCGACTCGCAGCCCCACACGAGGTCGAACTCCCCGTCCTCGAACGCCATGTCAAGAGCGTCCATCACCCGGAACGTCACGTTGGCGAGACCCCGCTGCTTGGCAAGCTCAGTTGCGCGGGCCACTTGCTTGGGCGACAAGGTGACGCCGACAACCTCGGCGTCGGGGAAGAGGCTGGCGAGGTGTCGCGTGGTGCCTCCGATGCCGCAGCCCACGTCGAGGATGCGCCTAGGACGCCGCCCGTCATGGGTGGCGCCGCTAAAGGCGAGCATATCATCGACAAAGTCCAGCTTGGCCTGGATGAAGTCCTGGGGGGTCAGGGAGCACGAAGGGGGGGCGGTGGGGCGCGCGCCCTGAGGGGTTGTCAAGTGCGTCAAGGGGGTGCTGACGCTCACTGTGCGGTCTCGCCTTGCGGAGGTAGCCACCCCAGGGCCGGTTGCGCTCCTCGGCCGAGTAGACGCCCAGGTGGATGTGCTCTCCCCAGTAGTACTCGAGAATCCCCTCGTCCGTCCATCGGTCGTACTCGTCGCCTACGTTGGGATTCTCAGGATCGTAGGTGCGGGCGGGGGAGTCGAGCTCCCGTTTGATGACAAGGGTCGCGGCGACAACGGCGACGACAGCGAGACCGACGAGGGCTGCAGGGGGGGCCGCCGCCAGGGCAGCGCGAAGCGAAGCCGCAAGCGCTGACACGGGCGATAGGAAGGCCGGAAGCGCTCGAGTGGTAGTGGCGAGACGTCGGCGGGGTAGAGCGGGCGGAGTCGAGGGGCGGGCGGCGAGGGGGTAAGCGGGGACAAACGCGGCGCGGGTGGCCAGGGCGGCCGGGGTCACGAAGACACCACTCTGGCTCACAAGACGCGGCGCCGGGACGACCAGCGCACCAGACAAAACGACTCTGCGGCGATTCCAGTGGATTTCAGAGATACAAATGAATTTCTAGAGGGTGTTACACGCGTGCGCAGTCTTTCATGGGGCACGAGGGAGAGGCGCCGAATGCCGAGCTCAATGGCCACGAACGCGGAGTGGTCGTCGCGGCACCGGCAGGGGAGTGCCGTCGCGCGCGTGTCGACTCGCATGTTCATCGATGCTGTCTCCGATCTGGGCGCGGCACTCCGTTTCGGGGTCGTCGGACGACGTGCGGGCGGAGAAAAAGACAGCCTCCGCCTGACAGACTCACGTTGACTTTTCGGCCCTCCTTTCATCCGTCTTCCGCGCTCGCGCTTTGCCACCGTGTTGCGCATGTTGCGCATCGTCGGCAGACGCGCTACCACCTCTCTCCCTCCAACCGCTGCGGCGAATCCCTCTCGTCCTCTCACCCGTCGCGGGGGCCGTCCGTTGCAGGGTCGTCCGATGGCAGCCGTTAACATTCCACAGGTTGACGTCAAGGAGGCGTCGGCGCTGAAGGCGAGCAAGTCGAGCCGGCAGGTCCTGTCGGCCAGCTGGCGCGGTGCGCCAACTAGTACATCGCATACGAGGGATTTCCTTTTCAGCTTTTCCGCTAAAGCAGCGCCACCTACCACGTTGGCCGCGCTCACTTGGACACTGCCGACGCCTGAGGGTAAGATCGCGGCGCGCTTTGCTCTCTGCTTCCGACCCTTGGGCTTGCTCCTCCGTGCCACCGCCCGTAGGCCACGATTCCGTACGTTGACGTCCGAACCATCGAGGAGTTTGCTGCAGGCCACCCAGTGGGGGCCGTCAGCATCCCGCTGCACACGCAATCCCCTGGTGGCCCTCTGGTGCTGGTTCCCACGTTCGTCGACGACGTTCAGGCTCGTTTCCCCGCCGCCTCGACCGAGGGCATCCTTCTCGGTTGCCGGTCTGGCCGCCGGTCCATGACGGCAGCCGAGATGCTAGCGGCTGCGGGCTATAAGGGCTTGCGGAATGTCGCCGGTGGCTTCCTCGACTGGGAGAAGGAGGGGCTCGCGTCGTCTAAAATGTGAGGGAGAGGCTGTTCCGTTCAAGGTGCCGGCGAGGTCCCCTTCACCCGCACCGCGGCTCACCTGCCACATTTCCCTCGTCGCGTATCACCTTGTCAAAAGAAGGCCAGGAATTGGACATCATCAGGTCACTAACGTGCACGGCTACCACGTCGACGTCGGGGCGCTCGTGGAGCATGGCGGCCTCGGCGGCGTCGGCCTCGGTGCCGGTGAGCTCGGGCCATGCGCAGCAACCGGTCGGGTTGTCGTGGGCAAGGTCGCGCCGGACGGCCAGGTCACTGTCGAAGGCGCTGGTGTTAAGCCCATAATTGCCGCCGAGGCCGCGAAAGCCGCGGGATGATTCACGCTGCTCGGCGGGCAAGAGTCGGCGAGGCCGCACCATGCCGTCATCGTCGACTTCGGGCTTGAGAGCGCCGCAGGGATTGGGCAACGGGCGCCAGACGTGCAAGGCACAGGGTGGTCCCCCTGTTCTCATTCGTGGACGGCCGTGGTCCGCACCCTGGGGCCGCGCGTCGCGCCGACATCCGTCAGCGCCAGAGCGACAGACGCCGATGCCATCGCCGCAAAGGCCGCCGCCGCGAAGGCCGCGACACACATCCTCCCACTCCCCGAGGTGGCAAGCGTGATGGAGGGGAAATCGTATTTCTTTGTTTTCGTCTCTCGTCTCCCCCCACCTCCACCACGTGACCGGGGTTCACCGCCAACGGGCGCGCGCGACTGCGCTGCCTCCCCGTCCCGAGCTCGGGGACACCAAGATTCAGTAGGCAGCACGTGCCAAGGCGCATTGCCCGACATTGGCGGCCCCGACGCGGTGGCGAATCTCAACGAGGGCGGAGGAGCGACCCGCCATGAAGGAACACTCGGTTCTCTTTATGGGCCCCCTCCTTCCGCCTTGTCCGGGGCAGCCTGCTGCTTTTGTCTTGGGCTCGGTGTTCTCTCGAATGACCCTCTCTTGCCTCGAACACCAGCTCGACGTCCGCGCCGCACCAAAGTTCCCGAAACATCGTCACAGTGGACCGTAGACGGCGCCGAGTGCGCCCTTTCCGGGGCAATGGGGACGGTCGCGGCGACCGCCCGGGCGTCGCGGCGCTCGTCTTGTCGGGGGTGTTTTTCATCGCGGTGTTCTTCGTAATCTCTGGCGCTGCGGATGCCCTCGATGCCTCGGCGCGAGCGGCGCGTATCGCGCGAACGACCCTCGCCGGGGCTCTCTCCCTGAGACGGTCGGGCCGGGACAGAGAGGCGGGTCATCCGAGGCCAAGGCCGAGACGCCCAGTGACCGGTGTATGCGGTGCAAGGCACCACCCTTGCGCGAACCCAAACCCACCCCCCGGCCACCGCGCCTTCGTCCTCAGGCGGCGGCGCTCCTGTGGGCGGCCGCTGGCGTTCGCCTCGTACCTCATGGGGGCATCACAGCGCCTCACTCGTCAGATGCAACGGCGCCCGTTGTGCGCTGCCTCGTCGCTGAGGCCGGCCTGGCGCCCGGGGATCCGGGCGACGCGACGGCCGCCTCCGAAGCCGGCCTCCGCCCTTCCCCCATGCTGGGCCCCTCGCTGGTGCTCGAGCCTGCCGGTCCTGGCGCGGCCGCCCCCGATCGCGACGCCCTGTGGGCGCTTGCCGCATGGTCTGAGGCTGGCGAGCTGCCCCCTGGCTGGGGCAGCGGCGGCGGGCAGCACGGCGTGTTTGCGAGCTCAGGGCGGGTCGCTCCTGACCTCGCGGGCAGCCTCCTCCTGCACGAGGCGGCGGCCGACCTGGGCCACGCGGGGAGCCTTGCTGAAATCGCGCTCCGTGCTGCCCACGGCATGCCTAGGGCACGCAGGGCACGCCCCGGCGGTGTCTCAGCAAGCCGGTCGGCGTCGGCTGACCTCCCTGGGGGGCTCTGTGCCGAGTGGCCGGCCCTTCCTGCAGCTTGGATGGACGGCACAGCATCGGCCTTATCGTCCCCATCTTCCTCCTCCGCCACGTCACTGCCGTCCACGCGTGCGTGGGTCCTTCCCATCCGACTCGAGAACGCGACGTGGTCGGGCTCTCGGACTGTCGAGAACGTCCGGCAGTGGGAGCGATGGGCCCGTCTGGCTGCCACGACACCCTGGAATGCGGTGGGCAAGGATCCCTCGCCGGCCATCTTCGCGGCGGCTGAGCGGGCCGGAGATTGGCCTGGCGCGTTGGCCCCCGCACCGCCGGCTATGCCCGACCCCCGCCGGGCCGCCCCGGCGGTTGCTGCCGCTCTACGGGCCGTTGCATCTGCCTCTGGTTCTGCGGGAGGCGCTCCAGGGTCCCCAGAGGCCGCCCTGGCCTCGGCCTGGCGTGCCGCACTTGCGGCCGAGGAAGCTCCGGCGGGCGGTGCCCCCGGGGCGTCGTGTGCCACTGCCCTCGCACAGGCGCTGGCTGCGGGGGCTGCACAGCTCTCAGCTGAAGAGGTTGCAGTACATGGAGCAGGTAGGCAGGGACAAGAGCGCAAGCCACGTGTGTGGAGTGGCCCAGTGGCGTCATGGCCAGGAAAGGCTGGCTTTTCACCCAGCGCTGACAGTGCCTTAGGGCATCACCCCTCTGAGGCCATGCACGGGCACGGATATGGCCACGCCACTCATGGTGACCCTGGAGGATGGGGTGCGCCCCCGGCTCCGGCCTTTCGCGGCGGGATTGGGGCACGAACCGATCCGCCGCCCGCTGCCCTGCGTGCTGACGTTGCAGCTCAGGCGGCAGTGGTCTCCACTCGACGCACCTCGTTGTCATCAGGTATCGTGTCAGCCTGGGCTGCCATTGCACAGGCATTGGGGGCCACGAAGATGAAGGGCACCGGCATGGCATCCCCGGTTCCTGCACCCGAGCTTGGTCTCGGCTCCGTGGCCGCCCATTGGCGCTTTCAGGCGCATGGGCAGGGCATGGCACACAGCGTCAGCAGGAGCATGGAGCATGGACACACTGAGCTCGGGGGGACGAGAGATCAAGAGATAGCAGCAGGTGCAGCTCGGGCTGTGCTCCGCGAGATGGAGCGTGCTGCTGACACAGCTCGCGAGACTGCTAGCGTTGGCCCGTATGATTCCGGTTCGGGATCGGGGCGCTGGGGAGCCGGTTGGCGTGGACCTGCGGGCTGGCGCGTCCTTGGCAAGCTTCGAGCAGATGGACGCCTCGCTGCAGGATCTGTAACAGGATCCATGGGGAATGAAATTGGAGTTGTCGATGCCGTGGCTGCACCTGCCTCCGCGGTCTCACCTCCACTCCCATCTGTCGTGCCTGATGAGGACGCCGCTCCCCTCGCTCAACTTCTGGCCCGAGCGGGAGAGGGCCACGTGGGACCTTGGTCGCTCTACCTTGGACGGGCGGCGGCCGAGGGCCGTGAGGGTTGGGCAGCGCCCAGAGCACTCTCGTGGATTGCGAGGTGGCTTGTAGGTATGTCTCGCTCACAGGGGGGCAGTAGCGACATGCATTCTGCCACGGGCAGCGGCGATGATGGTGCTGATGTGGCAGCGGCCTCCCGTGCATGGCGATACTTTGAGGAGGCAGCACGTGCCGGAAGTGGCGAGGCTGCAGCACAGCTTGGACGGATGGCGGCATCTGGGCTGGGCCCTGGTGGATTCGGGATGGGGATGGATGAGAAGAACGCAGACCTTAGCCACCCCTTGCTCTCTCATGCACAAAGGGGCTCGCGGCCGGACTGGCCCCGCGCCACCCAATGGCTGGCAGAGGCTGACCGCCGTGGACACCCGGCTGGTGCCTTCGGGTTGGCTGCCCTTGTCCTGACTGGGCGCACGGGAGACGACGTTGTCTCTGGCGGTGTTGTGACCAACAAAGCGCGTGCCAAGGCTCTTGCCCTGGCTGAACGATCGGGCGCCCAGGGCGAGCATCCGCCTCTCCCGCGTTTCCTTGGAGGGGACGCTATGGCCTCACGCTGGAAGGGCGGGCAGCCCCCTCTGGGCCTCGCAGAAGAAGCACGCTTCAGGCAGCTGGATGCATTATGGGCATGGCCAGCTCCGCGGCTCCCGTCTGCCTCAGCTCACCTCGAGCGCCCCGCTCCCCCTGGCTCCGCAGATGGTCACTTTCTTGCCGCCCTATTGATCGGCGGTACGGATGCTGAGACAGGGGCCCTTCTTCACTTGACGGGTGCGGTGTCCCGTAAACGCCGGGATGAGCAGAGGGAGTTCCTAGATCGCGCTGCTGACCGGGGCCATCTGCTCGCAACCTGGCATCGCTCTGCCTGGAGTGCCGATGGAGCAGCACGCGACGGTGAAGTGTTCTCGGGGGGTGCAGGAGGTCCCACGTGTGCTGAAGCTGTGCGTGACGCTCTTTGGGCTTCTCGCTCCGGCCCGGGCGCAAGGTCGGCTTCCATTGCAGCCGCCTCCACCGTGGCACGTGCTGCCGGCCTCGTCCCGCCCCCTCCAGGACGGAGCGAATGGGACGTTGAGGGATCCGTGGAGGCTGCGCTACTCGCATTTCTGAGGGTGGCTGACGGAACGGGCTGCCCTGCGGCCACCAGGGATGCTGCGACCGTGGCGAGGGGCTTGGCGGCAGCGAGTGCGTTGCAAGAGAATGCGACAGACCCTAGAGAAGTCGTTCTCGGAGCCATCATGCACCTGGGCGATGTCCTTCGTTCAGCCAGTGGTAAATCTCTGTGCTCATTGGGTGATGCTTTGGATCGGCTCGCTGCGTGGATGGATAATTTTTCCGCAAGCGAACATCTGGGATGGTCATTGACCCCAACCGCATTGCAAGCTGCCTTTTATGATGAACTCGCCTGGGTCAACAATGGATTTGCAACACGCATAGCTGCCGTCGCCCGTGTGCTCAAAGAGGCGGGCAAGTTGGTCGACCTGGAAAGCCCGTCGTCCGCCCTGCCCCAGTCGTCAGCGCCGTCGTCGATATCATCCATGGTGACTGAGGGTTATCGGCTGGCTGCTGACGCTCTTGACGCAAGGGCAGCGCGATTGGGTGGAGGAGCGTCTGCCGTACGACTTGGTCGGACTTTGATAGCGGACAGCAGGAACCCTCATCGAGCAGCAACGGGGAGGGCCCTTCTTGAGGCGACTACCCTTCGCGCCGACCTTGACGAATTTGTCCGTGCAGACGCTGCGTTTGAGGTCGCAATCTTGACCCAATTCGGCGAGCCCGGAGATTTTGCCACTGCTGACCTTGGTACGTCCCGGGCCTGGCTCGACCATGCCGCCTCGTTTCGCGACCAACGCCATGGATCGCTCCCGTCGCTAGTCCTTCACGTTAGTGCCACGGTCCAGCGCCTGTTGGCAGGAGGAGCCGTGCCGCTGACGCCGCCTGCTGCCAGGACTACGGCCACCGTTTGGTCCGCCCTCGGCAGCCCGTGGCCCGATATTCCTCCTCCCTGGGTGCCTCGGCGTGCGATCAGTCCTCTCGCGATGCTCGATAAGATATGTCATCGGGCAACACGCCCCCTCGTACAGTGGGTAGCACAAGTGTCGGCGAGGGCTGGTCATGCGAGTCTTGCTCTGATCAGGGCTGCGCTTGATTGGGCTGTCACCTTGGGATTTGGGCGGGGACCTGCGGCAGTGACTGTGGCCTCTGCCATCGCTTCCGCTCCATGGGTTGATTCCGTCGTGGCGTGGTTTGTCCAGACTGTGACGTCGCCGGTGGCTGCCGAACGCGAGTGGTGGGGAGGTGCCCCACCGAACTGGCTGCCACCACCACCGCCACCGCCCGCACCATCTTCTGCTGCGGTCAAAGGTCCCGCGGCAGAGGCAGGTGAGACTCCCCTCGCTGCGCGCCTCGTTTGGGCATACTTGCGGTCATTAGGGCGTCTCGGCAGCGCATTTCTCTCTCTCCTCTCCACGCTTCTGGCTGCCAACGATTCGGTCTTAGCAGTCGCGGTCTGCAGCTCGGCCCTCCTGCTGGTCACAGTTTGCCTCCTCGCCATGCGTGGTGCCCGTAGAGAACTCCAGGATCCCGAAGGACCGGAGGCGGCTTGGCGGAGAGGTGCGCAATGAGGAAACGGGTTCAATTGAAACTTACTAACCAGTCTCCATCCCCTCCCCTCCAGCGGCCACGGCGACACGGCCCAGCGCGTCCGCCGCTTCCGAGATGCCCGATGGCGAGGGGTCGTCAGCACTGCTGCGCCGGGGATCCGACCGTGTCGCCTCGATGTGGAGGGACCGAGGCCCGCCGGGTTTGAAGACGATCGGGAATATGGGCTTGAATCCCGTTTTGGACTCGTCAGGCACCTTGACATTGCGCTGATAGACAGCTCCCGACTGGTCGATCGTGCACAGATCGACATTGCTGCCTGACCCAAGGTCGTTGGTAATGCCTGACAGGATGGCGCGCGTGACAAGAGCCTCGGCCTCCTCCCTGGTCATCCCCTCGCTGAAACTATCCTCAAAGACCCCCATGGCAGCAAGCGACCCGCTGCCCATCGTGGCAAAGGGCAGCGCATCGGTGCTGCCGTGCGGGTAGACGGAAAACAGGTGGGCCCCAGTTGGGTCCCATCCGCCAAGGACGAGGGCAGCGCCGATGTGGCCCTGGTGCTTGTACAAGTGCGTGCGCAGCAGCGTATGTGCCGATATGACACGGCTGGGACGGCCCGTTTCGAACCGATGGAGCTCGAGCGACCGCGCGACCTGAGCCGTCGTGTGCTCAGTGTCGGCCGCCGTGCCGGCACCGCAGCAGTAGATCTGGGGAGCCAAGTAGTGAATCTTCTCGCAATTTTTATCCGCCACCGTCGACCCCGCCGTCGATCGAGTGTCGGCCCCAAGGACTACGCCGCCCTGCGAGCGAGAGAGCGAGAGGGTGAACACGCGGGGGTGGGAGGGGCGGTGAAGAGCTGGTCCCACGTCGCATAGGGACCGCCTCACACTGGGCAAGGCGGCGGCGGAGAGGCTTTGGTCTGGCTGATGCCACCCCCGACTCTGGCTGCACGCCTCCAGCTCTACGCCGACGACAACGGCGGGGAGCGCGACCCCCGACCCTTTCCCCGCCGCGCCAGGCCGAAGCGCTGCGGTCGCGTCGGACTGGTCTTCCCGCGCGTTCCTCAGGACGTTCTCGAACGCGAAACTCTGTCCCTCACATAAATCATGACAAAAGGCGCCTGACCCACCTTGAAACGGACGCCCGCGATCGTTGTTCCCGTTTTCTTCACCCGCGGCGCAGCGGCACCAACCCTCGCGAGGTGTGCGTTGCGCGCCGCGAGGGAGAAAGAGAAACCAGGCGGTTCACTGGATTCTTGCATCTTCGTAGCTCTCTCTCGAGCGTTGGCGTCGGCGGGCGCGGCTTCGGACCTGCAGCCCCAACCGGCATGAGGAAGCACGAGGCATGTCGCTGTCGCCATGTCGACTGAGAAACGGCCCCCGCATTGGATGCAGACTGGCGGAGCGCAATTCCTTCTTCGCCGCTGCCGCATTGGCTCGGTGCGCAGATCTAGCAGCGACGTCCGTTCTGTCAAGAACGGCTGCGGCCGACGACGACGCCTGGCCCGCCTGGCACGCGTTCCCGCCCGCCTACACACTGCAGCCACACGACGGAACTCGTGAGAGGTGAGCCGGAAGAGACAACGACATACGGTCAGCAGGGCGCTCTTGAAGACCGAGGGGGCTGTCGGCGACGCCCGCACGGACTGCGCCCCCAGCTCTTCCTCCTTTTACAACAACGGCACCCGCAGACAGCTTGACCAGTGGGCCGACCTCATCGAGGACTATTGCGCTCGACGCCGGTGCTGGCTGCTTCCCCTCGCCCCGTCGTCGACACCGTTGTTGTTGTCGGGCGCCCCATCGCTGGACGCCTCGCCTCCTCGAGGCTCAGCTGCCGAGGCCGAGCTCCTCCTTTGGCGATCGCGCCCCCTTCCTGGGCGCCCTGAGAACTCTCGCGCGCTCCTTGGTCCCGCCCGCGTCGCCGCTCTCGCGCGTGTCGCTTCGCGCGGAGCGGGACGGTGGGCCCTTGCCGGCGGTAGCGCCGCAGTGGCGTCATCACAGCCGGCATCCGTTGTCCTTCACGCCCTGACTCGCGGCGACCGCGACGCCGGCGCTCCACCCCCCAGCGCAGTCGCGCTAGTGGTATTCGCGGCGGCCGGGGTGCTGGACCGCCGCGGCTGCGACGGCCTGACTTCTCTCTCACTCGCGGTTCTCGCCTGGGCCCGTGGTCCATCGGGCCCGCCTGGCGGCGTCGCGCTCCTCGAAGATCTCGCTGAAGAAGGCCCGACGGGCCCCGGCGGACCACCGCCGGCCTCGGCGGACGCTTGTGCGCTCCTGAGGGGGGCTCCCCTTGGTCTCGTTACTGCCGTCGTCGATTCCCTCGTCGCGTGCGGGGCGGCCTCGCACGTCGCTGGAGGTGCTGTCAAGTTTGCCGCCGCCGCCTGAGAGAGCCACTCCGCTTGGATCGCGATGGTGTTCGGACGCCGCGAAGAGAAGAGTCGGCGCAGCCATGAAATGGGGTGCGGCGATGTGGTACCGCCAGACCCCGAAAGACCTACAAGTCTGCCCGAGGGCGCCCGGCCGTTAGATGCAGCCATCGGGGCCGCATCTGCACGCCACTCGATCAGCAGACTAAGCTTCACCAGGCGAGTGTCGCGGGGTAGTGCGGCGCTCGTCCTGATCACGTCCCCGCGTGTTTCTCACGCCAGGCGGCAACGACTGCTCTTCACCCCTCTATCTTTCCTTCCGTTGTTCCATTTCGTCTCTCGCTCTTCGTCTACCTGACCGCCGGAGCACGACCGCCCCGCCCCGCCCCGCTGTCCTTATTGATGACAGGGACATGAGACGGGGCAGCCTTGGCGAGCTCGGTGGACGAGACTCGGCAGACCCCGAGGAGCTCGCTCGTCTTGCTGTCGAGGCGCTGCAGGCGCTGGGCTGGGGCGATGGCGACAGTAGTGTCAGCGCCAATCGCTGGGAACGCCACACGGAGACGCTGTTGTCACCCGCGTCGCCTCCCGCGGCTTCTCACGATCTGACGTCGGCACCCTCGCAGTCTGCCGCTGCGTCAAAAGCTCCGCCGAGCTTTCCGTCGTGCCGTTTAAGCGAAGAACCGCCTTGCATCCCACGGTGGTCCACTGAGCTTTCTGGGGCACTCGAGGCCCTCCCCGATCTGCTGGCTCCCGTGCCTTCTGCCGCGGGTAGTGCCCCCGCCGCACAAAGGCCGGCACCGCCGAGGCGCGGGTCATGCCGTGGGGTCCGCCGCGGTGGCACGGGTGGCTGCCAGGGCGACCCTCCTGGATGCCCTCACGGCTACGCTGGCTGTCAGGGACCGCCCCGCCGCCGGCGCGTTGTTCTATTTTCCGACTACGATGGCACGCTCTCTCCTATTGTCGCCGACCCTGACCTCGCTCGTCTTCCCGAGGGCGCGCGGGCTGCCCTAAACGCCGTGTCCCGCTGCGTGCCCGTTGGTCTTCTCTCAGGACGTGGGCGCGAGAAGGTCCAGGCGTTTGTCGGCCTTCCCCACCTGACCTACGCAGGTTCCCACGGTCTGGATATCGCGGCCCCTGTTTGGGGGGGGGCGGGTCGGGAAGAGAGGGAAGGACGAAATCCCACGGACAAAGGAGACAAAATCCTGCACACACCTGCAGCACCCTACCTTCCCCTCATGGACGAGGTGTTTCACCGCCTCGAGGCGGCCGTGGCTGGCCGGACCCCGCCCGGCGCCATCGACGGTCACAGCGACGCTGGAACGTCAGGTGAGGCATCAGCACGCACTGGCAAGAGCTCGCACTACCAGGACGACGACGCCGTCCTCCCAGGGGGTCTTCCGGGCGCCACTGTAGAGCACAACCGCTTCTCCGTGTCCCTTCACTTCCGTCGATGCCCGGAGCCGGAGGCCGCCGGCCGCGTCGCCCTCGCGCTGGCGGCCCGAGAGTCGCGCCGCTGCGCTCGTCTCGCGCAGCAGAACGCACAAAGCGTGGATCCATTGCCTCTGCTTGTGCCGTCATCGGGAGGACACGCCCTCGCGCCCGTGGGCGCTCTCCTTCGCGTCGGTCAGGGGCGCAAGGTCGTGGAGATCCGGCCCGACCTCGACTGGGACAAGGGACGTGCGCTCGAGTATCTTCTTCGTCTTCAGGGCACCAGTGACGACTCCGACGGACCCGGTGCCGACGGAGGCAACGATGACGTCCTTGTCATCTATCTTGGCGATGATCGTACTGACGAAGACGCCTTTGCTGCGCTCGCCCGGCGCAACGCACGTCTCGCTGCTGCTCACCAGGAGGTCCCGGGGGGTGGCGCTACGCCGCTCGCGGGTGTCGGAATCTTAGTAAGCGCCGCACCAAAGCTCACTCTGGCGACTCATCACATCGAGTCGCCAGCCGAGGTCGAGGAGCTCCTTTGGAGGCTCGCGGTCTGGGGCGGCGGCATCGAAGGGGCACATGATGCTCTTCCGCCCTCCTCCGTATTTGGGCGCCATGCCGCAGAGGTGCCAAACGATGGTCTCTGCGCCAGTTGCGAGGACATCATGCGCATCCGATGGAAGGGTCGCTTCTTGCGGGGCGCAGGCAACCCTTGGGTTGTGCCTGCGGCGGACGTTGATTCCTCCTCGGAGGGGGAACATGAGGGGGGGGAACTCCTCTGGACACCACGGCCGGATCTCGGGTCACCAGATGCCACGGAGATGGCGCTACGGGCTGCGTCTGCTGCCGCCCATCAGGCTCGGGGGGGCGGAATGGCCCCGCCGATCGCTGCCCCAGCTCCTTCGCCGGGGGGAAGACGCGTCGGGGCGCGGCGGGTCGGCGGCGGACTTCTCTCAGCCTCCTCAGGGGACGGCGGGATGAAACCTCTCATCTGACGTGTTCGGGACACAGGACTTTAATGTGTCGTGTTTTGATGGGATCCATGGCAAATTCGTCTCCCTTAACCCGCCTCGCTCGCCTCCGCCTCTGCGGCCGCACCCCACCCTATTATAGTTATCTTGACATAGGCGTCCATCGCGTCCTCGAATGCCTGCCGCCCGACTTCATCGAGCCAGTCCCCTGCCTCCTGCGAGCCATTTTCCCTTTTCATTTTCCCTTCCCGCCACGCGGAGCGACACCCCTCAAGAACTCTGTGGATCGTCGCAGCTCTGGGCTCCGCTGTCCGCTGCAGCTCAGAAGCCTCCTGCACAAGACGCTCCATCGCAAGCGCCAGCGCCGCTCTCTCCTTGTTAGCCTCAGCCTGATGCTCGCGGTTCCGCTGGCTCGCCGGGATCAAAAACGCGAATTTCCCCGCATACGATCTAGCGTGCATCACCCGCTGGGCGATCTTCTTGGACAGAGGGGCTGCGGTCCTGTTGGTATTGAGCAGCAGCTTGATGGTGGCTGCGGCGTTGGTACGCGACCACCTGGCCTGCTCCTCAGGCGAATCGGGGTCGCCGTGAGCAAAGTGGCTGCAGGGGGGGGCGGGATTTGGAAGGGGTCGGTCAGCAAGCAAAATCTTGCGGCAGCTAGCGCAGGTGCGAGCACTGGGAGCACAGGAACTTGCCAGTTTTCCCCCCCAGGCATGTTTCTCTCTCTCCCCAGGCAGCCCTCGCGCTTCGCAAAGTTCGGACACGGCATCCGAGAAAGGAGACGCAGAGTCTCAACGTCGAAATCGTACGGCTCGATCTCAGCAACGGCTGGCCGGGATGGTCCCGGTCCAGGAGCAGTAGCAGCGGGGCTGGGCCGCGCCCAGAGGTCGTCGTCGCTTTCGCTATTTTCACGGTCGCTTTCGCAATACTCCCTGTAGTTGTGTGATGCCGCAGTACTGTTGAACCCGTCTCCACGCTCCCCGTGCTGCGTAACCATGCCAAGTTTTTCCTTCGGTATCAGCCAGCCGTCGTCTTCCTGTTCGGACAGTGCCACCTGCCGCGCCAGCTCCTGGTTCTGGTCTGTCTGCTCGAGCTCCAGCCGCTCCGCCTCCTGGCCCTCAACCTCGCGCTTCACGGCCTCGGACGCTCGTTTGCGCTCGACCCTTTCGCACTCGACTCTCACGCGCTCGGCCTTTTCCGCAGCCTGCCGGCGGGCCGTCTCGATTCTCTGCTGCCGTTCCAGACGCGCGCGCTCAATCTCAGCATCAGCCTTTGCCCGTTCTTCCATCCGCTTCTTCTCGGTCTCGGCTGCTGCCACATCCCAGTCACGGGAGCGGATTGCAACGGCTGCGCTCTCTTCCCGGCGGCGCTCCTCCGTCGCTATTCTCTTCTTCTTCTTCTCTGCCTCTACAAAGACCTCCTTCGCCCGCGCGAGGCCCATCCCCCCGTCGGCACAGTGGCGCGTGTTGGCCTCGGCGAGCTCGTCTGTGGTCCGCGGACGATGATATCCTGGTATCGACTGATAGATGGCTGCGATTGCAGGGTCAAACTCCGTTGTGGTCGGCACCGGACGCACGTGCTGGGCGCGGATCTCGGAGGTGGCAAGGGGTTGTTCTCCCTGCGCAAATATCTGCGCAGCCAGCTGCAGGTCGCTGTCGTCGACTAACAAAGCGGCCTTGTCGTCCTCCGTGACTCTGTCGTTGGAAGGGAGCGTGGCAACGGGCTCCCCTGGAGTGTGCGCCAGGGACTGCGAGGATGGCACGTCGCACCTCCCCCTCTCACCGAGCCACTTCTGTCGCGCATCCTCTTCCTTTGAGCGAACGGTGAAGGAATCTTTGAAGGCCTGCTTGGCTTGCGTCCCTGAGGCGATGATCTCACTGAAGATGGCACGCATCCCACGTTCAACACGGAGACGCTCCGCCTCCGGAATCTTGCAACGAACCGATCCGGCCGGAGCATCCCCCCATGGGGCATCGTGCCAGGCCTCGTCAAGCCGCGTCTCCCAGCCGTCTCCAGCGGTGTCCAAGAAGGCGTGGCGGCGAGCGCATTCCTCGGCCGAAGGCGAAGACGTTTGGGAGGTCAACACAGCAGCCATGGCCTCAGAGACCGCATCCCAGAGCTCCTTACCATTAGACACAGATACCTTCCCCGCAGCTTCAACCAGCGCAGCGTCGAGAGCAGGGCTCCAGGAAAACTCTCCACGGTACGGCCCAGGAGGCGTATCCGGAGGCACGGGGCCATCGCCTAAAGCCCAAGCACCGCCGACAGCGCCCCATGCAGCAGCACCGCCGCATCCACCAACCCATCCCCCTCCAGAGAAGTCCGCCAGGCGCAGCGCAGCTCGGAGCAGCGCAACTGTGGACTCCTTCCCCCGGGCTCGAACGTCCCAAAGCTCCTGCGCGCTATCGGTCTTTGGGTCTAGCGTGCCGAGACCGATAATGTAGAGCACAAGTGTCTTCAGATGCTTCGACCGGAGCTCAAGCCCCGGGTCGAGCGACTTGTTCTTCGACGACTTGAGCGTCTTGCAGAGAGCCTTTATCCGGTCTAAACGGTCAACAACCCTGCTCTGTACTTCCTCGACGAAGTGGCTGCGGATATCGGCGACGGCTGACCGTGCAGCTTTAAGCACTTGGATGTGCATCTCCTCCATGGCGGCCTGCGCGGCCTCGTTGTCCGACATAGCGTCACCGCCAGCGTCGGGATGGGTCTTCCACTTCTCCTGCCATGCCGCCTCGGCCGGTCTCCAGGCATTCAGGATGGCGAGATCCGCGGCCACCAGACGTCGGGCGTCATCGGCAGCGCCACTGGCCTCGGAACGCAGCTTGCGCCGCACATCCGCAACCTGCCTGACCAACTCCGGCGGCGATGCTAGGCCGTCGTCGTCCTCGATGGCCCAGCCTGGGGGCTCCTCCAGGAGCCTAACGGTAGACCTGATTGCCCGCAAACGGGGGTCCGGTGAGGAAGCAGGGCCCGGCTCATCCAATTTGGCACGCGGCTGTGTCGAGATGGAGGCTGTGGGGTACTCGACCTCCTCCGTGTTGGGAGCTAGAGCCGGGGCGGAAGCAACGTCTGCCTTCAGCTCCAGGGAGCCATTCTCCTCGATGGCAAGACTAGGCTGAGGGGACGGCGCAGCGGAGTCCTCTCCCTCAGCGGACTTGTCCCGTGGCGTGAGGTGGGCGAGAGGGGGGAGATCGCGACTTCCGAAAAATCCATAGGCCCCACTGCCCTGCTCGAGAGGGGGCGCCGAGCCGCCCATCCATCCGATGGGGAAGAGGGGGGGTAAGGCTGAGACGATAGCGTCGTTCCCTGCGCCCACCACTTCGTCGTTGGGCACGCGGCGCCAGGGCTCAGCGGGAGCGAGGTTGACGACAAGACCAAGGCCCTTGTAAATCGTGACGGCTGCATCGCCGCTTAAGATAGTGTTGTCGACGGGTTGAGTGATGTGGGGCGTCGTTGTTCTATGGTGCTGAACGATCGAGGACGCATCACCTGGGTTTGCGACCCAGGCGACGCTGTTGAGCGCGGTGGACGTGTCCACCTCGCCGAGGCTGGGTCGCTGCCAGGGCACACTGCCGTCTCCACTGGTCCGCGTGCCATTAAAGCGGAGGTCTAGGCAGCGCCAAGGTGCAGGGTTGAAGAGCCAGTGGACGGGCCGCTTATCATCGTCGGGCCCTGCGTCCATGCACCAAGGGACGCTGCCACCAAGCGCAGCCGCCCTGACGACAGCGTGACCACCCCACACCAGCTCGACCCGGGTCGTCCACGCTAGCGCGAGGGGCGAGGCCAGCTGGCTGCGGCGGAGTGCGTCGAGGAACGCCCAGTCTGCCCGGGCCTCGGCCTCAGACGCTGCCTCCCCACTCATGCTCGAAGTGAACTTGGACGGCACAGCCGACGCGGCGAGGATGAGACCAACCAGCAGTCGCCCTGAGGCCGACGCGTGGTCGAGAACGTCAGCACGGGCTGCGGCCAGGTCGACCGAGGGCGCCAAGGAGCGTCCGCTGTCATCGTCGCTGGCGGCGACGTCTGGCCACCCGACGACCTCGTGAGTGGCCTCCACCATGTGTGCGGGGCGCACAGCGCCGGTCGCACCCGCGACACGCCTCGCCAGGGCAGACGCCCGGTGAGACCCGCCGTCACCATCGGGCGCCACCAGCGCCTCGCAGCACCGGCGACCGCCCAAGTCGGTGATGAGGACGAGGGTGGAGGGCTCGCCGAGTGTCGCGAGCAGGGGGTCGGCTTGCCACCAGGCCCCTGAAGGCTCTCCACCGGCAGCAGCATTGACGCACGCCGGCGGAAAGGTCAACGAGAAACGAAGCTCGCCCCGCTTGGCGTCGGAGCGCTCGGGCAAGAGAGCCACAACGCCGGGGGCGGGCAGAACATACCGGTCATGGCCAACAGCAACCTCGGGCGACTGGACGGAGCCAGCGACGTGCTTGCTGCCGCCGTATTTTTTCGCGATGTGTTCCAAGAGCTTCTCAGACGACTTCATTGCCCACAGAAAGATCGAGTCGACCTGGGGCAATTGATGGGGGGGGAGAGTGGGTCGAGCAATGACAGTCGATGGTGGCGCCGAAGGGGGCGGCGTCCGTGGCGGGTTCCATACGACGCGCCTTTTCGACTGTTGTGAAGAAGTGCCGCAGTGGACGAGACTAGTTCGAAGAGATAGTGAATTTATCGTCGGGTGGATCGAAGACGGCGCAGAGGAGCGGAGCGGGGGCTGGCGCCACTCGCGGCGCAGCACAACGGTTTCGCGCCGCGGGCTCGCCTCTCCTTAGTGCACACCTGCGGACAGCATGCGTAAGCCGTGGGCGGGCAGCTCGCTTCGTCTTGCATTTGAACAGCGCGGGAATACTCGAACTCTCCGCACGCAGAGAGCGGGCGGCTGAGGCCCCACCTGAACGCATCGCCGCTGCTCTCAGCCGGGGGGCAACGTCAAGGCGTCAGCAAGGAGGCGAGGAGACCAGGGCGAGAGAGCGCCGAGCTGCGCTCGCCGAGCAGCGTTTGGGGACGCCACCATGGCTGCCTTACCCCGCTCTATTTGGTCCAAGTTCGGGAAAGGAGCGACGGCGCAGTGGACGTTTTCGCCCATACCAAGCGTCGAAACACGTCGGTTTTCCGTCCTATTGCAGGCCCAGCTCGGTGCGAGGAGCGTCGCCGCTGCCGCGCCGAACCCCCAACCGCGCCGCCGCCGCCAGGCGGCCCCCGAGCCACCGTTGCCAGGCGGCCCCCGAGCCACCGCCGCCGAGGACCCGGTCGGGCGGTCCCTTCCTCGATGGCCGCGGGACCGGACGCCTACGCCCGGGCCGTGGCACGCCTAGCTGCTGCGAGTCTGGCCCAGAGCCACGGCTTCGAGCTGATCCAGGAGTCAGCCCTTGACACGTTAGCTGACGTACTGCTACGCTTTCTCGACGAGGTCGGCGCCGGGGCGGCGGCGCGCGCGCAGCACGCCGGTCGTGGCAGGGTGTGCCTGGCTGACGCCGCCCCCGCCCTCTTGGCCCTGGGGGCCGACCCTTCGTCGCTTGCGCGATTCGCGAGCCTCGCCGAGGAGTCACCCTTTCCCGCGCCTCTGGCGCCCTTCCCTGTCCAGCGCGGAGGTCGCCGTGGCCGCGCCGGCGCGGGTGCGGCCCGCAGAGACGCCGAGGCCCGTGCCGGACTCTGGGGCGACCCTCCGGGCGGCACGTGGGGCGAACCAACGGGTGCCGAGCCTGGTCCCGCGACGGCGGGCCCGTCTGGTGCTGCCGAGCTTGCTGGGGCCGCCGCGGACGCAGGGCTTGGGGTTATGGATGGCTCCGTCGCCAGTCCCGACGGAGACCCGTCGGCAGCCGTCCTGGCGGCCGCCGGAGGCGGTAGGCCACTCGCCCCCTCTGCTGCCGCCCTCAGCGAGGCCGCCGTCGCGCCCCGATTGGGCGTTCCGGCCCCGCACTGGCTGCCGGCCCTGCCCGACGCTCACGCGCGACTCGCGACGCCAGTCACGGCGCCCGGTGGCTCGGCCGATGCGCCCATGGCCACTGGCCTCGGCTCCAGTCGTGGAGGTGCAGAGGCCGCTCGATCAGCCACGGCCCGAGAAACAGCGGCTGCCACTGCCCGCAACCAGATCGAGGCGTCGCTTGCGGCCGTTGCAGCGGCGAAGGCGGGTCGAAGCGACGATGACGGCGCTAACCGCGACCCGACAGCGCCACCGGGCGGCGCATGGGCTGAAGGCGGCGGGTGGGGCGAGGGCGACCCAGGTCCCCTTGCCGGCCCGGGGGAGAGGGGGCGTGCTGGACTCGGCGGACGAGCAGCCGCCGAGGCCATCTTCGGTGGGATGGGAGGAAATGCCCTGGCGTCTAAAGGTGCAGGAGTCTGCGGCGGAGCGATGGATGTCGATATGCTGGGGACAGTCAACGACGTTGCGCCGGGGTCGGGCTTCGCCGTCGTCCCCCGTGGCCCCACATCTGACCCTGGTCGACCTCTGCTTTCGTTGTTGGACCCCGCCTTGGCCTCCGCGCGGCGCGCTCGGCTCCTACACGGACGGGGAGCGGATGGTCGGGGACGGCCAACTTTACAGGGAGCCGAGGCGGCAGGTGCTGAAATCTTTGCTGCTGCTCGCTGTCCGAGGAAAGCAGCGGACGCCTCGTGAGGGAGAGAGAGGACGGAGTGCGCGAGAGGAGTTAGGATCCCCCCTCAAATAACTTTCGCGCTCTACCGATCCCCGGTCTGATGATCAGGCGGGCCGCACAACCGAGCCCCGACCCGCACCCTCGGCAAGGTCGGCAAGCCTCGATCTTAGATCCTCCACCTCGTCTCGCAGACGAGCGACCTCGGCCGCCTCGGGCCCGCCCCGACCCACCATGGCGCTTTTGGCACTCCAGCTGTCTCCCATGACTTCCGCTCCGCGGCCAACTGCCGCACCCGCAGCGCGTAGCGCTGCCGCCAGGTCCTCGAGCAGATCGTCCCCGTCCTCAACTCCGGCGCTGATGCGCACGAGATCATCTGGAAGGCCCCGCGCAGCGCGGACCTCAGCCGGTATAGACGCATGGCTCATGAAACACGGAAGACTGATCTGACTCGTCACCGACCCGAACGAGACCGTAATCTTCATCAGGCGGCATGCCTCGACGATGGTGCGCGATGCCTCCAGTGAGCCCGTGGTGAATGAGAGGAGCGATCCGCCAAGGCCGCCGCGGACAACGCTCGACCCAGGCCACAGGCCGTCGGCTCCTTGGCGGGGCACAGTAGCCACGCCAACCATGCGTGCGGCAAGACCCATCTGCGAGACATGCACGGCGTGGTTGGCGTGTCCCGGGAGGCCGGGATAGGACACGGTCTTAACCAGAGGGTGGCCGTCAAGGAAGGCAGCGATACGCGCCGCATTCTCCGCCTGGCGCTCCATGCGGACGGCCATCGTGCGCATGCCTCGGAGAGCCAGCCACGACTCGTGGGGCGCGAGGATGGCACCCTCGGCGTTGAGCGTGAAGGCCACGGCGTCCGATACGCGGGAATGGCCACCAGGGAGCACGTTACGGTCGGGGTGATCACGCACCGCCAACACGCCACCAGTGATGTCCGAGTGCCCGCCGGGGAACTTTGTCAGCGATGTCATGCTGATATCTGCTCCAATTTCCTCGTGAAGGGGCAGGCAGTAGAGAAAAGGGGCCATCGAATTATCCACCGCAACAACGGCTGAGGGGGAGGTGGCGCGCACTGCGGCGGTGCAGGCGGCCAGGTCACATACCTACAGACGACAAGCGGGGTCGCGGTGGGAGGTTGCGGTGCGAGGGGGAGACGCACGGAGCGAGGCGCGCCTCCCCGCTGGTGTCTGCACTGCACTAGGCAACGTATCCACCCCGGGGCCGCGGAACTCACCTGCATGCGCGGGTTGGTTGGCGACTCCAGGAGGACGAGGCCGACGCCGCCACCACCTGCGACCGCAGCTGCGCAGGCCGCTTTGACCGTCTCGGGATTCGTGGTGTCGACATTGACGACAGTGAGGCCGGCCGTTGGCGCAACGCGAGAGAGGAGACGGGACGACCCCCCATAGAGGTCGTCTCCCGCGATGATGGTGCTGCCCACTGGGCAAAGGCGCAGCAGGGCCGCGATGGCGGCCATGCCCGAGGCGAAGGCAAAGGCCCGATCGGCCTGCTCGAGCCGCGCGCAGTGGGCCTCAAGGAGGGAGCGCGTTGGGTTGCCAGACCGGGTGTAGTCGTACTCGCCGGCCTTGGTCGCCGACGGCTGACCAAAGGTTGCCGTCTGGTACACGGGCGGGCCCGTGGCGTGATATGGGTCGAAGGAGCTACGACCGCGGGGATGCACGACGACGGTGGAGGCAGAGCAGTCGGCCGTCTGGTGTTCCCAGGTGTCGCAGTTCGTGCGGTGCTGGGAGGCCACGTCGACCGGCTTGGCGGCCCCGTCGGCGGGCCAGGCGCGGGGCGGTGATGGACCGCGACGGAGACCGAGATATGGCGCTGAACCCACGCCATGGAGCTGCTGAGTACGTCTCGTCATGTACCAGAGACTCGACGCGGTCTGCATGCTCTGACCAGGGAGAGAGAAGTCTCGGAAACGGCGGCTCGTCAGCTGTGAGGATCCCTAGGCCGTCCTTGCGCGCCGCGACTGTGATACGGAGACGATCAGTTGAATTTGTTGTATCGATTGCCTCGGAAGGTGGTTCGGAGCAAGGAGGAGCCCGAGGAGGACGTTTTCGAGAGTCCTCCTGGCGCCTGTAGGTCGTTCTCGGTCTCTATCAGACATCACCGCGCGCAGCCCTCGCCACCACCTCAGCCACCGCGGCCGGCGCCGGCGCGTCCCCCAACGGGTGCCACTCTCCCCTCCCCTCTGCCAATGCAGCCGCGGGTGGCGCTCGCCGCGCCATCTTAAGCGAGGCAGCAGAGATCCAGCGCCCCGCGTCCGCCCGGGCGGCAGCGCGCTCACGGGCGTCGAGGCCACCCATCGCAGCCCCTGTCCGCGCCGCAGCGCCCCAGCTCGGCCGACCCCCGCCCGCTGGCGCTGGCGCCACCGTGGCCGTGGCAGGCCGGCGAGCGGTCGTCGAGGCCACGGCCCCACCCGGCCCCATCGCCGGCCCAGTCGCCCGGCAACACGACAGCGACGGCCCCCTAGCCCCTCCCGCAGAGGGGGTTTTCTCCTCGTCATCTAGACCTGCCCGCGCCCGGGCCGCCAGCCGTCCGTGCCGGAGGAAAGCGGCCCAAGTTGCGCGACCCGGCTCAGCGTCAGCCGCGGCGCCGCCCAGTCGAAGTAGCTCACGGGCAGCGGCAGCAGCAGCGTCGCCGACCAGTGCCTTTGCCGCCGCCGCTGCCAACCCGGCGTGCACCGCACCGCGATTCAGATGAGCCGGCGGCGGCGGCGGCACCAGAGCTCGCGACGCCGTCCGCCTCGCAGCCGCAGCCGCGTCGGCCGCGTCGGCCGCTGCCTCGTGGCCACCCGCCCTCCTGCCGTGGCCCGGCGCCCCCGGCACATCGGGGTCCGTGTCATTCATCCAGGCGCCGCCGCCCCGCCCGGCGCCCGTCCGCCAACACAGTGACTCCTCGAGGTCGGGATGCATCCCGGGCACCATGCCGTCAACGCCCCACGTTGCGGGGGGCTTAGGCCGGGTCTCGCATCCATCAGTGGCTCCATCACGGAGCAAGGTGCCTCCGTGGCAGGGGGGCAGCGGGATCGCGCCCCCCCCGCCCCAACCGGGAGTCTCGCCACCCGACTCAAAGGTGGAGACAGCCGCGGTGTAGTCGGCGGGGCCCCGGCCGTCGGCAGAGATTGCGCCGGCGTCGACAGAGACCAAGGCGGCTGAGGACTGGCACTGGCTCCCTGCCGTGGTTGAGGGTTGCCGTCGACCCTTCAGGGTCGCCCCGCGAAGTGTCGCGACTATGTCGGCGGCCCCGCCTGAGGCGAGAGGCAGACCGCCACGATCCCGCGTCCCCGCCCCGCCAAGAGCACCTGCGGCCGCCCCGAGGCCGGGGCCAACGGGCCCCGCCGTGGCTGTCGCCGCCCCGCCGCCGCTAGGTCCGCTGGCCGTCGCAAGGGCGCCCCGCACATCGGTGGCGGAGCGTCCCACGGCTCCAGTGGCGCAGAGAACGCCGAGGCGCCCAACGAAATCGCAGAATCCCCCAAAATCGAGAAGACCCGACCCCGCGGCCGACCCTGGCGCTGCCGCCGCCGCCGCCGCCGCACGCCACGCGGCGGGATCCGCACCTGTACCTGGGCCCCCGCCCCCGCCCGTGGGACATCGATAGGCGTAGCCCTTATGACGATACGCCTCCTTGCCCTCTCCACTGTAAGGCTCGCGACAGGCGCGCGCCGATGCCCCGAAGCAGAGGGCAACGTCGCGTGCCCCGCATCGTGCGGGCACCCAGCCGAGAAAGGCGGCCATGTCCTGCCGGAAGGAACGGGGCGTGGGGGGGGTGTAAGGTGTGGCCGTGGGCAGCGACAGAGCGAGCATGCCAGAGGACCGGACGATCGGGTGGATGGGCACTCACCAGGGCGCCACGGACAGACAGAAGCGGGGCTGGGGACCAGCAGAGACCCCGGAGAACAGCGCGCCACCGGGCGACAGCGCGTGGCGGAGCGCCGGGCGGGGGCCAGAGGGGTGGGCAGCGGCACGCTCCGCCGTGGGGCGACCCGCCGGCGCGACGGCGGGCTTCGGCCGCAGCAGCAAGGCCGGCAGCGGCGAGCAGCCGCACGCCGGCTGCGCCCCCGTCATTCGAGGACGCATCGCCGCCCCCTCTCCCTGCCGGTGGAGGACGGGATCTCGCCCACGTCCGCTCGCGCGCCGCCATCTCGGCAGCCACTGCCTCCGTGCTCGACGCGGAGGCAGTCGGGCCCACGAAGAGCCCCCCTGGCGGCAGGGCAAACCGCGCCGACGGGTCCAGGGCGGCATATCCGCTGTATCGCCGGGTTCCCCCCCGATGTGGGGGCAAGTTCGGATCAACGATGCCAGCCGTTCCGCTGCCCGCAGCTCCGCCGCCAGCCGGCGCAAGACGCGCCGCTGCAGCCGACAGGGCAGCAGCGTCGGATCCCAGTGTGCCCCCGGGTCCGCCATGTCCTTCTCCCAGGGCGCAAGCGGCACCCGCCGGACCACCTCCGGCGCCGGGATCCGCTCCGAAGGCGGTCCACTCGGCTCCACCCGACCCAAGGCCACCGCCCGCATCGAGCGGACCCCGCCCTGCAGCGGACCGCGCACTTGCACCGTCGCCCGGCGGCGGACGCGCGAAGGCGCGAAAGAGGACGGCGAGGGGCGGGGGAGCTGACGCATCCGACAGGTGCTTCAGAGCGACGGCGTCCGGCGCTGGGGGGGCGGAAAAGAGCCGGGCGGCGGCGCCGGCGTCGGCGGAGCCAGGGGCGAACGGGTCGTCTTCGACGCCGCCGGAACATACGCCAGATACGGTACGAGAGCCGTGGTATCCCGGCGCGGCAGCCCCCCGGGCGGACGAAGGCCGCGATTGCAACGAGCCCGCAGCGGTGGTCGCCATGCCGGCGCTGGCCAACGGCAGGCAGAGTGATGGTGGTGCTGCCCACGCCGGCAGGCGAACAGGCGGAGCGGCCCCACCTCCTCCACCGGACGCGGGTCGCCGGCGCGACGCGGCCGCGCCAGTGTGGCCCAGACTCACCGACGTCTCGGCCGCGCCAGCTGACGGCGGGCGAAGCCTGGCCGAGGGAGGTCGGACTGATGGGGGGGGATCGCCCCCGCCGCGGTCGCCGCCAGACATGGCGGACGACCCCGCGACAGGGTCGCCCGGGCGGGCGGCACCTCCATCGTCCAGACGGGTGAGGCGGGCCGAGCCGGGTCGGCTGCGGCTGCTACCGGAGGCGGCGCCCGATCCCAGCCCACCAGGCCTCGACACGCGCTCCAGTCGAGCGAGAGAGGCCGCGGCTGGGACGCCAGCAGCCTGGCGAGCCGAGCCGGAGCGGGGACGGGGCGCCGTTGTCGCCGAAGTCGCCGTCGGTAGCGGGAGCGGGTGGATCATATGCGGTGGCGGGCACGGGGAAGAGGGAGCGGCCGACACAGGCCGGGCGGGTCGAGCGGCTATGAGGTCTGGGCCACCGTCGGGGTCAGCGGTGACGACAGGGACGCCAGCCAGCAATCCCAGCACCCGCTCGGCGCGGCCGGAGGGAGGGCGCCGCGCAGGGCCGGGGCTCCCAAGGCGGGCGATCGCCGCGGCCGACGCCGCCCGCGCGGCCCCACGTCGGGCAGCGGCGCGCGAACCGGTGATCCCGAGGTCGCGCCCTCTCCCGTCAAGGTCGACAGCGAGGTCTTTGATGACACCCGAGACGACATTTCTACGGAATGACGGCGGGGCGACAGTCGAGACGACCTCAGCGCCGGGAGAGGAGGTCGCCACGGCCGTCGTCGTTTCCGTCCGCCCGCCCATTCCGTTCACGGCGCCGCCATGACTTTCTCCGACGTCGATCCTGTTGGGACCACCAATTTTCTCCATGAGGACTACCTGAGGACCTGATAGACCAAACTCATCCACCACCTCGTCCATTAGACAGGGAGAAGGAGCCAGGAACGTACGAGGCCGGTGACACGCGACGTCGGCGGCACGGGTTGTCCACAGTGGGGGGGGTCGCGAACGACGAAAGAGCGCTCCGGGGGCCGGCTCTTTACGTTACACCGACGCGTTTGATTCTGCCCGGGCAGGAGCGAGGGAGGCGGCTCACTTGTTCATTGAGGAGCGTGCTCGAGACCACCGCCTTCTATTCCGTCGCCGTCCTCCGCCGTCCATCCTCTCACCCATTACCCCGCACCCCCCCGCACCGCCGTCGCCAGCCGGTCCATTGCCTCGCGGGTTCCCGTGCGAAACAACACCGTCGTGGCCTCGGTGGCCGCAACAACGGTTCCCGTGCGGTCCGGCCTCGCCTCAAACACGCGTGCGAGACCACGCTTGCCCGCTGCGTCTGCAGACGCGTCGACGCGGCATCCCTCGTGCAGCGGCGCCGTCAAAAGCACCTTGCCGCCTTCGCTGCGGCGAAAGGTGAGAAAACGCCCCCCCGATCCCTCGCCGCCACGGGGTCTGCGGACGGCCGCGAACCCGACACCGACCTCATTCCACACGTCAGCGGCTGACGACGATTCCCCGCCCCCCGCGGCCCGGCGGTAGAGCTTACACTTTACGCTGGCCAACACCTCGGTCGCGGGGTCATCGTCGGGCTCAGCAGCGACCACAAGGGGGGGGCGGCGAGGAGCTCCGTCATCGTCGCCGTCGCCGTCGCCGTCGACATCCCCGCCGTCCCCACCGTCCCCACACTCCGCCGGCGGAGGCGCCGCCGTCGCCCCTTCGGGGGCGCCGAAGGAAAAGAACGGCTTGGGGTTGGCCGCGGCTGACGGTCCCGATGAGGCGCCAAAAAGCGGCGACCCGACCTTGGGGGCGGCATGGGGAGGCGTGGGGCAGGCACCTGCGGCGCTGCCGAAGGAGAACAGCGGACGCGAGGAGGATGGGGGGTCGACGAGAGCGGCGGAGACGGGCGCGGGGGGCGGGGTGTCGTCCAAGACCGAGGAGAAGCGACGCCGCAGGCCCGCGGCGTGGTCGAGGTAGTCCTGAACCCCTGCGTCCCACAGGGTATTGGGCGACGACGCCGCCCGGCCCGCTACCCATGAGGCGAATCCGAGGTTGAGCGCCTGTGAGGGAGGTGGACGGATTCGACGTTATAAGGACGTGGGAGACAGTGACATGGGAGAAGGGGGGCTGAAGTGCGGGAGGGGATGGTGTTGAAAGCGTGCTGGACGACGCCCGCAGCGAGGCGGACAACTGCGAAAAGTCAGGTTATCGCGCCGCGGCGTCTCGCCTGCACGTGAGCGAGCAGGGAGGCGGCGTCTCCGCCACTGTCGCCGCCGCTCCCGGCCGCGCCGGCCGAGTGGGCCGAGGCATCGTCCGGTCGCCCACGCTTCCCCATAGCGAGAGGGTCTCAGTTCACGTCAAAATGAAATTTGTTACGCCGAGGGTGAGGGGGAGGGCTGACTCTCTCTCTGCTGCCCCCCGCGACGCGGGAGGTGGCGGCGCCGAGGCCAGCGACGCCTTTGCAGACGGCGCAGGTGATGACGGGGGGGCAAGATCGAGAGGAGTTCGAGCGGAGGGCGTCCGACCTTGTTCACCGCGACGCCACCACCGTTCCGTGATTCCCGTGGTGGTACGGGGTCAGAAGGACCGCCAGAGGGGGTCTTCGTGCTGGTCCGGCGACGCAGACACCGGTGCGAGAAGCCCCCCCGCCGCCGAGCCGAAGGCGGGTTCCCCTCCCCCGCGTCCACTCCACTCGGCCCGAAGGCCCTCGATCAATCGCCTCCGTCTCCTCTCCGACGCGTCCTGCACGGCAATCTGATCACGTCGCTGCGAGGGGGTCGTGAGGGGAGCCGGGCGCCCGTCGGTCGAGACCGAAGGTGCAAGGACGCCGCCGACGCCGACTCCACGAGAGCGAGCGCGCCTCGCTCGCCTTTACCGCCGCCGTGAGATCCTTCTTCCCGTCTCCTCCGATGCCGCCCGGGGACACCGCCGCGCCCGTCGCCCCTGCTCCTGCTCCCGACGACGAAGGCCCCTCCACGGCAGGCGGCGCCCCCAGGCCGCGACGGGCGGCGGCGCCCCGATTCCGGTGAATCGCCGCGACCGGGGAGGCACGGCCGTCGCGGGCGGCGCCGAGTCCCTCGCCGCTCCTCCACCCGGCAGCCTCGAGTAGGCTACGCCCGACTCCGTAGTCGACCGGGGCACGAGCTGTTGGCGACGACGGGCGCCCCGCGCCGCCAGTTCGCCGGGGCACGGCGTAGGCGTCAGGGGAGAGGGATAATCCACGCGTGGAAGCAACGAAGGTCAAATTAGGGTGCGAGGGCAAGGCAGGGTCGGCCCCGTCGGGGGGCGTGGGGGCCACGGCGGCCAGCTCGGGCGTCCAGTCGGCCAGCAGCGAGGCGCGTGACGGCCCAGTCGTCGACTGTGAGCGCACTGTCCGCCTCGGGGGAACTTTTAGCCCCGACGGTGTCGAAGAGGCACGTCGAGACGTTCTCGTCTGTTGAGCTGCCAGAGGGGCTAAGCGCGGTGATATCCGACAGAGAGCACTCAAGATGCAGACGCGAGTGAGACGGTGCTCTCCGGAGCTGTCGTTGCGCGCCGGCAGCGGGAGCTAGGGTGCGAACCGCGAGGCCGGTCCGTTCTCGCGCCATGAGGGCGTGACCGCCTCTTCGTGTGAAGCCAGCCGAGAAGAAGGCGCGGAATCCCGCTGGGATCCCGAAAATCGCGTCCGAGCGACAGGAGCGTGGAGAGAAGCGAGAGGAGAGATGGCGCGCGGACCTGCGCCGTTGCCGCCTCCGGGTCTTCGATCTGCTATCCCTAGGCGACTGCGACGGATGATGCGCTCTCGCTTCGTCCTGAGTGGGGCCCAGATCCTCCAGCTCGCTCGCAAGCTTGCAACGACGTCGATATCGTCTTCGCGGGTCGCGGCCACCCCCCACCGGCCGCCCCTCGCTTCGCCGCCCCCCACCTCCCGCCGTCGCGGCGCCGACCACTCCTCTATGGGACGATCGAAACCGCGGGATGCCGCAATTCGCCTTTTCCCGCCGACTGGGGCCCCGCTTGACGACCACCGTGTTTCGGGGTTATGATGTGCCCCTTGACCTGACACCTTCGAACCCGCCACCCCGCAGGGTCTCCTTCACCGCCGCCCCCGTGGCCGCTCCCGCGGCCCGGTCCGTCACCGTCCGCGCCGCCAAGGGCTGGCTCGGCCAGGACACCGGCGTCACCGGCCTCGACCGGTGGTACGGCGCCGACCGCAAGCTCTTCCTCCCCTCGGGCCTGCTCGACCGGAACGACGTCCCCGCCTACCTCACGGGTGAGCTCGCCGGCGACTACGGGTACGACCCCCTCGGCCTCGGCCAGGACGTCGCCCAGGTCGACGCCTACCGCGTGAACGAGCTTCTCCACGCCCGTTGGGCCATGCTCGCCGCCTTCGGCATCATCGTCCCTGAGGCCCTTCAGCAGAACGGCGCCGACATCAAGGGTGGGGTGTGGTACGAGACGGGCGCTGTCCTCCTCGACGGCAACCTGAACTACTTCGCCGTCCCCTTTGCGTCCATCTCTAACCCTCTGCCCCTCGTCGTGGCCGTCGGCATCGAGGTCGCCCTCATGGGCCTCGCCGAGAAGTACCGGGCGTCGGGCGAGGGTCCCGCCAAGGGCTACGCCCCGGGCGTCGGCAACTTTGACGACTCCATCTGGGGCGGCCTCGACGGTCTCTACCCCGGCGGTCCCTTTGACCCCCTCGGCCTCGCCGACGACCCCGAGGCCTTTGCCGAGCTCAAGGTCAAGGAGATCAAGAACGGCCGCCTCGCCATGGTCTCTGTCCTTGGCTTCGGCATTCAGGCTCTCGTGACGGGCGAGGGGCCCTACGCCAACTGGTCCAAGCACGTCGCCGATCCCTTCGGCTACAACCTCGTTACCATCATCGGTAACGAGGAGCGTGTGCCGACGCTGTGAGGCGTACCGCCGTTGCCGGGGTTCGGTGAGGAGGAAAGCGGGGTGGGGGCGGCGACGAGCGAAGGGCTGTCGCTTGCCGGGGGTCGCAGTCGAGTCAACAACGTGCTACAGCTACCCCCACGACCCCTTCTCCCCGACTCCCCACTCTCACGTCGCCCGTCCGCCCTCGGTCTCGCACGACCACCGTCGCCGTCGGTCGATGTCGGCGATGGGTGGCATCGTCGACGTCGGCAGCGGTTCGCCGGTGCTCCCTTCGGGGAGGAGGGGCGCCAAACGGGACCGGGAAGGCGCTGGCGCATCCGCTGCGGAGCGGCGCCTCGCCCGCATCGAGGCAGAGCTTGATGCACAGCTGGCTGCCCTCGAAGAGGCGAGAAAGAGGTGGTGAGGCGGCGGAGAGGAGCCGGCCGCCGGCCGGCCTTGTCGGCCGGCCAGGTGGGACCACTGGTGGGTGGGTAAGCTTTCCCGGCTCGCGGACCAACCCGGCGCGTCGCTGTCGAAGACGGGCCGTTTCGCGGATGGTTACCGTCGAGTGGCGTGGACAGCCGCCGACCACTTCCTCGGGGTCCCGGTCCCCGGGCCTGGGGACCGGGCGGTCTGCCGCCAAGGCCGGCGCCGCTGCCGACGACGCCGCTTACGCCAAGCCGAGGTCGAAGACGCCCCTCCTCCCCCAGACGTCCAACAGCGTCCCCCCTCCACCGAGCAGAAGGAAGACGACGCCGACGACGGCAGCGACGCGAGCGAGGGGCGGGCGCGGAGTGGCCACGGCGGCTCGTCCGCCGAGGCGTCGGAGTCGGGGTCGGGTCGAGACGAGTTCGGCGGGGACGAGGACGGCGCGGGCGAGGCGTCGCTGTCGGGCTCCTTCGAGCGCGAAGAACTGGAGGGCGACGAGGAGCCTTCCGACGAGCGCTCGAGCGGCGGGGATAACCCCCCCCCCCCCCCCCCCCTCTTCCCCCCGGGGACAAGGGGGCGTCCTTTGCCCGCGCCTTCGAGAAGGCCGTGCGAGGCGCGGCGGTGGCGGCGGCTGGTCGGCCGGACGAACCCGCGACGGCTGTCCTCGGCGGGAGCCGTGCGCTTGCCCGGCGCCGCGCGGAGGCGGACGCCGTGGACGCTGCCGACAGGGCGCGGGCCCGTCACCGCGCCGCGCTCAGGACCCGCGGGGTCGAGGCTGTGCCGCGGCGCGGGGAAGACCCGGCCCGCGACGCCGCCGAGCGCACTCTCCAGCGCATCGCCACGCGGGGCGTCGTCCGGCTCTTCAACGCGGTCGCCCAGGCCCAGCGCCGCCGGGCCGAGGGCAACACGTCCAAGGCGGCCTCGGCCGCGCGGCTCAACCGCGCGAGCTTTTTTGGGGCCCTCGAGGGCACGGAGAAGAAGAACGAGAAGGCCGAGAAGAGCGACGGTGACGGCGCCACCGGGGGTGGCTGGGACGCCCTGCGGCCCGTCGGCGTCTCGACGCCGACGGGAGCGGCGCTCCGAGACTGGGAGCGCTTTGACCGACGCGGAGACCCCGCACGGGCGCCGGCCAACACGGGCGCGCCGCGCTCGCTCAGGGGTGCGGCGGCGGGCGCGGGAGGCGACGACCTGGGGGGGGACGACGGCGTCGACGACGACGACAGCGACGACGACGACGGTGGTGAGGGAGCGGGGGGGTGGTGAGGGAGAGCTCCCGACGGAACGAGCGGACGAAAAGAAGGTTCCCGCGGAGCCCGCCGGCGGTCGTCGTCGAGGCCCCCGGCGCCCAGCGCGTTCGCCCGCCCCGGTCAGACTTCCCTCTTCTCGCCCTTGCGGTGCCCTTTTTCCTCGGCCCGCCGCGCGGGCAGAGGAAAAAGGAGAGGACCCGACTTCTCGCCGGGCCTGCCGTTGTGACGACGGCAGGGTTCGAACCTGCGCCCCGAAAGACACGAGGAATGCCCCCCCGCCAACGGGAGGTCCTGAATCGTGCGCCTTAGACCACTCGGCCACGTCGTCTGGAGAACCAGGGTTTCGATCCCCGTACCTCCCGCATGCTAAGCGGGCGCTCTACCAATTGAGCTAGCTCCCCTGGCGTCGATGACGTCCATCGCAGTTCGAGCGCACTGTGTAGTCTAGTCAAATGCAGATCGAGAGGCCACCGGCTCGGCTCCGGCCCGGCGTCTCGCGGCCCGACGAGCCGTGACGCGTCGAGACGTCTCGGGTGGAGGCGAGAGCAGGCGATGGAGAGAGGAGAAGAGCAGAGGGGAGGCTGGGAGGGCTGCGCGACGGCGTGCGACGACGCGCTCCTCCTTGAGGAGCGCGTCGTCGCACGCCGGAGAACCGTGGCGGCTGCCGTTGCTTCGTGTCCCTGCTTCATCGACCCGACTCCGAAACGGGCAGCAAGCTGCCCGCCGCGACGGCCATCCTCGAGAGGGCCGACGGACGAGGGGTGCGTGGACGGGACCGACGGATACCGCGTGGCCTCACCGGCCGGCGCCCGGGCCCGCGGCGGCACGGATGGACCCCGCGGGGGCCGACCGGAGAAGCGCGGTGGCGGCCCCCGGGGCCTCGGATCGCCCGACGGGCGCCATCACGCCTCCCGGTCCGCCTCCGCGCACAAGTGGGGCGCGCCCGCCACTCGTTGGCGAACCGCAAGCACCGCGTCGTCACCGTCTCGACCAGCGGGCCGAGGTTCTAGTCCTCGACGCCCCGCTTCGCCACGGTGAGCCGGGACCGATCGCTGCAAAACGGCATCGCCTGGTCCTGCCGATCGCACTCTCCCCCCTGGTCGCCTGGGGGGAGGACGACCGGGAGGGCGGGGGGGTGGCGAGCGAGGTGGGGCCGTGGGGCCGTGAGTTCCCTCGCGCCGACCCCTTATTCGACGTCCTCGCGTCGGATCGCGTCGGATAGCGTCGCCGAGCGACTTGCGACGTCCCCTGCGGTAGCCGACGGCACGCGTCCGCCATGGCAGGCCTCTCCATAAACGATCTGGTCGCTGCCATTGCCGTCAACGGCGCCATCGCGATCATCATTTTCATGATCTTCGCGAAGGCGGGTGAAATGCCACGCGGGATCGACCGAAGGCCGAGGAAAACCCGCAAAACGCAGCGCCGAGCGGCGGCGGCGATGGCGGCCCAGCTTCGGCCGTCGCGTCCGCCGCTGCCCTGCTCCAACCCAAAACTTCACAAAAAAAGATCCCAACCGCTG
>Ga0255754_10000183_pt1 | contig 48061 bp, 66 predicted proteins | sample 101ome_22_FD_179954 | JGI IMG/M metagenome (GOLD analysis project Ga0255754, IMG submission 179954) | Coastal salt marsh microbial communities from the Groves Creek Marsh, Skidaway Island, Georgia - 101412BT metaG (version 2) | ecosystem: Environmental > Aquatic > Marine > Intertidal zone >... | reverse complement strand
CAAGTCAAAACAACTCGAGCAGATAGGAGAAATGTTCTGTGAAGGGAAAGTTAAGACTGGCGACTATTTTTTGTATACCGATGCCTGGAATCCTACAGTTATACAACTACGCTACATGGCAGAGCTATTGGGTGTTGACATTTGCATTGGTGGCCTCTGGCATGCTGGTAGTTATGACGAACATGATTTCTTGGGAAGATTAATTGGTGACAAACCTTGGGTACGTCACGCAGAAATGTCAATGTTCCAATGCTATGACGATAACTTCTTTGCTTCGGACTTCCATATTGGTATGTTCAAAGATGTGTTCGTTCCTGACTATAGCGAAGTATATGCTGACGACAGTATAAAACGTGTAGGGTGGCCTATGGAGTATTTAAAAAATACTCTAGATAGTTACAAAGGCATGGAGAAGCGAAATCTTATTGTTTTCCCACATCGTATTGCTCCTGAGAAACAAGTTGAAATATTCCGTGATCTAGCAGAACAACTTCCTGAATATGAGTTTGTTGTATGTCAGGAACGCTCTCTTACTAAAAATGAATATCATAATTTGCTTGGTGAAGCAAAACTTGTATTCAGTGCTAATCTACAAGAAACACTCGGTATTAGTTGGTATGAAGGCGCACTTGTAAATGCTATTCCAATGGTGCCTGATAGACTAAGTTATAGTGAAATGGCACTTTCGGAATTTAAATATCCAAGTGAATGGACAGAAGATTATTTTGCTTATAGGAAATATAGAACTTTAGTTGTAGGACGAATAAAAGAATATATGGAACACTATGATGATTTCTTAGTAAGTTTAGACAAACAACGTACTAAACTAAACAAAGAGTTTTTTAGCGGGGCAGCCTTGTATGACACAATCAAAGAACGATAGTACTATTACTATCACCGGTCTTAATCCAACTGACGATGTTCATCTCACTATCGAAGATGAAACTGTCTACGATTTAGATACGTATAACAGTAGTCAGAGTGGAGAAATAAGCATGGCTTACGATTCGTATACTACAGGAAAAGACGACGATATTGTTGTCAATATAACTGGTAGTGGAACCGATACAGTTACATTTGATGTAGGAAGCCTTTTTTCAGGTGATGCTGATCTTGATTTATCAAACATAACATTTGGTAACTCAGAAGATTTTATAGATCACCTTCCAAGCATTGATCGTGTTCGTAAAATGTGTGAAATATATCCGGGGCTTCAAAAGGCTTACGAAAATTTTGAAGTTATTTACAAAATGGTAAACCAAGACTATGAAGGCAAGAAAAAAGCAGGAGAAATCGACGATGATGAACTTCCGTTCTAGATTTTTAAACTGGCTAGAAGGAATAGGCCGCAAACGAGTAATTATGGATCGTTACGAAAACGAACCTTACTTGACTCGTTATTATCTTTTTTTAAAAGATCGCAAATGGTTTCCGTTTAACGTCTTTTTACATAATTTTCACAAAGGAGACTTAGATGATTTACATGATCATCCTTGGCCTTATTTTACTCTTATTCTCCGTGGCGGCTATTGGGAACATACGCCTCGAGGAAGATTTTGGAGGGCGCCAGGCCACTTCAGGCTTAACGGCTCAAAAAGCCTACATCGTATTGAGCTTGAGCCTGGTGTTGATACTTGGACTTTGTTTATACCTGGTCCTAAACTAAGAGAATGGGGATTCATACGCCAAGGTGTGTGGGTGCAACATGAACAATATTTAAGAGAGAAGTATGAGCTTGAACATTAAAAAACACTATTACACCTGGCAGGACATAGAACGTGCCTGTATAAACATCGCACTACAAATGTATAACGACAATTGGCGTCCTGACTACATTGTAGGTATTACACGAGGCGGCAACGTACCTGCTACTATTCTTAGCAATATGTTAAATGTACGTGGCGAAGCACTAAAAGTTAGTTTGCGTGACAGCAACGACGGCGAATCAAGCGAAAGTAATTGTTGGATGAGCGAAGATGCATTTGGATACGTTTCTGAAGAAGAACGTGCATCTTATAAAAGTCGTTGGGATATCTCTAGACGTAAAAATATTCTCGTTGTAGATGACATTAACGATACTGGTGCTACATTCAACTGGATCAAAGAAGACTGGCAGAGCAGTTGTTTACCACATTCAGAAAGTTGGAATACTGTGTGGCATAATAATGTGCGTTTTGCTACAATTACAGATAATCTAGCAAGTAAATTTAACGGCAAGGTAGAATACACCACACACGAAGTAAATAAGGCCGAAGAAGATGTTTGGTTAGTTTACCCGTGGGAGAACGTAGGGTAATGAATGACGATTACATTCGAGCATTAGAAAAAACTATTGCACGTAAAAAAGAAGAACTTGAACAAATGGTTAAGGACGGTGTTAAGTACCAAAAATGCCAATTGTTACGCGAAGAAATTTACAGAAAAATGAGAACTCTTGCACAATACAAAAAAGGAAAAAGAAAATGATGTTTTCAGAAGTTCCGTGGAACGATGTTTTAATTGACACTAGAGAATACACTGTTTTCAAAGATGGCTTTCCAGTTACCGAAGGCCATGTTCTTTTTGTACCAAAGGTAGAAGATTGGGAACACCTTGCCAAATGCTACAAGGCTGCATATGCTTGGGGCTATGATTGGGTGCAAAAGGGTTACTGTGATGCTTTTAATATTGGGCAAAACGTAGGTACAGAAGCAGGTCAAACTGTAATGTATCCGCATGTTCATCTTATTCCAAGACGCAAAGGAGACATGAGCGATCCACGAGGAGGCGTTAGACATGTTATTCCAGAAAAAGGTAACTACAGAAAACAAGAAGACAAAGCAACAAGAGAGTACTATGAGCATGTTGCTAGACAAGAACGTTTTGATTTTTAAGGAGAGAAACTAATGGCTTGTCCATGTGGAAGATCGCCAACAGGCAAATGTATAGGTTGGCACAAATTAACCGAGGAGCAATACCTCGTTAAAAAAGCAGAATATGAAGCAAAACAACAGGAAAGGAAGAAAGATTGAAAGAACAGTTAGTAAAAGCCGCTCGTATGCATGCCGAAGGAGAACTCGAACGTGCAAAAACTAATGTAATGGTATATATGAACCAAAGCGTTGGAATCGGTGAACACAGTGATATTGTTGAAGCAATTCAAGAAGAACTTGATAAAATGGCTTCAGCAACTGATCGAATCGAAATGCTTGAACTACATTTCGGGGCGTAATGACTACACTTTTTTTAGGTGATAGTCACAGTGCAGGTTATACTATTGACAACGATGGTAGAGCGTTACACTGGACAAAAAATAACTATGCAGAAATTTATTCTGCACAAAATAACAAGCAGTGTGCAATATATGCCCAAGCAGGAGGTTGCAATAGAAAATTTCCTGCTTGGCTAAGTTGTATGCTCGATCGCTATGATATAGACAAAGTTTTCATACAAAGTACACACTGGAATAGATATCTAGTTGCTACAGACCCTAATTTAGATTTAGGTGAAAGTTATAAAATTGATGCGTTTTTAGAACGTAACGAAGATAGTGATAACGGACTTGTTCATAGATATACAGACAAGAGATATGCCGGAAATCGTTATGAAGCACTTATGGGCCAATTTGAAGAATATTGGGACAAATACAAAGGTTTTAGGGGAAGTATAAACAATCCACAAGGAGAGTTTGAAATACTCGAAAATCAATATCGTTATACAAAACTCTGGCACGAAGCACTTACACATTTACAGTTACGTGATTATATTGCAGATATGACTGTAATAGATCATATGGTAAGGAACACTAATATTCCTGTATATGTGTGGACTATAAACAATAGAATACACTTACCAAAAAATACACAATTATATAGAGGTTTCGACAATGTTAAATTTGTGTATACATCTGCTGAAGATTTCTTATTCGAAAGACATCGAATGAAAATATCGAAAATGCTTGTGGCAGATAATGAACACTACAATTACGATGTACATTCCGCAATAGCAGAACATTATTTGCCTTATATTGAAAAAAACTATTGACAAAAACCTAAATACATGGTATAATATAAACAATAGACATCCTCGTCTATAACTCGGAGAATTGAATGAGCAAAGCATTACAAATTAAAACAAAACTTGAAGAAGCAGGCATCCGCTATTGGGCAGGTGATAACATTTCAGAAGTTTTACAAAACGGTGACAAGGAACAGTTGATCGAAGAAGCAACTGAAGCATTTGAAGGTGTACTAGATGCACTAGTAATTGACCGTCATAATGATCCTAATTCACAAGGAACAGCAAGACGTCTTGCTAAAATGTATTTTAATGAAATTATGGCAGGACGCTATGATACACGCCCGCCTGCAACTGCATTTCCAAATGACGGCAACGACCGCTATCCAGGTATGCTAGTTGTAAGAAGTGAACTTAAATCAATGTGTTCACATCATCACCAACCAGTAAGTGGTGTTGCATACATTGGTATTATTGCCGCAGACAAACTTATTGGTTTGTCAAAATACACACGTTTAGCACAGTGGTGTGCAAGACGTGGCACACTGCAAGAAGAACTTGCAATGGACATTGCCCGTGAAATTATGAACGCAACAGGTAGTGAACATGTAGGTGTTTACATTCAAGCAACACATGGTTGTTGTGAGAATAGAGGTATTATGGCACATAGCAGTCTTACACAGACAACTGTGCTAAAAGGTGCGTTCAACGATGATCCAGGAACTAAAAAAGAGTTTATGGACAATATTAAACTACAACAGGAGTTTGCACCAAGATGAAAGATCCAAAAGTAACAGAACTTGTAAAAAAGTTTAAAAGTGAATTAGCAACTGTCAATAAGACATGGGCTGCTTTGCAAAAAGAAGGTGTATATGTTGATGTTAAGGCAGAAGGTATGCACAGTTATACAGAACCTAAATACTTTGAAATTAGTCGAATGACTCAAAGCGTTGAATATTTTAAGGAACCTGTCAAGTGAAGTTAAGATATAGCGAAGCATTTTACAGTGTACAAGGTGAAGGCAAGTTTGTAGGAGTGCCTAGTGTGTTTCTGCGTACATTTGGTTGTAACTTTCGCTGTATGAACTTTGGTGTAGATACTAAAAAAGATCGTTGGGAGCAACACGCAGAAGGCCAACGTTACAATGCAGAAGTAAAAGCATTGCTAGATGCAGGTGTACACAAAACAACTGAAAAGTTTGAAGACTTGCCTATTATCCATACAGGCTGTGATACATATGCAAGTATCTACCCAGAGTTCAAAGATTTTAATAAACTAGCAGATGTTGACGAAGTTGTTGAACATCTGCTTTCACTTACTCCAGAAGGTAAGTGGACAATGGATAATGGCCAAGATATCCATTTAATTATGACTGGTGGAGAGCCGCTGTTAGCATGGCAAAAGCTCTACATTGATTTATTTGAGCATCCACGTATGCAGGACCTAAAAAATGTTACATTTGAAACAAACACTACACAACATCTACACGATGATTTCTTCAACTACCTCACAGATCAAAACAGATTTACAGTCACTTGGAGTTGTTCCCCTAAACTTTCAGTTAGCGGAGAACCTTGGGAAACTGCTATATTGCCTGCTGTTGCTAGGGAGTATAGCCTTGTTGACGGTAGCGATATCTATTTTAAGTTTGTTGTCGCTACTCAAGATGACTTTGACGAAGTTACTCGAGCTGTCGAAGAATATCGCAAGGCAGGCGTGGAATGCCCTGTCTACCTTATGCCGCTCGGTGGTAGATCGGAAGAGTATAATCTCAATGTTCAAGAAGTCGCCCACGCATGTATGGAGCGAGGTTGGCGGTTCACACCAAGACTCCACATTAGCCTATTCGGAAATGCATGGGGGACCTAAGGTCTTGTATAAAAATAAACAACACGAAAAGGCAATGCAGGCACCAATTGAGAAAAAAGAAGAAGATGTAGATATTATGGATTTACAAAAACGTTTTAGAGAAGCAGGAGGAATGTAATGTGGAATAAACTAAAAGAAGCCCTTGGTGTAACACCTAGGATTATAGAAGAAGAAACTACAGAAGAAGAAAAGACTCCTGAAGACATTCGTCGAGAAGCACTTGAAGCAGAAAAGGCTGCGGCTACTGAAGCAGGTGAACCGTGGGTTGCTGTACTAGATACTCAAATTAATCCTGACAATATTAAAAACGGATTCTTTGAATTAGATTGGAATAACGAATTTCTTGAAAGATTACTTGATGCAGGTTACAAAGGTGGCACACCAGAAGAAATGGTAGATGCATGGTTTCGAACTATTGTTGTGCAAATGTTAGAAGAAGAAGGCATGAGTACTGACAGAGAAATGGGTTATATTAATGTTGTTCCAATCGACAAAGGAAAGAGTTCTGTATCATGAATATCATGCGTGACGATTTAATGGTGCAACAACAAGTTAAATCTGTTTGGCAGCATATGGTTGGCGTTATTTGTTTAAACCAAACAAACCGTAAACAAGTAAAAAGAGTTCTTCCAAAACTATTTGAATATTGCCCAACTCCGCAAAGTTTTTTACGAGCATCTCCTAAACTAATTAAAATGCTTATAGAGCCATTAGGAATGGTAAATGTACGTGAAAACCGCTTACGTAGAATGTCAAAAGATTACTTGACATGGGACGGAAATGATGCTACTATGTTATATGGAATTGGGAAATATGGCAGTGACAGTTATCGATTATTTTACAAAAATGAGATACCTGAAGATGTCGGTGACCACGAATTGAAACGTTATATAGACGAGGAATTAAATGGCAACCTACGTACTAGTTGATACAGCAAATACTTTCTTCCGCGCACGACATGTTGTACGTGGTGATATTGACACAAAGGTCGGTATGGCGCTACATGTTACATTGCAGAGTATTAAGAAGGCTTGGCAAGACTTTGATGCAGATCATGTTGTTTTTTGCTTAGAAGGACGCTCATGGCGCAAGGATTATTACGAGCCTTACAAACGTAATAGACAAGAAACTCGCGATGCTATGAGCCCACGTGAAGCAGAAGAAGACAAAGTGTTTTGGGAAATCTTTGATGAATTCAAAGAGTTTATTGATACAAAGACTAACTGCACTATGATCCGTCATCCACAACTAGAAGCAGATGATCTTATTGCAGGTTGGGTGCAGAATCACCCTAACGATGATCATGTTATTATTTCAACTGACGGTGACTTTGCACAACTAATTGCACCCAATGTACGTCAATACAATGGTGTTAGCAACACTACTATTACACATGAAGGTTATTTTACAGACAAAGGTAAGCCTGTTGTAGACAAGAAAACAGGCGAACCTAAGCCTGCTCCGGATCCTGCGTTTATGTTGTTTGAAAAGTGTATGCGTGGTGACACTAGTGACAACGTGTTTAGTGCTTATCCAGGTGTACGCAAGAAAGGCACAAAGAACAAAGTCGGTCTTATCGAAGCATTTGAAGATAAGAATACAAAAGGCTATAATTGGAATAACATGATGCTACAGCGTTGGGTAGATCATAATGGTGAAGAACATCGTGTGTTAGATGACTACAATCGTAACGTTGTATTGTGTGATTTATCTGCACAACCAGCAGATATAAAAGAGATAATTAATAATACCATAGCAGAAGTTGAGCCTAAATCCATTTCACAAGTAGGCATGAGACTTATGAAGTTTTGTGCAAAATGGGATTTACAACGAGTTGCAGATCAAGCAGCAACTTTTGCAGAACCGCTACAAGCGAGGTACCCACAGTGACACTTAGAGCAAAACCAGTTTTAAAAGATAAATTTTGGATCGTTGAAAACAACGGTGAAAAAGTAGGAACAATGTCCTACAATGATGAACGCTATATATTTGCAAGTGCAGTAGAAACTTGCTTTTTTGATAATACACGCCAGATGAAACGTAAGTTCGGTGTTAACATCGAATGGGGCGAAGCAACTACAAACATCGAAAGTACAGAAAAATCTTATGAAGTTCATGGATTTAATACTAGTGTACAACCGTTTAATGAAATGTATGATGTAAAACGCAGACTTCCGTTATTTACTAAGAGCGAGAAGTCAAAAAGTTTGTATTGTGCAGGTTACTATATTATTCATTTTGACAAAGGTTGGGTCAAAAGTTTTTGTCCTAAACTAATTACTATTGAACGTTACGAAAGTCAAGGTCCGTTTAAAACTGAACTAGAAATGAAAACGGCATTAAGCAAGGCAAATAATGGAACCTCTTAACACAAAAGAAATAGAGCGTTTTATACAAGCAGTAAAAAATGCCGAGGCAAGTAGAGCAAAAGAATTACGTATTGACATTCAAAATGCTAAGAATCTTGCATTTACACTTGGTATTGTAATGGGAAGATTACACGGCGATCTTGAAAAACTTGTTGCGTCTCAACAAGATAACCAAACTATAGAAATTAAATTAGACCAAGGCAACGGCTGGGGTTAACTACTCGGTTAAAAAAGATAAATATATACGTAGTTAATTAAGGAATTACGTATATGAGTAGACCAAAGCCAAATATACTTTTAGAATATGTAGATAGCAAAACATATCGTGCCGAACAGGTTTTGGAAGCCGATGCCATATGGGCAGTATTTTATCAACAAAAACCTTTTAATCTAAAAAGTTCAAATGCGTTAACAAATTATCCCGGCCCAAAATACAAGAAAACAAGTTTTTCTAATCCAGGACACGCATTTAATCTATCAGAAAAATTAAACAAAATGTTTAACACACAGGATTTTACTGTGGTTAAACTAACTTCTGGCGAACAAGTGAATGAAGAAGAATGAGTTGGAAAGAAACTTATACTAAGATCTTTTTAAAAGAGTTAGGAAAAGCAACTTCTGACACTAATGTTAAACAGTACATGCCGCTTTGGTGGCAAAATACTCGTAGCAAGGGATCAGGCGGATTAAGGCTTACAGAAGAAGGTTATAATATCTTAAAACAAATAGAACTTGCTACATATGATATACCTTATCCAAAAGACATGCCGCTTACTACCCAAGTAATAATATTTTTAGATCAGTTTATTGATTGTCCTTACTTTCTTACAAACAGAAGTATTACAGTAACGGACGAAAAGAAAGCGGTCGAACTTACACTTTTTAGTGGTGATTTGCGCAAATACGGCTTAACAAAAGCACTAAAAAGACAAGAAAAATCCTAAGTTATTGATTTAAAAGAGAATTTTTTTACACAAAAAGGTTGACTTTTGCTGTAGTGATGCTATTATATATACATAGTTAGAAATTAAGCACTGATGACTAAGAAGGGTAATACAAATGGAAAATTCAGCACTACGCACTGTAACGCCTAACAAGGCTAAAAAATCAATTCAACGGGCTTTTGCTAAAAAGCGTCCAATCTTCCTGTGGGGTCCTCCAGGTATTGGTAAATCAGACATTATTCACCAAATTGGTGATTATATGGAGGCCCACGTAATTGACATTCGTTTGTCACTTTGGGAGCCAACAGATATTAAGGGTATTCCTTATTATGCGGCTAACGATAACAAAATGGTGTGGGCGGCACCTGCAGAACTTCCTACAGAGGAATTGGCTGCAAAACACAAATACATTATCTTGTTCCTCGATGAGATGAACTCGGCAGCGCCAGCAGTACAAGCGGCTGCGTACCAGTTGATTCTCAATCGTAAGGTTGGACAATATGTACTGCCCGACAACGTTCTTATTGTTGCGGCAGGTAACCGCGAAGCAGACAAAGGTGTTACTTACAGAATGCCTGCTCCGTTGGCTAACCGTTTTGTTCACTTAGAAATGACAGTTGACTTTGACGACTGGTTTCAGTGGGCAGTTAACAACAACATTCACAAGGATGTTGTAGGTTACTTAACGTTTGCTAAGAAAGACTTATACGACTTTGATCCAAAGTCACCGAGCCGTTCTTTTGCAACACCTCGTTCATGGTCTTTTGTTTCTGAACTGATTGAAGACGAAGACCACGACGAAGAAACTACAACGGATCTTGTATCAGGTTCGGTTGGTGAAGGTTTGGCTGTCAAGTTTATGGCTCACCGCAAAGTTGCATCGAGCATGCCTAACCCAACTGACATTCTCGCAGGCAAAGTGAAAGAGATGCAGACTAAAGAAATCAGTGCTATGTATTCCCTTACTGTTTCTCTTTGCTATGAGTTGAAAGATGCATCAGACAAAGGTGATAAAAAGTTTGATGACAAAGTCAACAACTTCCTGCGGTTTGCGATGGATAATTTCGATACTGAACTTGTTGTAATGGGTATCAAACTTGCCCTTACACAATACGAATTGCCCATCGATCCAGACGAGGTGGAATGCTTTGATGAGTTTCACGATCGTTTCGGAAAATACATTAAGGCTGCACAAGCAGTATAATGTGAGAAAAGAGTGGGTTCTTTTGGACCCACTCTTATTTTCTGGTTGACAAACTGAGTAAATATTGCTATAATATATACATAACGTTAGAGAAGGACACGTAGCACAATGTCAGATATGAGCAAAACAAGTTGGACTCCGGACCCCAACATTACTCCCGAACAACTAGAAGAAATGCGAGTCGAAGTACTCGACCGTATTATTGTTGCACGAGTAGGCTTGCTACTTCGCCATCCATTTTTTGGCAACATGGCAACTCGTTTGCGCATTATGTCTGCAGATGATTGGTGTCCTACTGCGGCTGTAGACGGTCGTAATTTATACTTCAACACACAATTTTTTAATGCAATGTCGAACAAAGAAATTGAGTTCGTTATTGCACATGAGATCTTGCACTGTGTATTTGATCACTTAGAACGCAGAGAAGATCGCGATCCACAAATTTATAATATTGCCGCTGACTACATTGTGAACAATACACTTGTTCGTGATCGTATTGGCGAAATGCCTAAACTTGTTGACTGCTTCCAAGATTTCAAATACGAAAACTGGACTTCTGAAGCAGTATACGACGACATTTTTGGCAAGTATGACGAAGAACAATTAAAACAACTAGGTGAACTTTTAGACGAACACCTTGATTGGGGCGATAACGAAGGCGAAGGCGACAGTGGTTCCGAAGGTGAAGATTCAAACGGCAACAAGATTAGCAAAAAACGTCCTAAATATTCTAAAGAAGATCTACGTAAAATTCGTGACGAGATTAAAGAAAATATGATCTCAGCGGCACAAACTGCTGGTGCTGGTAATGTTCCTGCAGGTGTCGAACGTATGATCAAAGAACTTACAGAACCTAAAATGAACTGGCGTGAAATACTGCGCCAACAGATTCAGTCTACTATTAGACATGATTTTACATTTAGTCGTCCTTCACGCAAAGGTTGGCACACTGGTGCTATCCTGCCTGGACAAAACTTTGCACAACAGATTGATATTTGCGTATCATTAGATATGTCAGGGTCAATTGGCGACGAACAGGCAAAAGTGTTTTTGAGTGAAGTCAAAGGTATTATGGACGAGTTCAAAGACTACAATGTTAAAATTTGGTGTTTTGACACTAAAGTTTATAACGAACAAGATTACAGCGCAGATAGCGGCGATGATCTTAGTGATTATGAAATTATGGGTGGTGGTGGCACCGACTTCATGTGTAACTGGGAGTATATGAAAGAAAACGACATTATTCCTAAAAAGTTTATCATGTTCACAGACGGTTATGCTTGGGATAGTTGGGGTGATGACAATTACTGCGATACTATTTTTGTGCTACATTCACACCATGACAAAAACGTACAAGCACCATTTGGTATAACTGCACACTATGAAGAACATGCTGCATAGAAAAGATCCAAATCCATTAAACGTTTTCAACGTGAGGCAGGTAAAATCAGCACCACCTCACTTTGAATATATTAATTTACCCTATACTTACAATATGGAGCAAAGTATTGCTAAGTGGATTAAAAAGAACTGTAAGAAAAGGTTCTATTTAAGCCGTAATGTAACACTAGACGACCAAAGAAAAATGGTTAATGTTGTTACAGTAGGGTTTGAAGAGAACAAAGACATGAGTTATTTCATGTTGGCGTGTCCACATTTGAAATATAATTAAATAAAGTACGCATATATATAACGTAAGGAGTTTAAAAATATGAGCGACGAGAAAAAAGTTTCCGAAGCAACAGCCGCACCAGAGGCTGCAACTGCACCTGAAGCACCTACACAACAAGGTCCGGATTTAACTGTACAAGATTTGCAGAACTTAAAATCAATTATTGATGTTGCAAGTCAGCGTGGTGCATTTAAACCGAATGAAATGATGACGGTTGGTCAAACATACGCAAAACTAGAAACATTCCTAGATGCAGTAGCCAAGGCACAGCCACAACAAGGAGCGTAATATGGCACTAAAACATGTCGGTAGAATTGCCGCAAATAGAAGAAAAGTTGTAGTTGCATATCGCGTAGTTCCAGATGAACCAGAGAACTGCGTAGTTATCACTACAGAAAATTTATCAGCAGACGAACACGATGCTCTAATGAGAGCTGTTGAATCTGCCGCTGGACAAGAAGCAGAAGAATTTGCAGTAGCAATGGCTCGTGCATACTTGCCCGACGGACGCAACATGCTTGCAGGCTTCCATACAACAGGTAAGATGCGCAAAGTTCCTACAGCAGACGTAGAAATGACACCTAACGCAAATACTACTATTAAACTCTCTGAGCTTAACGAAGTAATTGCACAACAGAAAGGTGTTACTGTAGGCGATTTAGCAATGCGTACAACACCGTCAATTGCTCCAGCACCGGAAGGTGCAGTAGATGCGGCTGCGTTGTATACAGAAGAAACAGCACCAGTTGCAGCCAGTGATGGTGTACTTACAGACGAGCAGTTGGCCGCACAGTATCGTTCACAAGCAGATGCACTTTTTAAGGAAGCAAAGGCCTTAAGAGAACAAGCAGAAGAACTTGTTCCTACTAAGAAGAAAACGAAGAAAACAGAAGAAAGTGTCTAAAAGTGGTCGTTTTCCCCCCGAAGTAGTAAGACACTGGCCAGAGGTATTTAAGGATGTAGAGATACAGACTATTCCTGTTGAATATCTAGTTTCCGTCCGTGTTGAATTTAAGGACGGAAAAATGTGGGAAATTGATTTAGAAAAGACTGCTAAGGCTAGTAACGAAGATTTAGAAACTAGTCTTGCTACCTTTTTCGATGAATATAGTGAGCATATTGCTAATATAGACTTCAGATTAGATACACAAAAAGTTATAAAAGATGTTAAGAATCGAACTCGGCAGTTTTTGAAGAAACGTAAGTAAGAGATAAATATATATAACAGAACATTTCAGGAGTTCAAAGGATGGCCCTTAGATTAAGACGCGGTACAGATGCACAAAGAGCATTAATTACGCCTGCCGAAGGCGAACTAGTATATATTACAGACACTAACGAAATTTATGTTGGTGATGGAACAACAGTTGGTGGTGTTAGAATTACCGGCGAAGTTGTTAATGAACTAGGTCAATTAAACGATGTAGATGCTGCATTACCGCAAGACGGTGACGTTCTTCAGTACGATAGTCCAACAGGAGACTGGGTTGCTGGTGAACTTCCTTTGGTTGATCTTTCTGATGTTAATGCGCTTGGAATTCTTGACGGTCAAGTTCTAGTATGGGATGCTACTGCACAAGCGTTTGTCCCGGCAAACTATCCACTAGCAGATACTTTTGACGGTGAACTTACTGGTAGTGTATTTGGCGACGACTCTAGTTTACTTGTAGATGGCGTTAATAATCTAGTTATTGGCGTTGTTAATAACGTACAAACACAAACAGAATACTTACTTGTACAATCCGACGGTGTTATACAACCAACACTAGCAACTTTTAATACACTAACTCCGGGCAGCAACGGTTCAAATATAGACTTTTTTGCAGCAAGAGATTCACTTACTGCTCCAAATCCAGTACAGCCGGGCGACACTATTATTGACTTGGTTGGTGCTGGCTGGACAGGTACTGACCATTCAACTACAGCAGTTATTAAACTAGCAGTTGACAAGTATACCACTGTAAGCGACGGCGTTTCACCAGGTAGAATTATTTTCTTAACATTTGATGAATCCGGCGCTACAGGTATCAGCAATGTTATGGTGTTTAACAGACAAGGTAGACTAGGTATCAACTGCGACGATCCTCAAGAAAAACTTGATGTAAGAGGTAATGCTGTAGTTAGTGGCCAAGTTGATGCTGCAAGTTTTAGAGGTTCATTAGTAGCAGACGATTCGACTCCTATTGTTGATGCTATTGGTGGTACAATTACAGCACAAGGATTTGTACAATTTGGTAGTTATACAACTGCTGAGCGTGACGCAATTTCTGCAGCGAACGGGATGGTTGTTTATAATTCAAGCGATAATAGATTCCAAGGTTACCAAAACGGTGCTTGGATCAATATAGACGATGGTACTGCTGCTTAATACATAATTAATTATGTAATGACAGTATTGCATGTAGATCCTAAAAACAGTAATTTACACATTTTAAACGATGCACCCGCAAATCGCACTAATCTAGTTATTCATAATAACGATGATCGAAGTGTTTTAAAACTGCGGCGCAATTCTCTTGATAACGACCCCAACGATATAACTTCATACGGCGGAATATACTTTGAACGTCACGATGTTCAAGGTGTTTGGACCGAAAGTATGATTCTTGGCGGAGAAGATTATATACTTCTCGCAACTACAAACAACGGAATCATAGATGACGACAAATCAACTCTTACGTTTAGAAACGGTAAATTAGGTATAGGTACTACAGTACCAAAACACGAGTTAGATGTAAAAGGTACTATACACGGCACACTTTGTTTACCTGTGTTATCCGAAGAAGACTTAAAAAATACTGTTCCGCAAAATGGTATGATTGTAGTATCAGAAGATCATGGACTAATCATATACATAAACGAAAAATGGAAAAAGATTAGTATAGGAGAAGAAATTTGAGCTGGCCAATTGAAAAGATAGGTGAAATTGATTTAGAGCGTCTTATGAAAGAAATAGGACACATTGAGAAGCCAACTGAAGGTCCAAGACAGTTTCCTTTTCAAAAAAAGAAAGACGCAAATGATGCAGAAGAGTCAAAAGGCACAAATTTTGTTTTAAGAACAGACGAGTTTGATTACGACACACTAATATATTCTGATGACGAATTTCCTTATTTAAATTCTATTATTATAGAATACAAAATGCTCAGAACTAGAAAAATGTGGATGCATGAAAAATTTACATACGCATGGCATTTAGATAATAGTCCAAGAATACATATTCCACTGTATACCAATGAACACAATATGTGGATTATAAGAGACGGACACAACGACGAAACTGACTGTGTGTATCGTATTCCTGCTGACGGTGGTGTTTACTTAGTTGATACTACAGTACCGCATACATTCCTTAATGCTAATGCAGATCCGTTTTTACGCACTCATATAGTTGGTGCAACAACTATAACAACAGATACTATACCGTTACCAAAGAATCATTCTTAAGAGGGTCACCAATAGTCATACCGGTTACTCTATGATCTGGATGTACCCATTGTAAGATTGAATTACTAGACATAATTTGTTTTATTAGTTCTAGTTTTTGCTTTTCATTTATTGTTTTATTGCTTCTAGTATATTCAAACTTGAAGTTTTCTAAAAAATAATCTTCGTCTACTTTGCTATCAAACTCTTTTCTAGACTGTTCACTTTCCCAAATTTGAAACAAAGTGAATTCGTTACCTTCTATTACTTTGGCTCTTAAAAGCAGTATTCCTTGCTTTTTTGCCCATTTGTATGTACTTACGTATGTTTTCCAAAAATCTTCACCTTGTAAAAAAGTTTGAAATCTTTTCTGTTTGTTTGTTAAATAATCTTGAAAGAAATCACCGTATTTGGTTTCAAACGTTGTTAAGTAATATTCTTTCATTTTCTTTTTCCAGTTTACGCAATATTAGTTTTTCTTGTTGCTTAATACGTTTATCGCCAGTTAATCCTAATTCTTTTACAAGATTGTGCAAATTTTTCCAACGCTCATATCTTACTCTATAAGTAAGTTCACCGTCTTTGGTCCAACTACGCCATAATTGTACTTCGCCGTGCCATAGGTTTTTATCTTCAAATATTTCTGTATCAGGCATAAGCATTGCAATATTACATCTAACTTCAACATAGTCTTTGTAAGGAACTGACTGTCTTAGCAGCTCTAATGTTTCTTCATAGTCTTCTTCTGTTTCTGTAGGATAACCTACTATAAGAAGATATAACATATTAATTTTGCGTTTACCAAGGGCATGTACACTTTCGTACATATCCTTATTAGTAAACTTCTTTTTCATATGCCAGCGTACAGCATCGCTGCCGCTTTCAATTCCTATCCAAAGTCCTTTGCAACCGCTTGCTGCTAGATTATCCCAATCTTCTTCAGTCATACCACTACGGAAAATAAACTGACCTCTCCATTCTATAGGCAGTTTGGCCTTTGCAAGTGTTTTACAAAACACTCTAAATTCTTTCAAAGAACCATTTACTAAACTATCACTAAAATGGAAATGCTTAATACCATATGTATAATACTGATGAATAATTTCATTAGCAACTTCTTCACCTGGGCGATAACGGTACTTTTTCCAATTTGCGTGTACGTCACAAAAAGTACATTGTCTTACACAGCCCCTACTTCCCGTAACAACAAGAGTAGGTTTAGAATACAAAGCAAAGTCAATATCACTATAATCCGGTATTGGAAGATTCGATAAATCATCCATTTGAGGAAATTCATATTTTTCACCTCTAAGTAATGCAGGTAATGCTTTGTCTCCTTCACCCTTAACAACATAGTCTGCTAAGTTTGCTTTTAACATATCTTCGCCAAAATGCATACTTATATCGCTAAGGTCACTATGATTATTAGTAATGCCTGCGCCACCTAAAATAATTTTAGTGTTAGGAAACTTTGTTCGAATAATTCTACAAAACAATCTAGTAAATATTTGACTGTTTAGTGTAAACACACTAGCACCAATGTAATCATAACCAACAAAACGCTCTGCGTATTCTTCAACAAAATCTGCATACTTTGGATTATAATTTTGTGCTGTTTCACACCAGTCAATAGCATCGTCACCAAACTCAGTTAGAAATGCATGATTCAAGTCAAAGCAAGTACTGTTAATTCCTTCTCTATTAAGAAGTCCTTTTAAAAATACTATACTAGGTGCAGGATGCCAGTAATTTTGACTAGGCATCGATACTAATGCTATTTTCATAATGTTTGCCAAGGTTGTAATAACGTTTTACGCCAAAAAAGCCGTTCAGTATCTTCAACAAGAGGTCCTCGATAGTGCATAGAAACTGAGTTGTCGATGATAACAATATCGCCCTTTTGATATTTATGTGTGTAAAAATACTTTTCATCTAACATAGATTCAAACCAATCACAAATTTCATCGTCTAATACTAAATCTCTATTAGGCTTTTCTATTGCCATTGTAAAACTAAATCTAGGAGCCGGCCAGCCTTCGGGATGTTGCAAACCAAAAACATTTCTGCCGCCAACTCTCATTGCTCCCCAATGAAAATTTTCTCTACCTGTAATAGGATGCTTTTTAATGAAAGGTCCCCAAAAAGGCTGACATCCACCTTTGTAACACTGTGTTAGAACTTTTAACGATCTTAAATATTCTTGCATGTCTTCTGATTGATCGTGAAACCATTTAGCAGTATTTAAAAAATGAATTTCATCATCAGAATGTGTAGTTATAGCATATAAAACCCTTAACGGAAATCTGTATTCAGGATGCCAAGCATTATCTGAGTGCCAAGGAAGACTAAGACCTCCAAATCTAGATTTACTCGACCATAATACTAACTCATCTTCATCTGTTGATTCAGAGTGCAGTTCGTATATATTTTCAGTCCATGGTGTAGAAACACTGCTACAAAAATCTAAAAACTCTTGTCTATTAAAATCAATGCCACGCTGAATCCAAAAGCCGTCCCATTGACACTTATTAAGAATCTCTTGTGGTGTATCTGAAATATGGGTCAACCCAGCTCTCCTCTATTTTTTCTGGTCTGCTAACTTTCATTGTAAAAAGTGCATTTTGTAAAAATTCTGTGTACTTATCTGTTGGATGTCCGTCCCAAGGTCTTCCTATGCAAAGTGTAATTTTTTCTTCTTCGCCTGGATCTAAACTATGAGGGTGGCTTCCGTCTAATACATAACTGTCATAACACTGTGGAACATAAATTTTGTTTCCATTTTTATCTAGAAAGAATAATTTATCAATTTTTCCATTAAGTACTAATCTATATTTGTGTTGTCTTGTTCCTACTTCTTCTGCTTTTGTATCTAAGTGTGTGTTTAGACCTAAGCCGGGTGCTGTACGCAACAAATTTAATCTGCCAACTGGTTCCATCCATGGGAATATTTTTTCTTCAAATATTTTTATACTTTTTTGTATGAATGGTTCAACATCTGTATAAACAAAATCACCTACAGTAGTATCGCCTGTTTCTTCTCTTTGACCTCTAAGTCCACCGCCATTGTATATAGGTAAAATTCGACATCCTCTAAAACTATTAGACTGATAAAACTCATCCGGTACTGTTAACAGTTCTTCTAAAATTGTTTGCTTTTCGTCCTGTGTAATGCCTATGTCAATAGCACAAAATGTAAAATCCATTCTACCACCTTCTTTCAACTGATTCCCAAGGTGCTGGTTCATCAAAAAGTTCAAACTTATTTCCTGTTTCATAAGTTTCTACTAGTTTGTGCCAAGGCACAACTGTCATGTGTGTTTTTAATATTAGACGTTCGGTAGGCATATCGTTAAAAACAGCATGAGGTCTATTAACATTTAAAAAGCAAGGATTAAAATATTCATGACGTGTTATTTCAGTTTCATTATCCTGAAACAATGCTATTTCAGTTTTTCCTTTTAATGGTATATTAAATGCACTTAATGCTAACAAGTTGTAATTAACATGCGGCATGAAATATCCACCTGGAGGTTGTCCTAAAAATGTAAATTTTATTACATGTTTAATTTGCTCCCAGTTAATGTATACTCCACTCTTATCAGCAATATTTTTTACACGTTCGTAAACCTCTCTCCAAAGATTCATATTACAATCATAGCACAAATGATGTACTATTTGGTCGTCTTGATCACGCTTAAGAACATCGTGTGATGCTTCAAATTTAGGCTTAACTTTTGTTTCGTAAAACTCTAGAAGTTCTAGTTTGTCTGCTTGAAAATCATCATATCCTTGTGTTTCTGCAAACCTATCTTCATATCTATAACGTAACTCTCTCATTTAAAACACCTTCTTATAGTCAAAAGATAGTCTATACAGCAATCTATCACCTTTTACTTCATTGCGTTTATGAATACTATGGAACTGATCCATGAACACAAAATCACCTGGTTTCCAATCATCGTGATGGTAAATGTACTTTTCTTGGAAAACATGATCTAACAGATATTGTTTGAGCCATTCTTGGTCGAGGGGTGTACCATCTTTGCGCCACATTTTTCTAATATAATGGAACGTAAAATACAAACCTTTTTCTCCAGTCCACGGATGTGTATATACTAGACTCTTGTTAACCCCATCTACAAAGTCAGGATGCTGTTCAAATATAACTAGCTCTTTGTCATCTTCTTCTAGATCGTAAAATGTATTGTTTTCAAATTTAAACAAACATTCTACATCATCTACTATTTCTTTGATATCATCAGGCAAGTCAATGTATGCTTGTCTGGTGTCACAGAAGCTCGTAACGCTGTCTACACCGGGTCTAACACAATATAGTGCTACACATGCTTCCATTCCGCTTGGACGTCCGTTGCCGTTGCTGTGCCAGTCTAGTTCTTTGTCTGCAAACAGTCCTGTTTTTTCACCATGTTCATCTCTTTCGTTAGTAACTCTAAATAAACCTGGTACTTTGTTGTGCATAAAAAATTGTTTTGGTTTCATACAACGACCAATTGTTTCGCAAACTTCTAACACTTTTTCATCTGTAAGATCTTGGTTACGTACAACAATAACATTATCTTTTGGTATGCGTCTGCCAAATTCTTTTATTTCGTCTTTGGTCATAGAATTAAAATTTAATTTATATTCTATACCTACTCCAGGTAACGAACGAACTACTTCCATTATAGAGTTATCTCCTTTTGTAAATCTGGTCTTAAATCATCATAGTGAAATCCTAGTATTGCAACTTTTCTTACATTACCAGCATCATTTGTTACAGTGTGTGACCACCCTGTGTTTACGAACCAAAGTTCCTTTGGTTTCATTTGAAACTCGTGTACGCCCTGCTTATCCTTAAACAAAAAAGTACTATTGTTTTCGTTCAAACATATTTGAGCACGGCATATGACGCTTGTATCAGCGTCTATGTGCCAATTAAGCGTATGTTCTGGCTGCATTTCACTTAGTCTGAATCTATAAACGTTATTGAAAAAACCTTTCATTTCTTCTTGTACTATTTCACTACCTGGTATCCATTTCTTATAAATGTACTCATCAACTGTGTAATGATTATTTGAAGAATTTCTCTGCAATATGACCTGTCTATAACTCTGTCCTACATTAAATACTTTTTCATAATTACAACTACGACTGATAGAATAGTCATCACTACCAATGTCACTGTGCGGGTTGTCAATTAAAAATTTGTTAAGATACTCATATGTTTCATCCGAAACTTCTCCTAGTTTTTTAAAAGTTACTAGTTGGTTTCTTTTCGGGCCTGTACCATTAACACGGTCTCTTCTTGTGCGTTCGACTAAACATTTTTCTGTCATAGTATTATCCTTCAAATTTTTCTCTCCATTCCTCAAGTGACATAGTATTATTTCTTGGAACTTCTCCTGTATAAATTATATTTTGCCAGCAATTTAAGTCATCACATTCTTTGCAAGTTTGCATCATTGTTGGAAGTAATTTCCAATTTGGACCTAACTTTTTTCTATATCTATCCAAAGATTTCCGACGTTTTAAGTCTTGCATAGAAATAAAATATGTATTAACTTCGTTTCCAAATAGGCTTAAATCTACGTTTTGCAAATAATTCATTTGTTCTTGTATAATATACATACTAGGGCTTTTCATAGTATCTCTATCAGGCAAAATTGGTCTTCTATATTCTGGAAGAATATACGATCTTGTTAACAAACGCCAGCATCCTTGATAAAATTCTTGTACAGTAGCAAACATTACAAGTTTGTCGTTGCGATCCATTAAAAACCACCAATTCGGAAATCTAGTTTTATAAATTTCAGGTATACGATCAAACCAATCTATATTACGTTGATCTCCGGCATAATTCATTTCTTTTATTCTTTTTAATTCAGAAAGAAATTCTTTTTCACCATATTCTTCAAGTGTTATAACTTTCACAGTGCATACTCCGTTTGTGCTATTTTATTTTTAATTTCCAGATACGGTAGTGTCATGTTTTATCATCCTTATAAAAGTTGCTGTTGGATCAAACTGCCACCAATCTCGGCCTAGTCTCCAGTTCCATCCTTGTTTGTGGTGATTTAAATGCCATCCCTCGCCAGCTGTTAAAATATTTCCAACCCAAGTATTTCTTGGTTGTGCATTTTTGTGCCCTAGAGTGTTTAATAAGCCATAACCATGAAATGCAAAAACTGTAGGTAATGCATAACCAAAAATTAAGAACAATGGATCAATAAGAAAAAACACTACAATAATTAATAAATTAATTTTAAAATAGTTTTTATAAAACCAGCGTACAGTATTGTCTTTTAAAACATCTCGCATATACTTGCGATCAATGCGGGTTGAATACCCCCAAGTATTCAAGTATATTGACCAAAAACCTTTAAAAGTATAACTATGAGGGTCTTTGTCAGTGTCACTATGTGCGTGATGCATACGATGTGCTCCTACCCAAGAAAGTACAGGGCCAGCGCCACTAAACATACCTAATAAATTAACAATATAAGGATACCACTTGCCAGTTGAAAAAGAACGGTGTGAGTAATATCTGTGATAGCCGCCACTAATAGCAACAATAGCAACTACGTACCACCAAACAAATCCAGCAAGAAACATCCACCACTCACCGTAAATGAAGGCCGGAATAAGTAGTAAATGACAAAATGCATGATTAACTAATAATTTGGTTGTATTTTCCATATGTTTACCGTCTATAAAATATTTAGTTACCCAAACAAGTGTTTAGCCACTGTTTCGACACTTTCCTCAGTTAGTGTGATGTTTCCTACAACAAAATAGAAAGGAGTTTCTGATGTGTTGAATAGGGTATGCATTTTAGCAGTATCAATAAAATACATTGTTCCATTCTTAAATTCCATTCTTTTATCTTCTAGTAAAAAGAAAGCAGCACGGGTGTTATAATTTAGCGGCAAAAAGATTCTGAAAGAATCAATGTTAGCATGCTTGTGATCTCGGTGTGGAGGAAAGAACCCTCCTGCGTTAAGTTTAATAACGTGGGTACGTCCTAACCATTTTTCGAAAGGATTTAGCCATTGTTCAAAATATGAATATATTGGAGTTTTTTTATTGAAGTCCCAATCGTGTAGAGCAATACCTGTTTCATTATAATATTCGTACAAGGAGTCAAGATCAGGTCTTCCTGACAAACCTCCGTCTAAACTAGTAATACTTAATCCGTATCGATCATTCTTTTTACGTGGGTTGTACTGAACCCACTCAAATTTTTCTTCTAGTTCTTCAATAATATTGTCTACATTGTATTCAAGCCTTAGAGGATAATAATCTCCAAATCTTGTTAATGCAGAATATAGTGTAGAATTTTCATACATCTATTTGCCTTCCAAAATTTTACCTACAATAATTAAATTATCTGTATCATCTTCTGCTAAAACTCTAATGTTTTTAGGCAGTTGCTCTCTAAATTCTTTTAGAGAACCTACACCATTAGTATGCAACTCGTTTGGATTATTATTTGATTCAAAAACAACATATGTGCCTGGCTGGAACCAAGGCATTATTTGCCAATCCTTCATTGGCGGCATGTGTTCACAAATTGTATTAATAAACACTCCAGCATCTTTATATCTTGAAGCATCTTTGGTCCATGCATTGTCGTGTATAAAATCAACATTATTAAGATCTGTAAAAATGTCTTTTTCAAGATATTTTGTTAAATCATCATCAAGGTCTAATAATGTCACCCGCTTTGCATTGGATGCTAAATCTAATATAAATTTAGAACTTGACTTTGCACCAAAAACTACAACTTCAGTTTCATTATTAATTTCAAAACCCTTAATTTTAGAAAGTAGTTTATTTCTTTTATTTTCGCTGTCTTGTTTTTGTCTTATTATATAATTTGGTGTTCCATCAGGAATTGGTAACATTCCTACAATAGTATATCTATCTCCAAATGATTCTCGTATTTCGTCATCATAGAGAATGATTAAGTTTGATGGTAACTGATTTTTAAAATCTTCTAGTGATTTAGCAGCATTTGTATGCCCGTCTTTTTTTATATTGTTAGACTGAAATGCAACATAAGTTCCGGGTTTCATTTTTTTCCAAAAAGGCCAATATTTCATTGGCGGCATGTGTTCACATGCTGTATTAATTATAACGTGACTTTCTTCTAACCGTTTTAAATTACTTTTGCTAAACGCATCACCAAAAATATAATCTATGTTTTTATAATTGGACAACACTTGATTTCTAACATTCCGTAGTACAAGATTATTACTATCAATTAATGTTATATCTTTTACCTTTTCTGATAGAAATGATGCTACTAAACTTCCATTCCAGCCACCAAACACTGTTACGTTAGTTACGCCTCTGTCTAAAATCTTATTTTTTTCTAAAAACGATACAAGTCTTTGTTTAGATCTAAAATGGTTATTTCTAAAAGAATCTGTTATCATTGCAGGAACAAGATCTGGAGTTACAATATCATGTTCTGGATTAAATATTCTTCCGACAAGAGTAAATCGAGTTCCTCTTTCATCTTCTAGTTCATCTTGTAATAAAACTTCTGCATGCTCTGGCAACTGATCTTTAAAATCTTCAATAGTTTTAACGCAATTGATATGACCTTCAATTCCGTACATGTTATTTGACTGAAATGCAAAATAAGTGTCATGCCTTAACTTTGACCAGAAAGGCCAATCTTTCATTGGAGGCATATGTTCACAAGATGTGTTTATAAAAAGGTTTGCTTTTTCATATTTTTTACGATATTCGCCAAACACATTACCATTAACAAGCTCGACTTTTTCGTTGTTTGCCCAAAACTTGTTTTTTGCAATACGTATTACATCTTCATCTTGATCAATACCAACTATACTTTTTACTTTCTTCTTTGTTAGCATGGGTATAATAACACTTCCATACCAACAACCAAAGATAACTGCATTTACAGGTTTATCAAATACTCCAATTTGATCGAGTAATCCAACAAGTTTTTCTTTTGCAGCATATTGATTTCTACTGAAAGAGTCTTTAATATCTTCTGACCTTTCTTCGTTGTCTCTCATCGCTGTTAAGATAGATCTTAAGAAAAATAAGTCAACATCCGTCGTTTTAGGTTGTAAACTAAAAACATTTTCTAAAAATCCTAAATCGTCACGTTCAATCATAGTTTCACTTCTTTACAATATAGTCGCCAATAACAAGCCAATCTAATCCACACTTATTAAAAGTGTTTATAGCATCTTCCGGAGTTTCTACAATAGGCTCTTGACAGTTAAAACTGGTATTGAGTAACATAGGAATGCCTGTTAGTTTATAAAATTCATTAATTAGGTCATAATAGCGTTCATTAAACTCTCTTGTAACAGTTTGTATACGTGCTGTACCGTCTACGTGTGTAACACCAGGAATCTTATCACTAATAACAGGCATAATACGGCTCATATACGGACTTGTTTGGTTAGTGTCAAAGTATTCTTCGTAATGCTCTTCTAAAACAGAAGGAGCAAAAGGACGAAAGTCTTCACGCAGTTTAATCTTACTATTGATAATGTCTTTTATATCAGGATTTCTTGGGTCTGCTAAAATACTTCTGTTACCTAATGCACGATTACCACTTTCAGACTTACCTTGATGCCATCCTACAATCTTTCCGTTAGCAATTCCGTTGGCAACATGTACAACAAGTTTATCAAATGGTAATTTTTCAAAGTTTAGTCCTTGAAAAATGCTAGTATCTACTTCATATTCTTGCCCAGCATAAACTGTCGGAACATGAATGTTCTTATTAAGAATGTAATCAGCATGCATGTATGTTCCAATTGCTTGGCCTTCGTCTCCTGCTGCTGGTGGTACATGTACGTTCGTATAATGCTTTGTAAACTCTTCATTCATATAGCCGTTATATGCAACGCCTCCTGCAATACAAAGACTATCGCAAGTTTTTAACGGATATACATGTTTTTTAACTAGTTCTTCTGTTACAAGTTGTAATGTAAATGCTACATCTTCTTTAGGAATACGTTCTAGTATTTTTTTAGAGCCGTCTGGAAGTCTATGGTTAGGGTTATCTAAATACTGATTAATCATATCATGTATTTCTGCGTTATATCCGCCATATGCTGCCAATCCCATTGTCTTACCTGCGCCCAAGTATCCAAGCCCAATGTCTTGTGACAATCTATTCCAAAGTCCGCCAACTGACAGTTCTTTGTTTAAGTTAGTAATCTTACCATCTTTGTCAATAAAAATACAATTAAACTGCCAGCCTCTGCCGTCAATTGCTAAAATATCTGATTCTTCGTAGCCGGAACTTAAAAATGCATAAGCAGCATGTGACTGATGGTGATCAATATAATAATAAGAATCTGTTTGGTAATAATCCCATAGGTTTTCAGGCATAAAATCTAAGAAATCTTTGTCAGACATATTTTCTTCAATAAGGTCAATAACAAATTGTTGTCCTAAATTTGAAACTGTAAATGCAAAAATTTCATCTTTGCCTTGATTTTTATACTTTGGTAAGAATAGATTGGAAAAGAACTCTCTACTATAAGTAGGATCATGAGAGTTTTCTCTATTTAGGTTATGTTTTCTACGAGTATAGCGTTCGGCTTGATAGTGGAATTCACCGTCATAAGAATTATGGTCATGTATATTTACTGCTACCGAGTAAATTTTCTTCATACTACCGCCTCTTCAACAACATCAATCTTTTCAAGTATCTTATTAACAATAATATCCGGACGTCTTGGAATCTCGTCCATACAAACTTTGCAGTATTCTTCAAATTCAAACAAATCAAAGTTCATCATTTTGTCAATATTTTCTTTTGTAACATCAAATTCTCTCGAGCCATTAATTGCCTTACGGCTACAATGTCTAATCTTTTTAATTTCAAAGTCAACTACTGGTACTAGTGGAAACTTAGCACAAATTCTTCTGTTAAGTTCAGGTGCTTGTACAAGTGTATGATCTTTGAAGAACTTCGGAGAACGTGAATTATATTCTTTAAATTCTGTATTTTTATGATCTACTACAGACAAATCAAAGTTTTCTCTGTATTTGAAGTAATTTGGTGTTTTGATAATCAAGTTGTAATTATTTTTATCGTTTTCTTCAAAGAAATCATAATTACCTAGTTTTTCGATTCTGTCTTCATAAAAATCAAGAACCAGATGTTCAATATAGATAATGTCCGGATCTTCTAATATGTGCGGATAAAACTTTCTTACAAGAGAATTGGAAAGAACCTGTACTATAAGATTAGGATATTTCTTAATCTCAGCAATAACCTCATCTAGGTTTTTAATCAAACCTGGTTCGCCACCAAGCAAACAAATTCTAGTCTTATACGGACTTAGATACTTGACTGTATTTCTTACAAAATCCATATCAACATCTAAGTTACGCATTTCAAGTGTCCATGCTGTGCAATAATGACAATTCTTATTGCAGGACTTTGACAAATAAAAGTCTACTGTTAAGTATTCTGATCCTTTAAGATCTGCTAGTGTAATCATGTTTGTGGTCCTGCTCTTCTTGTTTTTGTTTTTGTAGTATCGTTTGGATTTATCCAAGTATCTTTTCTTATAATGTCTTCTGGATCTTCTCTGCGTCTACAAGTGTTAATGCATGCAGGAGGTCCTTGATTTTTTGTTAACCTTTTTGCAAACTTGCGCCATTCTTTTGTATTCATAATATCTTCTAAGCGTTCGTAATCTTTTATATTACTTACTGCTAAAAGTTTTTTAAATGACGGATCGTTCAACGTATCAGGATCGTCGCAATAACAACAAGGAATTAATTCTCCTGTATTAGTAATTGACAAAGGAAAATCACCGTAAAAACACATTGGATCTAAAATTACTTTTTCTTCACTCATTTTGTTGACATCCTATATTTTGGGTTTTTTGGAATTAACGGATCATCGTCGTCGAGCCATCTCGAACTTTGTAAAAGATAAAAGTTAACACCTGCTTCTTTTGCTAATTCAATTGCCTGATCTATATGATCTTCATTGTAACTGAATATGATATATTGCCAAGTTGGTTTTCTTTTCAGATACTTTGTTGACTCTTTCATAATATCGTATAACTTTTTTCCGTCTTGGTTTACACGATAGATATGGCTTTCTTCTGGAAGGCCATCTATTGAAAATACCCAATGAGCATTTGGATTTGCTTCAAATGCTTCAATATACCATCTTTTAGGTTTTTGTGATGATCCGTTATGTATTTCACAGGAAACCTTGTCTCGACACATTTTTAAATACTCAATAAACTTAGGATGGTGTACTGGATCTGAGTATTGTCCTTCAAAGTCTATGTGATTCATAAAACGCAAAACTTTTTTAAAATTTTCCATACTAAGATCGTCGCCGGGTACTGTAAGCCCTTTATCCTTAAACAAGTATTGTCTAGGACATCTCGGACATTCTAACGAACAACGATGTGTAATATCTATATTAACCGATCTTCGTGCAAAAAACTTTTGAATAGATTTATTCATTGATAGTCACTCTTATGTTTTTGGGGAAACTAGGAAATCTCCAAAGCTCGTCAGGATCTCCGTTACGCAAAGGTTCCCATATATCTTTGTTTAACGTTTCGGCATGTAGTTGTCGATCTACTCCGACATTCTCATACCCAACTCCAACTAATAATTTAATATTACGGGTTGATTTTGTAATTTCTCTTACTTCATCTTGTTCATATGCTGAACAAACTCCTGTTCTATAACCTAGCAGTGCAGAAGTTAGTGTTAGTTGTCCAACTGATATGCCAATTGAAAAATTTCTTTGTTCTTCGTATGTCCGCATCGGCGAAGTACTACGATTTTTTTGCGCTCTTAAGTGAGTGCCTCCGCGGGCTTGACCGTCATCTTCTATATACACAAATAATGCATTTGCTAGTATCTGAGAGTTATGTATTGCCTTATCTTTTGCTATAAGTTTTCCATCTACTGCATACATTTCGTTAAGATGATCTCTATTACGCATAGTAAACTTTTTAGTAGTGTTGTATATACTTCTTATGATATCTTGATCTGTGTAAACTTTTAACTGATAGTGTGTTTCGTTTTGTTTCGATGGGCAGTTAGTCGCAGCATAAATTAGAGTTTGTAGATCGTCACTAGGAATTGACTTGGATAAGTCATAGTTTCTTTGAGCTCTTTGAGCTATATCAACTGCACTTTTTATTGTATCTTTCATCGAATACCTCTACTATTAATATTATTATACGCTCTAAAAAAGAGTTTGTCAAGAATTATGAACGAACAAAATTAACAATTCGATCATAGTCCGGCCGTAGATCGTTTTTAAGAACATGAGCCATTGTTGGATCTTCTTGCCTGTACAACTCTCCCTTACCAACAGTCATTAATATTAATGGAGGTTTTTTCAAGAAAGGTAGTTCTGTCCATGTCGACATGTTTTTTGAAAAACATCCTGTAAAAGATACATCAATATCATTTTCAAGGCACAATGCACTAAATGTATCACAAAATAGCCCCACTTCAAAAGCAGCTGAAGCATATAAATTATCAACTGCTTTAGGATCTGTTGCTTCGTACTTGTGTCCTCTTTTTATTAGGTATTGTTGAAATCTATTTGGCTTGTCTTCTAATCTTAATGTAGGAATGATTAAATAAGAACAATTTAGAATATTATGATAGTTAGGTAAATTTTCACTATAACGTTCGTTAAGAGGATCCGGAACGCCGTCGTGGTTACCTTCGTTTTGAGCTGCATTAAGATACACTGCTTCTTTATATTTCTGATGTTCAGGCTTATTACCTATAACATGGACCATATAAGGCATAAAATTATTTTTAGAAGGTGTTACACGCCAAGTTCTTTGTAAAAGACTGTTTATCAACGATTCTGGTATTTTGGCGTTTTTGTCATATCTTCTAACATATCTTCTTTTTTGTAGTATTTCGTCTATGCTCATAATTATCCCCTGTGTAGTACTTATGTTATTTCTCAATGTCTAATCCTAACTTCGATACTGTCGTTGGTATCTAGTAACTTTTCTGTAATTAAGTTACTACCACACATTTCCCAACATGTTCTAGGTGCAGAATTTGGACTGTTTACTATCATATCATAAAATTCTGTCCATTCCTTACTGTTAAATATGTCTTCTATGTCATTATTATTATTAATATGCAAATGCTCTTCAAAGAAATTACGCACCCATACTTCAGTTCTTTTTAAATTGTCGTCAAACCAACAACAAGGAGTGAAATATCCTTGAGATGATAAGCAAATTTGTTGTTCTGAATTGATACATTTTGGATCAAGTACACGCTTAGGACGAGAAAGAGGCTTTTTATTTCTCTTAGCCTGTTTTTCTAACCGCCTTTGATTTTTTGTTAATTTTCTTTCTTCTTTCCCCATTTTATATCCTTTGATCAACATTATACTTTGGATTTTTTGGTAAAAGATCTTTTGGAACATCTCTTGACGATATAATAACATCAACTTTTAAGTCATGTTCTTTTGCTTTCGTCATACACTCTTCAAGATAATTTTCATTAAAACTAAAAACAATTATCTGCCATACAGGATCTAATCCTAAATCTTTTGCTAAACACATCATTTTAAACAAATGCTCGCCGTCTTGGTTTATCCTATGCAGATGACTTAGATGCGGCGGACCGTCAATTCCAAATATCCATTCAGCCTTCGGATTTGCCTTGAATGCTCTTGTATACCAATCTTTTGAACGAGATGATGCAGCAGTTGCTACCTTGCACCACGTGTCTGTTTCATAACATATCTCTAATAATTCAATAAAATGTTTTCCGTATATTGGATCTGAAAGTTGTCCGCACCAATTAATTTTTCGAAAATATTTTATAATTTTTCTGAATTGGTCCGGTGTTAGATCATCTCCAGGTATTTTAGTTTTCCATCCATGCTTATTTAAATAAGATACACGCTTGCAAGAAGGACAGGCCAAAGTACAACGAGGAGTGTTTTCGATATTTAAAACTTTATTACGAAAGTTTCTATTTTTAAATTCTTCTTGCATATTATTCAACAAATTTTACTATTTCATGGTAATCTGGTTTTAAATCATCACCAGGTTTTCCGAACAGATGAAATTTTTCGATAGTTTCAGTTCGGTACCACTCTTTATAACCTACCGTCATCATTAAAAGAACTTTCCTTTCTACAAAAGGTATGTTTTTCCATCGAGAAACCTTACGAGGAAAATTAAGCGTATACGATGTATCAATACCTTTGTCTATACAAAGAGCTCTAAATGTATTGCTAAATATTCCACATTCTACAGAAATTGCCGGAACACTATCTTCAAGTCCTTCTTCAAAAAACGGATCATAATATATTCCTTTAGCCAACATTTCTTTTTGGAATTCATTAGGCTTAGTGTTTAAACGTAATGTAAAAATAAGCAAATGTGAACAAGTAAGTATATTTTTATAATTTTGTCCTTTACGGTTTCCCTTGTTTACATCTTCCTTTGGATTACTTTGATTTTGTTCGTCTTCATTAAATGAACACAAACGAAAAATCTCATCTTTGTATTCTTGATGTTTAGGACCTAAAACAAAAACACTGTATGGCATAACCTGATTTTTAGCAGGAGTTACCTTCCAAGTGCGTTGTAATAATTCATCAATAACGCTATCAGACGGTACTTTACTAGTATCGTACTTCATGACATGGCGATGTTTTTCTAAAATTTCATCTACTTGTCTATCTGGCATTTCTTTTCTCTTAATCGTATATTGACTCTTTTACTTTATTAATTACTGTATTAACTTCCTCATCTGTTAACCAAGCATGAATAGGCAAAGACAAAATAGTATCAGAAACTAATTTAGAATTAACACAGTCATCTTTTCGATAATTTGTGTTATCATACATTGAATTAGCCGACAACGGTCTTTCATAATGGATAGAAGCATTTAATGCTGTCTTAACACGTTTACGTGTATCTTTGTTTTTAAAACGTAGTGTATACTTGTGGTAATTATGATTTAACCCGTTAGTAGACTTTTGTGTATACACTGGTAGATCTTTAAATGCTTCATTATACTTGTAAGCAATTTTTTGTCGTTTTTCTTGATTAACTTCCATACTGCTTAATCTATGATTAATAATTTGTGCATTAAGTACGTACATACGGCTATTAAATCCTAATACATCAAATGTCTTATCCTTGCCATGACGTCTAATCATTTTTAGTTTTTTAGCAATTTCGTCATTGTCTGTCAGTACTACGCCGCCTCCGTTAATTCCAGCAATAACTTTATTACTATTAAAACTGTAAACGCTACAATCGCCGATAGTTCCTGCTGCAACTCCTTGTAGTGTACTACCTAAACTTTGTGCAGCATCTTCAATAAATAGAATACCTTTTTCCTTGCAAAAGTTTTGTATGTTTGTTGTATCAACCATATTACCAAACAAGTGTACATATACGATGGCTTTTGTTTTTTCGCTGTACATACGTTTGATACTTTCAAACGACATTTGATAAGAGTCTAGATCAATATCACAAAATACAGGTGTTGCACCTACCATGTCAACACAAGACGCAGACGAAATCCAAGAAAAGTCTGTTACTAATACTTCGTCGCCCGGGCCGATGCCATGTGCTAATAGAGCAAAATGTAATGCATCAGTAGCACTTGCTACACTAACGCAATGTTTACGTCCAATTTTTATTGCGAACAACCCTTCAAATTCTTCATTATTTTCATAATTCATTTGACTCATAAAATTATCAAATAATTCTAAGTAGGTTTCTTTATTTTCTTTGTATTCTCTATCCCATGCATCGTAAGATATCATTTTAGTTCCTCTTATGTTAAATTTTTAACTGCATTTAATATTTCAGTAACATCTGGCTCAGTTATATCACGCTTCCAGTAAACACTGCCACCGTCTTGTATAGTTTTGTCTCGCAAATAAATTACATCCTTATCAAAATACTTGCATTCTTGAAAAATCCTAGGTGCAGGATCGAATGTATCTTTTGTATAAACATATGTTTCAAACATACTCATTAGACTTTCTACCGGCACATAGATATTGTTATTATCTATATTAACATAGTCTGCTTTGTATGTCAATATACCATGATCAGGAAACTGATCTATTACCTTTTCAATAGTTGCATAATACTTGTCGTTTGTTCCTAAAAACAAATGTTTAAATTTTATGTTATTAACGTGCGGCTTGTATATGCTAAAATTGATTGTCTTTTCAAAATGCTTTCCGACACCATTAACATAAACTTCTGTATCACATAAGTCAACAATGTTTTTCGGTGCGTAAAACTCTAATGCCATTGGATATTCTAATGGATGATTTTCTGAATATACAGCAATGACTTTATCTGCAAAAACACGTCTTAGTGTGTCTTGTTGTTCTAATCTATAAGAGCGAAAATCTTTCCAAGACAGGGTCATCATACTACGACCCATAATTAATGTTACGTCATCCTCTTCTGGAATAAAATCATCAAAAATAATATTTTCACAATGAATATATTTTTGATCGATAGATTTAATATATTCTTCTTTAGGATAGTGTCTATGACATACTATAATAACTTTTGAATCTACGCCAATAGAGTTTAGATAAGAACAGTATTCATAACTGTAGTATAATAATCCGTCTACTGGTTTACTCGTAACTACAATATTAATTGTCATTCTATCAACCTACTATCAAGTGCTTCTGGATCGTCTTCTACAGCACCACTACACATCTGCTTACAAATTAGAGGAGCCTTTGTATTGTCATTTTCTAACATTTCAAAAAAATTAACCCAAACTTCAGAATTTAGAATATCTTCGATAGTATCAAAATTATCAATATGCATTTCAGGTGTGAAAAACTTGGAAAGCCAGGTATCATTCCATGATACATTTGTCCAGCAACAAGGAGTCATATGTCCGGTGATTGCATACCCTAAGTCTCTACCATGTAGACATTTAGGATTTATTTTTTTATTACTCCGTAGAGGCTTTCCGAGTCTTGCGCCGACTCGCTCTTCCTTCATTTCTTTTTCCATCTCTTAGTGTGTTAATAAACAAAATCGATACTCCATATTTTCTTGCCATCAATTTTGCTTTTTTAATTTGAGGTCTGTTGTAGTCAAAAATAAGATATTGCCAAATAACTTCTCTAACTTTTTTCTTTGCTTGCAACATGATATTAAAAAGTTTTACACCATCCTGGTTTATTCGATATTGATGACTTTGCTCAGGAAGGCCGTCAATTCCAAACCACCAACTTGCTTCCGGATTTGCAAGAAACGCTTCCTGATACCATCTTTCCGGCTTTTGAGATGCTGCTGTATGTACTTCTGCTCTAATCCGCTTTTTATGACACATCTTTAACATATCAATAAAATTTGGATTAAATATTGGATCAGAAAAAGTTCCACAAAAACTAATTCTGCCACCATTAGCAAAGTGATCGCTTATCTTATCAAATTGCGCCAACGTAACATCTTTGCCAGGAACACGCTTTCCTGCCTTTCTAAAAATAGTACGCTGACATGCAGGACATTCTAGTGCGCACCTAGTACTAATATCAATATTAAGTGCCTTTCCGGTATGTATTGACATGTTAGAAACGTTTAACTTTAATATCTCGGCGTTTTGGCGTATTAATTTTAATTTCGTGTGTCTCCGGAATTAGATGCATATTTCCATAATGATCTTGAATTGTTTCTCCAGCATGGTCTCTAATGTCAATAATTTTTACTCGGCGTTTTTCATCACCTTTATGATTAACAGGAACCCAATCTGGATCATCTGGGCTTTTCACAGTTATGTTATGACCATTTGATGCACCTAGCGCCAATTCGTAATCGTCTGACTCCCAACGAGGACGATTTCTATTTGCCACTCCAATTCCTAAACCGTAGTATAATTTTTGTCTACCGGCTTTAACTTCTTCATAGATACCTAATTTCTTTTCCCATTCATAGTTATAATCAGGTCCTAAGTCAACAATCTTATTAGGTCCAGTACGCAGTCCCATTTTGTTAGCAGCTCTCATAACTAGACCCATTGCCATTCCAACTTGAATAATTGAGTTTTCCCAACGAGATGCGCCGAAATGGTCTTGGTCGGTTCCATCGTTATTACAATTATACATTGTTGACGGTTGCTTACATACAAAAATCATATACATTGGTGCATTCATTTGAGAATTACGCCAACATGCAGGAGGATTTCTAGTGTGTGTACTTCCCCATGCATATTGATATAATCCTTCAATGCTTTTTCTTTCGGTGGAATAATAAACATCATAATATCCTTCATACTGCTTAGAAGGAACATTTTGAGCAGTCCACAACAAATAATCTACAGCATCTTTAGGAATCGGTACACTATGCATCCAGTTACGCTGACAACGTTGCATATTGCGCATTACTTCTTGTTCGTCGTCCCATCCATATAATACATGTTTTGTTCTTGTTTCAAAATCTGTAATACCAGCATGGATTTCATCTCTTTCTGTTATTACACTTCCACGCATTGCTCGCTTCAATAATTCGATTGCTGTACTACAACGACCTACAGCACCTGCTTCAATCCCTTCAGTTTGTGCAAATAGAGTATCAATCTCATCTAGCAAGTAATCATAAGCCTGAAATTCTACATGATAAGATTTAAGTTGTAGTTGTCCTCTATGGAAAAACATACGAGAAAGATGATCCATTGGAGCATAAGTGCCGTCGTTTAAACAATAAACCAATGTTTTGATCAAATGTCCTACATCTCTAGTACACTTGTCATATTCCTTTGTTCGTTCAGGATAGTTTGTTCTTACCCATTGTGTTGTCTTTTCAGCAAGTGATGCCTGATGAGCTGTTAAGGTCTTTGCTGCCAGTTCACAAGGTTTCATAGGCTCTATGGTCCTTGTTTTACCAATAATATCAGTCATTGTTGTTCTCCATATCAGTTCTATTTATAGTGTTGTTGTAGTGATCTTTAAGCCATTTGAAATCATTTATTAGCCCCAAATCATTCCTCCGAGAAAGGCCAAACTCCATACCAGCAAGAGCACCTCGAATCGCATATTCACCAAACTCTCGATCTCCTCCAGCAGTCGTCCATGTATTAAGTCTTTCATCTGTTTCTCCGGATTCTTGTCTAACAATAATTTTGCTGCTTAATTTAGCACACTCTCTAAATGCACTTTTCCATGTGTTAAACGGATCTGTGTTAAATGCTGTAATATTTGATATTTCTTCTATAACTTTAAATTTAGGACTTATGCTAGTTGCTAAATCAATTACAGTTCTATCCATAGATTTAGTAAGTTTAGTAGGAAGTAATTTTACTCCTCCGTAACCATACACAAGATCGTTAATAGGATTTTTAGCATGCCAAACGTGTACTGTATCAAGATCCCACTCGGTAGGTTTATAACTGAAGTCAAAATCTTCTAAAATTTCTGCATCACCATCGACTACCCAAAACATCTTTGTCCAACACATTTCAGCGGCTTTGATGTGTGCATGCTTAATACCCTTTACTCCATTAACTCGCTTTGCTAACGGAAATCTTGAACGCAGGCGATTCCAGTTATCTTCTGCATTTGGCTCTTTATACGATATAAACACTATTTCAAACATAGTATTATTGTACTGCCTATCTTCATATATGTCAAGCGAAAAATTACCAGTAAGTCAAAACTGTCATTATATACGCATATAAATATAATGCATGACACGAGTAGTTCAATGGTACGTAGATGATCTTCCTAATCCACACATAAATAGACATTTGTCTAATTATTTTCCATGGTTACGTTTAAAAAACCACAGTGTGCTTAATGTTATCAAGGAAATGGACACTTTTAAGGGAGAACGTGATATAGGTCGATACAGTTTTCGATCCGATCCCGTATGGCACACTTGGGAAAATTTTACTAACGAAACTGAAATAAAATTTATAACTAGAGATGAAAACTCTTATAGTGACAGAGACATCAACATATTCCCTATACGCATTGTTGCAGGAGACGATGAGGTTTTAACCCATCCGGATCTATGTCCGTTTAATCATTTGCCGGACAGAACTATGGAGTTTTTGCATGCTCATCCAGACTGTGCCATAGTATTTCACGATCCGCACGAAGCAAAGGCAATTAGTTCAAGAGACTTTGTCACAATTCCTAGTTTAATTGTAAAAAGAAAACAGTATAAATTTTCTAATAAATTTGTGTTTTTAGATTCGCGTGTTAGAAGTGATACAGTGTATAGTAATTCTGTATATTCAATTCCTGACTGGCTAGTACTTTTAGGAACAAGCCACTGGTTACAATTTGTAACACACACTATGGATCACAATCATATAGATGAGATTGTTCGATTGTCAAAGAGAACACCACTTTTTAAACAGGGAAGATTTTTGTGTTATTCAGGAAGATTTCGACCAGCAAGATGGCTGTACTTGAATAGACTGTTAGAAGAAATAAATCAAAATCACGTATGGTTAAAAGTTTCGAAACCAGACGACATAAAAGACCACATTGATGAAATAAACGAAATAATGACCTATCAACGAAATTACCAAATTAGATATGATAGGAAAAGTTATTATCACGAAGAAGATAGACAAAAAATAATAAGTTTATATGACAAACTTCCAATAAACACCTTTCCAGAACCTATCCAAGAAGATAATATAAATTATCATTTCTTAAAATATTTTTGGCTTCCTAACCCAACACACTATTCTAGAGCATTCATAGATATAAGTTGCGAAACGTATAACGAACGTGAAGGGCCATACCATAACGATTTATTCATAACGGAAAAAATTTGTAAGCCTTTGCTTGCTAGAAGGCCTTTTATTTGTAGTGCAAATCCAGGGTTTTATGAAGAACTTAAAAGATTAGGATTTATTACTTTTGATAGATGGTGGGATGAGAGTTTTTCAAAAGACGGTAATATAAAAATTCATATTAATAAAATTATAAATGTTATTAAAAAAATAGATTCTATGAATGATATAGAATGTAAAAAGATGTGGCACGAAATGCAAGAAGTGCTAGATCATAATCAACAATTAATTTTATATTATTCAAAACAGGCTCCAAGATTTTGGATAACCGAACTTAAAAAAGCAAGATTTAAAAAATTAATTTAAAAATCCACTTACTTGTAGTGTATACTTAGGAACTAATCCTGCATTTCCGCTTAAATGCAAGTGTTGGCTATCCCAAATAAATCCTTCGCCTTGATTCCAGTGCGTACTTGTTTGCCAGTCGAAATTTTCATCTTGATAATTAATTAAATGGCCAGGAGCCCATTCTTCTAAGTATACGTTTGCACGTACTTTTGTTCTAGTATCATTAGGATATTGTTTATTAATTTGAAAAAATGTATCTCTATGGAGTGTAATAACATTACCCGGTGGTTGTAAAATAGAGCTAACTGTAATTACTTCCATACCTAATCTTTCGCCAAGCAAAGAATAATCTATATCTCCATCATCAAACCATAACTGCTGTATACGTGTATTATCTTCGTGGTAACTTTTTGGAAAGCCGCCAACTTTTTGGTGTATATCTTCTTGTTCACGTACTTGATAACTAATGCAACTACCATAGTGCTTACTATAATCAGCATTTAAAAACACACTAAAATCATAGTCTAACTTAATCTTTTTTATCATAGTTGCTCCATATATATTCTAACTCCGGAAACGTTTTATGACTGTCTTGTTTCCGTATATAGTCTAGTTGACTAGTTTGTTTACAAAACTCTGTTAAATGGTCTTCGCTCAATTGTTCTCCCATCATATAACTTATAGAGTTATTTATAGTGTTAGTTACGCTGAATAAATTATCTGCATAATTTTCACTCAACCATTTTAAATGATCTTTGAATTTTTTCTCTGCTTCTAATTTTAAATGATGTGGCAATGCTTTTATATTGTAAAAAGATGGAGTATGTAATATATTTAAAAATAAATCATTAGGTCCTACCCATCCTTTTTCACACCAATCTTTGTGTAAATCAGTAATAGTTAAAATATTTAAAATTTGTACTGTCGGAGTTATGTTAAATCTAACATGTGGAACTTCTTTTTTAACACGTACTATGTTTTCTTCTATTTTTGACCAAACGGTATCGTGTCTTAAAATTTCAGCACGTTCTCCATATGTATCAACACTTATACTACAGTGTATATTTGTAAATTTTTTCCATAATTCTAATATGTCTTTATCTTTGTAATATAATTGCAGGAAATTAGTGTTATACCTAATAAAAGTATTATACAGTTTTAATTCTTCTAATCTTTTAAGTATACGATAATGTTCTTCCATTATCATTGGTTCGCCGCCGGCAAAATACAATTCTTGTACGTGCGGCAAATACTCGTCTAACCTAGACAACAACTTAGCAACATCATCTACTGCGTGTATAATTGCATGCTTACTATCGCTACCAATATAACGATGGTTATCAAATTCCTTACTTAAACGTTTAGCATCATTAAACCATTTACTGCTAGAAAAATGTCCACACATACGACAACGCATATTACATATATTACTAAATCTTATATCTAAATAAGTTGGTTTGCTATCTAAACTTGTACCGTCCGGATATGTTGTTTCTAAAAGACCTTTTACACTATCGTGATATTTTACAATACTTGCTTTTCGCAAACTCCAGTTACTACTTCGTTCTTTGTCATAGCAACCTTCACAAGTATTAAGAGGCAAGTCTTTTAACAAACGCCGCCTTGCCTTCTTCATTGCATTACCGTTCCATATTTCATCAAGTGGCTTTTCGTTTATATTACCCATTGATGTTCCGAACGGTGCCATGCAGCACGGTTGCACATCTCCTAACGTATTAACATGAAGATGATTCCATAACAAAGGACAATAGTGCTTTGTAGACTCGTAAATTTCTTGAGGTGATTTATCCCAATCCATTTGCTTCTTTCCATATATTTGTAAGATTTCCTAATCTTACTTTAGGATGTTTAAAAATATTGTCCTGTAATACTTTTAAAAGATTAGAATATTCTGGATGTGTATTTTTCCAAATACACTTTTGTTCATAAACATCTTTAGGCCACGTACCCCAGTCGGTAACAAGGCTAAACGTAATACTCGAAGCATTTGGAAACAAGTTATCAACTAAACGAACATAACGGCGCATTTCTTTGTAGTTATCTACTTGTACTACAAACTCATAAACCATATAAAAGTTTGGATTTTGTTCTACTTGTTTATCAAGAAATTTACAGTTTTCTAAAAGTAATTCCCAATCGCCGCCAACTCTAGTTTTGTTTTCGTAAGTTTCTTTTGTACCTGCATCAAAACTTATAGCACATCGTCTTAAATTAGAATGAATCTTAGATATACGATTCCAATTTTTAGGTGTAAACATTACTCCGTTAGTTTGTAAATTTACTTCTAAGTTTGGAAAATCTTTTCCATCAATTTTAGAAAGCATATCTCTGTAAATTTTACTAGCAAAAGGATCGCCACTACCAGTAACATTAATACTAAAATTTCTATCTGTTGGCGTAGAAAAAAGCATATCATATAACTTATCGTTTACTTCTTTGCGTCTTTCATATAGAGGACCTTCAGTATACAATAGTTTATCTACACGACAACTAGGACATTTTAAATTGCAACTCTCGTCATTTGAAAAATTTATACTAGTAGGTAATTCAGCAGTAGTAGTTTTTGGAGTATCTTCATTAACATTAGGTAATAAGTCAGCCACTATAGAAGGACAAAAGTCATGCTGACAATATTTCCAATCTCCTGTAAATACTTGGTTACGCAATTCTTTTGCACGTTCACCGTTCCACATTTCTTCTAAACTATCTGTTAAAACATTTCCAATAGGATACGGCAACCAACTAGGACAACATAGCCATGCTTTTCCAAACATGTCTACTTCTAACCAAGTAAACAACTTAGGACAGTATCTTCCTTTTAAGTCTTTTTTATTATCAGACATGCCCTTTGTTTCTTTGATCCAAATAGGACCAAACAAAGGATCTACAGTTCTACCATCAGAAAGTTTACTGTAGGGTCTTGAACTTTCGCTCATCCATTTGCACCTTCTTCGATGTCTATGAGCTTTGTTAAATCACGGGTAGGATTATTGTAAACTGTTTTAAAAAACTTACTCTGGTTAGGCAACAAAGGATTAGGATCAATAGGAATATCTAAATTATTAATTAGATCATTTCCTAATGCTTGTATTTGTATAAGCAGTCCATCTTCTTTCTCTTTTTCATGTTGCCACATATCATTCAAATATTCAAAATCACGAACATTAACGTAATCCCAGTCAGAACACATTGTCATAAACAAACCTTGTCTTGCACCATAAATCGCCCATAGTCCGTTTTCAACATCTGCACCTACCATTGTCCAAATGTATAACATGTGCAAGCAACGCCAGTGGGCTTTTCTTACAAACTCTTCTTTTTCTAATTTTTTTCCTCGATCAAGGGCTAACTTTACACCTTCTCGAAAACCAGCTCGCCATGCTTGAAGAGGAGTAGCATTATTATAAACATCACTAAAACAACTATTTTGTTGTATATAATGTGCGTCCCAACAAAAGTCTACTTGTGCTTGTTTATTAGCAGGATCTGCATTTTCATGTGTTCTCATTCGTCGAACATATTCTTTAGGCCAACATTTAATCCCACCGTTGCCGTATATTAATCCGTTAATTACATTTTGACCACACCAACTAATTACTGAATTTTGTAAAATATCATTTTCATCTAATTTAATTTCTTGGTCTAAAAATCCGTCTCTAATTCTGTTATCACCGTCGATGGTAATAAAATGATCAGTTTCGCTCATTTCAGCACAAGCCTTGTGTGCAGCATCTGAACCTTTTATTCCATGTACACGTTTTGCCCACGGAACTTTTGAACACAAATCTGCATAGTTTTTTTCTGCGTTAGGTTCATCGTAGGACAGATAGATGATATCATGATCAACTGGACGGAATGTATTCATTTAACTGCTATTTTCCTTTTATAAGAAGAAAAGAATTTATTTGTAAAAATACTTACTCCTTTTCGAAGTTGTTTCTTTGAAAGTTGATGTTGAAGTTCGAATGTATCGTTGCATAAGGTACTACTATCAAAATTTAACTTAGAATAGATTTTATAAGGATTATTTTTCTCGGTCAATACAAAAAACAAATGTTGTCTAGTTTTCTTAACGTGATCTTTTAAGTTTTCATCAAGTTCAAACTTAATACTTTTATCACCTAGTACCAAAGTTAAATCTGTTGTTCCGCTATTAGGTTTTACTTCTAAGACATTTACATTTGCAAAACTTTCTTGTTCGTTTTGCTTAATACTATAATTTTTATTTTTAAAATCGTAGTATGCTGAATATTTGTCTAACCCGTAAATTCCTTTAAGAATAGGTTCTACAGTAGAAGTGTCTGTTTCAAAAAATGTCATATCTCCTTCTTCTTTACGAGGAGAAATTTTATGGATCTTTAATGTTTCTTCATCAAAATAAACATAATGTTTATTAGATTGCTCGCTGTCAACCTTTAGACGTTTTATTAAGTCAAGTAAATCACTCATCTTCAGAACTCTCTAGTTTATCTATAATATTTGCATTATCCAAAAAATCTTTTTCCGTATAATGAAAGATACCTTCTTGTTTATAGTTTCCAACATACAACTCAAGATCGTTTGTAAAATAAGAATTAACAGTGTGTTGCCATGACGAACGAGGCTGACGCCAGTTTTGTGCGTAAGGTTTCATATGCACAAAAGTAGAAACATCAGAATTTTTATTTGTAACCTTGTCTTCAATGTCTGCTACTTGTATAGCCATAGCAATAGCGACATCCATACTTAGACTTTCTTGTTTCATATTAGGACACAACAGTTCTTGGAAACTGTCAAAATCTTTAACAACACATTCTAAAAAAGAAAAGAAGTTATGACTAAACGGAGTTCTTTTAAAATAGTATAATGCAGAATATATGTTAGGCAATTTATTCTTTTCAAAAATTTCTCTGTAATAGAGAGAAGTTAATTTTTCATTTCGATAAGTTACTGGACTAGTTGTAAAAAATAAATCATAATTAGAATAAAAATCCCATAAATGATCAATGTTACGCATAACTAACATATCAGTATCCATAACAATAGTTTCTTTATACGGTGTTTGATAAAAGACTTTCCATCTGTTTTCAATTTTCCAAGTCTTGCCGTCTGCCATGTCTCCCCAACTAATTGGTAACACTTGATCAAAATATTCTCGCTGATTTGGAGTAACATAATCATCTGTAATTATAGAAACATTTACGTTGTTATGTTTCTTTAAACTCATGGCTAGAGCTGTTGCTTGTTCTACATAATCATGCTCTCCATTGTTTTGAGCTACTAATACAATTCCTCTATCCAATTTCTCTCTCCAAACTTGCTTTATTTAAAACGTGTACATTTAGTCCGGTAGAAGATAACATTGTGTATTCGCCTAAGTGATCTTTTTTTCCTACTAAAAATGTTAGTTTATCATCTTTAATATTTTCAAGAAAATCTTGATCTTTAGTATAATACATCTTGCCCGGCAATTGAGCAACATAATTTCCATTTGACAACATACTGTTTAGTGTGTGTATTGCAATACTAAATGCATAATCGTTTCTAAAATTAGGACTGTTCATATTATATAGATTATTATAGTAAAACCAATTTTCTCTAATATGGGTTACTAGCTCAAACAAACGTTCGGCCTTTTCGCTTTTTCTAAAATATATAACAGTAGCCCAGTAAAAGTCAATACTTGCATCTGCACAACGATTAAATTCTTTTACTTCTTGATGTCCAAGATATTGCGATTTTTTATACATCATAATATCATTTACACTTCCAAAACAATTATCTAAATTATTATTTGAAAAAATGTAATCTGTATCAAGAAGAATAGTTTCATCGTATGGTGTCAGTTCATATGCCTGGTCTCTGCCAGCATTTTTCCATTGAACTGTTTTTTTCGAAAGTGCTCCGTCAAAAATAATTCTATTATTAGCATGTAAGCCAGAAATCTTTTTTGCATTAATAATATGATCAAACACTTTATGATCATAATTCTTTTTCAAATAAGACTTGCTGTTTGTAATAATAGATACTGACGCACCTTTGCAGTATTGTTTTATTCTTTCTGCACAATGTACTGCTTGTTTTAAGTAATCGTTTGCACTATTGTTGTGTGCAATTAACAAATATCCTTTAGTCATAATCCACCAATTTTTCTACAGATCTCTTAGTTTTTAAGTTAGTAATTTTTGTAAAAAAGTTATTACTTGACTCAAAATACAAACTAAGGATATCATCGTAAAAAGATTGTAGATCGTCAACTTGAATTGGATTATCGTTATCATCGATTAATACTGCTGATGTTTGTTTTTTTAGAATAAGATCTACAAAAGACAACAGCGTTTTATCAATAGTAAACTGCCCACCGGCATGATAAAAAACTAAACTGTCAAAGTATTTTTCTTTAAGAAGACGTCTCTGATCTTCAAAAGTTCTTGTGTAGTTAGCGAACTGTAACGCCTTGGAAAGTTTTTCGTCCATTTGTCACTCCTTTTAGTCTCTTTAGTATATACTAAGTTAAAAATTCTGTCAACCAGAATTTTATAGACCGGCTGTTGTTGCACCAACTGGTAGTGCAGCCGTAGGAATAACAACTGAATCGTATACTGTTCCGTTAATTGTAACAGAACCGTCCGGTTGTAGTAATTCAATAGTGCTGTAAAAATCACCAAAAACTGGTTCATCAATACCCCATGTTGTATTGTTAGGAGCATTATCGTTAAATTCAACTTTGAATCTAATTTGTGTTGTGCTTACGTTTTGAGCATAAATTCTATAATCGTTTCTGGCATACGTTGCGCCGCCTGCCTTTGTATAGCAAAGTGTGTATGTTGTACCAATATTAAAATTACCTTTAGCAGTGCCGCTACCAACAGAATTGTTATTAATAGTTTCATAGGCTTTAAAACTGTTAACACCCATAGTAGACATTTGGTTCTGCCAATCAACTGTCTTTGCTTGTGCTCCTGAGTATACAACTCTAGCACTAAATCTTACCTGTCCGCCTGCATTAAAAAATTCTCGTCTACGCTGTGCAGAAGTAAACGTACAAGTAAAAATATGGTTAATTGTGCCATTCCAGTTGCCGCTAACTGAATTTAGTCTAGAACTTTCAATTTGTGTGCCGCCACTATCTTGTAGATCAACAACTTGTGCTTGTCCAACAGTGTCAATTTCAAATCGATCAGTTTCAATGTCTGACGCTAGTGTTTCCAAACCTTGCATGTATGCAAGTTCAACTTTATCTGTAGCACTAAGATTTGTATCATAATCACCAACAACAAATGGATCAACAGTTAAGGAACCGGTTCCTATTTGATGGGCTCGTAATCTTATCAAGTCAATGTATAGATCTTCGTATTGCTGGGCTGTAACTTTGTCTGTAAGTGCTAAATTTGTGTCATAATCACCTGTTACAGCAGTGGTGTTAAACGTCTGGCCATAGCCATAATCTGGTGTTGCCGTAACGGAAGACCCTAGAACCTTGTTTGTTAGGGCTCTAAGAGTGTTATAACGGGCTGCCGTAATTGGTGTAGTTGTAGCCATAAATCACTTCTCCATGATATTTATTTGTATATAATAACACAAAGGATACAAAAGAGCAAGAAGAAATTTACGCTAATGTGTGTTCATTGTAATAACTAGGTGCAGGAACCTCTACATAACTACCAATTGCTCGGTAATGTTGTACTGTACTTTCAAGTCTTCCATCTACATTGTTGTCAATAGCAGGATCTGTTACTACGTCATTAAACTCAATACGGAAAATAATTCTATTATTAGTATCTATTCTTGCTTTAATAGTATATAGGTTACCAGCATAGATACCGCTGTATGTGCCAGCTCCTACCTTTTGATAAATTATTTGTAGAGAACCGTTTAGATCGTAATTTCCGATAGCCGAACCTGAACCATCACCTGTTGAAATTGTTGAATCATAGTTGAACACAACTGTTCCAATTTCAGAACAAAGTGCAGCCCAGTCTAATCCTTTTGCTGTTGAAGCAAGTGTGTTAGATGCATTAAATCTTATTTGACCGCCTGTGTTAAAAAAATGTCTTCTAGCGTCTTCGTCAACAAATGTTACAGCAACTTCGTGATAAATTAAACCGTTCCAGTTTGCTGTTCTAACGCTATTAATTGCAGGCTCAACTGTTGCTTGACTTGTATGAACTATAAACTTGTCTGTTTCAATAGATGACATTAAGTCTTCAAAATCAGCAACGCCTTTTTTAGTTCCGTCCGGATCTGCTGTTTCGTTACCGTCATCGTCGACAAAGAAACTAGTATCTTCTGCAACTACGTTTAAATTTTGGATTACTTCTGCGATACTGATATCATTTGGTCCAACTTGGTGAACCCTTGCTTTTAACATATCAGTATAGATGTTATTTAGGTCTGATGCTTCGACAACATCGCTTCCGTCACTAGTAACATTTGCACTTGCAACTGTCTGTCCGTACCCATTTTGTCCGGCGCCATTACCTAAAATAAGCTCAATTCTTGATTGCAGGTTGTTAAACCTTGCTGAGTCTATGATAGCCATTTTACTTCCTTATGAGTGTTTATTATATACGTACTTATTTATACCTTGAGTACACACTCGATTAATTTTTCTTCTGGCTTGTCACTGGCCTCTAGTGCAATACCTACAATCGATCCTCCATTGATTGCTGTGCTGGCGCAGCCGTCTGCATCTACATACACTGCTTCGCCTTTGTTTACTGTACCTTTTACTCTTACAGGAACACGCCCTTTAAGTGCTATTGCTTGACCTTCGGCTTCTGAGTTCATTAAATAAGCCGGTTTGTCACTAATGACACCAATTGCATGGCTTCCTACTCCGGCACTTTCTGTTTCGTGTTCGCCATGTTCGCAAACAGCCATTACAGTACCAACTGGATATTCTTCATCTGTTGTGTATTTTTCTGCTAAGTCAGCATAACGTGCTTGAGTAGCAGTACCTTGGAATAGGTTTGCTGCTAGGTTACCTGTCGCATCACGTACAGCAACAGTATTATTAGATGCACTTACACTTGCAGAACGGAAATCTGTACCTACACGCAAGGTTGCTGCTTTAGTTGCTTCACCTACAAAACTATAAGCATACATATCTCTAAACGCTGTTCCGCTTGCACCTATGTCAAATGCATTATCGCTTGCAGCCTTAATACCTGTTGCATCAATAGTAAGAGCATGTGTTATTGCACCTGCGCCGTTGGTTGCTTTTAATTTAATAATACTGTTTGTTCCAGTAACATTTTGGATTACCGCATCATCGCCATCTTCGATTTTAATATGTAAATCTTGATCGTCACCAATTAATATACCAGCATCTGGAAATTCAACTGCTGAACTAAATGAAGGTGAACTAGATGTTAAGTAATTTGCTGCTGAAATGCCGCCTAGTTTATCAGCATTAGATGCTGTACCCCAGTAGTAAAAATCTTTTCCTGCTTCGCCTGCACTGTTTGTAACACCGTTATCTGCTGCCTTAGTCCACTTTAAGGTAGTACCTTTTTTGATTCTATCAAAACCTTGGCTTCTTACTGAAACTGACAGCGCATGTGTAGTACTTAGATCAAATTCATCGGGGCTAATAATGAAAATTATCGAGTCTTCAATTGTTGCTGCAATAATAATATGGGTAGCATCTGCGTTATCTCTAACTTCCAGGCTTTGCATTTGGGTAATACCTTCGCCTGCGTTTTGCGGGCCAATTAGTACCCAACCGCTTGCACCTAGTGCATACAACTGCTCATTTACAGAATCCCACCATAAATCACCAATTGCTAATCCAGTTGGTTCAGTTTCTGAAACCTCTGCACCACCGATAGTGCGCCATTGCACCCCATCATAAAATCTCATCTTGCTAGTTCCGCTATCAAACCAAACTTGACCACTCAGTGGTCTTGGTGGTTGATTAGCGCCGCTAAAATTTTCTAGCAAGTATAAAAAGTTTTCGTTTTGTATCTCACCGTAACCAGCATAGTTTTTACCGATAAATTTAAGATCAGTTGTCTGATCAATTGTTCCATCTTCAACTATGGTTAACAGTGTGTTATTGTATCTGTCAATTTGATATGCCATTTGTGCTTAACCCCTAGTGTTACAGTATTATTTATCCTTATCACGTATACAGTACTGTTGTATCATGTTCCCATGCTGTCCCGTTTGATGTGAATGTCATTGTATATCTATTAGGTGCTAGTGTAACTGCACCTGTAATTGAATCAAAAGTAAAATCTTGTACAACTGATTCGTTTTGTGTTCCGTTGCTGTCAACATCAATTCTACTGTAGTTAATAGCAGAGTTAATATCGCCAGCAGCCAAAGTTGCTGATGCTCCAGCATATGAAGTAGTATGTATCTTTGCTACTTTTCCGGTATTTTCCGTTGCTGCTGGATACAAAGAATTTAAAATATCTCTAACATCATTGATAGGTCCATCTCCTACTCC
>Ga0255754_10000180_pt1 | contig 48302 bp, 43 predicted proteins | sample 101ome_22_FD_179954 | JGI IMG/M metagenome (GOLD analysis project Ga0255754, IMG submission 179954) | Coastal salt marsh microbial communities from the Groves Creek Marsh, Skidaway Island, Georgia - 101412BT metaG (version 2) | ecosystem: Environmental > Aquatic > Marine > Intertidal zone >... | reverse complement strand
GCTAGCTGTGGTAGATTCCGCGTTGAGATTAAATGAATACACTCCTGCAGCGACCGTAGCATCTGAATTGATTGTCAAACTAAAAGCGGCTCCATCTTCACTTAAAGTGGAAGCAGATAAATTTGCTGTGACTCCATCGGGAAGACCACTTACAGAAATAGCTGCTGTTTGAGAAGTAGTCGATGAAACTTCATATGTAAAATCAATTGAAGTACTAGCTTCTTTACAAAGACTCAATTCGCTAGTTTTACCAACTAAGGCAAAGTCTTTCGCTACAATGGTAAAATCTGAAGTATTCATACTAAAGAAAATATTCTTGTGAGCTGCAACCATAATACGAGCCTGTGTAGTGGCTATATTGGGTATAATCACTTGTGCATTTCCATCATTGGCAACTTCCTCCGCAATTTTAATTGGAAAGGTATTTCCACCATCGGTAGACAAATACAAATCAACTGTCGCCTCTGCAATAGCCGAACGATTGGTACCTGCCACATCCCATGAAACCTCTTGAAGACTACCACCATCATAAGTTAGTTGACTACTTTGAGAAGTAACTTTAAAAGGCCCTGCATCCTTCGTAACCGAAACCTTTGTAGTGATTTGATCTACTCCACCATAAGGATCATTATCTCTTGCTGTAGCCATAAAATTATAGACTCTTGGAACCTCTGATAGGGTTTCCCAACTATCTCCTAATTTTGGATTAATGAGCGTTAATTCATTTTTTTTAACACTGCTCAATCCAGGAAAATAACGAACTCCAACAGCCTTAGGAGGAAGTGATCTAAAAGCAGCTCCATTGATATTCGTCGGTCCAAAATCCGCCGAAGCGACTACTCCTGCATCAATTTGTTCCCAACAATACGTGACATTCGATTGAGTTTCTTGATCCACTGCAACAGTCTCAAGCTTGAAGGGGGTTCCTAAAGGAATCGTATAATTGGGCACTGAACTTAATTCAGGAGTTGTATTTTCAACACTTTGAACGGTCCCGCAAGAACGATTCGCAAGTGTTGCATTGATCTGATCAATACTGATTCCATGAAAATAATCGGAGGCCTGAGAAGCGATGTTTTCTCCTGCCACAATTCCAGCATAACTCATCAGGGTAGTTCCTGAACCAGGCTCTACTTGAGCGCGAGTTCCCTCAGACTGATAGGACCAAGTGTGATTAGCCCCTAATTGATGTCCGATCTCGTGAGCTACGTAATCAATATCAAATGAATCTCCTTGAGGACTTGCACCCGAGGTAAAACCTGATCCTTTTTTACCGTCCAAACAAATTCCACCTATATAGCCAGCATTACCATTACTGGATCCCTGTAAAAATAAATGACCTATATCGTAATTATCGACTCCAATCACTTCATCTAATGTCGATTGTAGCTCTGAATTGTAATCACTCGAATAAGGATCTGTTTCAGCATCCGTATAAATGACAGAAACTGTGGAGCTGATGAGTTCTAACTTCACAGATAAATCCCGACTCAAAATCCCATTTACCCTGGTAAGTGTTGCATTAATGGCCGATAATGCTCCCTCGACTGTTCCTCCAAAATAAGTCGTGTATTCACCAGAAACAGAGATTGCTAAACGATAAGTCGTGTAGACCACCTGTTCGTTTGCTAAAGTCGAAGCAATCGATCGAGCAACTTGATCGTAATCTTTGGTCGAACAAACAAAATGATCCTCTGCCTCCTTATCCTTACTAGAGTACCAAGTATAATAGTTTGAATGCTCTCTAGAAGGCTCGACATACGTATGATAACTACTTTTTGGATTCATAATCATCATCTGAATCCCCTCTTTTGAAATTGAAATCCAAATCAACTCATTAGACCCTGCTCTTTTTGCTTTAAACGATCGTATCGCAGGATAGGCTTTCGCTAATTCTGGAGCTAATTGATTAAAAGGTTCTAAAGTAAATTCTTTTAATTCTCCATCACTATCTGGCAATAGGACTTCACTTGAACCTTTGATATTGATATGTGATAGAAACTCTTTTAAATTGAGTTCGTACAATTTTGCCTTATCACTTTTGACATTAGATTTGAGATAGGATTGATTTTTAGAAGTCATTTGAACTTCTTTCCAATACCCTTCCTGTGCAAAAAGAGAAAAGCTTAAAAAAATTAAGGCTATTGATAAAACAAAGGTTATTTTTGCTTTCATAGATTTGATTGTCAAATCAAATATAAGATAAAGAATTCATTTTAAAAGAGCACTAACGTTGATTACCACCTTTGAGATTCCTGAATTAGATCACCAAACACAGTGTTGTGTTACTATTGGTTCTTTTGACGGCTTACACAAAGGCCACATGAGCATTCTCAAACAATTAGTTGAGGAAGCATCGCAAAAAGGATTAAAATCATTGGTATTTACTTTTGATCCACACCCTAGAACGGTTCTATCTCAGGGCGATCCACTTCAATTACTCTCAACCTTAGAGGAAAAAAAGAACAGCTTAGAACAACTTGGAATTGACTACCTGGTAATCTTCCCTTTTGATTTGGAATTTTCGAGACTATCTGCTAGAGATTTTGTAACAACGATCCTTGTAAAGGGATTACACACTAAGAAAATCATCATCGGATACGATCACCGATTCGGAAGAAACAGAAATGCCGACATCGATGATTTGATTGAATTTGGCAAAGAATTTAACTTTGAAGTTCAGCAAATTCAGGCCAAACAAATCGATGCCATTTCCATCAGTTCAACAAAAATCAGAAACGCACTCCAAGAAGGTGCTATTTCAACTGCAAATTCCTATCTAGGTTATCATTACAGTCTAAGTGGAACTGTTGTCAAGGGAAATCAACTCGGAAGAACCTTGGGCTATCCAACGGCAAATATTCAAGTAGATGAATCTTTGAAACTCATTCCCTATCAAGGAGTTTATATCGCTACATCCACCATTGATGGTAAAAAAGTCTACGGGATGATGAATATTGGAACCAAGCCAACAGTCGATGGGAAGAACCAAACCATAGAAATTCACTTTTTTGATGTTGATCAAAATCTCTACAATAGAAACTTAAAAATCGAACTCTTACATCGCTTAAGAGATGAACAAAAGTTTGAAACTATCAAACACTTAAAAGAGCAACTTCAAATAGACAAAGCCCAATCTCTTCAGTGGATAAAGCAAAAAAAGGCTTAATTCCAATCCCCTATTTATTATCTTTGTCTCCAGAATTGAATTATTATGTTGCAACTCCAATACATTAGAGATCACCAAGAAGCAATCATTGAAGCTTTAGACAAAAGAACTATCGATGCCAAGCCAATGCTCGATCGCGTTCTAGAACTCGATAGCAATCGCAGAAAAACTCAAACCGAACTCGATGAGTCCTCTGCGAGAATGAACCAACTCTCCAAAGAAATTGGAGGATTGTACAAAAGTGGAAAAGCTGCTGAAGCAGAGGCTTTAAAAGAAGAGACCGCTAGTCTAAAACAACAGATCAAAAAATTGACAGATCAATTAAACGATTTTGTAGACTCACTCAACAACGAACTCTATCAGATTCCTAATGTACCACATCAAAGTGTTGTCAAAGGAAATTCTGAGGATGATAACGAAATTGTCTTAAATGAAGGAGAACTTCCAACTTTAGGATCGAATGCGCTTCCACACTGGGAACTCGCAAAGAAATACGACCTCATCGATTTTGAACTCGGAGTTAAGATAGCAGGTGCTGGTTTTCCTGTATACAAAGGAAAAGGAGCTAGATTACAAAGAGCGCTCATCAGTTATTTCTTAGATAAGAATACAGAAGTTGGATATACAGAAGTTCAACCACCTCTAGTAGTTAACGAGGCTTCTGGATATGGAACCGGTCAATTACCAGATAAAGAAGGACAGATGTATCACATTGGAATTGACGATCTCTATTTGATTCCAACTGCTGAAGTACCTGTGACCAATATCTTTAGAGACAGCATTGTTTCTGAAAAAGAATTACCCATACAATATACAGCCTATACTCCTTGTTTTAGAAGAGAGGCAGGATCTTATGGAGCACATGTTAGAGGTCTCAACAGACTTCATCAATTCGACAAAGTTGAAATCGTTCGAGTAGAACACCCTGATCGTTCTTACCAAGCTCTAGAAGAGATGGTATTACATGTTCAAAACATCCTCAGAGAATTAAAACTTCCCTATAGAATTCTTAGACTCTGTGGAGGAGATCTAGGATTTACTTCTGCCCTTACCTATGATTTTGAACTCTTTTCAGCAGGACAAGATCGCTGGTTAGAAATTAGCTCTGTATCGAACTTTGAAACCTTTCAGGCGAATCGTTTAAAACTTCGTTATAAAGATGAAAACGGTAAAAATCAATTAGCACATACCCTCAATGGAAGTTCTTTAGCGCTCCCTAGAGTGATGGCCGGCATTTTAGAAAATTACCAAACAGAGGACGGAATCATCATTCCAGAAGTACTTAGACCTTACACTGGATTCGATAAAATAGACTGAGATGTATATTTACAATGTAACCACTAATGTGGACGAAAGTATCCAAGAAGAGTGGGTGGAATGGATGCAAAACACACATATTCCATCAGTTCTAAATACTGGAAAATTCACTGAGGCAAAAATATGCAGAGTGATGATCAACGAGGAAATGGGAGGCACTACCTTCTCAGTTCAATATACTGCTGAGTCATTCGAAGCCATCAACTCTTTTACCAAAAATGAAGGAATCCGAATCGAAAATGAAGCCTTTATCAAATTTGGAGAAAAGCAACTTTCTTTTAGAACCAATTTAGAATTGATCAGTACTCACTAAAATTTAAACTATGGCCAGAGGTAAAAAACACACAAGCAGCCATAGATCAAAGGCCAGCTCACAAGGAGTTCAAGCTAAAAAACACTTAGGTCAGCACTTTTTAAAGGACGAGTATATCGCTCAAAAGATCGCGAGCATTTTAGTCTTAGACCAAACGAATAATGTTCTCGAAATAGGCCCAGGAACTGGCGTGATGACCAAATACCTAGTGGAACAACCCATTGATTTGATCGCCATGGATCTCGATCGTGAATCCATCGATTATCTCAACAGAGAATTGAAGCCCCTTGTCGATTTAAAATCTTCAATAAATTCATTTGAAGTTATTTACGGTGATTTTTTAAAATTTGATTTAGACCAATTATTTACTAATCAACAGTTTGCAATCATCGGAAACTTCCCTTACAATATCTCTTCTCAAATTGTGTTTAAAACATTGAAACACAAAGAACGGATCCCTGAATTCAGTGGAATGTTTCAAAAGGAAGTGGCCAAGAGAATCTGTGCAGAACCTGGCTCTAAGACCTATGGAATTCTATCGGTATTGGTACAAGCATATTACAATGCCGAATACTTATTCACAGTTCCTCCAGGTGTATTCAATCCTCCTCCCAAAGTAGATTCTGGAGTGTTGCGCCTCATTCGCAAAGACCATCTCGATTTAGGATGTGACGATCGCATGTTTTTTAAGGTAGTCAAAACTGCCTTTAATCAGAGAAGAAAAACACTTAGAAATAGCTTAAAATCTTTGATTCCTAATGCTATTGTAAAAGAAGATGCTATCTTTGACAAAAGACCCGAAGCATTAGGGGTAAATGATTTTGTATCCTTAACTAAGATTTTAAGCGATGACACCATTTAAACTCAGCGAAGAACTCATCGATGAAATTAAACAACTCATCGAAACGGGAAGTGATAAAAAGTTAAAGAAACTCTTTGACGAATATCACTTTGCAGATATTGCTGAAATCATCAATGAGATCGATACTATTGAAGCGGGTACCTACATCATTAAACTCCTCGATTCAGAACTCACCTCCGAAGTTCTTACCGAATTAGAAGAAGATCTTAGAGAGGGGATTCTCTCTAATTTAACAGCTAAAGAAATCGCGATTGAGATTGCAGAACTCGATACCGATGACGCGGCTGATATCGTTGCTGAGCTTCCTAAAAACATGCTCAAAAAGGTAATCCTCAATATCGATGACCGAGAGCATGCTCAGGATATTGTAGACCTACTTCGCTATGACGAAAACTCAGCAGGTGGTCTGATGGCAAAAGAATTGGTGAAAGTCAGTGCTGACTGGACCGTGACTAAGTGCATTAAAGAAATGAGAGCTCAGGCAGAAAATGTCACTAGAGTTCACTCCATCTATGTGGTAAATGAAAAGGAAGAACTCATCGGAAGACTCTCTTTAAAAGACTTACTTACGACTCCTGCAAGGGCTAATATCAAAGAAGTATACATCCCTAAGGTGGATTATGTCAATGTACATGACAAACCTGAGGAGGTAGCTAATATTATGTCTAAATACGACCTAGAAGCCATTCCAGTAGTAGATGAAATTGGACGACTGGTTGGAAGAATTACCATTGATGATATCGTCGATGTCATCAAAGAAGAGGCTGAAAAGGATTACCAATTAGCAGCAGGTATTGCTCAAGACGTCGATACAAATGACAGTATTCTTGAACACACTAAGGCTCGAATTCCATGGTTGTTCCTCGGATTGGTCGGTGGATTTGGAGCAGCACTCATTATGGGAGGTTTTGAATCGCTATTAAGTGATCACGCTGTTCTATTTTTCTTTACTCCCCTAATTGCTGCGATGGCAGGAAATGTAGGAGTACAATCATCTGCGATTATCGTTCAAGGACTGGCCTATGAAAATATCAAAGGAAGCAACTTGAGCCGATTGATTAAAGAGCTTCTTTTAGCACTCCTCAATGGAACCATACTGTCGATCATCCTCATGGTACTTACCTGGATGTGGAAAGGCGACCTACTAATATCGCTATCAATATCCATCTCATTGATTACAGTAACTGTTACCGCTGGAATTATCGGAACCTTTATTCCACTTCTTCTTCACAAGCGAGGAATCGATCCAGCCATCGCTACAGGCCCCTTTATTACCACTAGTAATGATATCTTCGGGATCTTGATTTATTTCTTTATTGCAAAAACCATCCTTGGAATTTAATATATTTTATACCTATGAAGGTACTCCACCTCGATAGCAACCATCCTATCCTCGAACAAGGTTTAGCCCAAATGGGAATAGAAAATCACTTCGATTACAAAAGTTCAAAAGAAGCTGTTTTAAAAACCATTGATCAATACCATGGAATTATTATCCGCTCGAGATTCAGCATTGATAAATCTTTTTTGGATGCAGCAACCAGGCTCAAATTTATCGGAAGAGTTGGAGCTGGATTGGAAAATATAGATATACAGTACGCTAAATCAAAAGGAATTGTATTGATTTCTGCTCCTGAGGGAAACAGAAATGCTGTTGGTGAACACGCCTTGGGAATGCTGCTCTCTTTGTTTAACAATCTCAACAAAGGAGACCGTGAGGTTAAAAATGGCATTTGGGACCGCGAAGGTAACCGAGGCTATGAGATCGAAGGGAAAACCATAGGAATTATAGGCTATGGCAATATGGGAAAAGCATTTGCAAAAACACTAGCTGGTTTTGATTGCGAGGTTCTCTGTTACGATATTGATACTTCTGTAGGTGATCATAACGCCAAACAGGTTTCATTAGCTGAATTTCAATCATTTGTCGATGTGGTGAGCATGCACCTTCCTCAAGACGACTCGACTATCAATTTAATGAACGCTTCATTCATAAAAGGATTTTCCAAACCCTTTTGGCTAATTAATACCGGTAGAGGAAAAACAGTTCAAACAGCAGACCTTGTTGAGGCCTTAAAAACAGGTCAAATCTTAGGTGCTGGATTGGATGTTTTGGAATACGAAAAAACCTCTTTTGAGCAATTAAATCCCAATGAAATTCCTTTGCCTTTACAATACCTAAGAAAGGCTGAAAACGTATTACTCAGCCCTCATGTAGCAGGTTGGACCTTTGAAAGCCATCGTAAATTAGCTCAAACTATTGTCGATAAAGTAAAAAGCACCTTTTTCTAAGCCACTACCAGTTGCAGTGTTTCTTTACCGCGTTGCTCTAAAAGCACATCTTTTCCATTTTGAAGTTTATTGATCGCATCTTGATCAAAGTGACGTATGGTATACAATGAAACATCTCTGTGAACGCTTATTTTGTACTTGTTTTTGAGAATCAACAGTAACTCATCTAGCTTTTTAAACTTATTGTCGACACAGACCGAAAATGAAATGGCAGAGTTTTGAATGAGCTCTACTTTTGTTTGGTATTTGTGAAACAATTTAAAGAGTTCACTCATCGAATCTTCGACTATAAATGAGAAATCCAAAGAGGATAACTTAATCAATACCTGATCTTTTTTGACAATAAAACAAGGAATCTTTGGTTCGATTCCCTTTCCTTTTCCAACAACAGTTCCAACCTCATTAGGTTTTACAAAAGACTTAACTCGAAGTGGAATTTCTTTGCGCTGTAAAGGCTGTAATGTTTTTGGGTGAATTACAGAAGCTCCGTAAAATGCTAATTCAATTGCTTCTCTATAAGAAATACTATTGAGCAATTCTGCATCTTCAAAATACCTTGGATCGGCATTTAAAACCCCAGGAACATCTTTCCAAATGGTTACTGAACTCGCATCCAAACAATAAGCTAGGATTGCAGCAGAATAATCGGACCCCTCTCTTCCCAAAGTCGTAGTGAAGTTGTTTTCATCAGATCCTAAAAATCCTTGAGTTACATATAATTTAGAACTATCAATTTGAGATTTAATCGCCTGAGCTGTCAAATCCCAATCCACTTTTGCATCTCTGTACTCGGAACCTGTTTTAATACAAGTTCTAACGTCCAACCACTCATTAGCAATTCCAATCTCATTCATATAGTAACTGAGAATCGTAGTTGAAACAAGCTCACCATATCCAACTACTTGATCGTAAACAAAACTGTAATTTGGAGATTTGTTCCAAGCTAAAAATCCTTTAACCTCTTCAAACAACGCTTGAAGTTTCTTATAAATAGGGTGTGATTTAGATTCGAACAAGGCGTCGATGATTTCATAATGAAAATCTTCAACCACTCGAATTGCCTTGTTTTCATCAGCATCATCATCAAAGTAATGAGCCACTACTTCTTCCATGGCATTGGTGGTTTTTCCCATTGCTGAAACTACCACTAAAGTTTCTTTGTGACCAAATTCTTTTAAAATTGAAACTACATTCTTTACGCTTTCAGCATCTTTAACTGAAGCTCCTCCAAACTTAAATACTCTCATTGATTGTGTACTACTTGAAATTTTTAATCCCCTGTTCATCTAGTTGAACAACATCCCAGTCTCTTAACACCTTGGCTCCTTTGGCTTCGTAAAATGAAATAGCTGGTTCATTCCAATCTAAAACATCCCATGAAACGCGTTTGACACCTAGTTCTTTGGCATAATCCACTACTTGTTTCAATAAGGCAGAACCAATTCCTGAACCCCTCAACGATTGAGTGACAATCAAATCTTCCAAGTGAAGAGCCACTCCTTTCCAAGTCGAGTAACGAGGATAAACAAGAGCAATACCAACAATACGAGCTTCTTTTTCAGCCACAAAACACTTAAATGCATCCCCATCGAATCCATCTCTAATGAGATCCTCTTCTGAAATTTCAACAGCATCAGGTTCATTCTCAAAAACGGCGAGTTCCTGAATCAAACCCAACACTTCTTTCATATCCGTTGGCTTAGCCGTTCGTATTAAATAAGACATTGTTGTTACAAATAAAACACAAAGTTAAATATTTAAGTTTACTAACAAAAACACCTTCTATTCTTTTCACAAAAACAGAAGGTGTTGTTACATTATAGAGCAAAAGGGGTTAATCCCTTTATTTTAGAAGCATTTGATACTCTTCAAATGTGAATTTTCCTTCAAAAATACGGATGGATTTAGCGATAATTTTAGAAGCTGCCTCTGCAGTAAAACCAATTCCAATTGCGTATCTATTTAAAAGTTTTAATTCAGCTTCATCGAGCTGATGATCTGAATAAACAATTTTAAAGAAATCAAACATACGTTCCAATCGACTTTCTTTATCTGAACTGATCTCAACAGCGTACTTTTTTCCGTTGTTGATGATCTCATCGTACTCTGCATCGGTGATTTCTAATTTTTGAGCTAAACGATTAATGACATTTAATTCATCTTCATTCACAGTTCCACTAGCTGTAGCAAGTGATACAATCGAAGCAAAATGAGCTACGTTGTTTTTGTGTTTTCCACTGGTATATAAATCGGCAATTGACATAGTTATTATATTAAGATTCTATAACAAAGATACTCAATCGCATATTTTTTTCCTTAAAATTCAGGTTTTTTATTTACTCGAATACTATCTTTGACCAAAATACGAAAATTGAGTATTTCACTAGTCTTAGAAGAGTTTTCAAAGTCTTTGCCGCTGCAAAAACTAGGGGATGTTCTATCCCAAAATCAAACCAAAGGAATTCCGAGTAAAATTCATCTCGAAGGGCTTGTAGGCTCATCGCTTTCATTGAGTATTGCACATATATTTAAAACTCAAAATGCTCCAATACTGCTGCTGTTTGAAGAAAAAGAGGAAGCTGCTTACCTTTTTAACGACCTACAGTATTTAATTAGTGAAGAAGACGTGCTCTTTTATCCAGCGAGTTATCGAAGACCCTATCAGATTGAAGAGACCAATAATGCCAATGTGGTTTTAAGGGCAGAGGTTCTCAAAAGAATTAGTTCAAGAAAAAAACCAGCGGTCATTGTTTCTTATGCCAATGCTATTTTTGAAAAGGTCATCAGTAAAAAGAGTATTGAAAAAAATACCATTAAACTTAGCGTTGGAGATCAAATAGACCTTGAATTTTTAAATGAAACTCTGTTTGAATACCATTTCAACAGAGTGGATTTTGTAACAGAGGCAGGTGAGTTTTCCGTAAGAGGTGGAATTGTCGATGTATTTTCATTTGATCACGACGATCCCTATCGCATTGAATTTTTCGGTAATGAAGTAGACTCCATTCGCAGTTTTGATATCGAAAGTCAACTCTCTATAGAGCCAATGAAAAAGATCAGTATCGTTCCCAATATTGACGATAAGAATCAAGACGAAGAACGTATCAGTATCTTTGAGTTTCTAAAGAATCAGACCTGGGTTATCAGTAAAAATACAGGCCTCATCAGCCATCATTTAGAAGAGCAATACCAAAAGGCAGAAGAGGCCTTTAGCGAATTAAAAACTGAGGTAAAACACCTGAAACCCTTTAATTTATTTATCGATAAGGCAGATTTCATCAATCAACTAAAACAGTTCACACACCTACAAACTGGAACAAAGAGTGAAATTCCTGTCAATGACTTAATCAGCTTTCAATCGAGTCCCCAGCCTTCTTTTAATAAGAAGTTTGATTTATTGATCGAAGATTTACACCTCAAAAAAGAACAGGGCTATACCAACATCATCTTTTGTAGCTCTGAGGAACAGGTAAAAAGACTCGATGACATCTTTGCGGAATTAGATCCAGCCTTTACTTACACCTCTATAGTAGCTCCTCTTCATCAAGGTTTTGTGATGGAAGCTCTTAAATTGTGTTGTTATACAGATCATCAAATCTTTGAGCGTTATCACAAGTTCAAATTAAAATCCAATGCCAACAAAAGAGCGAGTCTCCAACTTTCAGAACTCAACAATCTTGAAAACGGGGATTACGTCACTCATATCGATCACGGTATTGGTCGTTTTGCAGGACTTCAAAAAATTGATGTCAATGGACAAATGCAAGAGGCGATCAAACTCATCTATGGAGAACGAGATATTCTATATGTGAGCATTCACTCGCTTCACAAAATTTCCAAGTACAACGGAAAAGACGGAACAACTCCCAAACTCTACAAACTAGGATCAAACGCTTGGAAAAAACTCAAGGAAAAGACCAAGTCAAGAGTTAAAAAGATTGCATTTGATCTCATTAAAACCTACGCTAAACGCAAGTTTAAAAAGGGAATTGCATCTGGAGCAGATTCCTACTTACAATTGGAGTTAGAGGCTTCTTTTATCTATGAAGACACCCCTGATCAGAGCAAGGCTACTTCAGAGATCAAAGCTGATATGGAGTCCAGTCAACCTATGGATCGATTGGTCTGTGGTGATGTTGGATTTGGAAAGACCGAAGTAGCTATTAGAGCTGCTTTTAAGGCAGTGGATAATGGCAGACAGGTAGCTGTTTTAGTTCCGACGACCATACTAGCATTTCAACACCACAGAACCTTTAGCAAACGACTTAAAGACATGCCTGTTCGTGTGGATTATCTGAACAGATTTAGAACTGCCAAAGAAAAAACTCAGGTTCTCAAGGATTTAGAAGCCGGTAAAATTGATATCATCATTGGTACGCATCAACTCGTAAATGACAAGGTGAAATTTAAAAATCTGGGCTTACTCATCGTTGATGAAGAACAAAAATTTGGTGTAGGTGTTAAGGACAAATTAAAATCCATTAAAGAAAATATAGATGTATTAACACTGACAGCTACTCCAATTCCTAGAACCCTTCAATTTAGTTTGATGGCTGCAAGAGATCTTTCGGTCATCAATACTCCTCCACCCAATAGAGTTCCAATTGAAAGCGAAGTGATTCGTTTTGACGAAGAAGTCATTAGGGATGCTGTTTCTTATGAAATACAACGAGGAGGTCAAGTCTTTTTTATCAACAACAGAGTTGAAAACATACAAGAGGTTGCTGGAATGATTCAGCGTCTTGTCCCAGATGCAAAGGTTGCTATTGGTCACGGTCAAATGGAGGGTAAAAAACTAGAAAAGATCATGCTCAATTTTATGGAAGGGGCCTATGATGTTTTAGTAGCCACCACCATTATTGAAAGTGGATTAGACGTCACCAATGCCAATACTATATTTATCAATAATGCCAATCATTTTGGACTGAGTGATCTTCACCAAATGAGAGGAAGAGTTGGACGTTCCAATAAAAAGGCCTTTTGCTATTTCATTACCCCTGCCTACCATCAAATGACTCCTGAGGCTCGAAAACGTATCGAAGCAATCGAACAGTTTACAACTCTAGGCAGTGGATTCAATATTGCCATGAAGGATTTAGAAATCAGAGGAGCAGGTGACATCTTAGGAGGAGAACAATCTGGATTTATCAATGATATCGGATTTGACACTTACCAAAAAATCATGAATGAAGCTATTGAAGAGCTAAAAACCACCGAGTTTGCAGATCTCTTCGAAGAAGAACTCTCTCAAAAACCTGATTGGGAAGTCAAAGATATTCAATTGGATACCGATTTCGAATTGCTCTATCCAGATCAGTACATCAATAAGACTTCAGAACGACTCAAACTTTACAAAGAACTCAACCAAGTTGAAAACGAAGAAGAACTATCTATTTACAAGGAGCAACTCATCGACCGTTTTGGCCCACTTCCAAAACAGGCAACCAACCTCATTGAATCCATGAAAATCAAATGGATAGCGAGCGCCTTAGGAGTCGAAAAAATCGTCTTAAAACAACACAAACTCATCGCTTATTTTATCGCAGATCAGGATTCCAAATTCTATCAATCTGAACTCTTCAGAGGCGTCCTCATCTATGTTCAACAGCATCCTAAAAGCTGTCAGTTAAAAGAAAAGGAAACCAGAAATGGACTTCGTTTAATTCTTTCTTTTAACCAAATTGATTCCATAGAAAAAGCCCTAAAAGTTTTGGATCCTTTTAAGGCTTTGTTCGCGTACACTAATAATGATAAGACTAGCTTATAATTCTTTTAATCCTTTAATCGTTTTAAAGGCTTGATCTACCTGTTCCTCATCTACGATAATTGTAAATTCATTGGTTGTGGAGATCACCTCGTATAAAACAATGCCCTCCCAAGCTAAACGTTGGAAGATAAAATAATAGATTCCTGGGACTGATACGTTTTCAGCAGGAAGTTTTACTGTAATGGAAGATAACTCCTCTGCTTTCTGAGTACATTTTTCATTCTTAAATAATTCTTCAACGGTATCGTTTAAAGAACCACTAACAACAATATTCATTTCATTGACTCCTCTTGAAGAAGTGTAGAACACATCTTTGTTCTTATTGACTTCTTTTAGTAAAAGAGTTTGATTTTCTAAAACCGTATCGGATACTAAAAAGGTGTAATCAGTTAGCGAAGATCGAACTGTAATTTCACCTATGTTTTTTAAGACTTTGACAATTTTGTGGGTTGCTCTAAATTCTAAATCATCAGAAAGACGTTTTAAAGCCATCACAATGGCACCATTGCGGATATCTTTTCCTAAAATTTCTTCGATTTCAGGTTTGATAAACCTAGAAAGGGATGTGAGATTTATAATCCCTTGAGCTAGAGCAGATTGTAAAAAAGGTTTTTTCTTGATGTAGTTTTCAACTACTGATGAAATTGTTTTCATGGCATTATATTTTGCACAAAAATAACTTATTGTTATAAATATCACAAATATTTTTAAAAATAATTTTTAATATTCAATCTAAAAAGGGCTTTTACCCACTTTATATACTTCTAATACTAGCTATTTTTGTCTATTTTTGTGACCAAATTGAATTTTATGGCTCAAACCAATCAAAAGCCTGCTCGTTATACCATCACAGCAGCTCTTCCGTATACTAATGGACCTATACACATAGGGCATTTAGCGGGTGTTTATGTCCCAGCTGATATTTACGCACGTTATCAAAGAGGAAGAAAAGAGGATGTACTGTTTGTTTGTGGAAGTGATGAACACGGTGTTGCCATCTCTATGAAAGCAAAGAAAGAAGGGGTGAGTCCAAGAGAAATCATCGATAAATACGATGGGATTATCTCTAAGTCATTTAGTGATTTCGGAATTAGCTTTGACAACTATTCGAGAACTTCAAAAGAAATACACCATAAAACTGCCTCTGATTTTTTCAAAAAACTTTACGATGCAGGAGAATTCGATGTGGAGGTCTCTGATCAATTATACGACGCAAAAGCCAACCAATTTTTAGCAGATCGATACGTTATTGGAACCTGCCCTAAATGTGGCAATAAAGAAGCGTATGGAGATCAATGTGAGCAATGTGGATCTTCGCTGAGTGCTACAGAACTCATCGATCCTAAATCGACCATCACAGGAGAAAAGCCGGTACTAAAACAGACCAAGCACTGGTATTTACCATTAGGTAAACACGAACAATTCCTCAAAGAGTGGATTATTGAAGGTCATAAGAATGATTGGAAACCCAATGTTTACGGACAGTGTAAATCTTGGATCGACGACGGTCTTCGATCTAGAGCGGTAACTAGAGATTTAGACTGGGGAATACATGTACCTGTAGAAGGCGGTGAAGGAAAAGTACTCTATGTGTGGTTTGACGCTCCTATTGGATATATCTCTTCTACAAAGGAATGGGCTGAAAACAACAATAAAGATTGGGAACCTTATTGGAAAAACGAGGACACCAAACTCCTTCATTTTATCGGAAAAGACAATATCGTTTTCCACTGTATCATCTTTCCAGTAATGCTTAAAACGCACGGGGATTTTATTTTACCAGAAAACGTACCTGCTAACGAATTCTTAAACCTCGAAGGTCAAAAGCTTTCAACCTCTAAGAATTGGGCGGTATGGTTACACGAATATTTAATGGATTTTCCAGATCAACAAGACGTTCTTCGTTATACCCTGACTGCTAATGCTCCTGAGTCTAAAGACAACGACTTTACTTGGAAGGATTTTCAGGCCAGAAACAACAACGAACTATTAGCCATCTACGGGAACTTTATCAATCGCGTAGTAGTGCTCACTCATAAATATTACCAGGGCGTAGTTCCTCAACTGGGAACCCTCACCGAGATAGATCAAAAAACACTTGAAGAACTCAAAGCTTTTCCACAAAAGATTGCCAATTCTATAGAGCGTTATCGCTTCAGAGAAGCATCGCAAGAATTGATGAATCTCGCTAGACTCGGCAACAAATACCTAGCAGACGAGGAGCCTTGGAAACTCATAAAAACAGATCAGGAAAGAGTTGCAACCATCATGCATATTGCGCTGCAAATCGCAGCTTCTTTAGCAGTAGTTAGTGAGCCATTACTTCCATTTACATCCGATAAATTAAAAGGAATGCTAGCTCTTGATGCTTTAAATCTCAATTGGGATCTTTTAGACAAGACTGATACACTTCTTCCAAGTGGACATCAAATCAATACTGCTGAGTTGCTCTTTAGAAGAATAGAAGATGAAGAAATACAAGCTCAAATAGACAAATTAGAAGCGACTAAAAAAGAAAATCAAGCCATGGCACCATCATTTGAACCCTTAAAAGAAACGATCAATTTTGAAGATTTTCAAAAATTAGACCTTAGAGTAGGAACCATTTTAGAGGCAGAAAAAATGCCTAAGGCTGATAAACTATTAGTCTTTAAAGTAGATTTAGGCTTTGAAACAAGAACAATTATCTCAGGTATCGCTGAGCATTTCAATCCAGAAGAGCTCATCGGAAAACGCGTTACGGTAGTTGCCAATCTCGCTCCAAGAAAACTAAGAGGGATTGAAAGTCAAGGAATGATTTTACTGAGCGAAAACAATGATGGTAAATTGGTATTTGTAAATCCAGATGAAGAAGGGGTCCCTTCAGGAAAGACCATCAATTAAAATCCAGATTACACTAAAAACAAAAAAAGCACAGACCGAAGGTTTGTGCTTTTTCATTTAAAAGAACTTTTCAAGCTTCTTGCTTTTCTTTTCGCTTGGATTGAAGCAGTAATACTTCATGACACTTCACCTCTGAGATATAGCGTTTTTCTCCAGCTTCAGTCTCATAAGAACGATGGACTAATTTACCTTCCAAGGCAATTTCCTGACCCTTTGTGACGTAATTCTGAATAATTTCAGCGGTTTTACCCCAAGCTACTACTGGATGCCACTGAGTCTCTTCTACCTTCTCCCCTTCAGAGTTCTTATAAACTTCCTTGGTCGCTAGTGAAAAGCGTACTAATGGAACTCCGGATTCCAATTCAACAATTTCAGGATCATGTCCTAAATTTCCAATTAACTGTACTTTGTTTCTAAGTGCATTCATCATACTAAATTTAAATGTTAAACAATTAATACTATTGCAAGTGAAGATCACAAGCAACTGAACAAAATTAGAATGATGAGATCAAATGATTCGGTTGTTAACTACTTACTTTCGTTTATAAATGTTTGTTGTCGGCTATAAACAGAAAACCCGATAATTTCTTACCGGGTCTCTAATCTTAATTTATGAAACTCTTAGCTTTCAGAATTTTTTTGATGGTTTTTAATTAGTGTCTCCTGAATAGTAGAGGGCACTAAAGCAAATTCTGCAAGAGTGGTCTTACCACTACCTGAGGCTCCAACAATTGCTAAATTTTTAATGTGTTTGTCGTCGAATACTTTCATGTCGATCTATTTAAGCTTACCCAAGTAAGCGTGTGGGAACTATTTTAATGCTATACAAGATAAAGCTATCTCAAATGAAATAACATGACATATCTCAGTCAATAAACAGGGCTAAAATAGACCAATACCATTCGTCGAAAGATGTTCCAGTACTGTAATCATATCAGTATTTTTACTGTATAAAAATTGAAAATGGAACGCAGCTGTTTATATTGTGGTAATCGAGTGATTGGGAGAATCGACAAGAAATTTTGCTCGGATTCCTGCAGGAACACTTTTAATAATGAACTCAATCAAGACATCAATAATCTGATGCGTACCACTCACAATCAACTGAGAAAAAACTATAGGATTCTCAAGCGCATTCACTTGAATTCTACTCATAAAAAAAAGAGCTTACATCAATTGATCAGCAAAGATTTTAATTTTGATCTATTTACTTCTACCTACAAAAATAAGCAGGGTAAAATCTATTATTTCATCTATGATATAGGCTACTTAAAACTCGATCAATCCAGTTTTATTGTCGTTCAAAAAAAATCTTATTTGTAGTTATAACTACTTAGTTTTAGAGCTGCGACCACAATATCTTTTCTAGAAATTTGGCCTACTAACTTTCCTTTGATATCAATAACTGGAAGACGTCTTCTACCATTAGAGGCAAATATAGCAGCAGCGTCAAAGATGCTCTTATCACTATCGATGGTCTCAACATCTTTAGTCATGTAAATTTCAACGCTTTTTTCTAAGATTGGCATATTGAAATACCTGCTTTCAGAAATTTGTTTCATACAATCTGCTTCTGAAATAATTCCCACAATTGCACCTCTACTATCCAGCACAGGTCCCCCTGAAATATGATTTTTAGCAAATACTTCCATCACCTCTAGAATTGATTGATCAGCTGTAAAGGTTATTAACTTCTTAGTCATATAGTCAGATACCAAGATTGGGGCATCTGTCACTTTCTTTTCGGATGATGATTTTGTAGTCATGGTCATTTGGTTTTGGACTTAACAATTTAATAAAAATTTTGCATCAAACAATTGATATTAGTTAAAAGAATCACAAGGGTGTAGAATTTGGAACAATTATTCAATCATTTTTTTACATTTACTTTCTAAACAAAACCAAATGAAAAAACTAAGTATTGTATCGCTTTTGCTTTTATTCCCTTTGGGAGTATTTGCTCAATCTGAGGAAGGACTCATCAGACATTATGAGAACTATTACGAGCAAATGAAAGTTCAAGGGGATGTTCAAGGAATCATCAATGCGCTCACACATTTAAACGTCCTCAAACCTAATAAATTTAGAAAAGATACCCTTGCATACGTTTACGCTAGTAACAACCAACACCTCCAAGCTTTAAACACCATTGGAATTGAAGAGGATGCTGCAGATAGTGATTTAGCACTGCAAATTAAGGCCTCATCCTTTAAAGCGATTAATGAACCCAAACGTGCTATAGCACAATACGAATTACTCATCAAGAGAAAACCTTCAGCATTTCTCGACTATGAAATTGCAGACTTAAAAATTCAAATAGGAGATAATGAGGGTGCACTCAAACATATTGACAATGGACTACAAACGGTAACTGATCAGATGAAGTACGCATTTTATGAGCGTCAACAACCTTATCAGGTTCCTCTTAAAGCAGCCCTTTTACACATTAAAGGATTACACGCATTTAACATCAACAAAGAAGATATGGCCACTGCCATTAGCTATATCGATCAAGCTCTGGCAATTGCTCCAAATTTTAACTTGGCCAGTTTGAGCAAACAGGCTTTAGAATCTAGGTTGCAATCAGTTCAAAAAGAACCTGAAAACTAGTCTATTGTTTTTCTTTTAAAGTCTTGATTAATAGTGAATCGGTCTCTTTTTTGAGCTCATTCAAGGTCGCAACATGATCATTGGGAACTGCGATTGACAAAACGTAATGTGCAACCTTCCAGTTGCCCTTTTTTAACAACATCACACCAGAACCTCTACAGATTCCCATATGAGTATCTAAGAGTTCATCAAAATAAGCTGTTTGTTCTGAATCGGTAAAATAAATATGCCGCTCAATGGAGGTAAAACTCCAGGCTTTACCCTTGTCAAAATAAGGTTTTGAAAAGCTCTTAAAAGCACTTAAATCCCAGTGCTCTGTAGCATCAGTCCCAACAAAAACGCCTGGTTCAACCATTAAATCAAAATAGGTTTCATAATCAGCCTTAGCTGCAGCCTCGTGCCATCGATCTAATTGTTGTTCGACTATTAATTTTTTAGAATCTTGTGCCTGTAGACTCATTGAACACAATAGCACAAAAAGCCCAAGAAGGATTTTATTTGAGATCATCTTTTGAAATTTTTGGAGCATTTGCATTGTTTTGAAGCAACACTAATTTGTCAAGAAGCGATTGATGTGCCTCTAATAATTGAGTTGATGCTTTGTTGAGATTTTGTTCTAATTCAATAAAAGCGTGTAATTGATGCAAATAGGTTTTAATTAAAATTAATCGACTATTTACAGCATCGTTATTAAATAAATCTGGAATTTCACCCTCTTCGATAGCCGTCTCTAATTCAATTAATTCTTCGGTAAACAAACGAAGATCTTCAACAGTTTTAATTGTTTGAAAACCACTTAATCGCTTGTGAAAATCTTCAAGGGAATTCCACACCATAGTGGAATCTTTAAATTTTAACTCTGAGGGTTGAATTTTGGGTAGGGAATCCATTTGAATGACAGGCGCTGAATCAGAAGCGTCTAACTCTTTCTTTTCAACGGAGTTCTGACAGGACAAACCCACTAGCAACAATCCTAAAAAAATGCATTTTTTCATAGGCTCAAGGTACAAATTTTTAATACATTTACTCAAATAAAACCCTTATACCCATCCTTCAAAATGGAAGATAGAACCCTCATTCTTGGCGCCTGTGGACAGATTGGCACAGAACTCGTCACAAGACTTCGAAAACAACTTGGAAACGACAAGGTCGTCGCTAGCGACATCAGACCTCCTGAAGACGATAAACTTGGCGAAGGCCCTTTTGAGATTATCGATGCCACTGACTATTTTGCACTTGAAGATGTGATTGCACATTATGAGATTCACACTGTTTACCTAATGGCTGCCATGCTAAGCGCTACTGCAGAAAAGTTTCCAATGAAGGCTTGGCATTTGAATATGAATTCTCTTTTTAACGTCCTCAATTTGGCAAAAGAAAAGAAAATTGAAAAAATATTCTGGCCCTCTAGCATTGCTGTATTTGGTCCTGACACTCCAGATACTGCCCCGCAACAAGGAATCATTGAACCGAATACCGTTTACGGAATCAGCAAGCTAGCTGGTGAACATTGGTGTAATTATTACAGTGAAAAATTTGGGGTTGACGTTCGAAGTATTCGCTATCCAGGACTCATTAGCTGGAAAACTGCTCCAGGTGGAGGAACGACCGATTACGCCATAGCTATCTACAAAGAAGCCTTGGAAAAAGGAAGTTATCAATCCTACCTCAGTGCGAATAGCACCCTGCCCATGATGTATATGGACGATGCGATTGACGCCACCCTTCAACTGATGAATTCAGATACAGCAGTTCGTGGTAAAGCATACAATATAAGATCGATGAGCATTAGTCCCGCTGATATGGAACAGAGCATCAAAGAACAGATTCCTGATTTTAAATGCACCTATAAGCCTGACTTTAGACAAAAGATTGCAGATTCATGGCCGAGTAATGTAGAAGATCAAGATGCTCAGAACGAATGGAATTGGAAGCCAAAATTCGACCTTCAAAAAACGACCCAAGAAATGTTAAATGCTTTAAGGGACTAGCTCTTAGAATATTTAAGCTTGCGTTCGATGGCCTGAATCATTCCATTGGCAATATCGACTCCAGTTGCTTTTTCAATTCCTTCTAATCCTGGTGAAGAATTAACTTCTAAGAGAAGAGGTCCTTTGTTGGATCGAATAATATCCACACCAGCAACTGCGAGATTGAGAATCTTTGCTGCCTTTATGGCTAATTTTCGCTCTTCGGCTGTAATCTTGATAATGGAAGCCTTCCCTCCTTGGTGAATATTTGCTCTAAATTCCCCCTTTTCAGCCTGACGCTGCATCGAGGCAATCACCTTGCCATTGATTACAAAACAGCGAATATCTTGACCGTTGGCCTCTTTGATAAACTCTTGAACCAAGATATTGGTCTTTACCGATTTAAAGGCATTGATCACACTCTCTGCCGCCTTATTTGTTTCAGCTAAAACAACTCCTTTTCCTTGAGTAGATTCTAAAAGCTTAATGATTAAAGGAGCTCCATTAACCATGCGAATCAGATCCTTTGTATCCATCGGAGACTTTGCAAATCCAGTTGTTGGTATATGTATATCATTCTCAGAAAAAAGCTGTGATGCAAAGAGTTTATCCCTAGATTGAGTAATGGCATCAGCAGAATTGAGACAATACACTCCTAAGTGCTTAAACTGACGAAGTAAGGCACAGCCATAAAAGGTGACAGCAGGTTTAATTCTGGGTATGATAGCGTCGAACTGATTTAGAATATTACCCCCTCTATAACGAATCTGAGGAGAGTTTGCATCGAGTTTCATATAGGAGTGTTCTACATTGAGAAAAACCATCTCATGACCTCTAGCCTCTCCTGCTTCAATGATTCGTTTATTGCTGTACAAATTCGGATTGGAAGCCAATACAGCAATTCTCAATCCATTTTGTTCCTTGGTATACGATTGATAGATCTTTTTGATCTGCTCCTCTTCAATTTCTTCCTGAAGGAATTGCTTAGATACATCGACTAAAAATTTATCGGAAAAAGCCTCTCTACCTAAAAGCATACGATACTCCATAGAATCGCGATTGGCAAGCGTGAGATTAACATCAATATAATGATCTCCTAATTGCATGGTGGTACGTATAACAAAGCGTTCTTCAGCAATCCCTGAGGTGTTTTTAATCACACGCTTAGAAACGACGCGCTCCTCACAATTTATACTGATACTCCTATTGTCTTGAATTGGGTTAACTTCAAACTTGACCCATTCTTGTCCGTCTTTGATAAAAGGCTTAATCTTATTGGCCTGTAAAGCAGATGTTTTTGCTCCAGAGTCAACTCTTGCTTTTACTGCTGGCACACCCAATTGATCAAAGCGACACCACTCTACACTACCAATCACATTCATTTTAAAGGTCTTTTAATTAATCGTCTAAATCTTCTTCCAATCCATTAGCTTCATCAATCTCTAGATCTTTTTCTTGATCGTCGTCAATGTCTTCATCATCCTCGTCAAAATAAGCCATGGAATGTTCTAAGCTCGCTGAAATCTTTACAAGGTATTTAGTATCCTCTGTATTGACTTCAACAGCTTCAATCAACTCTCCTTTGATGTTTTTAAAACTGATGATATCAGAATCAGCATAACCATCAGGATAAGTATCAACCAAGAGTTTTAGTAACTCCGGTGTAATTTTTTTATAATCTACTATAACTCTTTTCATTTTTTATAAAATAATTACATATTTAATAAATAAGCAAATATAAGTGGAGCTACAATAGTAGCATCACTTTCTATAATAAATTTAGGGGTGTTGATATCTAATTTCCCCCAAGTGATCTTTTCATTTGGAACGGCTCCTGAATAGGATCCATATGAAGTGGTAGAATCTGAAATCTGACAGAAATAACTCCAAAATGGAGTGTCTATTTGTTCCATATCTTGATAGAGCATTGGCACTACACAGATTGGGAAATCTCCTGCGATTCCACCTCCAATTTGAAAAAATCCAACTCCTTTAGATGAGTTGTCTGTATACCATTTTGCCAATTCAGTCATGTATTCAATACCGCTTTTTACAACATCAGCTTTTAACTCCTCTTTTAAAACATAAGAAGCAAAAATATTACCCATGGTTGAATCTTCCCATCCAGGTACGACCATTGGCAAATTCTTTTCAGCCGCTGCATACATCCATGAATCTTTTAAATCGATTTCATAGTATTCTTCTAACACTCCAGAGAGCAATAATTGATACATATACTCGTGTGGAAAGTAGCGTTTCCCTTCAGATTGTGCTTTTTTCCAAAGTTTTTCTACATGTTTTTGAAGTCTTCTAAAAGCTTCTTCTTCTGGAATACAAGTATCGGTTACTCTATTGAGTCCCTTTTCTAAAAGCTCCCACTCTTGTTCTGGTGTTAAATCCCTGTAATTAGGAACTCTTTTATAGTGAGAATGTGCCACCAAATTCATGATATCCTCTTCTAAGTTCGCTCCAGTACAAGAGATAAAATGAACCTTATCTTGACGAATCATCTCAGCAAAAATCTTACCGAGTTCTGCCGTACTCATAGCACCTGCAAGAGAGACTAACATTTTTGAACCTTGATTCAATTGCGTTTCATATCCTTTAGCTGCATCGACAAGACTCGCCGCATTAAAATGCAAAAAGTATTTTTCTATAAATGATCCAATTGCTCCTTTATTCATCACTGTGATTTTTAAATTTATAACTCAACATTTTGTAATACAATTTAGCCGCCAAGAAATCGGAAGGCTTCGAATTGCTGTTTGGGCAGAGTTCTACAATGTCAAACCCTACAACATTTCTTTCTTCAAATACTTCTTTTAAAAACGCCATGGTTTCATACCAGAGCAAACCCCCTGGCTCTGGAGTCCCTGTAGCTGGTAAAATTGAAGGATCAAAAGCGTCTAAATCAAAAGTGATGAAGACATTCTCACCTAATTGATCCAAAACCTTATCACTCCAGTAATCATCCTCTGCCATCTGATGTGCAAAGAACACCTTATCTGGATTCATGATCGAAGTTTCAATCACATCCATGGAACGAATTCCCACCTGAACTAAATTAGTGGTTTGATTCGCCTCATAGACTGCACAGGCGTGATTACAAGCAGTCCCCTCATAAGAGGGTCTCAAATCGGCATGTGCATCGATATGAAGTACTGTAAGATCTTCGAAACACTCGTTAAAGGCTCTGATACTCCCTATTGAGATAGAGTGTTCTCCTCCAAAAAGTGTTACGAATTTGTTTTTCTTAATATAGGCCTTAGTAGTACGATGTACCGCATCAACCATGGCTTCAGGAGATTCGTTTTCCAGAATAGGATCCGCTAAATACACTCCTTTTTTATAAACCTCGGTTTGAGTTTCAATGTCGTAGAGCTCCATGTTTTCAGAAGCATCTAAGAAAGCTTCAGGGCCTTTATCGGCTCCCTTTCCCCAGGTACTCGTTCCGTCATAAGGAACTGGAATCAATACGATGTTAGATGATTCTAGATGAGCGTACTGCTCTTCGATACCTGCATAAGTTCTAGTTGTTTTCATAGCCTAAAATGGCAAGCATTTCGCCTACCTCTTGTTGGGGTTTGTAAAGTTTTGTTTTAAGTTCATTGTTTTCATCAAAATCGATGAGTATATGTTTAGGTGAAGGTATCAAACAGTGCTGTAATCCTCCGTAACCACCTATGGTTTCTTGATATGCTCCCGTATTGAAAAATCCAATATACAAGGGTTTATCAGAATTGTATTTAGGTAGGTAAATCGCATTGATGTGTTGTTCAGAATTGTAATAATCATCTGAATCGCAAGTGAGACCTCCTAAAAGCACCCGTTCATAGGGATCGTTCCAACGATTGATTGGAAGCATGATAAATCGCTTGTTAATAGCCCAAGTATCAGGAAGGGTCGTGATAAACGAAGAGTTGATCATATTCCACTTTTCTCTATCGTTCTGTTGCTTTTGATAGAGCACTTCATAGATCGCTCCCCCACTTTCTCCAACGGTGTAACTTCCGAATTCTGTAAATATATTTGGCATATCTACGCCTGCTTCTTCACAAGAAAGTTTGATTTGATTGATAATTTCATCAACCATATATTCGTAATCGTAATCGAATACCAATGAAGTCTTGATCGGAAATCCTCCTCCAATATTAAGAGAATCTAAAGTCGGACATACCTTTTTGAGCCTCACATAAACCTTTAGACATTTATTGAGCTCATTCCAATAATAGGCGTTGTCTTTGATTCCCGTATTGATAAAAAAGTGAAGCATTTTAAGGCTCACTTTGGGATTGTTTTCAATTTGATCCTGATAAAAAGGAACGATATTCTTATAACCAATCCCTAATCTCGAGGTATAAAACTCAAACTTTGGTTCCTCTTCTGAAGCGATTCGGATTCCAACTTTAAACTTATCCTCTATGCCCTCTTCTAATAGAGACAACTCTTCGTAATTATCGATAATTGGAATACAATTTCTATGTCCCTCGTTGATGAGTCTAGAAATGTTTTCAATGTATTGAGCCCTTTTAAACCCATTGCAAAGAACAAAAGTATCATCTTTAATTGCTCCTTCTTTTTTGAGCTCTTCGACGATATTAATATCGAATGCGGAGGATGTTTCAATATGAATATCATTCTTTAAAGCTTCGTTTAAAACGTGTTTAAAATGAGAGCTCTTCGTACAATATGAGTAATAGTAATTTCCAGGATAATTGTGTTTATCCATGGCTGACTTGAACCACTGTTTTGCCCTATTAATATTTTCTGATATTTTAGGGAGATACGTAAATTTTAATGGTGCTCCATATTGAGCTACCAACTGATTGAGATCAACGTTGTGAAATAACAGTTCGCTGTCTCTTAAAGAGAATTCCTCTTGAGGAAAATAATAAGTTTGATCGATGAGATCTCTATAGCGTATATGCATAATGATAAATTTAAAATGAAAAAAATATCCCAGGGGATAAAAGGCATTAAAAATTTATCTACTAGATAATAATTTGACGTTGAGTTGTAGGTGCAAACGCGTATTTGTACTGTGGAAGTACAATAGGAGAATTAAGCAATGAAGTAAGCTTTAAATATTGGTTACCTATCTCATAGGCTGCGCATGAGAAATACTTCAAATTTGACTTGCGCCCAAACATTGAAACAGCGTTCATGGTGTTCAGCAAATTCGCTGCAAAAGAAATCATTTATTTCATATTTACAACATTTTTTGTGAACTCAAATTACAAAAAAAATGAAAGGTAGGTAATAAACCTATTTTTTTATGCCTAAACACTTGACTTATTGGTTATTATATACTACATTAGACTTCTTTAAACTAACCGACAACTCATAGAATTACATTGAATTTAGCAATTAAACCGATTAAATCAGCAAATCAGGCTCATAGAATAGCCGCTGAATTTGAACGTTTAAACGTCAAAAAATTCATTTCATTCTACTTTCAACTCAAAAAACTCAAAGAGAAAAGATCAGAATATCGCATCAAATATGTGATCAACAAAACCTATCCCAATCTGTCTTCTTATTCGCTACTAGACATCGATTGTTTTATCAATGCGCAGTTTTTAAATCAGGAGCAGTAGTACCAAGAAGTCTAACATAGATCATCAGGGGAAGCATCAGCATCGAAAAAGCGTAAAAAAGATCTTCTACAGGAACTGTTCCTATTCGAATTCCTAAATTTTCATCATTATTATACCACACTACAGGCTCACTTAGAAGTGAACCAGTAAGAAGTCCATTAACCATAAAAAACGGTATCAGGATTGCTACAAATGAAGGAAGAAACATTTTTAACTCATGGGGTTGATAGCGCAATGCAAAACTGAATACCAGCACAAAGAACAGCGCATTAACAAATGTATACCATCGATCGTAATGAAGTAGTCCGACGACCAATACAAAGAGAAGTAATAAAACGCTCCCTCTGAGGAGTTGTTTATCGGTTAGTTTCAAAGGACTCAACCATCCAAAACGGTGTAATTGTATATGTAAAAATAAAGAGGCATAGGGTATACATAGAAAGAAAAACCATTCTTCTACAGGCAAACCAAACAAACCAAAACCTAATGTATAAGAATCACTAAAACCCCATACCTCTTTATGAGCAAAGAAAACATCCCACAAAATGAACAATAAACCACTGATAGCAATCGCTAAAAAGAACTTCCTGTGATTCTTGTAAAATTGAATCTTAGGATGATAGGAGGCCATCAGAGGCACACTTATCGTAGCTAAATTGATCAGTAAGTACAAATAGTTCATTCGAATTTAGGATCTGTAATCTTTAAAATATTTTACTGGCACCCACAACAATCCAAAACACTCCCCTTCTTCTTTTCCCAAGTGTTTGTGGTGTACCTTATGTGCTTTACGAATCGCCTTACCATAGATCGATTCTGTCTTAGAAAACCACTTGAGTCTTCTGTGAATAAACACATCGTGAATTAAAAAATAGGTCATTCCATACGCAAAGATCCCAAGTCCAATAGAAATCCCATAATCAAAATATCCGTACTTCCACAGAGCAATATTGCAAATACTCACCAAAGCATAGAAGATAAAAAAGCGATCGTTCTTCTCGAAAATAGCGTTTTTATCGCGCTGGTGATGATCGCGATGCCAAGACCATAAAAAACCGTGCATGACGTACTTATGAGTCGCCCATGCGGCTCCTTCCATCAATAAAAACACTGCAATCGTTAGTAGCACATAACTCATCATTGAATTTGTTTAAATTGAAAATCCATATAACTTTTTCCCAAGAGCAAAAATTTAACTGCATTGGGCACTCTAATTCTCGAGTGTGTAATTTTTTCAGCAGGTGTTGCCGCTATTTTCTCTAAGAGTTTTAAGTAGTATTTATAGGCCACATACACCCCTAAACGCGCCTCAACCGGCAGTTGAACAATCCCGACATAAGCCTCGTTAAAATCAGCTCTTATTTCATTGATCAAACGCATCTTATCCTCCTCTGAGAGCTGCTCTACAGTTGTATTAGGGAAATAAGACCTTCCTAATTTTTCATAATCTTCCTGTAAATCTCTCAAGAAATTGACCTTTTGAAAAGCAGAACCTAATTTTTCTGCATAGGGTTTTAAGGTCTCAAAAGCATCTTGATCTCCACCCACAAACACCTTTAAACACATTAGACCAACTACATCTGCAGAACCGTATATATAGTTTTCATAAGCAGCCACATCCTTGTAAACACTAATATCTAAATCAGCTTTCATACTGCTCATAAAGGCATCTATATACTCAATATCAATTTGGTATTTATGAACGGTTTCTTGAAACGCATTTAAAACAGGATTTAAACTAATCTTAAAATCCAATGCGCGATAGAGTTGCAACTCAAAATCTTCTATTAATTCTCTTTTATCGTACTGATGAAAGGAATCGACAATTTCATCTACGAGTCTGACAAATCCATATATATTGTAAATGTCTTGACGAATCGCAGGACTCAACAATTTAGTTGCTGAAGAAAAAGAGGTGCTGTATTTTTTGGTAATCGCTACAGCTAACTCTCTAGAAATGTCATCAAAATAAGTTTTCATAAGGAAGCAGCAATTGAATAGTTTCTTTTGGTTTTTTTAAGAGGATGGTATTTAGCCACTAAATCAGCTACTAATTTTCCAGAGATCAAAGAAGGAGGAACTCCAGGTCCTGGAACCGTCAATTGACCTGTAAAGAACATGCCCTCGAGCTTTTTAGATTTGAGCTTAGGTCTGAGTGCAGCTGTTTGAAACAAGGTATTGGCCATTCCGTAGGCATTTCCCTTATAAGAATTGTACTCTTTGACAAAATCACTGATCGTAAATTGTTTCTTAAATACGATAGAATCTCTAATAGAAGTTCCACATTGAGCTTCCAATCGGTCCATCACCTGATCAAAATAGGAGTCAATCATCACTTGATCATCATTCATACCGGGAGCAAGTGGAATTAAAATCACACCAGCTTCTTTTCCTTCAGGAGCAATGGTTTCGTCATTGATTGAAGGGAAACTCGCATAAAATAAAGGATCTTTAGGATAACTTGGACGATCGTAGATAGCCTGTGCGTGTTTTTCAAAATCAGCATCAAAGAACAAAGAATGATGTGTCATATTTGGGATCTTCTTGTCAAACCCTAAATAAAACAAAAGTGATGATGGTGCATAGGTTTTTGAATTCCAATAAGATTTAGAATACTGTCTGTACTGCTCCGGCATCAAGCTTTCTGTATGAGCGTAATCAGCTCCACTGACAACCAGATCAAATGGGATGTATTCTCCATGGACAAAAATACCGTCAACAGTGCCTTCATTTACTGAAATCATATCCACACTAGCATAGAATTTAAAGTCAACTCCAAGACTAATAGCTAACTGAAACATTCCCTGAACAACTGAATACATACCTCCTTTGGGATACCAGGTTCCCATTCCGAAATCAGCATAATTCATAAAATTGTAAAAAGAAGGCGTTTTTGAGGCTTTAGCCCCTAAAAAAAGAGCAGGGAATTCCAACACCTTTCGAAGACGGTCATCTTTAAATTGAGAACGAACATCTTTACTTATCGTCGAGGCAAATTGATGTATTTTTTTGATTGTCTTGAGTTTAACTAACTCTGTTAGCGACTCTCCTGGCTTATATACCAGATCGTGAATAGCTATTTCATAGTTCTCTTTAGCTTGTTCAATATACTTCATGAGTTTGGCACCAGCTCCTTTTTCAATCGCTTCAAATCTTTCGGCAATGGCTTCAAGTGAATCATCTACTGTAAACTTATCATCCGTACCAAAATAAATCTCATAAGCTGGAGCTAATTTTTCCAAGCTGTAAAAATCAGTGGAAGTTTTATCAAAATCAGCAAAGAAACGCTCAAAAACATCTGGCATCCAATACCAAGAAGGACCCATATCGAATTTAAATCCGTCCTTTACAAGTTGCTGCGCTCTACCTCCTATAGATCCATTTTTTTCAAACACAGTAACATCATATCCAGCTTTAGCTAAATAACAAGCTGCTGAAAGCGAGGAGAAACCAGAACCAATTAACGCTACTTTTTTCATTTTGTTTAATTTTTATAAACCAAAGTTAAACAAAAATGAATTCTTTCACAAAGAATTGTTTGTTTTTTTAGTCATCTATCTGGTTAAGGTAGTAAAAAATCTTTGATTTCCAATAAATTAGACGCAATTGTCATTTGTTTGGAAGGTCTTTCATCAACTGAATCTAATACCGAACCCCATGCATAAAAATGATTCGAAGATGAATTCAAGAGCGTGTCGTGCACCTTTTGAAGGTACTCATTGATCGAATTCGCCTCAGGCGCTACCGTAAAAGAACTCACAAAATTGATTTTCGACGAAAGGTTTAACAGTTTTTCTAAATCCTCCAAAGGTACAGAAGCCCCTAAATACAGTACCTTTTTAGATTGTTGCAGCAAAAGGTAATAGATGTAGTAAATACCTAAATCGTGTAATTCTCCATCTGGCAAGAATAGAATATAGGTTTCATCTGATGGATTTACTGTTAAATGCAGTCCTTCTATCTCTAAAAGCAATTGTTCTTTGATTAATACGGCGATAAAATGTTCATGGGAAGGCGTTATCACACCCGATTGCCATAAAAGACCGATACGCATTAGTAGCGGCATATAACATTCTTCAAATCGCTGTTCAAAGCCTTTGTGTTCTTTGAGCTCAGCATTGATGTATTTAAAACGATCTCGATCAAATGCAAACATTGCTACGAGCAACTCCTGAATGTAATAATCGCTTCTCAGGTGTTGATCGATTAAACCAGCAATGGCTTGTTTAAAGTCAAGATCGCTGAGTTGAGCAATTTTAGAGATCTTAAATCCATTGGAATTCAATAAAGATACATTGAGTATCTTTTTTAAACTCTCTAGTGAATAGGTACGAATATTCGTCTTGGTTCGCTCAGGGCTCAATAATCCGTAACGCTTCTCCCATATTCGAATGGTATGAGCTTTAATTCCTGAAAGGTTTTCTAAATCAGAAATACTAAAATTATTCTTGATGAGTTGCATTTTTGTAGATGAAATTAATCACAAAGCTAAACAATCTATTCGAATAGGACTACTTTTGGTATTTTGTATCTTTAAATAAATTTTAGTTCATGAAATTCAATAAAATCATCAGAGGAAACAATCGTCAAGAAAACACAAAAGAAGATCTCTACCGCGTATTAGACGCTGGCTTTTTATGCCATATTTCTTTTGTGTATCAAGAAAAAGCACACAGTATACCTACAGCATACGGACGAGAGGGAGACATCATATACATTCATGGTTCTACCAAAAATCATATGCTCAATCAATTACTCAACAATGATGAAGTATGTATCAATGTAACCCATTTAGACGGTGTTGTTTTAGCTCAAACACTTTTTAATACTTCAGCCAACTATCGCTCCGCTGTGGTATACGGAAAAGCAGAGCTCGTAGCTCATGAAAATGAAGAATTTCTGCATGGTCTCAAAGTCATCACCGATCACATCATAGATGGTAGATGGGATGAAGTATTTCTGGGAACTCCATCACAACTCAAAGCTACGATGCTTCTTAAAATTCCTATCCGTTCTGCTTCTGTCAAAATAAGAGGTGGAGGGCCTCAGGGAGATGAAAACGACTATAGCGATACCTGGTCGGGACACATCCCTATGAAGCTTGTCGCTCAAGAACCAATTGAAGATTTAAAATTCAATCAACAGCACGTACAACCTAGAAGTGTCAAAAAGTTTGTAAAAAACTATTAGATTCTAAAAATCCACATTTAACAAATCTCCTGAAAGTTGTAGCAATTGAAGCTCCGCAAGTTTCACCTGATATTTGGCGGTCGTCCACTGATTTTGAGCGTTTCTCAAATTGAGTTGTGCTTGTCGATACTCTACTGCAGTAATGGTTCCTAATTCATACTGCGCTTGGGTTCGATCAAAATTATAGGCACTGGTTTTCACCTGCTGTTGCTGAATCTCATAGATACGCATACTGGTTTTGTAATTCTGTTTTGCATTTTCAAAATCACGTTCAAAAGTTCTTCGAACTTGTGCACGTTCCAATTGACTGTTGGCTAGATTCATTTTGGCGTTTTTTGATCGTGTTAGGGTTCTTCCTCCATCGAACAAATTCCAACTTAAATTAGCAGCGACTGCTGTGGCATAACTGCTATTGTCTGTTCCAGGAAAAAAAGCAGAGTCAGCACTTTGATTGAGATTCCACCCATAGGAACCCACGAGTCCTAGACTTGGCAAATATCCTGATCGCGCCACTTTCAAATCGTATTCATTAAGCTTTTCATTACGCTCTGCTTTCAGCCATTCCACATTATTCAACAAGGCACTATCTGAATTGATGAATGCTACATCAGATAGGAATTGAACCTCTGTATCGACTACATACGATTGATCCATTGATTGATTTAACAACAAATTCAAATCGCGCATCACGTTACTCTTTTGCAACTGAATTTGCAATAAGTCAATGGAATCATTGGTAACATCTACTTCTGCATTTAAGACCGCAAGTTTATTTGATTGTCCGTAAGAGAAGGCTAAATCAGCTCGTTGTTTTCGGTTTTTTGAAATCTCAAGTGCCTTCTTGTAAATCTGCTCCGATTCACTGAGTTGAGCCACGCGATAATACACACTAAAAAGCTGCAATATGGTTTGCTCAATAGTTGTTCGCAATTGCAATTCACTAAGTGCATATTGCTCTTTAAGTCCTTTATAAGTATACATTCTACCTAAACCGTCAAATAGAGTATAGTTCAAGTTGACACCGGCATTATAACGTTGTGATTCTGCATCAGCTATGATTAGATTGGGTCTCGGACTTCCATCTTCAAGATATTGACCTGGAAATGCGATTGTTGAATTAGCTCCGTTGTAATTCGCTCCTGCATTTGATGAAAGGATTGGCAAGTATCCTGAGTTAAAAATACTTTTATTGTTATTGGCAATCTCAAGATTATTCTTTGACATTAAGATTCCGAAATTTTGTTCAAGAGCCAGTGCAATTGCTTGTTGTTTTCCGAGTACCTCTTGCCCAAAAACTACTGAACTTAGCAGTCCTATATATGTGAATAGATGGATACGTAACTTCATACTTAAATTCTTAATGTTTTGTTTCTTCTTCTATCCAGTGTTGCTCATCTTCCTCTCTCAAAGCACGTTCAACGGATTCTTTGGAGGGAAATTCCCCTTTGATCAGCCATTTCAAATACACTTTAATGGTATTGTTTACAGAAATATAAATCGGTAAAATCAACAGAGTTAAAAGCGTGGCAAAACCAATTCCATACGCCACCGATATCGCCATTGGTTTCAAAAACTGAGCCTGTCGACTCTTTTCAAATAAAAGTGGTGCCAAACCAGCAATCGTTGTTGCAGAGGTTAAAAATATCGCCCTAAAACGAGACTTTCCTGCATCGAGTATGGCTTCTTTAAATTGCATTCCTCGCTTTAAATTTCCATTGAATTTACCAACAAGCACCAATCCATCATTAACCATAATTCCAATGAGGGCGATGATTCCCAATAGGGAGGAGAAATTGATAGGAAATCCGTGAATCCAATGACCCCAGGCAACAGCCACTAAACTCAAAGGCACAAGAAGGAATAACAACAAAGGTTGCGAATAACTTCTAAAAGTAAAAGCGATCGTTAAATACATTAAAAGCAGGATGGGTATTCCAACAACATTCAGTGAATCTGTGAGTTTATTAGCCTCTCTGTTTTGACCCTCATATGAAGGAGTGACTGAGGGATACTTTGTTTGAATGCTGGGTATGATCGCTGTTTTTAATTCATTCATAACATCGGTAGCAGCGGTTTTTTTTGGATCCACAATGTCGGCACTTACTTGTATTTCTCTTCGTCCATCCAAGTGATTAATGGACACATCCCCTCTTACAATAGAATAGTTCGCAACTTCTCTCAAGGGGACTCTACTTCCATCAGTTAAAGTAAGTCGCATATCCTCTAGTTGTGTGATTGATGACCGATCTTCCTTGTTGTAACGCACCCAAACCCGAATTTCGTCCTGTCCTCGTTGAAATCGTTGTGCTTGAACACCAAAGAATCCTGAACGGACTTGATTCATTACCGATCTCAAATTCAAACCAAGCGCATAAGCGTTTTCCTTGAGTTCAAATCGAATCTCTTTGATTCCGGCTGGATCATTATCGGCAACATCTTTGAGCTCTCCATTTTCCAACAATACTTTTTTTAATTCATTTTTCGCTGCTTTAAGCTCCTCTATATTATTACTAAGAAGAGATACAGAGACAGGACTTCCGCCAAAGTTTCCTCCAGAACCATAAATTAAACTCTCAACTCCAATGACTGGACCTACGAGTTCTGAAAGACGCTTGGTGACAACATTTGATTGAATAGCGTCGGGGCGACGCTCTCCAGGAAGTAAATTGATTTGTAAACTCGCACGTTGAGAACCTGGTCCAATTCTTTTAATAACATTTTGAAATAACTTCTCATCTGAATTCTTCAGGTATTCCTCTGTGAGTTCTCGCTCTACAATCAATGATTTTTCTTCTATAAAACTAATAATCGAATCCGTAAGTTTTTCATTCGTACCATTAGGCATGTTAAGCGTAATAGTCACGCGATCACTAGCCAACATCGGAAAAAAAGAAGTTCTAATAATTCCTCCTCCTATGGAACCTAGTGTCAAAATCAAAGCGGCAACAAACAAAGAAAAAGTAAGTAATTGATGTTGTAAACTAAATTCTAAAGCAGGAGCATACAATCGATCCCTCATAAAAAACATCATCTTCTCTCCTAGCTTATTAAAGGCTCTGAGCTTTGCAAATACTTTTGCAGAAGCAGTTTTTGGATGTTGATCTAAAGCGTGTAGTGCTTTCGAATGCGCTAAATGAGCAGGCAATATCAATAGTGCCTCTACCAGAGAAATCACTAAAGTCAAGATTACAATAACGGAAACTTCACTAAAAAATTCTCCAATGCGACTATCTAAAAATAAAAAGATCGAAAACGCTAATACTGTTGTCAATATTGCAGAAACAATTGGAGGAATCACTTCAAGCGTTCCTTCAATAGCCGCCTTTACTGGATTCGAACCACGTTCGTAATGTTGATAAATGTTTTCAGCAATAACTATTCCGTCATCCACAAGAATACCGATCACAATGATCATTCCAAAAAGAGACAAAACATTAATCGTAACACCCACCAAGGGCGCGAATATAAACATCCCCAAAAAAGCTACGGGCAATCCAAAGGCTACCCAAAACGCCAATCGTGTGTTTAAGAAAAGTGATAAAAACAACAAAACCAATAACATTCCTTGAAAAGCATTGGTCATGAGTAATTCTGTTCGCTGATTCAGGATTTCAGATTGATCACTTAAAACATGGAGTTGAACATTGGAGTTCTTATGGTTGAATTCTTCAATATAAGCCTTAATTTTATCTGCCGTTGAAATTAAATCCTCTGAGTTGGTAGAATTGATATCAATCACAATGGAAAGGTCTCCATTGTAATAGGTTGCATTGGGAGTTTCTGAAAAACGATCCCGGATCGTTGCAATATCTTCCAATTTCACAATGGTTCCATCAGGCTTCGAGGCAACAACAATTTGCGCAAGTTCATCTGCATAATAACCCTTGTTATTGGCGCGAATCAAAAAATCTTCAGCCTCTGTTTTTAATCGTCCTCCTGTTACAATTAGATTTGTAGCTGCGACAGCGTTCGCAACAGCACTAAAACTCAAACCGTAAGCTATGAGTTGTGATTCTTTAACGGCAATCTCAATTTCTTCATCAGGATAACCACTTACAGCTATTTGTGAAATACCCTCCATGGCACGAATGTCGTTCTCGATTTGCCTTCCAATTTTTTTGAGACTCAATAAAGGCACATTCGTTCCACTTAATGCAAAACTAATCGTCGGTCGAATGATTTCTTGCTTTGAGACCACTAAAGGCTCCATTCCAATTGGATATCCAGGTACACGATCGACAGCATTCTTTACTTCTAGTAACATAAAATCGATGTCTCGACCCTTCTCAATTTCAACTGTTACCGATCCCGCATTTTCACTTGAAACAGAAGTTACCCGATCAACTCCTTGTAACCCTTTGAGATTGTCTTCTATTTTAAGAACGATTCCCTCCTCAATTTCAACGGGAGAAGCTCCTGGATAGGTAATCGAAACCGTAATAATTTTTGATTCGGTTAACGGAAAAAAAGAAGATTTTAATGACTTTGCTCCAAACAGACCAAAGAGGAAAAAAGCAACCACAATCAAATTGACCGCTACGTGATATTTTATGAAGTAATGTAATAGTTTTTTCATCTTGATTGTCTTAGTTCATAGGAGTTGATTTTACTTCCATTCCTTCATATGCACCAAGAACTGGGATCGCAAGGAGCTTGACTCCATCTTCGATTCCACGGACAATAGCATGGGTCTCTGTATAATAAAGCACTTCGACTTGTTTTAATTTTAGGATTTCATCTTCAACTATAAATAATTGCTGATTTTCGTTGAGTAATCCGCGCTTAACTGAAAATGCTTGGTCAATTGCAATCCCATCGAGTTGCGCGTTTAAATAAACCCCCTCTCTTAGAGAATCATCCTCAACAAGTATAAAAACTTGTACCGATTGGGTCTGAGCATCTACAGCTGCATTAATTCGATTGATCGTTCCAGAATACTGTTGATTGCCATCGAGAGAATGCAGTACAACCTTCGAACCCTCCGAAATAAAATCTACGTAGGTTTTAGGAAGTTGAACCGCTAGCTCATATAAACCTGTTTTAATAAATACTCCCATTTGTTGACCCGGGCGTATTAACGAACCTTCGGTCATTTGAGCGTCTATTAACACCCCTGTAAAGGGTGCTCTAAACCGGTAGTATGCTAAATTTTGCTCCATATTTTGGAGATTGTAATAACTTGAAAGCACTCCTTTACCTGAAATAAATAACTTTAACTTATCGGACATTTGCGGAAACTCAGGCACAGGTTGTTCGACTGAAAATTGAGATAAAAAAGAGGACCACTGATCAAATTCGCTTGAAAAATCAAGTTGTAAATCGGGTAAAATTGAGGTTAGTAAACTCAAAAAATTAGCTCTCGCAGCGCGAACACTTGCTCTGTAATCAGCATCGTCAATTTGATAGATCAGCGTTCCTTGTTGATAGGTTTGCCCTGCTTTAAACAACGGATCGATTTGTTGAAGAACTCCTTGAACTCTAGAAGTCAAAGTCACCCGTTGGTAAGCAACAAGCACTCCATTAGCAGGAACTGTAGTTTTAATGGTTTGATTCACAACTTCTTGAGTATAAACCTCCTTGATGGAATTTTTTGATCTTGAACCATAGACAGGCTTACTATCAATAATCACACCCGAGAGCATGACCGAAACTACGACAATCACAATTCCAAGAATTGCTAAAATTATTTTTCTAAGCTGGTTCATTCGAGATGAGGTATCCATAACTAAAAGTTGTTTTAATAAATAATTTAGATGTTCAAAAAAGGAAAAGGTTTAATATCAATCCAGTTGACTGGACAATTTTTCCCATTCACTCATTAAGGATTCCAATTCCTTCTTATTATTTTGATAGCTGTCAAAAAACTTAGGGTTAGCAGCAGTAGCATCGTAGTTCATCAATAACTCGTGATCTTGATCTGCTATTTTCTTTTCCAAGTCTCCTATTCTTGATTCGATCTTAGAGAGTCTATTGTTGAGAGATTTAAGTTCTTTTTGTCTCTGGTAGTCTTGCTTATCCGTTTTTTTCTTTTCCTCCTTCGGTTTTTCTTTTTGCTCAATAGCTCTAAAATCAGCAACCTGTCGCTCGGTTAGATAATAATCGATATCACCGAGGTATTCTTTAATTGATCCATCTTTGAATTCATAAACTTTATTGGTGAGTCCCTGCAAGAAATCTCTATCGTGAGACACTAGGATCAAAGTCCCCTCAAAATTGCTTAGCGCTTGTTTTAAGACGTTCTTAGAGGCAATATCCAAGTGGTTGGTCGGCTCATCCATCACAAGCACATTAAAAGGTTCTAAGAGCATTTTTGCTAGAGCTAATCGATTTCGTTCTCCTCCTGATAGTACTTTGACAAACTTATCGACCTCATCTCCTTGAAACAAAAATGAACCGAGGATATCTCTGACCTTAGCTCTATTGGTTTCATTGGCAGCATCAATCATGGTGTCCAAGACGGTTTTATTGGGATTTAAATACTCTGCTTGGTTTTGAGCAAAGTACCCTATTTGAACATTGTGGCCGAGTTTGATGTTCCCGCTACTCGCCTTGAGCTCGCCGACGATCATCTTTGCCAAGGTTGTCTTTCCCTGTCCGTTTTGTCCTACAAATGCCGTCTTAGAATCGCGTTCTAAAAGCAAATTAATATCCTCTAGAACCGAGTGATCTCCATAAGATTTCGACAATCCATGCAACTCTAATATAACCTTACCTGGAACTATTGACACCGGAAAACGAACATTCATCACAGAACCGTCTTCCACATCGACCTCAATACGATCCATCTTGTCTAGTTTTTTGATAAGCGATTGAGCCATGGAAGCTTTAGAAGCTTTAGCTCTGAACTTTTCGATGAGCTTTTCAGTTTGTTCGATCTGTTTTTGTTGATTCTTTTGAGCGTTGAGCTGGTGTTCGATAATCTCTGAACGAAGTGCTAAGAACTCAGAATAGGGTTTGGGGTAATCGTAAATTCTACCCAGAACAATTTCAATAGAGCGATTGGTCACATGATCTAAAAACATTTTATCGTGAGAGACAATCACCACTGCTCCAGGATAAGTGTTTAAAAAAGATTCCAACCAGATGATGGATTCAATATCCAAATGGTTGGTAGGCTCATCGAGCAATAAGACATCGTTGGATTGCAAAAGGAGTTTAGCGAGTTCAATACGCATCCGCCATCCTCCCGAAAAAGTTTCGGTTAACTTGCCAAAATCAGAAGGTTTAAACCCTAATCCTTGAAGAATTTTTTCGGTCTGACCTTGATAATTATATCCCCCTAAAAGTTCGTAATGATGGGTAACATCACTGAGCTTATCAATCAGATCGTGATACGATTGGGATTCGTAATCCGTACGCTCAGCTAATTGGTGATTAATCCCTTCAATTTCTTTTTCTAAGGCCTTGATTTCAACAAAAGCCAATTCAGCTTCTTCGACTACAGTACGACCCATTTCAAAGTCGATATCCTGTCTCAAAAAACCAATACGACACTCTTTCTCTTTGGCAATCGTTCCCCCATCGGATTCCAAATCTCCAGCCAGCAGTTTTAAAAGGGTCGATTTACCTGCGCCATTTTTTCCAATCAGTCCCACGCGATCTCCTCCTTTTAAACGAAAGGAAATTTCCTTAAAAAGTAATTCTCCAGAAAAGGAAACCGTTAAGTTGTGTATATTGAGCATCTAAGTAATATTAGTTACATTCCGTCTAGGGGAAAAATGTATTTTTGTAAAAACTTTTTGCAAATGTTAAAAAAAGGAAGCAAACTCTATAGTATTTTTAAAGGAAGTTGTCCTAAATGTCAAGAGGAAAGTATGTACAAGGAATCCAACCCCTATAAAATAGGGAAGATATTTGACATGAATGAGAAATGTTCTCACTGTGGTTTAACCTATAAAATTGAACCTTCCTTTTTCTATGGAGCGATGTATGTGAGTTATGGCGTTGGAATTGCTTTTTCTGTAGCTGCTTTTATTATCAGTAAAGTATTCTTAGGAAGTAGTTTGATTCAGTCCTTTATAGCTATTGTATTAACGCTTATCGTTTTTTATCCTATCATTCTTAGAGGCTCTAGAAATATATGGATCAATATCTTTATCAAATACGATCCCAATAAAGCTAAAAAGATTCAGTAGTTAGGCTTTATTGTAAAAACGTTGCACATCTATTTCAAGATCTAAAGCAGAGCCTTCTTCGATGTATTCATACAATTGCTTACTGAGAGTTGGAGCTACTAAGACCCCCCTTGTTCCCATTCCATTTAATACATAGGCATTTTGAATCTCCAAATGTCTTCCCACAAGTGGTCTGCGATCAATGACTGTAGGTCGTATACCTGCAATATGATCGATGACTTTGTATGGACCATCTATGAGTTTATCAAGTTTAGACAAGAGTTCCTTTTTTGCTTTTTCACTAGGCTTGTTGGTCTTGTCATTCCAATTATAAGTGGCTCCTACATAATAGCGATCATCTCCAAGAGGAAGTAAAAACACCCCTGCTTTTAATATGGCCTCTAATTTTAAATCAGCTGCTTCGATCAAAACCAATTCACCTTTGGTTCCTTGAAGCGGAAGTTCTTTAAATAAGGGATTGGATTTGAGACCATAGCCTGTTGCAAAAACGATTTGCTTTGCCTTATAACCCTTATAGCTAACAACATTATCTTGAAACTGAAGTTGATCAAAATCAAATTGTTCAAAAACAAATGAATTCATAGCTTCCAATCGCTTGCGATAAGCGGTGATTAAATTTCTAACTTTTAAGCGACCCACGCCTTCCAATTGGCCGAATCCATAGGATGCTTTGACATGAGGGTTTTCATTTTGCAATATTTTTGAAGACATGAATTGATCCATCTGAGGCTTGTCCATCGCTTCAAACCAAAGATTTTGCTCCTCAATCGAAGCAAATTTTCTATAAACTTTTAAGGGAACCAAAAAAGACTCATTTAACTTCGCCTCCAATGATCTATAAAAGGGTAAGGCAAATTCCTGTTGAGAAACCGCATTCCAAGCCAATGTAAAACGCTTTAAGATGACTGGATTGTACATTCCACCAGCAACCCAAGAGGATTGTTGAGAATCGTCATCAAAAACGATAAAAGATTTTGAATTTCGCTCTAAGTGTTCGCAAAAACAAAGCCCTGCAATTCCAAAGCCAACGACAATATAATCTCTTAGTAGTTCCACATATCGGCTTCTTTGTTGCGAATCCACTCTCTTATTCTATTGGATTCCAAGAGCTGATAAAGCGAATTGTTCTTTAAGTAGTCCTTGATTTGTCTGTTGTCGTAAATATTGTCCTCAGAAATAATTAAGGAATTAAAGTAGCGAGCTTCAAAGATGTCTCCAAATGAGTTGGGATTGAAGTCGTTATTAGGGTTATAGACCTTAGCCTCATGCAAGATATCTCTTACTTCAGGGTACCACACCCAAAACAAAGGAATCAAGTTTTGATAAGGATCCTCCCCTGAATCGATAAAGTTGACATCAGGTGCCATAGGCGCAAAGGCTAGCAGTCTGTATTTTAACTCACCCAATCGCTTGTCAAAATACCAGGTACCTCTTAGGATGTATTGTTTGATATCAGCTGCAGTAATACTTCTTCTAGTAATATACTGCTCAGATACTGGCTCATTAGCATTGTATTGTTCCAAACCTAAATCAGTTGTATCCACCTTAATAAGTGAAGCTTGAAGATCTTCTAAGGTTCTCTTTTCACGAATATAGGCATCGGTATAAACTGACTTAATTTCACCTGCTTTGATTTTATTGATCAAAACATCGTAAAGGGATCTTCTGTAGGATTCAACTCTCAAAGTATCGATTGGATAATACAGAGGAAAATTCAGTTTTTCATTCAAATCCACAACTTCCATAACGGTCTTTGACCAAAAAACATCCTTTTTATTGACACCTGGAATATAGAGTGGGTTGCTTTTTAATTGATCAATTGATTTAAAATATGGTGAAGCAGGATCTACAACTTCAGAGGTTTCTTGAGCTCTCATAAGAGAACTACTCAAAATATTTAGACCAAGTAGTATTATGTAAAGTTGTTTTTTCATCATGATTAATTCGTAAGTTCGATAATTACAGCAGTCACATTTTTAAATCGATAGCCTCTATTATCTGGGTTTTCAACATCAATATCAAAGATTTGAATTAAATCTCCTCTTCGTGCTCTTTGCAAGGCTGCCTTAGCTCTTGCGTCCAACTTATCGCCATTAACAGCTACTGTAGGCTGTCCTGGCACTTTAAATTTAAAGCCTTTCACTCTAAGAGTCAAGTCGAAATCAAAATCTTCTAACATGGCTCCTACTGATGCAATCTCTAAATTGTTTCTAGGCATCTTAACCGTTCCTGATTCTCCGCGAATCGTTCCCTGTGGTTTAGGGATGTCTTTAATTCTAAATACAGAGGTCGTATTAATCGTATTACCATCAGGTAATTTTCCAGAAGCAGTGATGGATATCTCTCTGCCTTTTCCAGGGTTGAGAATATAATTACTACCCGAAACTTTTTTAAGACCATCTGCCCTTGCCGTTACAAAGTTGTTTGCTACTCCAGGAATGGAAATCGTCATAGGGTTATCCAATCCACGATATACAACATTCATTTTATCGGCAGAAATTACAGCTGCATTCGGTTTTGTGATGGTTACAAAACTAGCATTGACAGGCACCTGAGTCTCCTCTCCATCTTGCACAAAAACTAGCATCCCTTCTATTTTGTGATCTCCTGCATTACCAGCATTGACATTTAGTTTAACTCTTCCGTTTTCAATCGTAAAATCTCTACCGTCTACTAGTGTTTTACCATCCAAAGTTAGCTGAACCTTATTAGGTCTAGTAGAAGCATCTTTTCTTCCAAGAACAATATTACCCTGAAAATTTTCGCCCTGATAAAAAGCTGATTTCTCGAGTTCTAATAAAGTGGTGTAATTAGAATAAGACACCTCCTGAGTTAGTTGACCCTGCAACATGGCTTTTAGAATGTTCTGAGTAGAATTCATCACATCCGATTGAATTTGAGTAATATTGGTTAGAGAGGCGACCATAGGATAGCCTTCATAGTGAAAATTCAACCAATGAACATTTGAATTATCTCTGTTTTTAACCTCATTGTTTTCGTCTCCAGTTGAAAAACGATTCGATATTACTTCTTTAATTCCAACGTATTCATTAGGAGTTATTTTTAATAGTGCTTCTCGAAAAGAAATGATGCGATTTAAGAATTCTTCACCTTCCGGAGTACGTTTGTCCGCTCTAAAAAAGTACTGATCCAAATAATCAGATCGATCCATGATTTGATAATCAGTAGAATCTTTCACTCTCTTGAGCATATCTGTTTTAATATCAGCTAAATACTTAAAATATTCATCAGCGATTGAGGTGATTTCAACTCCCTTTTGATAGAGCTCTGCATATTTATCAGGGTTTTCAGAGGCTTTTACCTCTAAACCTTTTAAAAATGCTTGATTATTTTTAGTAATCTCCTCATTGGAATACTCCAATTTTTCATTTAGAATCCCAAATGCAGTCAAGACCTCCTTACTCATATTTAAAGCGAGCATCGCTATAAATACGAGATACATTAAGTTAATCATTCGCTGTCTTGGAGAGTTGGCTGAAGCCATATAGAGTCCTTCTTAAGGGTTTTTAATTCGATTTTCTATTCATTGCAGAAAGCATTCCTTCATAAACCTCATTCAGTGTAGTAAGGTTTTTAGAAAGTTGTTCCATTTGCTTTTGGAGCGCTTCAGCGTTTTGAGCTACAGTGGATTGAACATTAGCCTGTAATTGAGCTGAATCCAATTGATTTTGATAGAGTTGATTTAGAGATTCCATCTGTGAAGCAGCCTTATTGAGCTCTTCAGAATACTTTTGAGTTGCACGAATCGAATCTGCAGTTGGCGCAATACCTTCTGCTGCTGCTTCAAAACTCTTGATACTTTTAGCGAGATTGTCCATTAGATTAGAATCGATCTTTGCTTCTTCTAACATAGCATCTAATTTCTTAGATAGCATTCCATTAGCGTTAATTCCCGATTCTCCTTTTCCTGTTAATTCCGGAAAAACTTTAGACCAATCCCAAGTCTGTAAATCTTCTTGAACAGGTTCAAAAGCAGCTAAAGCAAAAATAAATGCCTCCGTTAATAATCCAATTGCCAATAGGTTACTTCCATTAAAAGGTCCAAACTCCCAGTGCGTCAGTTTGAAGAGCGCTCCGACGATAACAATTGATGCCCCCAACCCATAAGCCAAATTATAGGCCTGCTTTTTCTTTATGCTTTGTTTTGATGCCATATTTGTTGAAATATTTTAATTTTTCTTAACCGTTGTTGGGTCCCCCATATAATCCTGAACTGTTCTAAATCCTATGTAGGAATGAACAGAATCCTTGTGTTCATAGTCTCTTGTATTAACCTGCAAAAAGTATGCGATATCTTTCCAAGATCCACCTCTAATCACTTTATATTCACTGTTGTCAGATCCAACGGTAGGATTCAGCGTTGAAGCGTAGTCATAAGCGTTATAAGCATAGCTGGAATTGGTCCACTCAGAAACATTTCCAGACATATTGTACAAATTGTAATCGTTTGGAGCAAAAGATCGTGCCTCAACAGTAAAGAGCGCTGAATCTGCAGCATAATCACCCCTAGCTGGCTTAAAGTTTGCCATAAAACATCCATTATCTGCAATCATATAGGGACCTCCCCAAGGAAACATTGCACCATCAATACCACCACGAGCAGCGTATTCCCACTCTGCTTCAGTAGGAAGTCTATAAGTACTCACCGTTTGTTCTCCCTTAACTTTCAATTGGTCATTCTTAATCTTGGTTCTCCAATTGCAAAAAGCTCTAGCCTGATCCCAGCTCACTCCAACAACTGGATATTCGCTATAGGCATCATGCCAAAAGTAATCATTGTGCATTGGCTCTATATAAGAGTATGAGAAATCCTTGATCCAAACTGTAGTATCAGGATATACTTTAACAACTTCTCTTTTAATAAATTCGTTTCGATCAGAACCTGGAGATTTAGAAGCTGCTTCAACATCAAAACTGCTGAATTTATACTTGAGCTCATTGATTTTCATGGCTCTTCTTCCATTAAAACTCTCAGAAGCATCGATAAATACTTCATCCATTACTTCAGCGTAATACTCATCCGGAAAATCGTCCGTATCCCAAATTAAGTCAATATCGTTATTGAGAGAATAGAGTGAGTAAGGATTGTCATCATCAGGAAGTGCGTTGAAAAAACGAAACTTTTGATAAGGAGTCATCCCCACCGTATCGATATCTTTAAAAGAATAATCTCCAATTCCTCCATCCTCAGTAGTCAAACCGAGTTCATCAGCTAATATCGCCAACTTAGTTCTTACGATGGAATCGCGAACCCAGTGAACAAATTGTCTGTATTCTGCATTGGTAATCTCAGTATCATCCATATAAAACGATTGAACGGTAACCGTTTTCACCGCCTCCATACCAACATTTCCAATATCCTTGTTGGTTTTACCCATTACAAAAGATCCAGATGGAATCAATTCCATTCCATAAGGTTTTTTTGCGATCCATTTTTGTCCTCTCACTCCAACCAACTCTCCTTTATTTCCAATCTTAGAACAGGAAGTGAAAAGTAAAATTGTCACTAGTATTAAATACGAGTAGTACTTCATATTATCTCTATCAATTATTTTGATTGTATCGTAAATATATAGTTTAAAAAACAATTTACGAAAATATTAATTATTCAATAAGAAAGTTTAATAAAACCCTTTTTTTTGAGCCTTTATCCAACGGTCTGGAATAATGTCTTTACAGGCTTCTTTATAATCATTTTCACTGCAGGGTAATAACGCAGCAGAATTGAAATTATTGTCCGTTGAACTCAATTGTTCTAATAAGACCCACCAACGCCCTGTTTTTTTGCTCTTAAAGAATATTAAATCCAAGGATTCAAGAGTTACCGTATATTTTAAAAAGTAATCGGATTGACGAATCGGATCCTCTACGATTCTTATGGAAAAGCCCTCTAAAAAATACCAAACCATTTGAGAAATCAACTTATTAGACATGGGATGGTTATCGCTTTCAAAAACTCCAAATAGGGATAATTTTGGACTAAGTCCTGCATAACGCGTCAGCGCACAGATTTCTCTTCCACTAAATCCATTGGGAGTGTAATTACTTCCACTACCCATATCAGAAGCTTGTATGGCTCTGGCATCGATACTCAAGAAATGAGCATCGCGAAGAAGTGGCTCACAGGCAGCCAAATCATTGACTACCTCTCCTAAACGATAGGATTCAAAATACATCTTATCCATTAAGTCACGTTCTTCCTGAGTATTGAAAAACGATTGATAACCGAGATTGGTAAAGGATTTTAAATTAGAAGGAGATTCTGATATAATCTTACTCATATACGAATGCGATGAAATTAGCTGATCTGCAATTCCAAAGTCAAAACGGTGGTCTATGGAAACCATATGAATCATTTCACCAAATTGGTCAAATGAACGATAAAGCGGATAACTCAAGTCTTGAGTCGCTCCAATAACAATGGGAACAATTCCCAACTGCACTAGTTCACTTACAACTTCTTTGACAACCACATAAGTATCCTCTACCGAGTTTCCCATTGGAACATTACCTAAATCAGCGATTTGAAGCTTCCAATTTCCTCTGTTGAGTTTGTATAATTCTATTCTAAAGTCGTCTAGATCAATCGGTGTGATTTTTTGCTCAAAAGCATTTCTGTTCTCAGAAACACCTAACAATGCTAATTGAATACCCTCCAGCTCTGGCAATCCCTCTTGCCCAGAGTGAATCGCAATTGAATTTCCCAAACTCTGAGGCAATAAGAGTGCATTGTGCGCAAGAACCTTTTCAGAAATGGGAAGTAAGTATTCAAAAGCCATCGACTATTTTTTTGATTTTTTTGCTGCTGGTTTTTTTGCTGCTTTTTTCTTCTTAGGAGCATTCTTCTCCAATAACCCTTGAGCTTCTTCAAGCGTCATATCAGTGACATCAACCGTTTTAGCGAGTTCAACCTTTAATTTACCCTTGATGATGTGATGTCTTCCCCAACGAGCTTTTTCAACTCGAATACCTTCTTCTTCCCAACTGTGGATCAACTTATCTCGCTCTTTCTGCAATTTATCTTCGATCAACTCTTCGATATCAGAGTTTGATAAACTGTCAAAATTGTATTTCTTATTGACATTGATAAACATGCCATTCCATTTGATAAAAGGACCAAAACGACCTACCCCTTTACTGACATCATTTCCTTGATAAGTGTAGATGGGAGCATCAGCAGCTTCTTTTTCTTTAACAAGTTCTATCGCACGATCCAAGGTAATATCCATCGCACTTTCAGTGGCTGGAATAGAGACAAATTTCTTTCCAAACTTGACATAAGGTCCAAAACGACCCACATTGGCCTGAAGTTCTTCGCCCTTGTATTCCCCTATGGTTCTAGGTAATTTAAAGAGGTCCAATGCTTCTTGAAAACTTATAGTGTCCAGTGATTGATCTGGTAATAAGCTTGCAAACACAGGCTTTTCTTCATCATCGGCTCTTCCTATTTGTGCCATGGCACCAAATCGACCAAGACGAACTAGTAACGGTCTACCCGATTTGGGATCCACTCCAAGAACGCGTTCTCCAGACGCTCTATCAGCAGTGTCGAGAACCTCTTCTACATTAGGGTGGAAATCCAGATAAAAATCTTTCATCACTGATTTCCAATCTTTATCACCTATTGCTATTTCATCAAAGTCTTCTTCTACTTTGGCGGTAAAGTTGTAATCTAATATATGTTCAAAGTTCTCAACTAAGAAGTCATTTACAATCATTCCGATATCAGTTGGGACTAACTTACCCTTATCGGAACCAACTTTTTCTGTGAGTTTTTTCTCAGTGAGTTCTGAAGACTTTAAACTCAACTGAACATAGGAACGATCTTCTCCATCGATAGCCCCCTTAGCAACATAGCCTCTGTTTTGAACTGTTGATATCGTCGGCGCATAGGTAGAAGGTCTACCAATACCCAAAGCTTCTAATTTTTTAACAAGTGATGCTTCTGTATAGCGATACGGAGGTCTTGTAAAACGTTCTGTAGCCGTCATCAGTTTTAAAGTAAGTTCATCACCTTGCTGCATTGTTGGCAACATTCCAGATTGCTCTTCTAAATCATCATCGTCCTGTCCTTCTAAATACACCTTTAAAAAACCGTCAAAAGCAATCATTTCTCCTGTTGCTGAGAATTGCTCCTTATGAGTGGAGGCATCAATTTTTACTAAGGTACGCTCTA
>Ga0255754_10000170_pt1 | contig 49335 bp, 46 predicted proteins | sample 101ome_22_FD_179954 | JGI IMG/M metagenome (GOLD analysis project Ga0255754, IMG submission 179954) | Coastal salt marsh microbial communities from the Groves Creek Marsh, Skidaway Island, Georgia - 101412BT metaG (version 2) | ecosystem: Environmental > Aquatic > Marine > Intertidal zone >... | reverse complement strand
CACAACAGCCAGTCGCCTTGGCGTCGCGAAGCGACGAACTTCTCCGTGGGCTAGCCCCTTTTCCAATAGTCCGGCCACAATGTGTTGCTCCAGCGCTGCCACCATGGATTTAAGTGCCCCTGCGGGAAGCTCCTCGGTACCAAGCTCGAACAAAAAATCAGCGGTTTCTTGATTCATTGTGACGCCTCCAGTGCTTGTGCACGGAGGTCGGCGTCTGCCTGAGGAAACCCCATGGCCGCCCGAGAGGCGTAATAGGCTTGGGCGGCCGCCTTTGCTAGGTTTCGCACCCGCAGAATGTAGCGCTGTCGTTCGGTGACGCTAATTGCATGGCGGGCATCGAGCAGGTTGAAGGTGTGAGACGCCTTCATCACCAATTCATAGGCGGGCAGGGGTAGCTTTTTATCGGCGAGTCGCTGCGCCTCGCGTTCGTAAAAGTCGAAGTTGGTGAAGAGTTGATCGACATCCGCCTCTTGAAAGTTGTACGTCGACATTTCCACCTCGTTTTGGTGGAACACATCACCGTAGGTAACCGTGCCCGCGGGGGTCTCAGCCCAAACGAGGTCATAGACCGACTCGACCGACTGCAAATACATTGCGATGCGTTCAAGCCCATAAGTGATCTCCCCGGTCACCGGGAAGCACTCGATCCCACCCGCTTGTTGAAAGTAGGTGAACTGGCTGACCTCCATGCCATTTAGCCAAACCTCCCACCCCAATCCCCAGGCGCCCAGCGTGGGTGATTCCCAGTTGTCCTCGACAAAACGGACATCGTGTTCCAGGGTGTCGACCCCTAGTGCTTTCAGGCTATCTAAATAGAGCTCCTGAAAATTGGCGGGGCTGGGCTTCATCACCACTTGAAATTGATAGTAATGCTGAAGTCGATTGGGGTTTTCCCCGTAGCGACCATCTGTCGGGCGCCGGCTCGGTTGCACATAAGCGGCATTCCAGTTCTCCGGGCCTACGGCGCGCAAAAAGGTTGCCGGGTGAAACGTACCCGCGCCTACTTCCATATCCAAAGGTTGTAGGACGACACAGCCATGGCTGGCCCAGAAGCTCTGCAAGCGCAGAATCAGCTCTTGAAACGTTTGGGGAATCACAATGGGATCCGATCATCGGTAGTTGTGACCTTAGTATACCCGCGATCGACAGGGCATAATAAGACCTCGTTGTTAACGGGTTGGTGCATTGTCCTCATTTTTTCAGTGGTTTCGCAGCGGTGCAGCACGCGTGTTGCTGGAGGGCTCATTGTGGTTGATGGCGAGACTCCCCATTGCATGGGCGCGGGCTATGGGCCGGCTGCTGGGTCGCGTGAGTTACCGATTAGATGGAAGAAGTCGACGGGTGGCGGAGCGCAACATCGCGCTGGCATTCCCAGAAATGGATGAGGTGCAGCAGGATCGTTTGGTTCGCGAGACCCTGCAGGAAACCGGGTCGTTGGCTGCGGAAATGGGCCATGTGTGGTTGCGGCCGTGGTCCCGCACGGCGGCACTGATCAATCGCGTCGAGGGAGAGGGCGCTGTAAATGACGCACTATCCCAAGGTCGCGGGGTCATTGTGCTGGGTCCGCATCTCGGTAATTGGGAGGTGTTGGGCCTGCACCTGGCCACTCTGGGTGAGATGGTTGCCTTGTTTGAGCCGCCGAAATTAGCCAGCCTTGGTCCGATGATTCAACGAGCGAGAGAAAGAAGTGGCGGCTTGTTGGTCCCCACTACCCCCCGGGGCATCGCGTCGTTGGTTAAGAGCGTCAAGGCGGGGGGAATTTCGGGTGTTCTTCCTGATCAGGTTCCCGATGCCCCAACGGGCGGGCTTAACGTACCTTTCATGGGGGTTGAGTGCGGCACCGCAGCCCTTGGTTGTAACTTGATACATCGAACCGGTGCGACAGCTTTTATGGGGGCGGCCTTTCGTTCCAAGGGCGGTTTCGATGTGGTTTATCTTCCCGCCCCGGAGGCGCTCTACAGTGATGATCTTGAAGTTGCATTGACCGCAATGAACGACGCTGTTGCGCTGCTATTGGCGGGTCGTGAGGCGCAGTATCAGTGGCAATACAAGCGTTTTCGAACGCAACCCAACAACGGTCTTGATCATTACCAAGACCTTAAGGTCGCGCGCAGTCAGTTTCAGCGCCGCCCGTCATTCGTTGAGCAGGAGCCCAGGGCTTGACCACTATCACAGGAAAAATTATTGCCGGTTTTATCGGCTATCTCGCTTTGGGTCCGGTTGGTTTGCTGTTTGGTATTGCAATTGGTCACGCTTTTGATCGGGGTTTGTGGCAAGCCCTTCAGGCGGCAAGTCCAGATAATTTGGCGCAAATGCAAAAACAGTTTTTTGCGACCACCTTTACTTTGCTCGGTTATGTAGCAAAAGCTGATGGTCGTGTCAGTGAGGCGGAAATCGCCCAGGCAGAAGCGCTTTTCAGGCAGCTTCGTTTGGGTCCGCAGCAACGCCAGGACGCTATCGCGCGATTTAAAAAAGGTGCTGAGGCGGGGTTCGACCCCGCTGAGACTATCCGCGCATTTACAGAGCGTGTTGGCATTCGCCGGCAAGCACACGGCACGCTGTTGATGTTTCTTGCCAGCATGGCATTGGCGGATGGAACGTTGGATGGTGAGGAGCGCGATGCGCTGCACACAATCTCCAGGTTGCTGGGCGTTCCAGTCCGCGAGGTAGATCGACTGCTGGCAATGCTAGCGGCCCAATCCCGCTTTCATACAGGTGGCGGGTATCAGTCACCTCAGGCGTCCCCAGCAAACCGCTTGGACGATGCTTACGCAGCGCTGGGTATATCAGAAGCCGCGACCGACGCGGAGGTGAAGCGAACCTACCGTCGGCTCATGAGCGAGAACCACCCCGATAAACTGATGGCCAAGGGGGTGCCTGATGAGATGTTAAGAGTAGCCACAGAACGATCCCAGGAGATTTCAACGGCCTATGAGGTCATCAAGGAATCGAGGGGTATGCGCTAGATCTGAATTATGGGCGCCAGAATGCGGGGGTAAACAACACCAGCAAGGTAAATACTTCAAGCCGCCCGGCGAGCATGGCCACACACAAGAAGAGTTTTCCGGCTTCATTCACTCCGGCGTAACTTGCCGCGACCGATCCAAGACCCGGCCCCAGGTTGTTGAGTGCGGCGGCGGTTGCCGAAAATGCTGACGTAAAGTCCAGACCTGTTGTGAGCATTAGCAGCATAATGGTCACGAGCGTAACCATATACACCGCATAAAAACTCCAAACCGCACTTACTACCGAGGGCTGGACCCTGCGGGAGTCGAGTTTTAGAGGAATCACCGCGTTGGGGTGGAGCAGCTGTTTGAGCTCGCGCATCCCTTGGCGAAAGATCAGAAGAAGGCGCATTGCTTTTAGCCCTCCCCCGGTTGAGCCCGCACAGCCACCCATGAAAGACAGCATCAACAGGAAAAAGGGCAGGAAGGTTGGCCAAGATGCAAAATCCTGTGTGGTAAAGCCTGTAGTCGTCGCGATAGATACCGTTTGAAATAGACCGTGAATCAGCCCCTCTGAAGGGGGCAGGGCCTCGCTCAAAATAAGCGTGGCACAGGTGACCAAGGTCGCTGCGCCAATTACCACACTGAAAAAAGTGGTCTCTGAATCCTGGGAGTAAATACGCGGGTTTCTGCGTTGTAGGGCGATAAAATGCAGGCCGAAATTAATCGCTGAGATCATCATAAAGACCGTACAAACAAGTAATACTTGGTCGTTTTGAAAGAATCCCATGCTGCTGTCGTGAGTCGAGAAACCGCCGATCGCAACCGTCGAAAACGCGTGACAGATGGCATCAAATACGGGCATGCCCACAAAACTGTAGCTCAAGGCACAGAGCGCTGTCAGGCTTATGTAGATCTGAAACAACGCCTTGGCAGTACCGGTGATGCGGGGGGTGAGCTTTGTGTCCTTTGCGGGTCCGGCACTTTCAGCGCGGTACAGCTGCATACCGCCAACACCGAGCATGGGCAAGATCGCTACAGCCAACACAATAATACCGATGCCGCCCAACCATTGGAGCAGTTGCCGATACAGTAATAGCGATCTCGGCAGGTCATCCAGTCCAATGATCACGGTGGCGCCGGTGGTTGTCAGGCCGGATATCGATTCAAACACAGCCCCGGCCAGAGAAAGTTGTAGTGCGTCACTGGTGTAAAAAGGGATCGCACCAAAGCACCCGAGGACAATCCAAAAAAGGGCGGTCACAAGGAAACCATCACGTATTCGCAAGTCTCTTTCGGCATCCCGAAAGGGCAGCCAGATCGCAAGCCCGGCCAAAATATTAATACCAAAAGCCAAGCCAAAGGGTGGGGCCGAGCCGTCTTGGTCGTACAAGGCAAGCAGGAGGGAGGGAAGCATCGCCACGCTGAAAATCATCAGCAGTACACCGGTAATTCGCAGGGAGATGGAGAGGTGCATCAGAAAAACCCAAACCCCACGGCAAACAAACGCTCTACATCGGCAATTTTATTACGGTCGGTCAGGAATAAAATTACGTGGTCATCGGTTTCCACCACGATATGACTGTGGGCAATCAGCACCGAGTCGCCCCGCAGGATCGCACCAACGGTCACCCCCGGGGGTAGTTTGAGTTCGTCGAGGCGCCGGCCGACCACTTTTGACGATTTACTGTCGCCGTGTGCCGTCAATTCAATAGCTTCGGCAGCGCCCCGCCTCAGCGAGTGCACGTTTCCAATATCCCCGCGCCTGACATGGGTTAACAAACTACTTACTGTGATCTGCTGCGGCGAAATGGCGACATCAATGTCGGCACCGACCAACTCTGCATAAGCCGAGTTGGCAATGAGGGTGATGACCTTTTTGGCCCCGAGTCGTTTTGCCAGCACCGACATCATGATGTTTGACTCGTCGTTATTGGTCAGCGCACAAAACACATCGGTTTGCTCAATATTTTCCTGCATGAGGAGGGCCGGTTCATTGGCTTTACCATGAAGCACCACGGACTTCTCCAGCATTTCCGACAGAGTGCGACATCGGTCATAAGACAGTTCGATGACTTTCACTTGGTATTGGTGCTCCAGGCGACTTGCCAGGGTCGCGCCGATGTTTCCACCCCCCGCAATCATGACGCGCTTATAAGGCTCGTCGATGGTTCTAAGCTCAGCGGTCACGGCCCGGATGTTTTCCCGCGCGGCGATGAAAAATACTTCATCATCTGGCTCAACAACTGTTGTTCCCTCGGGAATAATCGGCGGTGAATTCTCTCTAAAAATCGCGGCGACACGGGTGTCGATATTGGGCATGTGCTCTCGAATTTCCTGCAGTTGGCGCCCGACAATAGGGCCGCCCTCAATTGCACGGACCGCGACCAGCCGTATGCGGCCGTCGGCAAAATCCAGCACCTGGAGTGAGCCGGGATTGGCGATCAGTTGTTCGATATTGTTGGTGACCAGCTGCTCAGGTCCGATAATGACATCGACCGCAATGGCGCCGCTGTCAAAGAGCTCCTTGGCTTTCTCTAGGTAGTCACCCGACCGGACCCGCGATATTTTTGTTGGCGTTCGATAGAGGGTGAAGGCGATCTGGCAGGCGAGCATATTCATCTCGTCTGAATTTGTTACCGCGATCAGCATTTCTGCGTGTTCAGCGCCGGCATTGAACAGCGTACTTGGGTGCGCCGCATCCCCGAGAACGGTTTTGATGTCTAGGCGTTCTTGCAGGGCGCGCAGGGTTGATGCTTCGCTGTCGACGACAGTGATCTCATTCTGCTCATCCGCGAGATGCTCGGCCAAGGTTCCGCCGACTTGGCCGGCTCCCAAAATAATTATCTTCACGGGTTCAGCATCCCTCCCGATAAAGTTGCACCGACCTTAAACCTGAATGCAGATATTTTCATGGGGAATTTGCCCGCAATCTTGATGGCCACTAGTCGGTTCGGACCAGCCCGGCAAAGAACAGGCCGTCTCCCGCGCGAGCGTGTGGTAGCACCTGATATCCGTATTGGGTCATCACCGCCCCCGGGACCTCAAGCGGCAAACGTTCGCAGTGGGGTAGCTGCTCCAGTGCAAAGGCGACCACGTTATCATTTTCCTCTTTGAGTACTGAGCAGGTGATATAGTAAAAGCGGCCGCCCGGTCGCAGCAGCGGCCAGAGACTCGCAACAATAGCGCGCTGTTGGGTCTGGAATTCAACAGCATCGGTAGTTCGTCGTAATAATTTGATGTCAGGATTTCGCCGGAGCACACCTGTAGCTGAGCAAGGCACGTCAGCCAGGATAACGTCAAATTGCTGGTTCGGGTTTAGCGCTGCCATTTGGGTTGCATCGCCGCACTGAATTTTTATATCCAGAGAAAGTCGTTCCGTGTTTTCCCGAATCCGCTCGAGGCGATCTTCGCTGACGTCCAAAGCGGTAATATCAGCCAGCGGCGCAAACTCCTTTAGGTGGCAGGCCTTTCCGCCGGGTGCGGCACAGGCATCGAGAACAGAGTCCCCTGGCCTTGGTGCAATGACGATCGCTGCCAACTGGGCGGTTTCGTCTTGAATACTGCAAACCCCCTCCCCAAACTCGGGCAAGGTCCAGACATCGGTGGGCTCCTCGAGTTGAATGCCGACCGGAGAGTGCGCGCAGGGAAAGGCAGCAATCCCTGACTGCTGCAGGATTCTCAGGTAGGTATCACGGTCAGTATGATTTTGGTTTATCCGAAGGCTCATCGGCGGATGACTTCTTGCGGCCGCCGCGAACTGCTCAATGTGATCGGGCCAGTCCTCGGTGAGACGATCGAGAAGCCAATCAGGGAGAGCAAGCTTCTCGGCGGGCGTTAAGGCCTGCTCAAGTGCTGCAGCTTGCCGCTGATAATTGCGCAAGACCCCATTCACGAGGCCTTTGGCCCACCCCTTTCCAAGAGCCTGAGTAGCAGAAACGGTTTCCGACACCGCGGCATGGGGTGGGATACGGAGTTCAGAGAGTTGGTGAACCCCAAGCGCTAGCAGCGCCGCTATATCCCGGTCTTTTTCCTTCAGCGGCTTGGCCATCAGCTGCTTGAGTAGGCCTTGAAGTCGCGGCCATTCCCTGAGCGAGCCGTACACAAGCATTTTAAAAAGGGCGACCTCTCTCGGGTCCCTATCCTTCACATACTCAGGCATTACCTTTGCCAACGACTTGCCTGCCATGACCGCTGCGATACAACGTGCAGCGCTCGCGCGAACCCGGTGAGCAGAGGACAAAATCAGGATACCAAGGGCGAGAACTTGCGGCCCGGGGCAAGCGTTGCTTTCCGACCGTTTATTAACTCGAGTGCGGGAAGAGGTTTGGCATTAGGGAATTGAGCTACTTCAATCACCAGCCCTTTACTGCCACAGGCTACAAGGATTCCCTCTCGATCGGCGCTCACAATGGTGCCGGGCTCTGTTCCACCGAATGATCTTTCTATCGCGCGCGCTTGATAAATTTTGACCCGCTGGCCATCGAGAAAACTAAAGCTAATGGGTGATGGGTTGAAAGCTTGGATTTGTCGGGCTATTGCGACGCCGTCCCCGCCCCAGCGAATCTCCCCTTCTTCCTTGCTTATTTTTGCAGCGTAAGTTGCCCGAGCATCATCCTGCTTGATCGCGTTTTTTCGATGTTCTTGCAGCTGGTCCAAGGTCTTTATAAGTAACGGTGGGGCCGTCTCGGCCATTTTTTTGAACACCGTATCGCTGGACATGGTGGGATCGAGCGGAAAAGCCTCGGTGGCTAGAACATCTCCGGTATCAAGCCCTTGATCCATTTGCATGATAGTGACTCCGGTTTCAGCATCCCCGGCCTCAATGGCCCGCTGGATTGGCGCTGCACCGCGCCACCTCGGTAGCAGCGAGCCGTGGACATTGAGACAGCCATATTTCGGAATACTCAGCACCGGCGGGGGAAGCAGCAAGCCGTAAGCTACCACCACCATGACGTCGGGTGCCCACGCCGCGATAGCGGCCTGGTCTTCCGTTGGTTTCAGTGACTGGGGTTGTAACAGGGGTAGTTGTGCGTCGAGCGCCAGCGTTTTTACCGGAGAGGGCAGCAGTTTTTTTCCCCGCCCCGAGGGCCTATCTGGCTGGGTGAGCACACCAATGACTCGATGTGTTGATTCAAGCAGTGCTTCGAGGTGGCGTTGAGCGAACACCGGAGTGCCCGCAAAAACAATCGATAGAGGTGTCGACACGTTCAGGCGCGCTGTCTTTGCGCTTTTTCCAGCTTACCTCTGATCCGCTGGCGTTTGAGGGGGGAGAGATAATCAACAAACAACTTGCCTTCAAGGTGGTCTATTTCGTGTTGCAAACAGATAGCCATCAATCCCTGTAGCTCTTCTGTAAAGGTTTCACCTTCTTGATTGAGCGCGGTGACAGCGATCCGTGTTGGTCGATTGACGGTCTCGTAGAAGCCGGGTACCGATAAACAGCCCTCATCATATTCTCCAAGGGTTTCATCGAGAACAACAATGGTGGGGTTGATGAAAACCCGCGGCGCTTGCTGATTGTCTGAAATATCCATGACGATTACCCGCTCATGAACATCGACTTGTGTCGCGGCCAAGCCGATGCCTGGGGCCGCGTACATTGTTTCAAACATGTCATCAATGAGTGTTTTTATGCGGCTGTCGACCTCAATGACGGGCTCCGCCACCTTGCGCAGGCGGGAATCTGGAAATTCGAGGATGGAAAGTCGCGCCATGGGGATAATTTGCCTGTAGTGGATAGGTAAGAGCAGAAGATGGCAGGATTTGTGCTTGCCTCTTCAGGATACCGCGCTCAAACTGCCATTATAACGCGGCCTTGTGCCCAGCGTCTCGGGTGGCCGAGGCGCTGTGATGGCTGTGATGAGAGTCGCTTTGACGACAGGCAACCGATGCGTCCGGTACGGACCACCAAGGAAGGTGAGGGGATATAAACGTGGGGATAGCAAACACGCAGCGCGCTACGAGGGGCCGTTTTCACGCCCCGTTACGTCGATACACCGGGAGCTTTCTGGGTTGGTGTTCTCCGGCCAAGCTTACTCGGCCGCTATTTACGGAGTCGGTATTTGCAGAGGCGCGGGCAGTGCTCGCGCGATTAGTGCGTCGCCCTCTGGCGGTCTTGCTTCGAGGAGCACTGGCCTTCACAGTCCTGGTCGGCTTAGCCACCGGCCCTCTTGCGCACGCCGAAGAGCTTTCGCTGAGGCCTGATGTGCCTCTCTCTTATGTGGTACAAAAGGGCGACACCCTCTGGGATATCAGTGACCTTTACCTCAAAGAGCCTTGGCGCTGGCCTGAACTCTGGGATAACAACCCCCAGGTTGATAATCCGCACCTTATATATCCCGGAGACGAGTTGGCATTGCGTTGGGATAATGGTGTGCCCCGCTTGGGTCTCGCCAGACGTGGTGATGTCAAACTGACACCCGAACTGCGAAGCGAGCCCCTCGAAACAGCCATTCCACCCATTCCCCGGGATCAGATAGACCCCTTCTTGCGCGAAAACAAAGTGCTGGTCCCGGGCCAGTTCGACACACTTGCATATGTGATCGCGGGTGATGCCGGTCGGATTATCAGTGCTCTAGGGGATCGCATTTTTGCTCGCGGCGCCTTGGAGCCAGAGGACAAGGCATTCAATATTTTACGTCAGGGAGAAGTGATCGCCGATCCCGTGACGGGTGAAGTGCTGGGAGTTATAGCCAGCGACATCGGAAGTGCGTCACTGCTTAGTGTGGATTCACAGGCAGCGGGTAATACGGATGTTAAAGAACTTGAAGTGACCCGGGTGGCGGAAGAGGTCAGGATTGGCGATCGACTGTTGCCCTTGGAAGAGGGCGTTTTGGACGCCTATTTTCAACCCAAGGCTCCGAGTGCTGAAGTTGAGGGCGCGTATATGATCGGAGTTGCGTCCGGCGTGACGCAAATTGGCCAGATGAACATCGTGACGGTGAACCGCGGAGACCGTGAGGGCCTCGAGGTGGGCGATGTTCTGGCTATTTACCAAACGGGCCAGGTTGTCGAGGATCCTGTTACCCGGGAGATGGTCGCGCTCCCCGATGTGCGCGCTGGCGTGCTCATGATTTTTGCGGTCTACGAGAAGGCGAGTTTTGGCCTGGTGCTCACGGCCAGTCGCCCGCTGGCGGTCGGTGACAAACTCAAAAACCCCTAACAGGATGTTGATAGCCGTTACCATCTGAAGCGGCGCGGTCTCAGTGCTCACGGAGGAGCCAATTGCCGTATTTTCTTGGACAATGTCCGGTGACGGATAGTCGCTGGTTTCGATTCCTGCAATCCCCGTTGCTCAATCACGAGGCGCGCCGTTGGCTGCTCAGAAACGGCGTTGATCCGGCAAGCCCCCAAACCTTAAAAAGCGTTGAAGTTGATCCCGAGTCACCCGCAAAGACAGCGGTTTTAGATGATCTTTTTCAGGAGCTGCAGCACCCGGGTGCCATTACCGCCCCGACCCCTGACCCGTTGGTTCGGCTTTGTTCGCTGGGCGAACCCGATTATCCGCCGCTCCTGGCCGAGCTAGCCGATGCCCCGCCAGCGCTGTTTTGTCGCGGGCAGTTGTCAAGCCTGTCGAGGCCAGGAATTGCTATCGTGGGGACGCGTCACCCATCTATTGCCGGCACCAGGATTGCGAGGACCTTGGCCGCGGAGCTGGTACAAGCCGGTTTTTGCGTTGTCAGTGGCTTGGCGCAAGGGATTGATACAGCGGCGCACCAAGGCGCCGTGGACGCAGGGGGGCCAACAGTTGCAATCATGGCTACAGGGTATGACCGGGTTTACCCTCGCCGCAACCAACGGCTCGCTGGAGATATTCAGCGTAAAGGGCTTTTGATGACAGAGTTTTGTGCCGGTGCCGCTCCCCACCGGTGGCATTTTCCCCGGAGGAATCGAACACTTTCCGGGTTGGCGCTGGCGACAGTTGTCGTTGAGGCGGGTCGACCCAGCGGCACATTGATTACCGCGGCAGCAGCGGGGGAGCAGGGCCGCACCGTGTTTGCCTTTCCTTGGTCAGTGCAGCATCCCGGCGGCCAGGGGTGCCTGCATTTACTGAAACAAGGCGCGACGCTTGTCACCTCAGCACGGGACGTGGTCGAGCAGCTGTCCAGCAGCCTGCGTGCTTGGTACGAGCTCACCTCATTTCCGCCGCTAGATGAGGCGGAAGGTGGAAGTGTGTGTCCGGAGGAGCCAGGCACGACCGTCTTGCTGCCTGAACACAAAGGGCTGACACGAGACGCCCAAGATCTTTTGGTGGCCATCGGTGACTCTACGCTGGATATAGCATCGCTATGCCGAGCGCGCGGAATGGAGCTGCCTCATATGATGATCTTGCTGACGCAGCTTGAGGTTGCAGGCCATGTCGAGCAGACTGCGCAAGGTTTTTGGCGCGCAAGGGGCGCGGGCACGTGAGTAAATTTAGGACGCAGACATTGTCAGCTTTTGTGACAGCGGGGGAGGTCGTGGCGTGTCCTGCCGAGTCGGTGTGGGGGCTTTCATGTGATCCCTTCTCGGAGTCGGCTGTCGAGGAGTTACTGGCAATGAAGGGGCGCGCGGTCAACAAGGGGTTAATTGTTGTTGCCGCCGATGTCAGTATGTTTGGCGCCGTCTTTACGTCGCTGTCAGCGTCTGAGCGCAATGAGGTGATGTTGAGCTGGCCCGGTAACAACACGTGGGTATTGCCCAACCTAGGCTATTTCCCCGGATGGATTACTGGTGACAGTGATCATGTTGCGGTGCGCCTAACCGCATCCCCTGCGCTTCGCGCGTTGAGCGCTGCGGTTGACGGACCCCTTGTTTCCACCTCAGCAAACCCCGCGGGCGCACTGCCTGCGCGTCATGGGTTTCAAGTCGTCAATTATTTTGGCCCGGGTTTGCCTCGGGCTGTGGGTCAGGTTGATCTTCACGGGCGCCCTTCCACCATCCGCCAGATTGGATCTGATGAGATAATTCGGGCTTAATTCATCTCAATATGAAATAACCGAAGCGAGCTCGGCGCGCCGACAGAAAAGAGTCAAACCTTATGGACATTCAAGCCGTTGAAATGTTTCTCCGAGATCTGCAGTCTCGCATCTGCCGCACCCTCGAGCAGGTGGATTCCAAGGCAGCCTTTGTGGAGGAGGCATGGGAGCGACCTGAAGGCGGTGGCGGTGCCACGCGCGTGCTGTCGGAGGGAGCGGTTTTTGAAAAGGCGGGTGTGAACTTCTCTCATGTCATGGGGGATAACTTGCCGGGTTCTGCGACAGCCGCGCGGCCACAGCTGGCAGGACGAAGTTTTCAGGCGATGGGTGTTTCTTTGGTAATCCACCCCAACAACCCCTACGTGCCAACATCACACGCGAATATTCGACTCTTTGTCGCCGAAAAACCGGGAGAAGATCCGGTGTGGTGGATGGGTGGCGGCTTTGATCTAACGCCCTACTACGGCTTTGCTGAAGATGCCATTCACTGGCATGGTGTGGCGAAAGCGGCCTGTGATCCTTTTGGCGAGGATGTTTATCCCAAATACAAGGCTTGGTGTGATGACTACTTTTTTCTCAAGCACCGTGGTGAGTCCAGAGGTATTGGCGGCCTGTTCTTTGACGACCTGAATGACTGGGGCTTTGAATCTACCTTTGGGTTTATGCAGGCGATCGGAAACGCGTATCTCGATGCCTATGTGCCCATTGTGGAGCGGCGAATGCATAAGCCATTCGGAGAGCGGGAGCGCCAATGGCAGTTATACCGGCGAGGGCGCTATGTTGAGTTCAACCTGGTTTACGACAGAGGCACGCTTTTTGGGCTTCAGTCCAACGGTCGTACCGAGTCAATCCTGATGTCGCTTCCCCCCTTGGTGCGGTGGGATTACGGTGTTGTGCCTGAGCAGGGTACACCGGAGGCAGCGCTGACAGACTACTATCTCAAGCACCGGGATTGGCTAGCAGTCGATCCTGCTGAAGCGCCTTGATTAATGTTGCAGCCATGACTTCCGATCGAGTCCCCCATCCCATACCCGAGACCGCGTATGCCGTGTTTGGGAATCCCATTAAGCATTCAAAATCCCCCGCTATTCACGCCGCCTTCGCTGATCAGTGTGGCGACGACATCACTTACCGCGCTGTTCGCGTTGAGATTGACGAATTTGAGCTGAAGGCCACCCGCTTTTTTGAGCGCGGGGGTGGCGGCTTAAATATTACGCTTCCCTTCAAGGAGCGGGCTTTCCAGCTGGCGGACGAGTCGAGCGACAGGGCGAAGCAGGCGGGCGCTGCCAACTGCCTGATACCGCTTCCCGGCGGCAAACTCCGTGCTGACAACACCGATGGCGTGGGCATGATTCGCGATATGGTGGCCAATCACGGTTGGCAACTGTCAGGTCGGCGGGCACTTGTTCTGGGAGCCGGCGGTGCTGCGCGCGGCGTTATGCATCCGCTGTTGATGGAAAACCCGGCCGAGGTGGTCATAGCCAATCGGACTGCTGAGCGAGCACAGGCGCTGGCGGCGGAGTTTTCGGGACATAACGTATCCGTGTTGGGCGGCGGCTTTGAGTTGCTTGAGGGGCAGACTTTTGACCTAATCATCAACGGTACCAGCGCCAGTCTGGCCAATGAGATGGTTGCGCTACCTGAGATTACACTGACCGAGCGGTGCTGCTGTTACGACATGATGTATGGCGCAGAACCTACAGCTTTTATGCGCTGGGCGGCATCGAAGACCCCATGGGCCGTTTCCGACGGGCTTGGCATGCTCGTTGAACAGGCCGCCGAGAGTTACTTTCTATGGCTCGGCAAGCGACCTGATACTCGCCGAGTGATTCAAGCACTCAGGCTCCAGCTAAGTCTCTAGGGCTCGACGCTATCATCGAGATACTGTTGTTTTAACTTTGCATAGTTTTGCGCGCTGTAGCCGAGAAATGTGCGCTCGCCATCCGAGATCGGACGGACTGGACGGGCCGGGCTTCCCGCGTAGAGCATCCCGCTTTCTAAGCGCTTGCCCGGTGTTACCAAAGAGCCACCAGCAATCATGACCTCGTTCTCTACCACCACCCCATCCATCACGATGGCGCCCATCCCGACGAGTACGCGATCACCAATGCTGCAGCCGTGAAGAACAGCGCGATGTCCAATGGTGACGTCCGCCCCGATAACCAATGGCCAGCCGCCGGGATTGAAGTCACTCGCATGGGTGACGTGCAGGACCGAATTATCCTGCACGTTGGTTCGCTCGCCGATGGTGATATGGTGAACGTCTGCACGCACGGAACAGTTGGCCCAAATGCTGACGTCGTCACCAATTTCGATGTTGCCCAACACGGCGGCGGTTGGGTCAATCATAACTCGAGCCCCTATCACGGGGCTGGAGGTACCCCAGTGTCGAAGGTTATCTTCTGCTCGGTAAGACAAACGCTTCATAAAATTCCTGCCCCTTATCTTATAGTCTGTGCGGTGAATTGGATCGTAAAAACAGTAACAGATGTTAAGGACATAACGCGTTGATGGAACCCCCAAAAAGTAATGAGCGCTTTATCGCCGGGGCGGTATGTCCAAAGTGTGCCGAGATGGACCGGACGGTGGTCAGCGCTGATGGAGAGGTACGTCGCTGTATTGCCTGTGGGTTTTCCGAGGGCCGGCCCCAAGACAACCTTCAACCGCTGCCTACGCGAGTATCAAGGCCGTCGGCCCGCCGGGTCGAAACAGCGCCTGAGGTCGTGCGCCTTCTCGATGTCAACCCGACCAAAAAAGTAGAAGATTAACAAAAACCGATTTTTCAAAAGAAACGCCACATATGGTGCTTGTAACCGCTATCTACCACCACATATAGTGCCCTGACCGTTATAAGCCCGGTGAATGCCTGATAACCCCCGGCTTAAGCCGTTGGGATCTGTCCATTTCCTTGCATTTCGCTATAATCCGCGCCGCCGAGCCGCAATCGATCGCGGCCGAGCGCTTGGTGCGACGTTTTCAACCGGTCAGTGCCATCAGAAGTTGGGGATAAAAAAATCAACAATACGCCAACCAGGCCCTTTTAGGGGTTTGAGTGCTTGTGCGTATGCAATTTAGTTAACGGGCTGCAGCACGGTCGGTGCAGAGGGGCAGAGATGGTAGGTGGGAACGTAATGAGAAGCGCACTAATGGCCTTGATGGCTCTGCCGGCAGCGGCATTTGGAGACAATCAGGTCAACATGTCTCCGGGCGTCACGACGATTGGTGCCGAGATCTACGACCTTCATATGCTCATCATGATCATCTGTGTCGTTATCGGTATCGGCGTTTTTGGTGTGATGTTCTATTCCATCATTTATCACCGTAAATCCCGCGGAGTCGTTCCCTCGCAATTTCACGAGAGCACCAAGGTCGAAGTTGCCTGGACGGTGGTGCCTTTTTTAATTTTGATTGGAATGGCGGTGCCCGCAACCTCCACACTCCTCGAGGTGTATGACAACGACGATGCGGAGCTCGATATTCTGGTCACGGGTTACCAGTGGAAGTGGAAATACGAATACCTCGATGAGAGTGGTGAAAACGTGTCGTTTTTCTCCAATCTCGCAACCCCTCAAGAAGAGATCTACAACACCGACCAAAAAGGCGAGCACTACCTACTGGAAGTTGACGAACCTCTGGTCATCCCGGTTGATACCAAAGTCCGCTTTCTTATCACGGCCAACGACGTCATCCACTCTTGGTGGGTCCCTGAGATTGCGGTGAAGCGCGACGCCATCCCCGGCTTTATCAACGAGACATGGACCAAGATCACAGAAGAGGGGATCTATCGAGGTCAGTGCACGGAGCTATGCGGCGCTTATCACGGTTTTATGCCGGTGGTTGTGCATGCAGTCAGCCGCGAAGAGTTCGATGCCTGGATGGACGCTAAGCGAGCAGACGAGGCCGCGCAGGTTGCGGCCGCCGCCGTTGATTTGAGCCTGGACGAGCTTATGAGCAAGGGTGAGGCGGTATACAACGCACAATGCCTGGCTTGCCATGGTGCGCAGGGAGAGGGCGGCGTCGGCAATGCTATTGCGGGCAGTGCAATAGCCCTTGGGGATATTGGTACGCACCTAGATGTAGGTATCAAAGGCGTGGCGGGTACTGCCATGCAGGCCTTTGGCGGTCAGCTTAACGACGTCGACATGGCGGCGGTTATTACCTATCAGCGTAATGCGTTTGGTAACAACACGGGGGACGTTATACAGCCCTCAGATGTTGCCAGTCACAAGCAAGGTTAAAAGGGAGAAATAACGATGGGAGATCATCACCACGGTCCAGCAACCGGCATAGGGCGCTGGCTTTTTACCACCAACCACAAAGATATCGGCACCATGTATCTGTGGTTCTCCTTTGCCATGTTTATCCTTGGCGGTACCTTCGCGATGATTATTCGCGCCGAGCTTTTTCAGCCCGGGATGCAGCTGGTCGAGCCAGGGTTCTTCAACCAAATGACGACCCTGCACGGCTTGGTCATGGTATTTGGGGCCATCATGCCGTCCTTCGTGGGCCTCGCCAACTGGCTAATTCCCATGATGATTGGTGCGCCTGATATGGCTCTCCCCCGAATGAATAACTGGAGCTTCTGGATCCTGCCTCCCGGGTTTTTGATGCTTGCTTCAACCTTGTTTATGGAAGGCGGCGCGCCAGCTTTTGGTTGGACGTTCTACGCGCCACTGTCTACCACCTACGCCGCGCCCTCAGTGACGTTTTTCATCTTCGCAATCCATATCCTCGGCGTATCGTCGATTATGGGTTCTATTAATATTATTGCTACCGTCATGAACATGCGCGCACCCGGTATGACCTACATGAAGATGCCGCTGTTCGTTTGGACCTGGCTTATCACCGCGTTCTTGCTTGTCGCCGTGATGCCTGTGTTGGCCGGGGCGGTGACCATGATGCTGATGGATATTCATTTTGGCACCAGCTTCTTTTCTGCTGCTGGTGGCGGTGACCCTGTTCTTTTCCAGCACATCTTCTGGTTCTTTGGTCACCCCGAGGTCTACATCATTATTCTGCCCGCGTTTGGCGTGGTCTCCCAGATCATCCCCGCCTTCTCAAGAAAGCCCTTGTTTGGGTATGCATCGATGGTTTACGCAACGGCATCAATTGCCTTTCTGTCGTTCATCGTTTGGGCGCACCATATGTACACCGTGGGCATGCCAGTCGCCGGTGAGCTCTTCTTTATGTACGCCACGATGCTAATTGCGGTGCCCACCGGGGTGAAGGTTTTCAACTGGATCACAACGATGTGGCGCGGCGCGTTATCTTTCGAGACCCCAATGCTCTTCTGTATCGGCTTCCTGGTGCTGTTCACCATCGGTGGTTTTACCGGCTTGATGCTCTCCATCGCGCCGGCGGACTTCCAGTATCACGATACGTATTTTGTGGTGGCACACTTTCACTACGTCATGGTGGCCGGCGCGGTATTCTCAATGACCGCCGCGGTTTACTACTGGCTGCCGAAGTGGTCAGGGCGGATGTACAACGAGACCATGGGCAAAGTCCACTTCTGGATTTCTTTTGTCGGTTTCAACATCACATTCTTCCCACAGCACTTTGTTGGTCTGGCCGGAATGCCTCGCCGAATCCCCGACTACGCACTGCAGTTTGCGGATTTCAACATGATGTCATCGATCGGCGCATTTATTTACGGCGCCTCACAAATTTTATTCCTGTACAACGTGCTGGCCACGATTATCGCGGGCGAGAAAGTCACTGATGACAAGGTTTGGGATGGTGCGGAAGGCTTGGAGTGGACGATACCGACGCCGGCTCCATACCACACCTTTGAAGTACCCCCGAAGCTCGACGCTGCGCACGCGTAAAAAGAGAATAGCCGAGCAATGAGACTAAGCGCGAATCCAACCACTGACACGGTGCTCAAGCTAGCCACCGTTTCGGTGGCCATGTTCGCTTTTGTTTTTGTTGTGATGGTGCCGCTCTACAACGTGCTGTGTGATGCACTAGGCATTAACGGGAAAACTTCGGCACAAGCTTACACAGCGGTCGACGCCGCGGTGGATACCGAGCGGTCAATCACCGTGCAGTTCATTGCTACAAATAACGATGGCATGCCTTGGGAGTTCCGCCCGCAGGTAACGGCTATGGCCGTTCATCCCGGCGCAGCTAACGATACGGTTTTTTTTGCGGCTAACCCAACGGCTCAGCATATGGTTGCTCAGGCCATCCCAAGTGTTTCGCCTTCTCGCGCAGCAGAATACTTCCACAAGACGGAATGTTTTTGTTTCAACCAGCAGCCGCTCGAGGGAGAAAGTGATACGTTGATGCCGCTGCAATTTATAGTCGATCAAGATTTACCCAAAGACATCAAGACAATCACCTTGTCTTACACATTATTTGATGTGACAGCACGCGTCAGCGAGCAGATTGCTGCGCGATAGGCCGATGTTGCAACCGGCCAGAATAAAACGGAGATAACCATGGCAACGACAGAACAGGCACCGGCAGGCTTCGAGAAGTATTACGTCCCCGAAAGCTCGAGCCTCGCAGTGCGCGCTACCATTGGCTTGCTGGCAACGGTGTTTGGTGCCGGCCTGCTACTCAATGACATGACCTTTGGCGAGCCTGGTGCCGCCAGCCTGTCTAAGTGGGTGCTGATTGCGGGCCTTGTCTTCTTTATTTTCACCTTGGCGAGTTGGTTTAGAACAGCCATCCGCGAGAATTTGCAGGGAATGAACAGCGCGCAGCTCGGACACAGCTATGTGTTGGGTATGTTCTGGTTTATTTTTTCAGAGGTTATGTTCTTTGCGGCGTTTTTCGGCGCCTTGTTTTACGTTCGACAGCTGGCAGGGCCTTGGTTGGCGGGTGAAGGCGAAGCGGGGCGAATGAACGAACTGCTGTGGCCAGGCTTTGATTTCACTTGGCCCCCGATGATTACGCCACAGGAGGCAGTGGGCGGTGTTGATAGTCAGCCGATCGCAAACAATGGTGCGTTCCTCACCCAAGACCGGTCGATGGCCTTTGCTGACGCACATCATTGGTACCAATGGCTACCCATGTGGAACACGATCATCCTGCTTTCCTCGAGTTTTACGGTGCACGTCGCACACACAGCCCTGCTCAAGGATCAGCGCTCCAAATTTAACTTATGGCTCGGTATCACCGTGGCACTCGGCATTATTTTCCTTGGCCTGCAGGCGGCCGAATATCACGAAGCCTATGCCCTGTTTGGATTGACGTTGAATTCAGGCATCTACGGATCCACGTTCTTTATGTTGACCGGCTTCCACGGGTTCCACGTCGCCATGGGGATGACCATGCTGCTCATTCAGCTCATCCGATCCATGAAAAACCACCATTTCACCGCCACCGACCACTTTGGGTTTGAGGCATCTACGTGGTATTGGCATTTTGTGGATGTGGTGTGGGTTTTCCTCTTCCTTTTCGTCTATATTCTTTAGGCGAGATTGGGGTCTGATGGGGGCGCGCAGGCGCCCCTTTTTATTGCGTCTTTGCGGTGTGAGGGCACAGTGTCCCCCAAGCAATGTGTTGTATTTTGCGTGGCATTACTTGGGTGAGCTCTGTTCTTTGAACTCTTGTGACTCGACGGTGCCTGAATCCCAGGGGTTGCGGTTGCCAAGCTGTCCTGTCGCGACGCCAAAGATGATGACCGTGATGAGACCGGTGGCCAGAGCAAGCCGAATGCCAAGCGAGGTAAACAGGCGCTTTTTGGTTGGATCTCCCTGATCCGTCATTAAAAAGAAAAGCCCAGATCCCAAACTGACAACCAGAGCAAGCATGAAAAATCCAATCAACACTTTGAGCAAAATAGATATCCTTCTCGGGCTTGGCCCGTGGGTGATTCGGCAATGAGCTCCAGAGAGTTTAACGCGAAGGTCGGCTTTCTGGCTTTTTCGCTCGAATGGCGTCTGACGTTATTTACGCTTCTGCTTACGCCGGCCTTGATAACGCTTGGATTCTGGCAGCTGGAGCGGGCTGAGCAGAAGCAGACGCTGTCTGAGCAGCACGCCTTTCGCGCTACCCTGCCGCCAATAACGCTGGATGAGGCGGTACAACTTTCCAAGCAAAACCTTGCCGAATTGCGCGATCGTCGTATTGCGTTTAGTGGTACAGCGGTCGCCCAAGACTATCTACTGCTTGATAATCGTTTGAATAATGGTCAGTTCGGCTATGAAGTCATCGCGCTCATTCAGGCAGGCAACTACCGAGTTCCCGTTAATTTGGGTTGGCTGCCCGGGGACCCCGCCAGACGGGCCTTGCCGACGGTGACGCTACCCATCGGTGAGCAGCAGTGGATGGGCAGGGTGTATGCGCCTGAAGACAGGGCCTATACCCTGGGTGAGCAATCGCCCCCGGATTCGCTACCAGCAGTTATCCAATCTTATGAAGCCGCAGAATATGCGGGGGTCTTGAGCGCCATTACCGCTGCGCCGATACCGGCGTTCATGGTTCGCGTGGATAGTGCGCACCCCGCTGCATGGGTCGCCGATTGGCCCGTGATTAACCAAACCCCGGAAAAGCACACGGCCTATGCGGTGCAATGGTTTATGATGGCCGCCGTATTGTTTTGTGCTTTTGTGCTTCGGTCGTCAAATATTGGGTCGCTGTTGCTGGGTCGACGCCCGTCGAAATTACCGTAAGGACACACCATGTCTTCATCCCCCGCGGCGGGTACTAGCCGATTACCGCTGTTACTTATTGTCGGCACCCCCGTCATTATCATTTTGGCCGCCTCCTGGCTGTGGTACTTCGTGGCTCAGGGACAGCTCGACTTGGTCGCGGCGCTAGGCACCTCGAACAACGGCACGCTTATTACGCCCCCGCGGCAGATAAAAGATGCGGAGTTTACAGACGACGCTGGCGCTGCTTTTCGCTGGCAAGACATGGATCCTCGATGGACGATGGTCGTCGTGAACCGGGGAACGATCTGCGGAACCTCTTGTATAGATAGACTCTATCTAACGCGTCAGCTGCATATCGCCTTGGGCAAAGAGTTCAATCGGATAAGGCGTGTCATGATTAGTGACGCGGGCATATCGGAGGTGTCAATCCAGGCTCCAGAGATGTCGCAGTCGACGCTGCTAACGGATTATCTTGCCGAAAATCACAAGGGACTGGTGCCTTTGGCGGTGGCTGCGGGCCGGCTAGAGCAAAGTTTTGCGGAGCTTACCGATCAACCAAACCAGTGGTTTTTAGTGGACCCAGCCGGCTGGATCATGATGCGGTTTGATGATGACCTTGACTACAAGGCGGCGATTTCAGATTTGAAATTCCTCCTCAAGAATTCGGCGGGTTGAGCATGGATCAAATGGTCAACCCCCCGAGAGCCACGTGGCGTGATTATCTTGAGCTAACCAAACCACGCGTTGTCGCGCTCATGATTCTTACGGCGCTTATCGGCATGTGTATGGCTGTTCCAGGCTTCGTGCCCTGGCAGCCGCTAGTGCTTGGAAATTTGGGTATTGCACTTTGTGCTGGAGCGGCAGCGGCGATTAATCACCTGGTTGATGAGCGAATCGATCAACAGATGACTCGCACCCGGTCGCGCCCTGTGGCGACGGGAACGGTCAGTCCGCGCGCTGCAGCGACGTTTGCCGCATGTCTCGCCCTGGCGGGCATTACGGTTCTCGTCGTTTGGGTTAATACGCTGACCGCCGTACTCACCGTGGCCAGTCTTATTGGCTATGCCTTTGTGTACACCATGTTTTTGAAGCGTGCGACGCCACAAAATATCGTGATTGGGGGTCTGGCGGGCGCTGCACCGCCGCTGCTGGGGTGGACCGCTGTCACCGGTGAGATCCATGGTCACGCCCTGTTGCTGGTGCTGATTATTTTTGCCTGGACGCCACCACACTTCTGGGCCTTGGCGATTCACCGGCGCGAGGAATACGCGTCGGTCGGGATTCCGATGCTACCCGTTACGCACGGCGTGGGGTTTACCGCATTGCATATCTTTCTTTATACGATAATCATGTTCCTGATCACGCTATTACCCTTTGCGACGTTGCTGAGCGGATGGCTCTATCTCTTGGGCGCCATCGTGTTGGGCGCGATTTTTATCTACTGGTCTATTGAGATCTTGCGCGGCAAAAACCCGAAGGCGCCCATGGAAACCTTCAAATTTTCGATCACGTACTTATTGGTGCTATTTGTCGTTATGTTGGCGGATCACTGGTTGATCGATCTGGGTGTTTAAAGGAGCGGCGTAGGAGACTATGGCAGCGGTGTTAACAACGCGAAATAAGGTATGGATCACCGTGGGTGCGGTGCTCTTGTTTATGGCGCTCGTTGTCATGAGCTTCGTGCATCGGATCCAGCAGCCGCGCGTGATGACCACCGCGGAGATGCAGGTCAATGGCTTGTATTTGTTTGAGACGCCCCGTGATCCCGGGCAGTTTGCGCTGCAAAGCCATCGAGGCAAGCCGTTCACAGCATCAGATTTGCAGGGCAAGTGGACCATGATCTTTTTTGGTTTCACTCATTGCCCGGATGTCTGCCCAACGACGCTCTCCTTTTTGTCACAGCTCATGTCACAGTTGGAGTCCACCGAGGTAGGCGATACGGCGGTGGTGATGGTGTCAGTTGATCCAGCTCGAGATACCGCGGCGGTGCTGCAAGATTATGTACCCTACTTCAATCAGGAATTTACCGGCGTAACCGGCGAGTTTGTCGACATTTTAAAATTTGCCCGCACCTTTAATGCGCCGTTTCGCAAGGTTACCGCCGAGGATGGGAGTTACCAGGTTGACCATAGCGCTAACATTGTTTTGGTGAATCCGCGCGGCCACTACCATGGATTCTTTAAGGCACCGCTGGATTTGGCAAAAATGAAGGTGACCTACCGCTCCGCCCGTTACCTGTGGGAGAACTGAGCCTATGGCAAATCTGCTAATTCTCGTTGATGGATCCTCATATCTTTTTCGGGCCTATCACGCGCTGCCGGCGCTGACCAACTCGAAGGGCTTGAACACGGGCGCTGTGAAAGGCGTTATCGGCATGATTAAAAAACTGGTGGCCGATTACCCCGATGGAGAGGTGGTGGTGATCTTTGATGCAAAGGGCCCCACGTTTCGCAATGAGATGTATGCGGACTACAAAGCTAACCGGCCGCCTATGCCCGAGGAGCTTCGCGAACAGATAGAGCCGATTCACGAAATAATCCGCGCTATGGGTCTGCCGCTTGTATGTGTCTCCGGTGTAGAAGCTGATGACGTTATCGGCACGCTCGCAAAGCAGGCATCAGAACGAGGTCAGCCGGTGCTCATCTCAACCGGCGATAAAGACATGGCGCAGTTGGTTAACGAGCACGTGACACTGGTTAACACCATGACTAACACCCTGATGGATCGTGATGGGGTGGTCGCTAAGTTTGGTATTCCACCCGAGCTGATTATTGATTTCCTGGCGCTGCAGGGAGACAAGGTCGACAACATCCCGGGGGTTCCCGGGGTGGGTGAGAAAACAGCACTTGCGCTGCTGACTGGGCTTGGTGGTCTCGACGAAATCTTTGCCAACCTTGATCGAGTAGCGGATCTCGATGTTCGTGGGGCCAAGAATCTGGGAGCTAAATTAGAGGCCAATCGTGAGTCGGCGCAGTTGTCTTACCAGCTCGCGACGATCAAAACGGACTGTGAGTTAGCGCTTGCAGCCGATGACCTGAAGGCAAAACCGGCAAATGATGATCAACTCGTTCAGTGGTTTCGTGAAATGGAGTTTAAGAGCTGGCTGTCAGATGCTTTGGCAGGAGAGCCACTCCCGACAGACGAGCAGGAAGTGGCGGCCGGCTCAGCACCGCCCTTGCAGGTAGAAACAGTACTTGACGAGGTGTCCTGGCAGCGCTGGCTTGAGTTGTTGAACAAAGCCGAACTTTTTTCTTTTGATACGGAAACCACGAGCCTCAACTATATGGAGGCTGAAATCGTTGGCGTCTCCTTTGCGGTGGAGGCTGATAGGGCGGCATACGTGCCGCTCGCCCATGATTATCCAGGCGCACCCCCCCAACTAGATCGCCAGCAGGTGCTGGCGGATCTCAAGCCGCTGCTTGAAAATCCCGAGGCAAAAAAGGTTGGCCAGAATCTGAAATACGACGCCAATGTTCTGGCAAATTATGGAATCACCTTGGCGGGCATTGCCCATGATTCCATGCTGGAGTCATACGTACTCGACTCCATTGGCACTCGGCACGATATGGATTCCCTGGCCTTAAAATATCTCGGAGAGAAGACGATTACCTTCGAAGAGGTGGCCGGCAAGGGCGCCAAGCAGCTCACTTTTAACCAGGTTGCCATCGAGCAGGCGGCTCCCTACGCCGCTGAGGATGCTGCGATCACACTGAGACTGCATAATGCGCTGTGGCCAAAGTTGACCGCAGAGCCTGCGTTGTCAGGACTTTATGAGAGCCTTGAGCTGCCATTGATATCCGTGCTGTCGAGGATTGAGCGCAACGGTGCACGTATTGATCGTCAGCGATTGGCAGACCAAAGCCACGAATTAAGCGGACGTTTGGATACCTTGGAGGCGCGCGCCCACGAGTTGGCAGGAGAGGCGTTTAATCTGGGGTCACCCAAGCAGCTTGGGCAAATACTGTTTGAAAAACTTGAACTGCCTGTTCTCAAAAAAACCCCAAAAGGTGCGCCCTCTACGGCGGAGGATGTTCTCACGGAGCTCGCCCTCGATTACCCGCTACCCGCCGTGCTTATGGAATACAGGAGCTTGTCCAAGCTGAAGTCCACCTATACCGACAAGCTTCCCGAGATGATTAGCCCGGTCACGGGTCGCGTGCACACCTCTTACCATCAAGCCGTAACCGCGACAGGGCGTCTATCTTCCTCGGACCCTAACTTACAAAATATCCCGATTCGAACCGAGGAAGGCCGCCGGATCCGCCAAGCCTTTTGTGCGTCTCAAGGCTATCGAATCGTAGCCGCGGATTACTCGCAGATAGAGCTTCGCATCATGGCGCATCTCTCCCAAGACCCGGGACTTTTGGGGGCCTTTAAAGACAACCTAGATGTTCACAGCGCTACCGCCGCCGAGGTATTTGATACCCCCCTTGAGGCCGTTTCGGGGGATCAACGTCGTAAAGCCAAAGCGATCAATTTTGGTTTGATTTATGGCATGTCAGCGTTTGGGTTGGCCAAGCAGCTGCATCTTGGCCGGCATGAGGCCCAGGAGTACATAGACCGTTACTTCGATCGTTATCCCGGCGTTGCGCGCTACATGGATGACACTCGGGCTGTGGCTCATGAGCAAGGGTACGTTGAAACCCTGTTTGGCCGTCGTCTCTACCTGCCCGAAATAAACGCTCGCAATAAGCAGCGCCAGCAGGCCGCAGAGCGCACTGCAATTAATGCCCCAATGCAGGGATCGGCTGCTGACATTATCAAGCGCGCAATGATTGCTGTTGATACATGGCTTGCGTCGGATGGCATCGACGCCAAGATGATTATGCAGGTGCATGACGAGCTGGTATTTGAGGTGAAGGACACCGAGACCGATCGGCTCCTGGCGACCTTGCCCGCGCTGATGGCAGAGGTAGCTACCCTCGACGTGCCGTTATTGGTGGAGGCGGGTATGGGTGATAACTGGGATCAAGCGCACTGAAAGCGATAGCCTGTTAGGCACTGGCAGCGGCTTATAAATCAGGGGTCTTCGGGTTCGAGCTCGGTTTCGGATGTCAGCACAGAATCGTCGGTGAGCCACGCCGTTAGTTTCTTCTCGAGTTCTTTGAGCCCCTCTCGCTTCAGCGAGGAAAACAGCTGTGCGCTCGCAAGGTCACCGAATTCTAGCAGGCGTGCCTGCACGCCAAGCAGGCTACTCTTGGCGGGCCCTTTTTTTAACTTGTCAGCTTTTGTGAGGAGCACATGGACCGGCATTGTTGCTGCAGATGCCCAGGCAATCATCTGCTCGTCTTGGTCGGTCAGGGGGTGGCGCACATCCATGAGCAAAATGAGACCGCGTAAGCTTTGGCGATGTTGCAGGTAGTTTTCCATGTGCCGGTTCCACTCCCGTTTCATTTTCAACGGCACCTTTGCATAGCCATAACCGGGCAAATCCACGATTCGTTGGGTCTCACTCAGGCTAAAGAAGTTAATTAGCTGGGTTCGGCCAGGGGTTCTGCTTGTCCTGGCCAGCTTGGAGTTTTCCGTTAAAGTATTGATAGCACTTGATTTTCCGGCATTTGAGCGGCCCGCGAAGGCCACTTCTGAGCCGCTGTCCGGGGGTGCATTACTGAGCTGGCTGGCGCTCTGCAGGAAAGTCGCGCTCCGAAAATTCAGGGCTTTCAGGTGCAGTATTTGTTCATCTTCTGTGGACATAGTTGGGTTTTGTGCTCTGCGCCGGATTGTCTATAATACCGCGCGTTTTGCCGGAGACGCAGGTCTCTCGGAAATTAACTCATCACTGGCCGGAAACGCCGGGATCAAGGAAATAGAAATGATTAAATCTGTCGCCGCCAGCTTTGCCCTGGCTAGCCTAGTTGTCGCTGCTCCTGCAATGGCGGAACCCAACATGGATAAATACAACCGCTCCTGCGCGGCCTGTCACGTCAGTGGGGTCGCTGGTGCGCCAAAGTCGCATGATGTTGCCGCTTGGGAAGCTCGAATGAGCAAAGGGATGGATGCGTTGGTTGCGTCTGTCAAAAATGGTCTGAACGCGATGCCGCCGACGGGTTTGTGTGCGGATTGTACTGATGAGGAGTATCAAGAGCTCATCACCTACATGTCGACAGCCAAGTAACATCTCTAACGGGAACACACCATGTTGGTACATAACACACTACGCACCCTTCTCTTTGTTCTGAGTTTTGGCCTCGTGGCTACGGTTCAGGCTGCCGGAATCATAAAAGGTGATGCGGCTGCAGGTGAAGGCAAGGCGGTGACATGCTCGGCGTGTCATGGCGCTGATGGCAACAGTGCTGTTCCCACTTTCCCAAAGCTGGCCGGACTCGGTGAAAAATATCTGCTGAAGCAGATGAAGGACATCCGCGACGGCCGCCGGCCGGTCGCTGTCATGGCGGGGCAGGTCGATAATATGACCGACCAGGATCTCGCCGACATTGCGGCGTTTTATGATGCCCAGGAGCGCACCAGCGAGATGGCTGATGAAGAGCTTGTTGAGCTTGGTCGCAAGGTTTACATGTCAGGCATTATGGAGCGTAAGGTGGCTGCATGTTCCGGGTGCCACAGTCCTTCCGGGAAGGGTAACGGACCTGCTGGCTTCCCCGGCTTGGCGGGGCAGCACGCCGACTACATAGCCGCGCAGCTAAAAATGTTCCGCACGGGTTACGAAAGCCCAGAGGGGCGCACCAACGACGGCGATTCTAAAATCATGCGCACAACGGCGTTTGAGTTGAGTGATCTCGAAATTAAAGCGGTAGCCAGCTACGCGTCGGGGCTCAGGCAGTAACCACTGCCATTACGGCTGCCCGGAACATCTGCCACCGAATAAGGTCAAACCCTTGTGCCGCTTGGGACAGCTGAAGAGCGTTGTGCAGGCGTGTTATGGTTGTTGCAAGTACCTAAGCATTCTTTGGAGGCGGTCTTGAAAGTCGTTCTTACTCGGTCTTTTCTTTTTCTGACTATGCTCTTGACGTTCGGCGGCCAGTCTGTCTTTGCGCAGGAGTCGTGGGAAGTGGGTACTCACTACACGGCGATCAACCCCGCCATAAGAGTGGGTCCGTCGGACCAAGTCGTTGTCACCGAATTTTTTTGGTACGGCTGCGGCCATTGCTACACCTTTGAGCCCATGCTCGAAAGCTGGAAAAAAAACCTGCCCGAGGGGGCTCGCTTTCAACCATCTCCAGCGGTCTGGAATGACATGATGAAGCTTCACGCCAAGGCGTATTTTGTGGCAGAGACCCTTGGGGTAGTTGATGTGATGCACAGCGCTATTTTTAAGGCAATGCATGTCGACAGAAATCGCCTTGGGTCGGTCAGTGCCGTGAGGGACTTGTTTGTCGCCAACGGCATCTCGGGTGCTGACTTTGACAAGGCGTTTAGTGCCTTCGGCGTCAACAGCCTAGTCAATCAGGCAGAGGCCCGCGCCAAGTCCGCCAAAATCTCGGGTACGCCCTCAGTGATGGTCAACGGAAAATATTTGATCGAGGCGAGGAAGGCGGGCAGTCAGGCAAACATGCTAAAGATAGCGGACTTCCTTGTGCAGAAAGAGCTCGCTGCGGGCGCCTAAGGGCTGGAGCTTTTTGCTGTTCCGGCGCTTTGTGACAGGGGCAGTGCCGTTCGTGAGACCACTTTTCTCAGCTCAAAACTTGAGTGGACGCCCGTTACCCCAGCAATTCGCGTCAGGCGGCCCAACAAAAACTGTTCGTAATGGGCCATGTCGACAACTACCACCTTAATTAAGTAATCGGCGCTTTGACCGGTGACAACGCAACACTCAATCACCTCGGGGTAGGCGCTGATAGCGGCCTCGAATGCTTCGAAGCGCTCGGGGGTGTGCCGGTCCATGGTGACCCCGATATGGGCCGTTAGCGTCAGCCCCAAGCGTGATTGGTCGAGCAGGGTGACTCGCGATTTGATGATGCCCTCAGATTCCAGTCGTTTAACCCGGCGGGCGCAGGGTGTCGGGCTTAATCCGACACGGTCGGCCAGTTCGAGGTTACTTAGTCCCCCTTGCTCCTGGAGCAATCCCAAGATCTTAATATCGGTTCTGTCTAACGTCACGTTATAACTCCAAGTGGCCACATTAGTAGCAATAAAAACTAAAATTAATTAGAAAATAGAATAATACCCCTACGATAATGCAAAAATACGGCTAATTTGGTGAAAAAAGCCCGTATCAAGCCGCTAAACTGACTGCCCTGTCTATTGGGAGAAGCTCACCATGAGCCATGTAAACAGCCACGGTGCTTTCAGCCATGCCAAATACCGGCGTTTTAACCCCGTGCAGAAGCCAGATCGTCGATGGCCCGATAAGGTCATTGAAAGAGCGCCCCACTGGTGCTCGGTTGATTTGCGAGATGGCAATCAGGCGCTGGTAGAACCCATGAATGCCGCCCAAAAATTGCGGCTTTGGGAGCAGCTTGTCGCCGTGGGTTTTAAAACCATCGAGGTGGGATTCCCCTCCGCATCGAGCCACGATTTTGATTTTCTTCGAAAACTGATCGAGGAGGATCGGATACCCGACGATGTTACCGTTCAGGTATTGGTACAGGCGCGCGCCGAACTCATTACCAAAACCTATGAGGCGCTGCGGGGCGTCAAAAAAGCGGTTGTTCACTTTTACAACTCAACGTCTACGGTTCAACGCCGCGACGTGTTCAAACTCGATCGTAAGGGCATCATTGATATCGCGGTAGCTGGCGCCAAACTTGTTAAAGCAGAGGCCGCCCGCTATCCAGACACCGCCTGGACCTTTGAGTACAGCCCTGAGAGTTTTACAGGCACGGAACTCGATTTTGCGGTGGAGATCTGTGATGCGGTGAATGAAGTGCTTGAGCCCACCCCTGATGCCCCGGTGATTATCAACCTGCCCGCCACGGTGGAGATGAGCACGCCGAATATTTATGCGGATCAGATTGAGTGGTTTTGCGATCACGTGGCCCGACGTGAGGCACTGCTTATTTCGCTCCATACTCATAATGACCGTGGTTGTGCTGTGGCTGCCGGCGAGCTTGGCGTGATGGCTGGGGCCGATCGGGTCGAGGGAACCCTCATGGGTAACGGCGAGCGAACCGGCAACATGGACATCGTCACCATGGCGATGAACCTGTATAGCCAAGGCATCGACCCCATGCTGAATTTTGAACACATGGACGAGCTCATTGCCGTGGTCAGGGAGTGCACCCAGATTCCCGTTCACCCACGACATCCCTATGCGGGGGACCTGGTGTTCACCGCTTTCTCGGGAAGCCATCAGGATGCCATCAACAAATGTCTGTCGCTTCGGGCGCCAGATGACCCATGGGATGTGGCCTATCTGCCTATCGACCCGCGTGATATTGGTCGAACCTATCAGGAGGTTATTCGGATCAATAGTCAGTCCGGAAAGGGGGGCGTGGCGTACGTCCTGCAGCGCGACTACGGCTATGAATTACCGCGATGGCTGCAAGTGGATTTTAGCCAGGCGGTCCAAAAGCTTGCGGAGCAAAGTGAGTCGGAGGTGGCATCCCAAGACATTCATCGGCTGTTCGAAGCCACGTATTTACGCGGCGGTGCCGATTGGGAGCTGGGAAGTTATCAGCTGGCGCGGGACGAGGGTGAAGATGCCCTAACAGCCACACTGAAAACGCCTACAGGTGAGACCAGCTTATCGGGGCGGGGCAACGGCGTAATCGACGCTTTCGTAAATGGCCTCGAAGCGCATTTTGGCCGTCGAATAGTGGTCGTTGAGTACAGCGAGCACACCCTGGGTCAGAGCGCTGATGCCGAGGCAGTGTGCTATGTACAACTTAATGTTGATGGCGAGCGCCCCTGCGGCGTGGGCCGCAGTCATGACATTGTCCAGGCAACCGTGAATGCTATTTTGTCGGCGCTGGTGGCGGTCGATGTGGGTGCCTCTGCGGCGGCGTAGTGTTCTGCTGACCGGCATACACCACTGACGGTGCCGACGGGACTGGTGGCGGCGGAGAGCAGCTGTGTCACAATAGCCACGTCCCTAAACCGGTATCGGGTGGCGAGCGATGGCCGCAGAAAACCCCTTAAAGCGGCATAACAGCGTATCAGGTAAATTCTCCTGGGCGGCCGTTCGCAGGGAGCTTTTGCAATCGACGCTGGTTGCGCCCAATGACGTTGATCCAAGAGATATCGAGTTCTCCAGACGGTTAACGGTCTATCGTTTAATGCTGTTGGTGATGCTTGCCTCTTTGGTCGTCGTCATCATCGAATCAATTGCCGCGTTGCCGGGGTCACTTGCCCTGTTGGTCACCGCTGTGGTGCTAGGTTTTATGGTGGCTGCTACCAGCCTGTGGGTTTTCTGGCGCGGTACTTTTTTGTTACCCCCGATCATACCGCTGCTGGCAACCCTTGGAGTTACCCTATGGTCGATAGCCAGCGGTAACGCGCAACATTATTTTTGGCTGTTTCCCTTGATGATTGCCTTGGCTGGACTGATGCCTATGATTATCGGTGCGGCACTGGGCGCGGTCGTTATCGTTTCATTAGTCGTGATGCAGCGGGCGGAGATGCACCCTTGGCCCGTCGCGAATGATTTGATTCTTGTGGTCACCCTTATCGTTTCCCTTGGCGTGATGCGACTGATGACCCGCCAGTCCGAGGAGCTTGCCGATCTCGCGTTAACAGACCCATTGACGGGCGCCTACAATCGACGGTATCTGACGCCCCAAACACAGCGAAATCTAGCGGACTACGAGCGCTACGCGCGCCTGTCATCGCTCCTGCTTATTGACGTCGATCATTTTAAATCCATTAACGACCATCACGGTCACGCTGCGGGTGATCGAGTATTGCAGAGCGTGGTGAATCTCATCAGCGACCGTATCCGAGGGGTCGATATGTTGTTTCGTCTCGGTGGAGAGGAGTTTGTTATTTTGCTCAGTGAGGTAGCTTCCTCGTCAGCCGCAAAAATTGCCGAAGAGCTTCGAGTGACTATTAAGGCACTGGAGCTCCTGCCCGATCGACCGGTGACCGTGAGCATTGGGGTGTGCGACGTGTCACAGGCTTCATCACCTGCTGATTGGCTAGCGCAGGTCGACTCGGCGATGTACCGTGCGAAACAGAGTGGACGTGATCGAGTCGAAGTTATTGAGTCCTCCTTGGGAGCTGTAGCCGGTGAATTGGTTGATATCACGGTCTGGCGCTAGCCGATGGTTGCTGTTGGGTTTGTTGCTGATTCAGGTTGGCTGTTCAAGTACCACGTTCCTCTACAATCGACTGGATACGCTCATCGGTTGGTACCTTCGCGACTACGTGACTCTCAGTCGCGAGCAACGCAAGGATTTTGATGGCCGTGTCAACGAGCTCCTTGACTGGCATCGCACTGAAGAATTACCCCGGTATGTTGTCTGGCTAACGGCGTTTGAAGCCAGTCTCGAGGACGGTCTGTCAGAGAGTGAACTCGAACATTTACTCGATCAGGTTGAGGCAGCCGCAGATCGTTTGCAGGAGCGTGCCCTTGATTTACTCCTCGATTTCGGTGTGACCTTGTCAGTGGAACAACGCCTCGAGTTTGTGCAAACGCTCCAGTCAGACCAGGCCGATCTGGAAGAAAAATACCTAAATAGGTCAGATGAGGAATACATAGGAGCCATCGAGAAGCAATTTCAGAAAAACCTAGGTCGCTTCTTGGGCAGCTTATCTGAAACGCAAAAAGGCACGATCCGCACCGGCAGCGAGACCTACATCAGGCTCGACTTTTTATGGGTTGAAGACCGTGCGCGCTGGGTTGCGCAGCTTGGTGCTCTCCTGAGAAGTGATGACCCGGCATGGCCAGAGCAAGCGCGAAGGATTTATCAAGAGCGTCGCGCTAATCATGGGTCTGACTACGAGCAGGCGTTTGTTCACAACACGGATGTGTCACGACGGTTGGTGCGCGCGGTCATTAATCAGCGCACACCCAAGCAGGATCGAAGACTTCGGCGAGAGATAAATCAGTATCGCGCCGATTTCGAAGATCTTATTTCCCGCGGAGAGCCCCTCAGTCGAGAAGCGTTAGGTCTCTGACGGCACCTTTATCGGCGCTGGTCACCATTTTGGCGTAGACCTTCAGTGCGGGACTTACCTGACGTGGTCGTGTCTTCGCCGGTTGCCAGGGTTTTTCGGCATGATCCATGGCCTCGCGACGCGCTGCTAACTCTGCGTCATCAATATCCACATTAATGCGCCGGTTCGGTATGTCGATGGAGATGGGATCCCCTTGTTGTACCAGTGCTATAGCGCCGCCAGCCGCGGCTTCAGGAGAGACGTGCCCGATGGAGAGCCCCGACGTGCCACCCGAGAAGCGCCCATCGGTGATCAATGCGCAGGCTTTTCCTAGGCCCTTCGATTTCAGGTAGCTCGTTGGGTAAAGCATTTCCTGCATGCCGGGGCCTCCTCGAGGGCCCTCATAGCGCACGATGACGACGTCACCCGGGCTGACTCGATCCTCCAGAATGTCGGCAACGGCATCTTCCTGACTCTCGCAAATATGGGCCGGACCGGTGAAGGTTAAGTTGTCGTCGTCGACCCCGGCGGTCTTCACAACGCATCCATCCTCGGCGATGTTGCCAAAGAGAACGGCAAGTCCTCCCTCCAGAGAATAGGCATGTTCGAGTGCGCGAATACAGCCACCCTCGCGATCAAGATCTAGGCTGGGCCAGCGGGTGTCCTGACTAAACGCAGTTTGGGTCGGTATGCCGGCGGGTCCGGCAGAGTACATTTTTCTCACGGCCTCACTTTGGGTTGTCGCGATATCCCACTCGGCCAGTGCCTCAGCCATTGTGTCGCTGTGAACCGTATGGGTTTCGGTATTTACGAGACCTGCCCGATTTAATTCACCCAGAATTGCCATGACACCGCCCGCGCGATGAACGTCTTCCATATGATACAGCTGGGTGCTTGGCGCCACTTTGCAGAGCTGGGGAATACGGCGACTCAATGAATCGATATCCGCCATGGAAAACGCCACCTCGGCCTCCTGGGCGGCGGCAAGAAGGTGGAGAATGGTATTGGTTGAGCCGCCCATGGCGATGTCGAGCGCCATGGCATTCTCAAAAGCGGTGCGATTGGCGATGTTCCTTGGGAGCACCGTGGCATCATCTTGTTCGTAGTAACGCTTGGCGAGCTCGACAATACGCTGACCTGCCTTGCGGAACAGCGCTTCTCTGTCAGCATGGGTGGCGAGCAGCGAGCCGTTGCCCGGCAGACTCAATCCAAGCGCTTCCGTCAGGCAGTTCATGGAGTTGGCGGTGAACATGCCAGAGCAGGAGCCACAGGTAGGGCACGCTGAGCGTTCGTATTCCTCCACGGTGGCATCGTCCACAGAGCTGTCTGCAGCGATGACCATTGCATCCACCAGATCGAGCTTGGTCTCGGAAAGCCTGGTCTTGCCGGCTTCCATGGGGCCGCCCGATACAAAGATGCAGGGTATGTTCAAGCGCATTGCCGCGTTGAGCATACCGGGTGTGATTTTGTCGCAGTTTGAAATACACACCATGGCATCTGCACAGTGTGCGTTGACCATATATTCAACTGAGTCAGAAATGATATCCCGGGAGGGCAGGCTGTAGAGCATGCCATCATGGCCCATTGCAATGCCGTCATCCACAGCGATCGTGTTGAATTCTTTGGCCACGCCACCGGCCGCCTCAATTTCTCTGGCGACTAATTGTCCCAGGTCTTTGAGATGGACATGCCCAGGAACAAACTGGGTGAACGAATTAACGACGGCGATGATGGGCTTATTGAAATCGCCGTCTGTCATGCCCGTAGCCCGCCAAAGTGCGCGGGCACCTGCTTGGTTGCGGCCGGCGGTTGAGGTTTTTGAACGATACTGTGGCATGACAATCTCTCGGAGCGAGTGTTTCGATGGGGGTTTCTTCGTGGGCGAGAGTTTACCACTCTCGGTCCTTACAGAGCGCTGTCCTCCTACCGGTGTTGCCGATAAGGAGTCCGTTAGCCAATCTGGCGGATCAACACCTTTGAGTTTCGCTGCAGATTGTAGAGCGCCCGACGTTCTGTGGGTAGTTGATCGAGGCTGGTCTCGCTGAAGCCCTGCTCCAGAAACCAGTGGGTGCTTTGGGTGGTCAGGACAAACAGGGACTGGATGTTCAAGCCCCTCGCCTCTTCCTCCAGCAGTGATAGCAAGTGCTGGCCTCGCCCACCGCCTCGATAATCTTCGTGTGTCGCCACACAGGCGATCTCCGCTGTGTTTGAGTCACTAAACGGGTAGAGAGCCGCGCAGGCAATGATCCGCCCGTCCCGCTCGAGCACGCGAAAATTATCGATCTCTTGCTCTAACCGCTCTCGCGAGCGGCGCACCAGAATGCCTTTATCCTCAAGCGGCCGAATCAGATCCAGGACACCGGCGATATCGTCGGCGTGGGCCCGCCGGACCTGCTCGTAAACGTCTTGGCTGATCAATGTGCCCCCACCATCATGGGTAAACAGTTCTTCTATCAGCGCTCCGTTGCGCTCATAACTGATGATATGTGCACGATGAACGCCCTGGTCACAGGCTCGACAGGCGGCGTCCCGATGCTCGTTTTGGACGGGGTCGTCCAGCAGCATCTGCCGGGCATCATCGACTGTCAGCTGACGCATAAGGTCACCTGCCTTGTCCAGCAGGCCGGCCGCCTTATCCATAATAATGAGCTTGTCTGCTCCCAGCGCGATCGCTGCGGCAGTGGCCAGTTCGTTGGCACTTATGTTGAACACCTCGCCGGTGAGCGAAAAGCCGAGAGGCGATAACAGCAAGATGCCTTCGTTTTCTAAGACCCCCGACATGCCCACTGCGTCCAGTCGGCGAACTGCACCCGTAAACTGGAAATCGACGCCGTCGACAATTCCCAGGGGTCGCGCGGTGACGAAGTTTCCGCTGACGACGCGCAGCTTGGAGCCATGCATGGGTGAGTCTGGAAGGCCGGTGGACAGCTGGCTCTCGAGCTGGAGTCGCTGACTCGCGACGACATCACGCACGACACCCAGCACCTCTTCGGTCGTAACCCGCACCCCGCGGTGGAGCGTGCCTTCTATATCAAGAGCCTCCAGTGCAAGTTCGATTTCGCCGCGGGTGGCATGAACCAGCACTAACTTAACCCCAAGCAGGTGTAGCAGGGCGAGGTCGTGAATCAGATGGGGAAAGGAAGGGCTGTCGAGGGCACCACTGCCCAAATGAATGACAAAGGTGCGCCCCCGGTGGGACCGGATGTAGGGACTGGTATGTCGAAACCAGTCGATGTGATCGAGGGATGTGGGCACGACGCTAGGCTCGAAAAATACGCTTGCAATAGATGGTGTTCAGGAAAAAGCCGCTTAGCCTAACGGAAAAGTGATCAATAAGTCTCGGCAATTGTTGGCTTAGAGATGGGGCTCCACAGCCGTAGGTGAGCACCCTGGGGCTGAGCCCCACCCTAAAAAAGAACGGGTGACAGCGAGAAACGGCGGGGTGGAGAGACGTGATAAATCGGTGACAAGTGGCCCATAGTCCGTAAACTGCAGCCATGGACACAGCGTTGACACTCCCAGCAGAAACACGGCTCGACGTTACGGCACTCGCCGAGGCGATGGTCCGCCACGATCGTTTGTCAGCCAAGGATCTATTGCGGCTGCGTGGAATGCGTCAAACCACAATCCATCCTTTGGTGTTTATTGCCGAGCAAAAGCTTGCGGACCCCTCGCTCAACGATACCTTGTGGGATATGCCGTCCTTATTGCAGTTTCTTTCCGAGCAGACCAACCAGCCAGTCGTCGAAATTGACCCGCTCAAAGTGGATGTAAAAGCCGTTGCCGAGGTTATGTCAGAAGCCTTCGCAGAGCGCCATCGTATTCTCGCGGTAGCAGTATCCGGTGATGAGGTCACAATCGCGAGCGCGGAACCCTGGGTTGCGGCATGGGAGAAAGATCTCGAACACGTTATTCGAAGACCTATCAAACGGGTGTTGGCAGATCCACGTGACATCAGTCGGTATACCCGGGAATTCTATGCCATGGCGCGCTCCGTGGAGGGCGCTCGGCACCGCGCTCAGGGCGGAAGTGATTTATCGAACCTCGAGGCGATGGTTCAGCTCGGCAGCGGTGAGCCCGATGCTAACGATCAACATATTGTTCGGGTTGTTGATTGGCTGCTGCAGTACGCGTTTGAACAGCGGGCCAGCGATATCCACGTCGAGCCACGGCGGGATGTGGGGAATGTCCGTTTCCGCATCGATGGTGTGTTACACAAAGTTTACGAGCTGCCCAGTGCCGTGGCGGCAGCGGTCACAAGCCGGTTAAAAATACTGGCCAGATTGGACGTGGCGGAAAAGCGCAGGCCTCAGGATGGTCGATTGAAAACCCGTTCACCAGCTGGTGGTGAAATTGAGCTACGGCTGTCAACGCTTCCCACGGCATTTGGTGAGAAGCTAGTGATGCGAATTTTTGATCCTGAAGTGCTGCTGAAATCATTCGATGATCTCGGCCTGCGTGGTGACGACTACAAGCGTTGGCAGGGCATGATCGCCCAGGGCACCGGCATTGTGCTGGTCACTGGACCCACAGGGTCGGGTAAAACAACGACGCTTTATTCCACCTTGCGACAGCTGGCGACCCCTGACGTAAATGTCTGCACCATTGAAGACCCGATTGAAATGATGGAGCCCTCCTTTAACCAAATGCAGGTCAATCAAACCATTGATTTGGATTTTGCGACAGGGGTGCGCGCGTTGATGCGGCAGGACCCAGACATCATTATGGTTGGAGAAATTCGCGACCTTGAAACCGCGAACATGGCTATTCAAGCAGCGCTGACGGGACACCTGGTTCTAAGCACCCTGCACACCAACGATTCTCCCGGTGCTATATCGCGGCTCATTGAATTGGGTGTGCCTCCCTTTTTACTGCGTGCAACGGTGCGTGGGGTCATGTCCCAGCGATTGGTGCGCAGGCTTTGTGAGGTTTGTAAACAGCCTGAGCCAGTCGACGCCGCTATTTGGTCTTCCCTGGTAGTTGCCGAGGCAACGCCACCACCGGCTAACAGTTATCGCCCCATTGGGTGTAAGCAGTGTCGAGATACCGGTTATCGCGGTCGTGAGGGCGTTTACGAAGTGTTGGTCGCGGATGAAGCGGTGCAATCTCACATCGTCAACAACCATAATATGGGCGATATCCGAGAAGCGGCCAGGCAAGGTGGTATGGTTCCACTTCGAGCCGCTGGCGCAGAGAAAGTGGCTCGAGGAGAAACCACCATCGAAGAGGTCCTGCGAGTAACCCCCGCCTTTGAGGACTGAGTATTGTCGTTTCCCGCAATCCTAGCGCCAACCTGCAACACGGCGTGGCAACGAATTCGTGATCAGCTTGAGCCGGAGCCCCTCGCCGAGCTGGAGGCGTTCCTTGCGCAAGGGGGGCATCACGAGGCGTTTAACAAGCTGCTTGCCACCAGCGACTTTTTTCTGGAGCAATTCTTACGGCATCACAGCTGGTTTATCGACCAGCTTGCCAACCACGAGCTGCTGGAGGCCTCCGTTGTCACAGCGGATCTTATGCAAGACGAGCTATCAATTGCATTGTCCGGTCAAAATGGTGAGCCCGAGGTCATGGCGGGGTTACGCCGATTCAGAAATCAGCAAATGCTGCGGATTGTTGCCCGAGAATTTCTGGGCATTGCTGAGCTTGATGAGACTTTTCGTGCACTGACAGCTCTTGCCGAGGTGTCTATTCAACACGCCGTGGTATGGGCAACGTCCCATTGGCAGGCGCGATATGGCATACCAACAGGTGAATGGTCGGGTGAGCCACAAGAGTTGGTCGTGCTCGGTATGGGAAAACTCGGCGGAGGGGAGCTTAACCTGTCTTCGGATATCGATCTGATTTTTCTGTATCCGGAGTCTGGCGTAACAGAGGGACAAAGGAAGTCGGTTAGCAATCAGGAGTTTTTCATTCGTGTTGGCCAAACGGTGATCAAACTGCTCGACAGCCAGACTGTGGACGGGTTTTGTTTTCGGGTTGATATGCGGTTAAGGCCATTTGGCAGCAGCGGTGCACTCGTTGCTAACTACAACGCGATCGAGCTCTATTTGCAGGAACATGGCCGTGAGTGGGAGCGTTATGCCATGGTCAAAGCCCGCCCAGTGACGGGAGCAAGCACGGCGACTGCTCCGCTGGAACAGTTACTCGGGGCTTTTGTTTATCGTCGCTACACCGACTTTGGCGTCATCGAGTCCCTGCGAACCCTCAAACAAACCATTGAGGCGGAGACCCGTCGACTGCAGCTGCAACACAATATCAAGCGCGGCGCCGGGGGGATTAGAGAGGTTGAGTTCATTGTTCAATGCAAGCAGCTTATCCACGGCGGCCGCCACGACGCGCTGCGGGTGAGGCCGTTAAATCATGCTCTGCAGGTGCTGGCGGATTTAGACCTAATTTCTCGTGATGATCGCGACGGGCTGAGTGCCAGCTATCGATTCTTAAGGCGACTGGAAAATGCGCTGCAGGGTATTGCCGATGAGCAAACCCAAGCTCTGCCCGAAGATGACGTGGCGCGAGCTAGGCTGGCTTGGATAATGGGGGCCAAAAATTGGGCGCAGCTAAACGGCGAGATAGAAGCGGCTCGCGCCAAGATAAGCCGCTATTTCAGCGAGCTAATCAATCTGGGTGAAAGCGAGGACAAGACATCCCGGCCCACGCCTAAATGGGAGCAAATCTCAGCGTTGACCTTAAGTGAGAGGGGGTTTGCGGCGCCTGAAGCCACCTGGGATGCGCTTGAGTCTCTGATGGGAAGCACCAAAGTTGTGACGCTGCAGAAAGATGGCCGCGATAGATTAGAGCAGTTTTTGCCCCAGCTGATTGAGGCGGCCAGCCATCTTGAGAGCCCAGATTTAGGGGTGCTACGAACGCTTCCCTTTGTTACTGCCGTCCTTCGTCGCAGTGCGTACCTCTCACTGATGAATGAAAACCCGGCGGCGCTAACTCAGTTGGCATGGTTAAACGCGGGGAGTCTTTGGATTTCCAAAAAGCTCGAGCAGCGACCTGAGTTGGTCGAGGAGCTGCTGCATGAGGAGAGGCTCTACAGCGCCCCGTCCCGGGAAGAGATGGCCGCACTCGTGAGAGAGCAGCTGCTCCGTATTCCCGAGGATGATCTCGAGCAGCAGATGCAGCTGATGGCAACGATCAAGGACGGGGTGGTTTTGCGAGTGGCCGCGAGTGAGTTGAGCGGTCGGCTGGATATTATGAAGGCCAGTGACAACCTCACTTTCTTGGCTGAGGTCATCATCCAGCAGGCCATTGATGTGGCGCGGGCAGAGTTGGTGTCTCGGCATGGCGTGCCAGGGGGCGAAAACCCCGGATTTGCAGTGATGGGCTATGGCAAGCTCGGCGGCATTGAGTTGGGTTACGGGTCGGACTTGGACTTGGTCTTTGTCTACAGCGGCGCTGAGGGAGAGACATCGGGGCCTCGCCAGATCGACAATGCCCGTTTTTTTGCCAGACTGGCTCAGCGCGTTGTTCATATTTTGGGTACCAATGTTGCATCGGGGCAGCTTTATGAGGTGGATATGCGCCTGCGCCCCAACGGCCAGTCCGGTTTGCCATGCGTTAATTTGGAGGGTTTTTTGCGCTATCAGGCTGAGTCTGCCTGGACATGGGAGCATCAGGCGCTGGTCAGGGCGCGGCCGGTGGCGGGGGATCCGGGGCTAGGTCAGGCACTGAAAGAGGCTAGACGCTCGGTTCTCTGTCAACCACGGGATGCCCAGCAGCTACTCGCTGATGTGGTCTCCATGAGACGCAAGATGTGGACCGAGGGGGAAACCCAGCTCGCGGACGGCCCCGACCAATTTGATATCAAACGAGCTCCCGGTGGCATCATTGATATTGAATTTGTGGTGCAATATTTGGTTTTACGGGAGGCGCCGCATTATCCATCACTCCCCGAAGACACAGATGTTGTAAACTTGTTGGGTTCCTTGGCGACCCACGGCATCTTAACGGCTGCTCAGGGAGAAACGCTTAGGCGCGCCTATCTTGATTACCGCGCCCGGGTTCATCGCGCGGTGCTTGAGGGGGTGGAGCCCCTTGGGCACGTGGAAGAGTTTAAAGAGACGCTGACCGCCGTTATCGAAATCCGTAACGCTATTCTGCCCGGTTTATCCGGATCCCCGGAGCGGGCAGCTGGCAACATTGAAGAGAAGTAAGAGGGCACACTATGGATCTGTCCAAGCTTAGCGGGCAAATTTGGCTAGACGGCGAACTCGTTCCCTGGCAAGAGGCGCGCGTGCACGTATTAACCCACACGTTCCACTATGGCCTCGGGGTGTTTGAAGGCGTCAGGGCGTATAAGACAGAAAGTCAGGGTACGTGCATTTTCAGGCTACACGAGCACACAGACCGGCTTTTCCGTTCGGCAAAAATTCTTCAGATGGACATGCCCTGGGACAAGCAAGCGCTCAACGAGGCACAGTGCGAGGTTGTCCGCGTTAATCAACTGGAAGAGGGTTACTTGCGCCCGATGTGCTTTCTCGGATCAGAGGGAATGGGCTTGAGGGCGGATAATTTAAAAACCCACGTCATGGTCGCGGCGTGGCCATGGCCCTCTTACATGGATCCAGAGGCGCGAGATCGCGGCATTGCTGTGCGCACCTCAAGCTACACCCGACATCATGTCAACATCACGATGTGTAAGGCCAAAGCAAATGGCAATTACATCAACTCCATCATGGCGTTGCGCGAGGCACTGGACAGCGGTTGTGAGGAAGCCTTGCTGCTAGATAACGAAGGCTATGTGGCCGAGGGCAGCGGCGAAAACTTTTTTATGGTGCGAGACGGTGTGATTTACACCCCCGATTTGACCTCCTGTCTCGATGGCATCACCCGAAATGCCATTTTCAAAATAGCCGCGGATGAGGGTTATCAAGTCCGTGAAAAGAGAATTACCCGTGATGAAGTCTATATCTGTGACGAAGCGTTTTTTACGGGAACGGCGGCAGAGGTTGTCCCCATTAGAGAGCTTGATCGGCGTCAAATTGGTGAGGGACGCCGAGGGCCGGTCACTGAAAAATTTCAGGGCATTTACTTCGATGCGGTGCGAGGCCGCTCGAGTCGGTATGCCGAATGGCTAACACCGGTCGACGGTCGTTGACCCGCAAGTAAGATTAAGGACCTGTCATGTTGACGCCCACCTGCCACACGCTTCCCTCAGGACTTTTTTGTCGCTATTGGAGTCCCGAGAACGAGATGCGGGGCGCGGTGATCGTTGTTCACGGCTTGGGCGAGCACAGCGGTCGCTATCAGGCATTGGCGGAGGTGCTTACGGCACGCGGCTTGGTGGTTATGGCGCTCGATCATCCCGGCCATGGAGAGTCTCCCGGCCACCGTGTTTTTATCCGCCATTTCGATGAATTTTTGACCGGTGTGCGCGAGTGCCGAGAGCACCTCTTGAGCGTGCAGCCGGACGCGCCTTGTTTCATTCTGGGCCACAGCATGGGTGGGCTGATCGTGTCGAGGCTCTTGCTTGAAGACCAGCACCACTACCGCGGTGCTCTTTTAAGTGGTCCTGCGTTTGAGGCGGGGGAGCCGCCATCCCCCATATTGCTCAAGTTGGTGGGACTCCTTGCCAAACTCTTGCCGCGGTTGGGTGTCATGGCGTTGGACTCCCGGGGAGTCAGCCGTGACCCCCGCGTTGTAGAAGCTTACGACAAGGACCCACTGGTGAATCACGGTAAGGTGACGGCGGGCCTCGCCCATGCGTTGCTTACTACTATGGCGGCGGTACTGGAGCGAGCAGAGGAGATCACTCTGCCGCTACTGGTCATGCACGGTGCCGCTGATTCCATGGCAGCACCGGCAGGGGCGGAAAAATTTGTTGCTCAGGTCGGGTCCCAAGACCTCACCTTTACACTCCTCCCCGAGTTGTATCACGAAATTTTTAACGAACCCGAGGGCCCGCAAATCATGGGCGCTTTTGCGGACTGGATAGACGCCCGACTGCCATGAAGAAGGTCGCTGTTTTCGGCGCTCAGGGTCAGCTGGGTTGCGAACTTCAGCTTACCCAGCCGGATGGCCTGGAAGTCACCTATCTAACCCGTGCTCAGGTCGATATTGCCAATATCGATCAGGTCGCTGATTGCCTTAATACCCTGAACCCCGCCGTCATTATTAACGCGGCGGCCTACACGGCGGTTGATCGCGCCGAACAAGAGCCACACCTTGCCGAGGCAGCTAATGCCGTGGGCCCGGGGAATCTGGCCGAGTGGGCTGGACAGCAGGGCGCTCGGTTGCTTCACGTATCAACAGATTTTGTTTTCGATGGCCTCAGTGCCATGCCTTATAAAGTTAGCGACCCGCCAAATCCCCTCGGGGTCTACGGCCAAACAAAGCTGACCGGGGAGAAGCGGGTGTTGGCTACCGATGGGCTTCATCTTGTACTGCGAACAGGCTGGGTCTACTCACGCCACGGCGGCAACTTCGTGAAAACCATGCTCAGATTGATGAGCGAACGGGAACAGATAGCGGTGGTGGAGGACCAGACCGGAACACCCACCTGGGCCCGAGGGCTGGCCAGCACCTGTTGGGCGCTGGCGTCGAACCCCGATACTCGAGGCCGGTATCATTGGAGCGACAAGGGTTCCTGCAGCTGGTTTGAATTTGCCCTGGCTATTCAGGAGGAGGCCTTACCGCTTGGCCTGCTCGACCGTAAAATCGAAGTGCTGCCTATCTCTACCACAGAGTACCCAACGCCGGCGAGGCGGCCTGCCTATAGTGTGCTGGATAAGACGGAGACCTGGCGCGCAATCGGTGATGAAGGCCAGCCATGGCGTGAGGCATTGCAGGCCATGCTTCGTGATCTTGCGAGCAGTCTGTAAATTCGGGCGCGATAGACAGCACCGCGCGGTGTCATTCAGGAACGAGGAATAGTAGGCAATGAGTCGAGCATTACTTGTGACAGGAGGTGCCGGTTTTATCGGCGCCAACTTCGTCTACTATTGGTGTCAGCGCTATCCGGAGGATCGGGTGGTGGTATACGACGCACTCACCTACGCGGGTAACCGTTCAAGTCTGAGCACGCTCGAAGAGCAAGGCCGCATTGTCTTTGTTGAGGGGGATATCTGTGACGGCGCCAAGGTGAGGAAAGCCCTGGCGGAGCACGAAATAGACACGCTGGTGCATTTTGCCGCCGAGAGCCATGTCGATCGCTCCATCACCGGCCCCGATGCGTTTATTCAGACCAATTTAATCGGAACCTATACGCTGTTGGCCGCTGCCAAAGAGGCTTGGCTGAAGGGCTCCGGTCGGCCGCATCGTTTTCACCACGTATCGACCGATGAGGTGTTCGGCTCACTGGGGGCCGAGGATCCGGCTTTCACCGAGACCCTGCGCTATGAGCCCAACTCGCCTTACTCCGCCAGCAAGGCAGGGAGCGACCATTTGGTCCGCGCCTACCATCACACCTATGGTCTCGAGGTGACGACCAGTAACTGCTCGAACAACTATGGACCCTTTCATTTTCCGGAAAAACTGATTCCGCTGTGCCTCACCAATATCTTGGATGGACGGCCACTTCCGGTCTATGGCGATGGCACTAATATCCGTGATTGGCTGTACGTGGAAGATCACGCTCGCGGTATCGAGCGCGTTATCACCGATGGACAGCCGGGAGAAACCTACAACATTGGCGGCAATAATGAGTGGGCCAATATCGATATTGTCAACCTGCTGTGTGCCGCTTTAGATCAGCGATTCTCCGTTGACTCAACCCTCGCTGAGCGCTTCCCCGATTCCCCGGCCGCGGGTGGTGACTCTGCGTCGTTGATCACCTACGTTGATGATCGTGCGGGGCACGATTGGCGCTATGCGATTGACGCGGACAAGATAGAGCGTACGCTGGGCTTTTCGCCCGTCGAGACCTTTGAAACGGGTATCGCCAAAACACTTGATTGGTATCTCGCGAACGAGGTGTGGTGGCGGCCGCTCCTTAAGCGCTAGACTCGAAATTTAGGCACTTCGGTATACGCCAGGCCGCACTGATCTTTTTCCGAGAGCAGTGGCGGTTGGCCGTCGAGAATGGGCCAGTCGATACCCACCTCGGGATCATCCCACGCCAGCGTCAGTTCGCTTTCAGGGTGATAGTACTCGGTGCATTTGTAGAGAAAGTCAGCGCTCTCGGAGAGTACATAAAAGCCATGGGCAAAGCCCGGGGGCACCCAAAGCATCTCACCACCTTCTTCGGTCAGGGTGTAACCCACCCACTGGCCACAAGTTGGGGAGTCAGCCCGGAGATCAACTGCCACGTCAAAGACGGCGCCGGAGGTCACCCGAACCAGCTTTCCCTGGGGCTGTTCTGTTTGAAAGTGCAGGCCTCGCAGAATGCCCTGCCGAGATCGGGAGTGGTTATCCTGAACGAAGTCCTCGCGGATGCCGAGCTCGGCAAATACCCGTCGGTTCCAGCTCTCCAGAAAAAATCCCCGGCGGTCACCGAAGATTTTGGGTTTGATTACTACCACCCCTTGGAGCGGAGTCGGTTCAAGGTCCATCCCAATACACCCCGCGCTCGTTTAACAATCCCTCAAGGTAAACACCGTAACCACTCTTCAAAAGTGGCTTGGCGAGAGCTTGGAGTTGCTCTGCGGAGATATAGCCCATGCGATAAGCGATTTCTTCGGGGCAGGCGATCTTCAAGCCCTGGCGTTCTTCAACGACCCGAATAAAATTCGCCGCGTCTAATAATGAGTTATGGGTGCCCGTATCGAGCCACGCCATGCCGCGAGACATAACCTCAACACGTAGGTCTCCGCGTTCAAGATAGACTTTGTTAACGTCGGTAATTTCTAACTCGCCGCGGGGTGAGGGCTTTATGTCTCGGGCGATAGACACCACGTCGTTGTCGTAAAAATAAAGACCGGTTACCGCGTAGTTTGATCGAGGCTCCGGTGGTTTTTCTTCGATACCCACCGCCATTCCTTGGGTATCAAACTCAACGACGCCGTAGCGCTCAGGGTCCTGCACGTAGTATGCGAACACCGAGGCACCCTGTTGTTGTTGCGCAGAGCGCTGCAGCTTTTGGGTTAGGCCATCCCCGTAAAAAATATTGTCACCCAACACCAGAGCGACTGGGCTATCACCGATAAAGTCTGCGCCGAGAATAAAGGCTTGCGCCAGGCCATCGGGACTGGGCTGCACGGTATACGACAAATTTAATCCCCACTGGGCGCCGCTGCCGAGCAGGTTCTGAAACGCCGCCTGGTCTTGGGGCGTGGTGATAATCAAAATGTCCTGAATCCCGGCGCGCATCAGTGTCGCAAGCGGGTAGTAAATCATGGGCTTGTCGTAAACAGGCATAAGCTGCTTGCTGACGGTGCTGGTTAGGGGATGCAAACGCGTTCCCGACCCACCGGCCAGGATGATCCCTTTAAAGCGTGTTTCAGACATGCAAGAACCCAGTAAAAGCGGACAGCTCGCAGTGTATCGCGTGCGGGTAATAGTTGGCGAACCCGAATAGCCGCGTTTGCGGATGCCCTGATACACTGGGGCTTCCTAATCGGTGGGGACCGCCACATTAACGCACCCGTCACAACAGCCGGGCACGCTTTGTCCGTGCTCGAAAAATCTGCGCTTGCGGAGGTATCTCCGCGCTTGCGAATAGCCCTGCTTGGCTATCGTTCGGCACCCTTCTCGGGTGGGCAGGGGGTTTATTTGAAATATCTGAGCCGGGCTCTGGCCTCCTTGGGCCATTCGGTTTCGGTTGTGTCGGGGCCGCCCTATCCGCACCTGGATGCCAATATTACCCTGCATAAATTGCCTAGCTTGGACCTTTATGCCAGGGGTCTGTCTTCGGTGACCTGGCGACAGATCTGGCAAGACCCCCTCGCGCGCCGTGAGTGGTGGAGTAAGTTAACAGGGGGGTTTGTCGAGCCTTGGACGTTCGGCGAGCGAGCGCGCCAGTGGCTGCTGGAACACGCCGATAGTTTTGACGTTATTCACGATAACCAAACCTTATCGGATGGCATCTTGTCCCTGCAAGACGCTGGGTTACCGCTGGTTACGACTATCCATCACCCCATTACGCGGGATCGCAAACTGGCTTGTGAGGCGGAAACCCGTTGGTATAACAAGCTACTCGTGTTGCGTTGGTATGACTTTCTAACCATGCAGCAGCGGGTAGCCAAGAAGCTTGATCATATTGTCACCGTATCAGGCGTAAGCCGCCGGGATATTGTGGCAGATTTTGGCGTCGACCCCCGGCGGGTTGCGGTCATGTACAACGGCGTTGATGTCGATCTGTTCACGCCCCGACCCGATCAGGCACGCAAGCCGAATCAAATTATGGCGACGGCGTCGGCGGATACGCCCACCAAAGGTTTGCACATTTTATTGCCGGCGGTGGCCGATCTGATTGCCGCGGGCAGGGACATCAATGTCGTTCTTATCGGCAAGCCCAGACAGGGGGGTGATACTGAGCAACTTATACGCCGGCTTGGGCTGGAACCGCATATTCGCTGGTATCACGATCTTGAGCAGGAACGCATTGTTGATCTTTATGCCGAAAGTACGCTCGCGGTTGTCCCCTCGCTGTACGAGGGCTTTGGTTTGCCTGCAGTGGAGGCCATGGCCTGTGGTATACCGCTCGTTTGCAGTGATGGAGGCGCCTTGGCGGAGGTCGTCGGGGATGCAGCGCGCGTGGTACCTGCTGGCAATATAAGTGCTTTGACCGCAGCGCTCGCTGACTTGTTGGACAACGTTGCCGCCCGGGAGGAGCTTGGTCAGCGCGGGCGATCGCGAGCGCAGAGCGAGTTTAGCTGGCAGGTGTGCGCCCAGCGACTGACTGCTTATTATCAAAGCGTGATCAGTCTTGGCGCGCATACCGCTGACCGGTTGGAGACGGGCGCTTAAGGATGTTGACGGTAGATTTTAGTTGGCTACCTCTGGCAGCAGGCGAGCGGCTTCTGGACGTAGGCTGTGGCGAGGGAAGGCACTCTCTGGCGGCTTATTTAACCCCTGGCGTCAGCGTGGTTGGATTAGATTTGTCAGCAAAAGATTTGAGTACGGCCAAGGGTCGGATCGATGATATGGCGCCCTATGATCCCAAGGGCAGCATTCAATTTTGCCGGGGTGATGCCACACGGCTGCCATTTCCGGATCACGCGTTTGACCGGGTAATTTGTAGCGAGGTGTTGGAGCATATTCCAAACTTCGTGGCGGTGTTGGGTGAGCTTTATCGAGTGCTCAAGCCCGGTGGGCGGCTTTGTGTCAGCGTACCGAGGGCTTGGCCTGAAAAAATCTGCTGGTGGTTGAGTCGTGATTATCACAACACTCCCGGAGGGCATATCCGCATTTTCAGCCGCGAATTTCTTCAACGTGAGATAAGCCTACAGGGATTGCGTCCTTACCACAGTCACGGTGCGCATGCCTTGCACGTACCTTACTGGTGGCTGCGCTGCTTGTTCTGGCATCGGGGCGAAAAATCGCGTGTGGTGGCGGCTTATCATCGCTTATTGGTGTGGGATTTAATGAACAAGCCGGCAATAACCGCCTGGTTTGATCGATTGTGTAATCCGTGGATGGGTAAAAGCGTTGTGCTTTATTTCAACAAGCCTGACGAGGAGCCTGTATGAGTGGTTTGTATTTGAGCCGCGGGCTCTACCCCCAAGAATACTTGCAGGCAACGGCGGCCTATATTCTAAAGGTGCAGCGCCCTTGGGGTGAGATACCGTGGTTCGAAGGAGGCCATACCGACCCTTGGGATCATGTAGAAGCCGCCATGGGTCTTTCGATTGCAGGTGAGTATGAGGCGGCTCACCTGGCATATCGCTGGCTTGCTGAAAACCAGCTGGGTGATGGCAGTTGGTGGCGGGGCTACCGAGACAACGAGCCCGATAACCCCGATCGGCGCGAGACGAATTATGTCGCCTACATTGCAACGGGGGTTTGGCATCACTACCTCGTGACCCGAGATGAGCAGTTTCTTCGAGATATGTTCCCTGTGGTTCGCGACGCGGTGGAGTTTGTGATCCGTCTTCAGGGCGTGCATGGAGAAATCGATTGGGCGGTGGACGCTGACGGCGTTCCTTTAGGCGATGCGTTGGTCACAGGCTGTAGCTCTATTTTCAAAAGCCTTGAATGTGCCTGTCACATAGCGGCGGAACTTGGTGTGACCTTTGATCCGTGGTTAGACGCGCGGCGAAGGTTGAAGGCCGCGTTAACCAGCAAACCTCAGCGCTTTGATCGTACTTGGGCCAGCAAAGCGCGCTATGCCATGGATTGGTTCTACCCAATTATTACCGGCTGGGTCTCTGGTCATGCCGCCAAAGAGAGGATTCAGACACGGTGGCCCGAGTTTATTGAACCGGGTTTTGGTTGCCGATGTGAAACCCAGGAACCCTGGGTCACAGTGGCCGAGACCTGTGAGCTGACCCTGGCGCTCCTTGCCGCCGGAGATCGGGCCAAGGCGGTGGAGGTGTTCTCCTGGCTGACCCAATGGCGGGACCGGGATGGTGCATGGTGGACGGGTTATCAGCTGGTTGAAGATGTGCTGTGGCCGAATGAAAAGCCAACCTGGACCGCGGGTGCCATTTTACTCGCCGCTGACGCGTTGACGGGCCATACGCGGGCATCTGAATTGTTTTTGCGCCCGGTTGAGCCAGGCCAGGTCAAATCAAAACAGGTCGCCGCCGCAAACCGTTAGCCGCCGGCACCCTTAGCTTGCCGGGAGGCGTCGCAAGGCCCACAGGGTGTCGGTACGAGTATGTTCTTCAAACAAACCCGAAGCGAGGGCGAGGCGCCAGATGGTGAAGGGCGCCTGTCCGCCTGTGGCGACATCGGGATAGATATCGTGGATGGCCAGAATGCCCCCGGGCGCCACCTTGGCACCGA